>Ga0209517_10006413_pt1 | contig 14556 bp, 11 predicted proteins | sample PeaSoiMetSII2010_FD_187695 | JGI IMG/M metagenome (GOLD analysis project Ga0209517, IMG submission 187695) | Peat soil microbial communities from Weissenstadt, Germany - SII-2010 (SPAdes) (version 2) | ecosystem: Environmental > Terrestrial > Soil > Wetlands > Peat | place: Germany... | reverse complement strand
GTTCGACCGCTACGCCATCTGTCCGCGCGACGGCGGCCCCTTCCTGTGGGATCCTGCGCCTCCAGCCAAGCGGATCAGCTCACCCTGGATCGCCGACGCCGTGGCGGCTCCGATCAGCACCATGCAAGGCGCGCTGCCGCCGCGGATGCGCGTAGAGGACGATTTTGCGAAGCAGATCAAGGCAATTCTTGTCGAATACGGGATCGCGAGAGAACCCTTGGGCATCGATGTCATGGAACTGCCGATGCTGCGCGCCCTCGAAGCGGAGGGAATCAAGGTGGTCGACGGCCAGCAGGCGTTACTGGACGCTCGCGAGGTCAAGACTCCCGACGAGATCGAACTGCTGAAGCTCGCCGCTGCCATGGTCGATGCCACCTATGTCGATATCGCGCGGGCCATCCGGCCGGGCACGCGGGAAAACGAACTGGTCGCCATCGCCCACGACCGCCTCTTCCGCCTGGGATCGGAGCGGGTCGAATGCGTCAATTCGGTCGCCGGCCCACGCGGCAAGCCGCATTCGCATACCTTTTCAGACCGTATCATCCAGCCCGGCGACATGGTCTTCCTCGACATCATGCATTCGTACAACGGCTACCACACATGCTATTACCGGACCTTCATCTGCGGCCAGCCGAACAAGCACCAGATCGAGGCATACGAAACGTGCTCGAAATGGGTTAGCGCCGCCATCGACGTGATCAAGCCGGGAGTGACCGTCGACCAGGTGGCGTCCGTTTGGCCCAGTGCCGAAGAGTTCGGTTACAAGGATGAGGAGGAGGCTTTCCTCCTGCAATACGGCCATGGTATCGGCTTGTCCCTGTGGGAGCGGCCCATCCTCACAAAACGCTTTCAAGGGCAGAACACCGTCCTCAAGGAGGGCATGGTGTTTGCCGTCGAATGCTGGAAGGGAGCGGCCGATGGCTCCGGGGCGGCGCGCATCGAGGAAGAAGTCGTCGTCACCAAGGACGGTTGCGAAGTGATCACCAATTTCCCGTCGGACCGCCTGATCTCCTGTGGTCTGCCGGGTTGCGACGTATTTTGAAAGAGAACTTCCGCGAAGGCCCAGAATATCAACCTGTTCCGGCGGCAAGCCTCTATCGAGCCCGTCCAAGAAGTTTCGATTCACAATGGGGGAGCTGTTCGTCCTCGGAGCATGACGCGCGTGGCGCGCAAGACGAGTTTCCTCTCGCCGCCGTCGCCCAAAGCCTGAGGCGTCTTGCGAAGCGTTGCGTCAGCGAGAGGACGCTAAAGCCCGCGCATTCCTCGGGGCGAGCGGAACGCAGGGATGAGTTCAACGCCCGCAAAAGCGTCAGGGCATACCCCTCGCAGTCGCCGACTTTTGCAACGAAATCTGCCGCAACCGGTCATCGGGACTACGTCTCGCGAGAGCGATCTTCACTTCGGAATTTGCGGTACGACGAGATGAAAAAGCTTCAGCGGTGCTCCGCTCGCCGCCTGGATGGTCGCGGTCTCGGAGGGGCCGAGGTAGATGCCCGCACCCTTTTCGACGTCGTAATCTCGGTCGTTGAGCCGGATGCGGCCCTTGCCTTCCATGAGGTAGATGAGCTGGTGCTTGTTGGCTGCATCCGGCTTGAACGTCTCAGCCGATTTGAGCCAGCGCAACGAACCATGCACGTTCCGCGCCCCGCACAGGGCCTGGTTCAGCACCTCGGTGACCTCGCCTTGGCCCGTCGAGGCCTTTTTGGCGAGCTTGTTGGTATCAATGAATGTGAGCGACATAATCCTTCTCCTCTGCGGTCGGCACAGTGTCAGGTCTGGACCCAGACGCGGCCGTCCTTGCGCGACCAGCGCAAGTCGTCGTCCGTGCCGTCGAGGATCGTCGTCTGGAAGCGATTGGGCGCCTGGAACTCGAAATAGAACAGCGGCTCGGTGGCGCGCAGACGGTGCTTCTCCTCGGCCGGGATGAAGATCATGTCGCCGGGTCCGACGGGCCGTGTCCCGTCGTCCGATTCCACCGTCGCCTTGCCGTTGATTATGAAATAGAAGTGCTCGCAGTTCTTATGCAGGTGCAAGGGCGACGCCGCACCGTTCTTGTAGTGCATGACGCCGGCCAGCATGTCGTCGATATTGGCGAGCTCCTGACTCACGAAGAAAATACGCTCGCGGCCCGGCACGACCGAGACCAGCGATGGCAGCTCGCCCTCCTTGAAGATGTAAGCCATTGGATCTTCTCCTGCTGTTACGCCCGCCGCGCGGCCCATTGCGGCGTCGAACGATGACGGGTTCACGTCAATCATGACTTCGCCGGCGTGACCTGACGGTTTTTTGTGCCAGCGGCAGAGAGAGATTACTGCATCGGTACGGCCTGATCCAGGGGCAGCGGGATGGCGGTAAAAGTCGGCGGCGCCGATCCATTTCCGCGATCCACATCGCGGCGCAAGCGATGCCCGCATGTCGCGCACAACATCTCGTGCCGACGCTCGGCCATCGATGGGCGGACAATGCGGCACCCGAGCTCCGCGATGAGCCGGTGCGGCCGCAAGCGGATCGAGGAAGCTCTCGGTTGGATCAAGACCATCGGCGGCCTGCGAAGGACGCATCCTGGGCGAGACAAGGTCCGCTGGACCTTCACGCTTACCGCCGCCTACAATCTCGTCAGACGGCCAAAACTCCTCGGAGCGGTCGCATGGTCGCACAGTCGAGCATCCTGGGCTTCCGCGATCACGCAGAGAGACCCACGAGGTCGCGCCGCATTCTGCGGCAACCCGTTAGAGCTTAGGCGCATCCCGGGCATTTTCGGAGCACGGCAATGACAGAGCCAACGACGCCGCTCCTGCCGCTTCGGCGCCAGCTCGCCTGGTGGGCGCTCGCCTTCCCTGTTGTCATGATCGTGGCCATTGCACGGCACGACGTCTATCTGCTCAACTGGATTCACGTGCTCTCCGGATCATTATGGACCGGCGCCGACTTGTTCATGGGCTTCATTCTCGGGCCGGTCTTGCGCGCCCTGGACATGCGCTCGCGCACTGCGCTGATTGCCTACCTGGTGCCACGGACACTCCTCTACTTCCCCATGGTCTCCTTGACCGCCGGCACCTCCGGCTGGTTCCTCGTCGACTGGTTCGGCGAGACGACGTCAGCGAACCCCCTGTATCAGTTGGTCGTGATATCGCTGGCGCTGGTCGCGGTGATGACCGTCGTGGGCCTGGGCTTCCTGTTGCCGAACAGCCTGCGCATCTGGAAGGAATTGCGGCGGCCTGAGCCTAACCGCGAACGGATTGTGCGCATCAACCGGATCAACATCCGGCTCGCGGGAACGCAGGGCGTGCTGCAAATCGCAACCATTCTGGTGATGGCAAAGTTCGTGAGCTGAAATACGGTTCTCGGTCGGGGATGGCGAGTATCGCGATCGAGGCACGCAAAAGCTCCGCGAGCCAGCGCAGGAGCAGGCTGAAGTCAGGGCCGGCGGTCGCCAGCGGCGCATTGATGCAGTCGCCGTCGCGGCCCTTGCAATGACTGCGATCCCTGCGGTGTTCGGCCTTGACGCGGCCGATGACGGGCTCGGACGCGGCGCCGCAAACTCGCATCCGAGACCCGCCGCCAAACAGCTCAGCCCTCTAGCGCGTCTCGCCCTGCCGGTTTACGGCGCACGCCAAGATCAGGCGTCAACTTGTTCCGCTATGGCGAGCGCGTCATTGATCCCAATCCCAAGGGAACCGATGGTGCTTTCGATCTTGGTCAATATCTATGCCGCACTGTCTCGGATCGATCCCGCTTTCGCGGAAGTCCAGCGCGTTCGAGGTCTCCTCCCCGGAGGGCGTGCGCAGCATCTGGCAGACCGCATAGTTGTTCGCATCGAGGTTGCCGGCGCAGTGGAAGCTGCTCGCGACATTGCCGGGGCCGCTGCCGTTGTAAACGGCGGACATCGGCCACGGGCACAACGGCGGCGTGAACGGCGTGGGCGTCGATTGCAACTCCGTGGGCTGCCCGGACGGGCAGCTCGCACTCGGCACCCCCAGCGCGGCGCACGTGCTGAAACTGCCGCCGCTGGTGGGAACTGGGTCCGGAGCAGCGTTGTTCTCGACCCAGCCCACGAGCTGGTTGAAGATGTTGGTGGGTGCTGGTCCGGCGCCGGCGGCGCAATGAAAGGCTCCGGGGGCATGATAGTAGCGGAACCAAGGCTGGAGACCGGCAAAGTCCGCTTTCCCGAACCCGTAATGGGTGGCCACAAGCCTGTAATAGTCCACCGAATCGTACCACCGGATCAATTGATCGGCGGTGCCCTGCCACATCATGATCTTGCCGCCATGCTTCTTGACGAGGTCCAGATTCACCTCATCAACGCCGAAGTGCGGCACGATGCTATCGACGAGATCATTGACCGCGACACCGTCGGCCCCGGGGGTCACGCCGGGGGTAGAGCCCAACTGCGCCTCGGTTTCATAGGCGATCCCCGTCGTCGGGTTGTACAGCGCCATCGCCTGCACACCGTCGTAGAGGGTGTTCAGATTAATGGTCGTGCTGGCGTGATCCCATGACATGACCTGCAACGTGCTGCCTGCGAATCCGCCCGCGGTCGTAAAGCTGACCACGCCGCCGGTGACGCCCTTGTTGGCCGGGTACCAGATCCGATTGCCGTAACTGTTGCTCGGACCGGCCCAGATCTTGTCGACGGCCGCGGCCTGCTGGGTAGTGAGGCAGTTCGGCGATGACGCTGCACCCGGCTTGCCGCAGATGTTGAGGCTGGCGCTCGCCGTGCAGGCGCGAGGATCGTCGAGATAGCCGACGGCTCCGGACGGGTTGTTGGCCTGGCACGCCGCCACGACCACCGCGGTGGTCGCATTCCACGAAGCAGTTGTGAGCGTGGGATAGCCGGCAAGTACCACATCGTCGTCATTGACCAGATACGGCCAGTCATCGGAAAGCCGGAACCGGTCGTGCCAAATGGCCGGCGCCCCGGTGATGAAGCCGTCGAACTCGTCGCCATAGTTCTCGGCCAGCTCCAAGCCTTGGCGACCGCCGGTCGAGCAGCCGTTCCAATAATTGTAGGCCCATTTCTCGCCGTAATAGATCCTCGGGATCAGCTTGCCCCACTCGACCTGCTCGTGGATGCCCTCGATGATGTAGTCGTCGATCTTGCCGGCGTCCAAGGTGTTGTTCGGGGTCGTCGGCACAAACGCGTTCGCCGGCGAATAAGTGCCGGTGACGCCGAAGTTGCCGCCCCCTTCGGCCGACCCGTTCTGGGCCCCGGTGTGGCCTGTATCGGTCGAGCTGCCGACGTAACCGGCATCGGTGGCGCTGGTCGTCCCGCCGACGCTGCCGACGAGGCCGCCGCCGCCGAGATGCTCCAGCCTGCCGTTCCAGGCGCCCTGCACGCCACCCGTGCCGCCATCGGCCGCGCTCAGCGGCAGCCCGATGCCGATTTTGATCGCCTGATTTTCGTTAGTGCCATAGCCATAGGCAGTGTTTTGCAGGGGGGCGCTGCTGCCGGGGCTCCCTATCGCGGTGTAGGTGAGTTGAACGTTGCAGTAGGCCGCATGGGTCGTCGTGGCCGCCGCCAGGGTGGAGGTGACTGCGGCGTAGAGGGTGCCGTCATTAGTGGTCGGCGTAGAGACGATGTACGGGACCTTCGTCAACAAAGCCGCGAGGGCTGTGCAGCTCGGCGGTGTGGCCGACCAGGCGAAGCCTGCCGCGCACTGCTTTTGCAGGGTTCCGGTGACCCAATTGGCTCCCCAGGCCGCGGTCGGTGCCGGCGTGTTGTTGTCGCACTGGAGATTCCCATGGATCTCGGTGAGGCTGACATTGGCGGGTGACGCTGAAGTATTGTTGCGGATCTGCACGTTCCCGCCGACCTCGCCAAGAGTGGCGTCGCAGGCTCCCGAGTTGTTCTGACACTCGAAATTGCCGCCGATTTTGATGCCGGGGCCAGCGAAGCCGCTTTCCCCCAGGCACTGCGTGATCTCGACGTTGCCGCCCACTGTCACCGCGCCTTCGAGAAGCGCGGACGCGCAGTGATCGGCCTCGACATCGCCGGCGATCGTCGATGGGTACTGCCGCGCCTGGATGATAAGGCTCGCATGCTGCGAAACCTGGACGTTCCCGCTGACGTTTGCGCCCCCGTACGGACCGCCCAAAGTGCAGGATGCGCCATAGGGCACGACGACGTTGCCTTCGATGTTCCCCGTCAAGGTGCCCGTGCAATTGATGCGCTCGTGCTCGTCGCCGAACTTCCTGTCCTGGAAGTGGTCGTCGCCGAACTTCCGGTCCTGGAAGTGGTCTCCGCGGTCCCAATTCTCTCCGAACTGGTCGGCGCGAGCCGCCGAGGCGCTGCCAAGCAGCGTGGCGACGAATAGAATGAGAGCGAGCGTAAAGGTCTTCATCGTGGCGTTCCTCCCTGTCCAGGCGACCGACCGACCGCTTGGCGCAGGTCGCGCGGCCGGCGGCATGAATTCGGCTTTCAATGTCGGGAATGCTCGTCGACTGGACATGGCTTCCTCCATTGCCGTGTGCCGCATGGAACCGGATCTGCTGCGCGCGAGGCACACAGGCTGCGCGCCGCTGCCCACGGGCCGCGCGTGGCGACTCATGGCATTTCACCGACGAGATGACGAAAGAGCGCGCAAGAGGGGTGGCGAAAATCGCAGCTCCCTCGTGGCCCTTCCCCGCCGAGCAGGGACGAGCCCGGGCAAGCCGGACGCGCGAAGAACTCGACCATCCTCCCTCTCCCTGGCCGATCTCGCGTCGGCCTTAGCCCGAGGCGGACGCTACACCGAGAGAAACTTCGCTGTAGCGTATATCCGAGTCCACAAAGAACATTACCAGATGAAATAGCATTGAGCTAGCTTGATGTATTCACCAGCATAGGGTGATTTTGACGAGCGTGGATGGTCGGTTTAGCGAATGGGATCGCCGATGGGTGGCGGTGCCTCGCCGGTGACGAATACGTCAGCTTATTCCCCTGACCCGCATCGAACTTTCAGGCTCACGCCCCGTCCCTGAAACGGGCATTAGCGCGGGCCGAAACTTTGTCTTGCCGGCCTCGCGCTCGAACTCATCGACGGCGTGGATGTCGGCGGGCATCTTCATCCCGAAGCGCTTCGCGAGGAACGCCGCCAAATCATCGAGCCGATTTTCTCGAGCGGCCGTGATGGGCGCCAGCACGGGCCTTGCCGATGCGCCGCGCCTGCCGAGTCCCGGGGCCGGCGAGAAATGGCTTTGCGGATCAATGCCTTTGGGAGGCGTTGGCTGGGGGACTAGGATTCGAACCTAGACTGGCGGAGTCAGAGTGCTATAGCCGGGCTTACGTATCAATGGCTTATGTTATCGGTGTTGCACCCGCGTTGCCGTGAGCGAGCAGCGGTTGCGGCTAGGCCAGCAGGCGCGACTCGATCTGGGCCATCGCCTTAGCGTCGTCCTCGGGGTTGCCGTAGAGGTGCCCATAAACGTCAAACGTCACTTGGATCGAGGAATGCCCCATGATCGATTGCACCTTTTTGGGCGTCCATCCATGCTCGATGAACAGGCTTGCCGCGGCATGCCGCAGCGCATGGAAATTGTAAGGCGGCACCATGATCCTCGCCTGTGTCTCGTCTCGGGGTGCCGTGTTGCCGGCAGGCTCGGCAGCCTGCCCCGAGGGCGTCACCATCAATTCGCAGGCCTCAAGCAGTGCGATGAAGCATTGCTGATACAGGTTCGTGTGCCAGATGATTTCCCGGCGCTCAGAGGGGAAGACAAGATCGAGTTTGCTGGTCGGGCACGCCAACTTCCACTCCTTGAGCGTGTTAGCGATGACGGGCGCCATCGGAATGGTACGGCGGCCGGCTTTGCTCTTAGGCGGGCCGAGCCGGTTGTAACGATCAGCCCGCTGGCGGATGTGGATGACCCCAGCCTCGAAATCGACGCATGACCAAGCGAGCCCACGAAGCTCGCTCGCCCGCATGCCGGTGAAGATCGCGGTGACGATCAGCGGGCGCCAGCAGCATGTGACCGATTCGCCGCGCGTGTTCTTGTGCGTGAGCGGCCAAAGTTCGGCCGATTTCGACAGCATGAGTTTCAGATGATCCTTCGGCGGGATGACCGCTTCGCCATCGTCCTCGCGCTCGCCACGGCCGCGCCCAACCCTCGCGATTAGAGCGACATTCTGCCCGACTAGGCCGCTGCGCTGGGCTTCACCGATGATGCCCTTAAGGCTCGTGAGGACCCGCCGTGCCATCGCCCGCGAGCGCGATTCTAGAAGCTCGTTAGCGAACGCCTGGACTGCCGGCGCGGTCAGCTCCGACAGCCTCACCGCGCCAATGAGGGGCTTGATATGCAGGTCGGCATGCTGGCGACGCTGCCTGACGGTCGTTTGCTCAAGCCCGTCTCTCTCGCCCGCGGTGACCCATAAATCCGCGGCCGTGCTTACCGTGACCGATTGGCTGTCGGGAACGTGAGTACCGGCCGCGATGGCGGCGCGCACCTTCGTCTCGTAGGAGACTGCCGCGGCCTTGGTCTCGAATTGCTTGGCCCGGCGCACGCCGCCTCGGTCGCGATAATCGACGAGCCAGCGGACTTCGCCGCTCGGCAGGGTTCGCTTCCTGATGCTCGCCATGTTCGGCCCCCTCGCGGAAATTCTGGCAATGGATGGAAGAATACGATACTAGAGATGCTCGTCGCAAGTTTTTTCTTGCGATGAGCATCGCACGTTTATAAGTTGCATGCGGAACACGGGGCAATGGACGAAAAAACCTTCACGGACGAGCAAGTGATGAGGGCCTGCAATCTCCATATCGACAACTTAAGGCGTCTGATCACCTGGGGGGCCGTCAAGCCGATCCAAGCCGGAGGCGGGCGAGGTCGCGTCAGACTGTGGAGCTTCCCGCAGGCCATGCGCGTTGCCGTCACTGCCGAGATTTTTGACGCAGGCTTTAGCCTTCAGATGGCACATACGCTTACGTACTGCCTACCGCTCGACGATTTGCTGAAGTTTTATGATCCGGATTTTCTACGTAAAAAGTTGGATCTGAACGATCCAAGAAACGCCCGACTGAAGTCGATGCTGGGAACTGCGGGTGGGATTTACCTACCCGAGCCTAGTTCCGCGGGAAACATCGTGGTTGTCGATCGTATGTTAGTTTATGCGGATGTGCTTGGTGATACTTACCGGCTCTACGGCTATCTTAATCGCGGAAATCGGTATCAGCCGCTTTGGAATTGGAGACGATTTTATTCGGAGCCGGTCGCTGAGCAGCCGCGCAAACGCGATCAGCGAATCACTCGCCCCACACCGAAATCTTTGCTGCTCGACGTTGACCCCGGCAACCGAGCCCGTCTGTTGTATCGGCTAAGAAGTCAGAAATTTTCTGCGTATCAGCTCGACGATCCAGCAGCATACTTCTCCAAGATGATTCGCAATTATCTACGTGTGAATCTCGCTCTCGGATTGACGTTGGCATTCCGAAAACTGTTGGGCTTATCGACCTTCTATCCGGCCGCGAGGGACCGCTCAAATGAGTGAGGTGCTGGACTTACTAACAGGCGCTGAGGCTATTGCTGCCTTCATTGGGGTCAAACCTCGCCGAATTTATCATTTGGTCGAGACTCGACGGCTCCCGGTATTCCGAATCGGCAACACCGTCTGCGCGCGTCGTTCGACATTGCTCAGGTGGATCGAGGACATGGAGCGCGGGGCGACCGAGATCGCGAAGACGCACGCGCCGAACGACCGTTAGGCAAAAGAATTGACTTTTGAAATCTCGATGCCGAGAGAAGCTCCAAACGGAAATTCGCAATGCCTTCTCGGCGCGATGACTCCGAGCAAAAGCGTGAACTCGATGCTCTTCGTACGGAGCTAGCAAGGCGACGCCATGATTGGGTTCCACGTATCGCACCGAATGCCCGACCGAGTAGGTCTCCACGTGGGTGGCGCATGGCAGACATCTCGGGCGCGGCGGGCGACTCGCTATTGATCTATGAGGACCCGGAACATCGGACGCATAAAGATTTTAACGGCGAACGATGGAAGGGGGACGATCTCGACCTAATTCAGTCCCTGTGTCACTTGCAGGATTTCCGCTCGACTGTCGAACGCGCAGCGGATCTCATCGGATTCCACCTGCGCGGCAGCGCCGAGGACAGATATTCGAAGTTGTCAGAAAAGGGACGGTTTAATCGCAACGCCGAGCGGCGCGCTTGGTCCATCGTAATGCCCGTCCCAAATGATGCACCGAGCCCGCCGCGGGCGCGGGCGCATGCAAATGAGTGTCACGAGGCACGCCACGTGTACCGCGATTACGATGGCAAAGTGCTTCTGTACATCGATCGATTCCGGAATACGAAGACCGGCAAGAAGCGGTTTCTCCCGTGGACCTGGCGTCATCCGCCGGATGATTTCGATAGATGCGAGTGGGTCCACTACGCGCCCCAAGCTCCGTTGCCGCTCTATGGCCAAGACCGGCTTCGCGGTGCCCAGCGTGTTTTACTTTTAGAAGGCGAGCGCAAGGCCGACGCGGCTCAAGAGCTCGTCCCGGCGGGCTTCGCGGTGCTGTCCTTCATGGGGGGCGCTGGTAAGGCCGACCGTGCCGACTACTCGCCGCTGCGCGGCCTACCTGTCGACGGGTGGCCGGACAACGATGCAGAAGGCCGAAGGGCGATGGCGACTGCTCTTCGTTGTGCTGGTGATGCGGGAGCGAAGCTCGGCGGCATCGTTCTTATACCCGATACGTTTCCGCCGAAATTTGACCTCGCAGATAAATGGCCGGAAGACGATGAGGACCCCGAAGCACGCGTACGCGAAATGATCGAAGCGGCGGTTCCGGTCGATCCCAGCACCTCGGCCGAAGGCGATGGATTTGACGCCAGCGCCCGTGAGAGCAGCACTGATCCCGGTCCCGACCCTCCGGACTGCGATGACAACCTCGGCAACGACCTGGCCGGGTTGGGCGAATGGGATGCGGGCGAAGACAACGCGCCGATCCCGCCACGTGAATGGCTCTTGGGAAATCAGTTTTGTCGCACGTTCGTGTCGTCGCTGCTGGGGGCTGGCGCAGTCGGTAAGACGGCGTTGCGGGTTCTTCAGTCTCTCGCACTCACGACGGGCACGGCGCTTACCGGCGAGCATGTCTTCCAACGAAGTCGCGTGCTCTATCTATTGCTCGAAGACGATCGCGACGAACTGCGACGCCGTGTGCGCGCGGCCATGCTTTGCCATTCCATTGCGCACGTGGCGATAAAGGGTTGGTTATTCTTAGCGGTGCCCCGCGGCATGAAGCTCGCCGAAATGCGCGACGGCTCGCCTCAAGTCGGTGAGCTCGAGAAGCGGCTCCGTAAAGTTATCGTTGCACGCGGGATCGATCTCGTCATCTTCGACCCGTTCATAAAGAGTCATGGCATGCCGGAGAACGATAATCCCGCGATCGATTATGTGTCCGATCTCCTTGCGAGGCTTGCCGCGGAATTCAATATCGCGGTCGATGCGCCGCATCACGTGCGCAAGGGTTTGACAGACCCAGGAGATGCCGATTCCGGGCGCGGCGCAGGGTCGTTCAAGGACTCCGGCCGCCTCGTGTACACTGTCACGGGTATGACGGCGCAGGATGCTGAGCGTTTCGGCGTTCGCGAGGATGAGCGGAACTCTTACATCAGGGTCGACAACGCGAAAGTGAATCTTGTTCCGCCCGCGGCAAAGGCGCGCTGGTTCAAACTCGTTGGCGTACCGCTCGGTAATGGAACGGAGCAGTACCCCGCGGGCGATGAGATCCAAACCGTCGAGCCTTGGGATCCGCCCGACGTGTGGCGCGGCATCTCGAACAGCATCGCAAACGCAATCCTTGATGAGATCGATCGAGGCTTGCCGGACGGAAGCCGATATTCCGACAGCAGCGCGGCCAAGGAACGTGCAGCCTGGCAAGTCATCGTAAAGCACGCCCCGGACAAGAATGAGCAACAGGCCCGGCAGATCATCCGAACTTGGGTCAAGAACGGGCTACTTTTCCTGGAGGAATACACGGACCAGGCAAGGCGCGAATCGGTCAAAGGGCTGAAGGTGAACAATGCGAAAAGACCGTCGTGATCTGCCCGAATGCCACAACTTCATTCGGGCGCCAAACGGGCACGGTCTGCCCGATTGATGGTCGGCGCCCCTAAGGTAAAAGGCATTCGGGCATGCTGCGCCCGAACAGCCTTTTCCCATTCGGGCGCCATTCGGGCAATCGAGCAGAAAGCATGACTGGTTCGGTCGTCAAGGTGTCGACACGGATCGAGTAGTGCTATAACGAAATCGGCCCGGAGGACCAGTCCGAGCCGATGGTATTGGTGCGATGATGCTGTGGTGCTCGTGCCAATCTTTAGCACGGGGCCGTTGTTATGTCTATTGGTGAAGATCACAGCCTGGCTCTTCCTTCAAACGCGGACGACGTAAACGAGCAGACCATTCTTGGCTTGCCGCCGTCCAAAGTAGCCGCCGCGACCTTTCTTGCGCTCTGTGCGCTCGCCAAGCGGCTTACCGGCGAAGAACTGTGTATTGGGATAGCCGGACTCGGCGACCAACCGGCCACCATCATCACGGGTGTAACTGGCCGCGTCACCTGGGTGAGCGACCGCCCGAGCGAGAAACAATCGATTTCAGTTGATCGGGAAGCGCGTCGTAAGCGGCCTTATGCTGTTTCACAAGAAGGCGTCGCCGGGTCACGATCTCTACAACGGTCGCACCCGCGAGGGCGTTGATGGAAATCGGATCGGTATCACCTCGGATTCGCTGACCGATGGGAATGCCAGCGAAATCTTCTTCGAATTCGACGCCACTCCAACCGTGCCGCTCGAGAATTTTGGCAATGGCGATGATGGCACGCTTCTTGCCATCATGGGCCGCGTCGAAATCTGTGATCGCTTTGGCTGCCGCTTGGAAGGCCGTTAGTTCGGGGATGTCGGTCATGACCTTCGCTCCTGTGACGTGGGGCAACGAGCAGAATAGCGATGCGCGGGGCGGGGAGTCATTCGTGCCACGCGCTATCCGTACTTGGGGCCACTTCGGTCTTGCAGTGTTCCCGCCGCACGCTTGCGCGTGTGGAGCAATTGGTGCTCGCTGGGAGCCGGCAACATGACCGCGATCCCAATACCCAGCACCCGGCCTCGTGTATCTAGGTGTATCCAGTCGGAGCAGAACGGCAGCAAAGTCGAGCTGGCCATCGAGCCTGCCACCCTGACCCAGATCTTCGGCGTAAGTGACCCGGATGTCGCGACACGCCTATTGAGCCAATTGACCAGTGTCCTGCACCCCGACCCGACCAAGCCGGTCGACCCAGCGACAATCAATCACGCTCTCGGCCTAATCGAAGGTCTGGGGCCCTCTGACACGACCGAGGCGCTCACGGCAACGTTACTCGTGGCAGCCCAGCATGCCGGCCTCGACGCGCTGAGGCGGGGATCGCACCCCGATCAGACACCAGGGGGGCGCGCGCTCTACATCGGATTGGCGCTTAAGGCGATGCGCACCTACGCGCAGCTCCTCGAGGCGTTCAATCACGGCCGCGGCAAGGGCGTGACCCAGCAGATCATCGTCAAGCGCTACACCGTCGAAGCCGGAGCCCAAGCTGTTCTCGGTTCCGTCGAGGTCGACAGGGGGAGGGGGTAATGCGAGGGCGAGGGACCAATCCCGTGGACGAGGAGGACCTGACAGCCGCCCCCGAGAGAATTATGAGGAGACAGTCAGATGACCGAGTCGAAGAACCCCTTCCTCACGATGGCACGATGCGAGGCGAAGACCCGCTCTGGCAAGCCTTGCCAGCGAGCAGGGACCAAGCGGAACGGCCGCTGCAAACTGCACGGCGGCCGCGCCGGCGCTCCCTCCGGCGAGCGGAACGGCCAGTTTCGTCACGGCAACGAGACCAAGGACGCCAAGGCCCAGTTGCGGGCGGTCCGAGCTCTCCTGCGGGAGGCGGCGAAGCTCGTACGGGAGAGCAAGTCAGGGAGCGAGTGAGGGAGCCGGCTTTGGGATGGGAGGACGGCCTCCATGAGTCTACCTACAACCCGAAACGGACGCTCACGGCGGTCGAGCGCGCTGAGCTGGATGCTGAGCATCGCGAGCGCGCTGCGTACTGGGACGAGGTGTATCGAAACCTCAGGATCGATGCCCAGGCCTGCGCTCGTTCCATGCGGTTTTCGCCGACCTTCGGCGATCCACCTGAGCCCAATAAATTCGAGGACACCGTCTCCAAGTCGCTGGACGACTACCGCTCCGGAAGGGCTCTCATGGAGCACATGGGCGCGGACCGGCTCATCGACCCCGCGACAACTGGAATGCTTCTGGCAATCCGCCGCGGCCTCATCGAGGAGACGGGGGCGGCCACGATCGGTGATTACGTGCTGATCGACATGGCTGTGATTGCGTTCGCCAGCGCGATGCGGCTGCAATCAATCGTCGGCAACGCGGCCCTGATTATCGAAAGCGAGATGTTCGGCCAGCCGAGCCTGCGAGCCAAATGGCGGAGGGGGTACGGCTACCGGCCGGAGGACATCCAGGGTCTTGCCGTCGAGGAGCACGTGCGGCGGCTTTGTGAGCAGATCATGCCGTTGGTCGAGCGCTTCAATAGGATGGGGCGCGAGGGCCTTGAGGCGCTG
>Ga0209517_10006412_pt1 | contig 14557 bp, 14 predicted proteins | sample PeaSoiMetSII2010_FD_187695 | JGI IMG/M metagenome (GOLD analysis project Ga0209517, IMG submission 187695) | Peat soil microbial communities from Weissenstadt, Germany - SII-2010 (SPAdes) (version 2) | ecosystem: Environmental > Terrestrial > Soil > Wetlands > Peat | place: Germany... | reverse complement strand
CCTGGCTCGCCACAGGCCACAGCCCCGGAACGCTGGCAGGCCCTCGCCTCACGGCTCCGGGACTGCGCTCGCCTCGCAACTCAGGCCGGCTCAGAGCGGACGCCGGCGGGCCGCGGGCCGCTCGCGTGCGAGCTCTCGACCAAAGCTCAGTGCAGGTCTCCGGCATCCGGGCCGCTCGACCTGGCTCGCTCGACCTGGCTCGCCACAGCCACAGCCCCCGGAGTCGTCAGGCGAGAGCCTGACGACTCCGGGGACTGACATCGCCTCGCGACCCAGGCCGGCTCAGCGCTCGACCGGACGTCCGGCGGGCCGTTCGCTCGCCACAGGCCCGCCCTTTTGTTTTCTTTTCCTTCCCAGACCTAACCCATTATCCGGCCTATCACGCAGCAAACCCCTCCCAAAAGGAGCCAGGGGTCTTTAAGGTGTTCTCTTTTAGCCTGCTACTTTTTGTATTCAGCGGTCTCCGGCTCCACGCTCGGCACGGCCACAGGGCAAGCCCAGAGCCAAAGGCCGGCGCCATGGGCCCCCGTTTGGAATGAGTCGCTCCGGCCCACCAAGTAATAGTCCAAAAAGAAAATTGAAAAAAAAGGCGCAGGCTGAAAAAGCCCCGCAATGCTGATTCCGGCGCTGGCGGCCGCTCGCGTGCGAGCGGGTCCCGGCTCAGCCGCGGCGCTGCTTGGCCACTGCTTGGCCAAATCCAAAGCTCGACCGGCGCCGCTCGCGAGGCACGGCGCTGTGTCCTGGAAACGAGAGCAGGTCTCCCGGCATCCAGGCCGCTCGACCTGGCTCGCCACAGGCCCGCAGCCCGCAACGCTGGCAGGCTCTCGCCTCAAATGACTGCGCTCGCCTCGCGACCGGCTCAGCGCTCGACCGGCAGGTCCCGGCCATCCGGGCCGCTCGACCTGGCTCGCCACAGCCCACAGCCCTGGCAAAAGTCGAAAAGTGGCCAAGCAATGGCCAAGCATATTATTTTTGCATCCCTATTCGGTCAGGCTGGACCCCAACGAAACCCTTGCAATCATTGGCTGGAACCGCTGGCGCACCCAGTAGGAGTTGAACCTACAACCTTCTGATCCGTAGTCAGCCAACCATCATTTTCTGCGATTGGCCCCGTTTGGCAACCGTTGCAAAACCCTTGTCATTGCAGAAGATTTCGCGTTTTGGCGTTTGCTTAGATTGACTCCGATTTGCCTCAAAAAAGACAACCAGTATCCAATCGCAGTAGCAAATTAATCGGCCTCGTCGCCGGGCAGAGGTGGGACATCGCGCACTTTGGCCATGACGCGGTCAAACTTCTCCCAATTCACGCGTTTGGCACGAATGGCAATGCGATCACGTTTGGGTGCCGGCGTGCGCGGTCCACCGCGAATTTGGCGCTTACCAACGTGGTGTTTAATTGGCTTCATCGCCAGGTACCGGCGGAACATTTGGAACCTTGGCCATCGAAGACTCGAACTTTTCCCGGCTGCCACGTTGCACCCGGCGCTCAAGCTCCTTGAAATCCTCCACGGCACGCGCGAATTCCTCCATCTTCCGCGACGCGAACACGTTCACGGACTGGTGATCCTGGGAGGCGAGATTCTCCAGCTTCTGGTAAATCTCGTCCGGCATTTTCAGTTCAATGGCCTTCATTTCGGATATTTCCCGGCGCTCTGCAACAACTCGCGCTCGATGAGTCGCTCATCTTGATTCAGTTGCAGCAGGGATACCGTCACTTGCCCGATGAGCGTCAACCCGACAATCCGAACGCCCTCAAGCTTGAAATGTTCATCCCACCGATCTCGCCTCGGGTTAAATAATCGAACGAGTTCCTCGCTCTCCGGGTGAACCGACCCGAGGTCGGTTCCCTTCGCACGATTGCACCGGACACACGAAAGAGCGAGATTTGATGATTCTGTAGCCCCACCGTGCTTTCGGCTGACAATGTGATCCACCTCGCAACCCCATACCAGCAGAGTCTCATCCATCAGGCAGTATTCGCACCGGCCTCCCGCCCGTGTCCGAACTTCGCGCCGTAACTGGTGGCTGACGTCATCAGCCATGCCCGGGCGCCAACGCCTTGGCTTTCGCTAGAACGATCAAATGTTCGAGCTTTAGGAAATCGTCCAATTCCACCTTCTCTTGCGGCAGCAACCCGGATTCCTTTTCCTTGGCAACCAACGCCCAGACCCGTTGGCGGGCCTCCTCCGACGCCCTAAAACCGGCCAGAGCTTGCGCCGGAATATGGTGGACCAGAAAATCCACAATCTCGTCACTGACGTTCATGATTGAACCGTAGCAGAAAATGATGCGCCCGACAAGCGGTTTCCAATGCCGCCAGGCTTCAAACATTCGCTTCGTGTTTCTGCCCGCAGTTCCCGGCGGAGCGAGCATTGTCAAGGTGGAGGCGGCGGGAGGAGGGGGCACGACCTTGACAAGCGCAACGGAGCCGTACAATGCCAGCGGCAAACACGAAGCACACCGACTGTCACCGTGTGAGGCCCAGCGAGTATTCGCTGCCGCCCTGGATAAGGACGGTCTGCCTTCGGACAATTTTCGGACGAGAATTGGACATGAATCAGACAGGAATCGGATGGGGTTCGGATCTGCGTCCAAAATCTGTCTGAAACGAGTCGGATGGCTGTCCAATCTCCGTCGGATACGTGTCTGACAAAAACCTCTAAGCTTGCTTAGAGGTAAGGCGTGCCGTCTAAAATGACCGAGCCTTCAGCAACCACGGTGTACAGGCATTGCGCGGCTACGTCGTAATTCTCCGGCGCATCTGCGCGCTCAACGCCGACAGTTTGGGCGCGTTCCTCGCGGCAGTCTTTGGCGCGTCAGCCAGCTCGCCATCGAGCAGCCAGGGAGTGCGGCGACGAGCAGTTTCGTCACCGGCCCAAGGCGGGGTAAGTGTCATAGCCAAAAGCGAGACTGCCCGGCCTGATTGTAGTCGTGTCCAACCGCGCTCGGGAGGAGCTTGACTTTCTGCCACCGATCACCGAGAATCTGGCTCGTTGAGTTCGGATACAAGCCGTGTGAGCCTGTTGGCTCTGAAGCGGCGACAACAAACCAGAACTCTCGGAAAGGCAAAATGAAAGTAAAGTTCCCGGCCATGCAGGCCATTATCGGGCAGCGTACCTACTACGCTTGCGTTATGAAACTCGCCGTCATCCCGAAAATGTTCACATTCAGGGATTGGATCGAATTCACACCAGAAGACCGAGAACAGCGCGTTCTCAACAAGGATCGGATTCCAGATATTGCCAGGTACATCTTGGACAACGAGGATGGGTATCTTTTTTCCTCAATCACCGCCTCGTACAGATGTGATGTTCGTTTTGAGCCTGTCAACGCGGACGGACATGGTTTCCTCGAAATGGATTTTCAGGATGCCAATTTCGTCATCAATGACGGGCAGCACAGATGCGCGGCTATTGCACATGCTGTCAAGGCGAATCCCGCCCTCGGCGAGGAATCAATATCGGTCCTCCTCTTTCCGTACGAAAGCAAAGAGCGGGTGCAGCAGATGTTCTCGGACCTCAACCGGTACGTCCAGAAACCGCCCAGGCCGCTGAATATCCTGTTTGACCAGCGAGACGGACACGCCCGGTTAACTTTGGTGATCTGCGAGAGTGTCCCGGTATTTCAGGGGCTTGTGGACAAGGAAAATGTCTCATTGCCAGCCCGCTCGGAAAAGGCATTTACGCTCGCCTCGCTTTATGACGCAACTCAAGAGCTCTTGGCAGAGCAGAAAACTGGCGAAAGCGAAGGTTTCCCTGAAATGGTCACCACAGCCGTTGACTATTGGACAACCGTTTCAAAATTCATGCCGGACTGGTGGAAGGTGAAGAACCGCGAAATTCGCCCGATTGAGCTTCGGCAGGAAAACATCTCGACTCACTCGGTTGTGCTTCGTGCGCTCGGCGGAGTTGGCGCAGAGATCATGAGACGGTACCCGTCGGAATGGAAAGACCGTATTGCGGAACTGACCGCGATCAACTGGAGCAAGAAAAACCGCGACTGGGAAAATGTCTGCATGGTCGCCAATTCAGTCGTTGCAAACCGGCAGGCGAGGCTTGCTACAAAAGCTTACCTGAAACGTAAACTCGGGCTTCCTGTCTCGGAATCTGAGGGGAAATCAATTCAGCCGCTCCTCGCCAGACAGAATGCGGCTGAAACCGTAACCAAACAGCGGTCACACACAGAAATTCGCAAACTCGAGATCCACGTGACCCAAGGCGACATAAATCAGAACCTGCTCAAACTGACCCCCCATATCAACCGAGGCACAATCAATGTCGGTGAAAAATTGGTCATCGAAGCACTTCCCAGCGGCGACCGATTCCAAACGGTCGTGTCGGATACAGGTAACAAGTTGCGCGCCCGTGGCGAAATCGCCGGTTTCTACAGAGACGCAAATGTAAATGCTGGCGACGTTGTTCTGCTCACGGAAGAAGCTCCAGGGAGCTGGACGCTCAGAAAGGTGTCTCCTAAAGTTTAAACGAGACCTTCTCTGCCATTGCTGCCGAGTGCTGGTTGCGGAGATGACCGTAAACCTTCATGGCCAGGGCACCGCCGTCTTTGTGGCCCAGCCAGCGGGAGACGGTCGGGATGTCAACGCCGCTCTCAATGCAACGGGTGGCGAATAAATGCCGCAAATCATGGTGGGTCAAATGTGCGATGCCGACTTTCTTCCCGGCCGCGTCCATTGCTTTTTGGCACTCGCCCACGCGCATGACGGAGGTGGTATTTGATTCGTCCGGGCGTTCGTTTCTCAATCGCTCAAGAAGCTCGAGCATTTCCCCAATCATCGGCACCCGTCGCACTTCGCTATTCTTCGTGCCTACGTCCGGGTCGCCGCGCACGATGATTTCTTCACGAGCGAAATCGCAATCGCCCCAGGTGGTGTTCTTTGCCTCGCCCAATCTGAACCCACCAAAGGCGAGGAAACGTACCAAATCAGCGCAATCGCGGCTGAAACGGCCGCCCGCTTTTTCAATCGTCTGCACCAATTCGGCGAATTTCGCGTTGTCGGGCAGGTGCAATTCTTTTGGACGAACGGCCCGCCGGGCGACATGGCGGGCGGCGTTCTCGTAAATGACGCCGCTCTCGATGGCGATGTCGAGAATGGCCCGCAAAACCAGAACGGTGTTATTGAAGGCTGTCGCGCTGCCGTCGTACTTCGCGGCCCAATCCAAACAATTCTGTTTTGAGAGGTCGCGCAGATTCGTTTTCTCCAAGCCGGGCCACGTTTTTAGCAGCGAATCAACGCGTTGTTCGTAGTAATCCTTGGTTTTCGATTTGATGTCGGGATTGGCCTGCAATCTGGCTCGGTAAATCTCCAAGCTCTCCCGAAAAGTCATCTGGCCGCGTCCGCGCTGAATGGCCAATTGGCGCTGCGCCGCCTGCCGGTGCTTCTTCTCCTCGTCCGTCAACCGGAGCTTGGCCACGGAGAGCACATCGGTTTTGAGGCTCTTCCGAATCAGGCGCCCCTGAACACGAATGCGGCAAAAATACATCCCGCTCGGCGCGTAGCGAATGAGGTTGGCGTACGAAGTTTTCTGCCACGGCTTGTCCTTCCCCGCCGAAGCAGCTTTTGCGGCTGATTGCTTCGTTTTCACGAAACAATATACAATGGCAGTATCAGATTTACAACTTTTAGAACCGTGACCCTCGCTAACCCATTGATTTTACTGGTGCACCCAGCAAGAGTTGAACTTGCAACCTTCTGATCCGTAGTCAGATGCTCTATCCAATTGAGCTATGGGTGCGTCCCAAAGGCGAGGAAAAGTACTGGACGCAGAGCCGGCGTGCAAGTCGTTTTTATGGGGCCATGAGGCCTGCGGTTGGATGCAGTCGGCTCAAATGGTCTCTTACGCTCCGCTTCCCCGTGAGCAGGAGCGGGAGCGGTTCATCGCCGATCCCGCTGAAGCTTGGCAGCCACTTGCTCGGCTTGCCGAAAGACGCGCAGCAGATTCTGGCCCGCTACCTTTTTGATTTCGTCGGCGGTATATCCCCGATGAAGCAGCTCAACCAGCAGCATAGGGTATTTCGAGACATCCTCCAGACCATCCGGCGGACCGCGAAATCCATCAAAATCCGAACCGATGCCCACATGGTCGATGCCCGCCATTTTACGAATGTAATCAATATGGTCGGCCACGTCCTTGAGAGTGGCTTCGTGGAGTGAGGGATGCGCCAGCCGCCAGGCGGCCATCGCTTGTTCGAACGGCGGCGAGTCCTCGGGATAGAGTTTGCGCAGCCGGTTTTCCTCGGCGTCGGTGGCTGCCATGGATCGGCGGGCTCGCTCCGTGACAAAACCAGGCAGGAAGCAAACCATCACCACGCCGCCGTTGCGGGCGGTCAGGCCCAGCACGTCATCGGGCACGTCCCTCAGACTCCCGCACAGGCCGCGCGCCGAGGAGTGGGAGAAAATCACCGGCGCCTGACTGATTTTCAAGGCGGCGCGCATAGTGTCGTCGGACACGTGGGACAGATCCACGAGCATGCCCAAGCGGTTCATCTCGCGCACAACCTCCTCACCAAAGGGTGTCAGGCCGTGATGCTCGGCTCGGTCCCCCGCAGCATCTGCCCAACTGGTATTTTTGGTGTGGGTCAGGGTCATATAACGGGCGCCTAAAGCATAGGTCATCCGCAGCACCGCCAGCGAACCGCCGATTGAATGGCCGCCTTCCATCCCGATGAGTGAAGCGATCTTTCCGCGGCGATGAATGCGTTCGATGTCCGCCGCAGTCAACGCCAACTCAAAGGTGTCTGGATAGCGGGCGACCATCCGATGGACCACATCGATTTGTTCCAGGACCATCTGCACAGCAGCAGGACCCGGCAGGGTGGCGGGAATATAGACCGACCAGAACTGGCCGCCGATGCCGCCCTCCCGCAACCGCGGGATGTCCGTCACAACGGGCGGGGTTAGCCCGCTCGTGCCATGAGCCAGATCGAGCGCACTAAAATCATTGCTGCGCTTGTGGTATTGCCAGGGCAGGTCGTTGTGCCCGTCGATGAGCGGCGAGTCTCGAAGGATTTCTCGCACGAGCGACATCTGAGCAGGGGTTGAGTTGGTAGCCATAAGGTTTTGCCCTGGGACTGATCGAGGTACTAGAGCGGCGGTTACAATCGCCATGAGCGAGCCGCCAAGGCACACCCCTCTCGATCCTAAACCGAAACTCAACATACGCCATTTTGCGGGAGTGATTTCCATGCCTCGCGACTTGACTCTAGCTGGCTGCAGGGTGTCGCCATTAGCAAAGCCGCGATTTGGTCTACTCGTGCGGGGGTTACGGCTGGCTCGGCGCGGACGAACTTACCTGCCAAGACCAAGGGCCATCCCAACCCGGTTGAACCGAACGAGCGACGGGACAGTTTCATCAACCCAGGTTCATTTTTCCTCGGTCCCAAGGCAAGGTCGGAATCTGCCCAGGATCTTTGCCGCCTTTACTGCCGATGCAAGTCGGGCGACTTTAGCTCAATGCGTGCGTGGAGGGTCCCTATGCGCCACGGCGTCGGCGTCGGAATAGGGAACTGGTTAAGATTAAGAATTTAAGATCGAGGAACAGAGGAGCAAACGATGAGAGGAGAGGACGTCGAGGAGGCTGGAGGCAGTGAGAACCTTTCGCCAAAGCCGCCTAGGCTTCGGATTTGGGGAAAGGCCAGAGAGGTTTGTCTGGGCCATGAAACTGTTGCCCCAAGACGCTGGCTTCGGATTTCCGGGCGTGTTTTGTTGGCCGGGACCGGAGGCCTGTTCGTTGGCTGGCTGGCCGGGGCAGGTTGTGCCACGCCGCGGAAGGGACCGGACGAACAGTTAATTGCGCAGGCCTGGAACATCATCCAGGCGCATTATGTGGATCGGTCCGCAGTTAAACCCACCGAGCTTACCTATGGCGCGATCAGCGGGATGGTGGATGCCTTGGGCGACACTGGGCACAGCACTGTATTGACCCCGGGGATGTTACGGCACCTCAAAGAGGCCGAGCACGGGGAGTTGAAAGGAATTGGGGTGGAACTTCAGGTGAAAGACGGCCGCGTGGTGGTGGTGGCGCCGCTGGACAATTCACCGGCGCAGCGCGCCGGTCTGCGTCCTGGCGACATTATCCTCAAGGTTAATGGCGAGGATATTAGCGATTGGCCGATAGGCCGGGTGATCGAGCGGATTACGGGTCCGACGGGAACGCCCGTCAACCTGACATTCCTGGAGCCGCATGGCGGACACACGCGTCAAGTGAGGATCGTCCGGGCGGCCATCCATTTGCACGAGGCAACCTGGTGCACGCTGCCCGGGACCAGGATTGCCCACCTGCGCATCGCAGCCTTTGATGGCGGTGCAACAAAGGAGCTTCGAAGCGCTTTGGCGGAAATTCAAGGCGGTCCAGCCAAAGGCATCATCTTGGACTTGAGGAATAATCCGGGCGGTCTGCTTGAGGAGGCGGTGGGCGTCGCCAGCCAGTTCTTAGCTGGAGGCAACGTGCTGCTGGCCAAGGACGCCCACGGCCATGTTAACCCGGTGCCGGTTGAGAAAGGTGGTATCGCCACCAACATTGCTTTGGCCGTGTTAATCAACGAGGGCACAGCGAGCGCGGCGGAAATCGTAGCGGGGGCGCTGCGAGACGCGCATCGCGGTATCCTTGTGGGTGAGACCACCTTCGGCACTGGGACGGTTTTGGAACAGTTTCGGCTCTCAGACGGCTCGGCCTTGCTGCTGGCGATCGAGGAATGGTCAACCCCGAACGGGCAATCGTTCTGGCACAAAGGTCTGGCCCCCCAGGTGGCGGTGACATTGCCGGACGAGGCGGAGCCTCTGACGCCGAACGCCGAACGTGACATGACGCCAAGCCAGCTTCAGTCGAATAACGATCGTCAACTCCTGCGCGCCCAGGAACTACTGGAAAATTCCGGACAGCTCGAGAAAGCTGCCCAGTTTTGAAATCGTCAAGGGGGGCGGGGACCCCTTCGACTCCCTTGACGAACCAACTTGAGGACTGGCCAGTGCCGGGTTCACCTGATAATAACTTCGCTGATGAAGTCCGGCTTGACTCCAGCCTGCACGATTGTTTTGGGAATCGAAGGGGGTGCTACCCGCACAGTGGCCTTGCTGGCCGATGGCCAGGACCGAGCCATCCGCAGGTGGGAGGGGAAGCCGGCGAATATACAGTTCCTGAGCCAGGCGGAGCTCACTGACCATTTTCGCTCGATCGCCGCGATCTTCCCGCGCCCCGGTGCTGTGGGGATTGGCTTGGCCGGCGCCTGGACGCAAACCGATCGGAGCCGGATCTGTTCAGCGGCCGCCAAAGCATGGCCGAACGTGGCTTGCGTAGCAACCAGCGACCTGGAGACAGCGTTGTCGGCGGCCGGCAAGGCCTGCCATTCTGCGGCTGTGCGGCGGCAACCGTTAGCGGAGGTCCTGGTGCTCAGTGGCACCGGCTCCGGCTGCTATGGGCGGAGTCGGGGTGGACGCAGCACAAAGATCGGCGGGTGGGGGCATGTTCTGGGGGACAAGGGGAGCGCCTACGACATTGGGCTCCAGTCGCTCCAGGCAATCATCGAGCATTATGACCACCACGGGGCGTGGCCGCAGCTTGGCGCGCGGATCCTGCGCGCCCTAGAACTTAACGAACCGAATGACTTGATTGCCTGGGCGCAAGCGGGGACCAAGGCGGAGATCGCCGGCCTCGCAGTGGAGGTGTTCGCGGCGGCAGCGCAACGCGACAAGCTGGCCAGCGGGATTCTGAACCGCGCTGCCTTGTGCCTGGCCCGGGACGCCGCTGCCTGTGCGCGGCAGCTCGTGCCGCCGATCAGGCGTGGGCCCCGGCTTGTCCGTTTCATCCTGTCCGGCAGCAACTTGCTTAAGCAGCCTCGTTTCGCCGCCCGGTTCAAAGGCTACTTGCAGGAGCTGTGGCCCGGCTGTGCCGTTACGCCGCTCCAACGTGAGACGGTCTGGGGCGCGGTGGAGTTGGCAAGACGGAACTGGAAGTTGGGAATCCGAACTTCGTTAAATCGGGAGCAGGCTCTGATGGATCCCGAGCGTTTGTCCAATTCTGAAGTGGGAGTCGTTCCTCGCTCGAATCGACTTTCGCCTACCGAGGAGCGCCACCCGGGTTCGAAGCACTTGGACAGGCTGACCATCGGCGAGGCGATCACGTTGATGTTGAAGGAGGAAGCGCGCGTGCCCAGGAAGCTGTTGCGTGAACGAGCCGGCATCCAACAAGTCGTGCGGTGCATCGTCCGGGCGTTCCGGCACGGGGGTCGCTTGTTCTACGTGGGAGCCGGCACCAGCGGCCGGCTGGGCGTGCTGGATGCCAGCGAATGCCCACCCACTTTCCGAACGCCTCCCGACCTGGTCCAAGGAATCATAGCGGGCGGGCAATCCGCGTTGTGGAAATCGGTGGAGGGCGCTGAGGATGACGCGCAGGCGGGTGAGCAGACGATGCGCTTTCGGCGTGTCTGCGCTCGCGATGTGGTGGTGGGCATCGCCGCCAGCGGCACGACTCCGTTTGTCTGGGGCGCGCTGAAAGAAGCGAAGCGCCGCCGCGCGACCACGGTGCTGCTCTGCTTCAATCCCTTCCTGCGCATTCCCCGTCACCTGCGGCCGTCGATCGTGTTAGCGCCGAACGTGGGTCCGGAGGTACTCACCGGCTCGACGCGGCTCAAAGCGGGCACGGCGACCAAGCTATTGCTGAACCTGTTTACCACGCTGGCGATGGTGAAGCTGGGGAAGGTCAAGAGTAACCTGATGGTCGATGTGCATCCGGCGAACGCCAAGCTGCGGGACCGTGCGGTGCGCATCGTGAGCGAGCTGTCTGGACTGGACTACGCGAGCGCACGGCGGGCGCTGGAACAGCATGGCTGGATCGTTAAAAAGGCAATTGCTCACCCAGGTGGGAGAAGGCGGTTTGGAGGGCGTCGAATCGGCCCTGCAAGTAGCAAGCGGCCAGGAGCTGTGCCAGGCCGGTGATGAACACGAGCACCACGGCACCGACGAGGAAAAGTCCAAAGGCCGAAGGGGGGTCAGGTTCCATGATCTTGGGAATGCCATTGTAGAGCACTCCAAGAGACAGGAGGATGCCGATGGTCCAGGTGATCCAGGACGACATGCCCCAAGGGGTAACATAGGCATTCAACAGGCGCACCAGGAAGAGGGGACTAAGGCTGTACGCCACGACGGTGAAAGCCTGGCTGTAGGTGTGCCGCGCGTGAAAGGTTTCGCCGACCGACTTGACCACGGCCGCGCTGATGCTGATTACGATGAGCCAGAGGAGGAACTGTGCGGCTTCGAAGACGATGGTCTCGCCGCGGGTGAAGGGCCGGACGCGGGAGAGCTCGCCCTGCAGGTGGCCCCAGCGCACCAGGCCGTAAGCCTCGGCAGCACAGCTCAGGGCCAGCAACGGAAACAAGTACACCAGCAGAACGAAAGCCCAATTGCGTCGCGACTGCGCAATCCGCTCCCAGGCCCAAACGGGCCGTAAAATCAAAAGCAACGCCTTGATCATGCGGCGCCAGTGTTAACAAGCGGTGCGGCGCTGACAACTAAATACCCTTGGGGTTGCGGGAACGAAGCACGCAAAGCGGCACGCCCCTGGTTGAGGTCCTACATGGGTAGTGGAGAATTTCGACGATTTATTGCCCCACGGAAGGGCGGGTTCGGGGAAGCGAAGAACAAGGGATGGAACATCAGGATTTCCCAGGAATAGCCAGGACGGAGGAGAACGCCGGGGCGGCAGCTTGAATTAGATTTACTAATCATTACTTTGGAGATTGTCTGCGGAAATGGTCTTCGGCAAACCGGCTCCACTCCCCGGTCTTTCCTTTCTGGCGCATGAGCGAGGTCCAGGAACCTTCTTTGGGGTCGAAGGTGAAGGTGTTTTGAAATTCGCCGTCCGGATAATTAAAAGTGACCAACAGGGCGTTTCCATCGCGCTTGCCGGAACCGAGGGTTTGCGAGAAGTGCCCGCCAAAGACATCGAGCCAATGAACAACGTAATGGGCACCGGCGTCATCGTAACCGATGAAAGCCATCGCCTCGTATTTCGGTGGAGTTGCCACGTCGCGATAGTGCAGACGCAGAAACTGGTGGTTGAGCACCCATTCGGCTTGCACGGTGTTCTGCACCGTGCGGTCGTTCATCACACGGGCAACCTGCCAGTCGCCGACGAGGCCATCGAGGAAAGGGTCTTGGAGCGGGTGATCACGACCGTCTAAGGCTCCCTGCGCGGCAGCCAACGAGGCAGCCGCCACGAGAAGTGGAGCGAGCGAGGAAGTGGCAAGGGTAATCAGATATGTTCGCATAGCATTTTAGAGAACGTTGTGAAATGATAAACAAATGGTTGCTGAACAGCAATATCGGCGTCGCCTGGGCCAATTTTCCGACCTGGTTTTTGTCCAAGTTGTGTTCGGTGACGATTTTCTGAATGAGGTCCCTTTGTTGGGCCTGCGCTTCCTTCCACCCCGGGGCTTCCTTCAACCCGGCCTCGACCAGATCATTGGCTAGGCGGGTCACGGGGATGCCTTGGATTTTGGCTCGGTGGTAAAGGGCGCAGACGAGGAAGCGAGAGAGGGGCGGCCCCTCAACGGGGCCGCGTTGTTGAATCATTGCTTCCGCCCAAGTCCCGGTGTGTTTGCTCAATCAGTCGAGCCCGATCCAACAGGTAATCCTAAATCACCGCAACCACTGTCTAGACGTCAGCGGCCACAGCATCTGTTACAGCCACCACTCTACGAGGATAGGGAAAAAGCATCAGAAGCAAGGAACCGGCTATAGCAAACACGATAAGCGCGGCAACGGTAGCAAAATCAACCACGAAACCCGAAAATTCCCAATTCGGAAGAATTTTAGAGAATGGTGCTACAAGCGGCGCCGTGATACCATAAAGCCAGCCAACGAACGGCGTGCCTGTATTAACTACCAAAAACTTAAATATCAATCTGAAAGTTAACAGTAGCGCGATAGTGCCCAGGACAATATTAATAAAAGCTCTTAGAATTCTAAACATAAATATATTTTAAGTTTGTTTTGTTTAAGCTGTTTTTTCACGGAATGCTAAACACCGCCAGTTCATCTTCTTTTTCCTCTAGCTGGTGGCGGGCCAAGCTGACTCCGGCGTTTTAAGCGCTTCAATTCCGGCCAGTTAGGGGCTTTGGCGTTGTTTTTGGCGATCGCTGGGGGATGTGAAGCCATTGCAATTTGCACTGCCAGAAGCGCCGCATCGTGCATTCTGCAGACGCGCCCATGTTGTATAAATGGGGCGAGCACCCTTCGTCGTTCACAGGCAGGCCAGCCATACTGTAAGCTCTGGATTTTGCCGCCATTGCTCCATTAGCTTCTCCGTTTGGCCTGGGGATTCTGCGGCGCCCCTGACCTGAATGAAAATCGTGTCAAAAATTGCACGGCCCACCTGTTCAACCTTCTCCCGTGATAGACGCGAAAAGGGTGGGGACCAGAGCACTAACGGGAACACGGCTGAAACATCGCTGCTTCATCGTCATTGCTGCCCATACTTGCTTACCAACCACCGCATCGCGGCCTGCGGACCGAAAAGCCTCTGACGATTCCTGTAATTGATCCCATCCTGCTCCGACATGATTGGCAGCAACGGTTTGATCTGTTCGGCCAGTTCCGCATACGCCGCTCTCTGCTGGTCAATCTGGTTGAGTTGATCCTGAACGGTTTGTCCATTGGCTCCGTAAGGGCTGTTGGGGTCCATCGCACCAAGCGCCGTCCGTTGGACACTCAGGCCGACCAGTTGACTGATACCCATTCCGGTGGGGTCCCCGCTGTAGTGCTGGCCCAAGTTCATGGCCACCTGCAAAGCGGCCTGTGCGGAAGCAGGGTCACCTGATTGACTGTAAGCCTTCGCCAGATCAACCAGGTTCTGGCCCAACTGTTTTATTTCGCTGAGCTGCGGCAGTTTCAGTTGATCCGTGGCGATCACTTCGGCCTCGACCGCCGAGTAACCTGCCGAGAGGTAGGCTTCTGCGTCATCCTGCACTCGATCCAAGGTGTAATCCCAGAACCCTTTGCCGAAGGCAGCGGTAAGCTCCTGCACGGCTTGATCGGTTTGACCGGCTTTAAAGCAATTGAGGGCCGAAAGATAATTGGCCAGGACATTGTCCGGGGCGTATTTCTCAAACGCCTCCAACCATTGACCGCGCTCTTCGGGAGACAAGTCCTTGTCGAAAACCGACTCGAAAGCCACTTGAGGGTCGTTGGGGTATTTTTCTCTGGCTTCCTTTAACAACGCCGGGTCGCCGCTGGTGCGATAGGCGGCCAGCAGACTGGATGCTCTACTCCCATTGGCTTTGAGGTAAGCATCGACTTGCCCGGCGGTCAACTTCGGCGGCCCATCCTTGAGCAGGGCATTGAACCGGACATACAGATTGGTGGATGCCTGCGCCGGTGCTTCCGGCGGCGGTGCGGCGACTTGCATACGGGGCGCCGGCAGGCGGAGCGTGAGCTTGGCCTCGGCCTCGCGCCGGGAGAGGTCGGCGTTGTCGGATTGGAGCTGGGTGACTTGCTGCTGCAAGGATTGATTCTGCTCGCGTAGTTTGCCCACAGCCTGGTGTTGAA
>Ga0209517_10006411_pt1 | contig 14557 bp, 8 predicted proteins | sample PeaSoiMetSII2010_FD_187695 | JGI IMG/M metagenome (GOLD analysis project Ga0209517, IMG submission 187695) | Peat soil microbial communities from Weissenstadt, Germany - SII-2010 (SPAdes) (version 2) | ecosystem: Environmental > Terrestrial > Soil > Wetlands > Peat | place: Germany: Weissenstadt... | reverse complement strand
GCATTACAAGCTTGAATCCAACATCGGGATTGGTCGGAACGAGTGTGACGATCACAGGCGCGAACTTTGGCGCCACGCAAGGGACCAGCACGGTCAAGTTCAACGGGACGGCGGCGACACCGACGAGCTGGAGCGCCACGAGCATCGTTGTGCCAGTACCAACGGGCGCGACAACAGGGAACGTGGTGGTGACGGTTGGCGGAGTCGCCAGCAACGGAGTGGCCTTCACCGTTACCGTTGTACCGCCAACGGTATCGATCACATCGCCGACATCTGGGGCGACCGTTTCTGGAACGATCACGGTGAGCGCGACGGCTTCGTCGAGCGTGGGGATTGCCAGCGTGCAATTCCGGGTGGATGGCGCCAACGTAGGCGCAGCGGTTACTGCGACCCCTTACAATTATTCGCTGAACACGACAACGTTGACAAACGGGAATCACACACTGACAGCGGTGGCCAAGGATACGGCGGGGAACTCGACCACCAGCGCAGGGGTATCGGTCACCGTGAGCAACACGCCTGTACCACCGTCAAGCAGCGACACGATAACGATTTACGACACTTCAGGAACCGCGCAGACAAATAGACCCGTCTCCGTGGCGCGGCCATTCAAGGAGGGAGAGATTGCGAATTTTGTTTTGGCATCGATTGGGTCTACTTCCTTAGTAACTCAGACAGACGTAAAAAATCGCTGGCCCGACGGGTCGCTGAAATTCGCAATCGTCAGCTTCGTTGTTCCCAGCATTCCCGCGAATGGGTCAGTCGTAGTCTCGCTTGCAAACCAGTCCTCGGGGAACAACACCGGGATGCTGACCCAGTCGCAGATGCTCGCGTCAGCTTATAATTTCGATGCACAGATTCAAGGCTCGGGTGGAGCACCCACGATAAGTGCGAGAGCCATTCTCAATGCCTGCACATCGATCATCGACCCTGGAACGGACTGGTCTGCTCCACAAACTCAGCCTTGCCGCTATTGGCTGAAGGGGCCAGTCGTAACGGCAGTCATATTTGAAGACCGTAGCACGGCTCGTGCCTATGACTTCGACTCTGGAGATGGTACCAAAGCTCTGCATCCCATCTTTGAATGTTGGTTCTATCCTCAGAATAACGCCGTCCATTGCGGGTACACGGTTGAGAACACATGGGTTTCATCGTCGAACGCGCACGACATGCGAGATGAAACCTGGGGATTCAAGCTCACAGGCGGGAACACTGCGCCCACAACACTGTTCACTCAGGCATCATTCAGCCAGGTAGCGGCCTCGCGTGTCCACAAGCAGTTCTGCGTGAATGGCCCAAGCGTAGGTCCAGGAAACCAGTGTGGCGCGTCGCTTCGTATCGATCACAACTTCAGCTACTTGATGACGACGAAGTTTTTTCCCAACTACGATCCCACAACCGCTCCGGTAGCGGCACTACTCACAAGCACCTACAGTGCGTGGACAAGTGCCGACCAGACGATTCAAGGAACAAGCAACAGTGGCGGCAACGGAACGCTGGGAAACTATCTCAAGGCTCTTGGCTCCGCCGGCCAGGCCAACTGGATCGGTCCCGACCAAACCTGGAGCATTCTGTACCTGTACTCGATGGACGATCGGATGCTGACCACGATGCTCGGGAACGAAGACCTCGTGGGCTGGTTTCCCTGGCACATGCGGGAGCAGGATGTATCGGCGGGAAGCGGAAAGCATTTCGACGCGCCGACGACTGGCACGGTTGCCACGAATGGCCGCGTGATTTCGGTGAACGCGAGACAGACGATGGACTCTAGTGACCCGAGTTTCGCCACATCCAACTGCGGCAGCGCGTACACAGCCGATGCTTGGTCGATGGGTACATCCAGCTTCGACAACATCAACGGCGAAAATATTGACCCGAGTCATGCTCCAGCCTCTGGCTATACGTCTTATGTTTTGACGGGACAGTATCACTATCTTGAAGAATTGCAGTTACACGCGGCTTATGAAATGACCTCTGGCGAAGGCTGCGATCCCTCACCCGGATCAGGCTCTTCGCGCCAAGGATCTTGGGGTCTCACACAAGGAAGCGACAACATCGGTGGGCCCAGAGGGCCTGCTTGGTGGATGAGAATGGTAGGTGAGTCTGCGTTCATCTCACCAGACGGCAGTCCCGAACAAGCGTATTTTTCGTCCAAGTTGCTTAACGCGATCGCTTCGGATGAAGGCGCGCACAACGTCGCGCAGTCGAATGCGAGCGAGACGACCTACTACGACTTCGGCAAGAACACTCGCTTGCCACACGGCAACGGCAACGGAGGGTGCGGAACGACTCTAGGCGCTTCACCCCTGGGCTTGTGGTGGTGCGGTAACCCTGGACAATTGGAAGCTCCGGTGACAGGCCAAGCCGCAACGGGCACCAAATTCTGGATGGAGAATTTCTATATTTGCTCGCTTGGGATGCTCAGAGACTTTGGCTACCCGACCGACAACATCCTCCAGTTCCTGGCGATCCGCACGAATGCGCTGCTGCTGAACAATGCGACGCCAAATATGAAATATCTCGCGTTGAGCTATCTCGTTCCCGGTATCGATTCGACCACAAACAACTGGGTGCAGACCTGGGCAGGGTTCGATTCCACGACGTACTTTAATCCCGTTTACTCCGCATGGGACACGGCGAATGAGTCCGGCTCATGGGATAACGCTTACGAAGCCATCGCTTACGGCTCGGCGTCGTTCCTCTACCCATACACTGACGTAAACGGCCTGACCGGTTCGGCCGCCTGGAATGCGTATGTAGCCAACATTCCCGTGAGCAACCAGGGAAGCAATCTGTTTAGCACTGTGAGCCCGAAGTTCTCTATCATCCCGAGAACGGGAGGAGGTTCTTCAGGAGGATCGACGCCGCCGACCGTATCGGTCAGTTCACCCGCAAATGGGGCTACGGTGTCCGGATCCATCAATGTAACGTCAGCGGCGGCGGCGGCGGGCAGCGCGACCATTGCCAGTGTGCAAATCCTGCTGGACGGCGCTAACTTGGGGGCCCAGCTCACCGCAGCGCCTTACACCGTAGCTTGGAATACGGCTGCAGCCGCCAATGGCAGCCACATTCTGACCGCGACGGCAACTGATAGCAATGGAAACGCGGCGACAAGCGCAGCGGTTGGAGTTACTGTCAGCAATGAGGTGGCGCCACCCACGATCAGCAGTGTAAGTGCGAACCCCGGTTCGACGAGCGCGGTCATTACCTGGACGACCAGCACGGCTACCAACTCCGAAGTTTTCTATGGGACAACAACGGCTTACGGGCAGAACTCAGGTTTGAATTCCACGTTGGTGACATCCCACTCGATGACACTTACGGGCTTAACTGCCTCAACGGCGTACGACTACGAAGTACAATCTGAAGACGGCTCTGGAAATACCGTCACCAGCGGCAATTTCACATTCACAACAACGGCTGGCACGCCCGGGGGAGGAATTCCCACGGCGTTGGGATGGTACGCGATCCCCAACTCCACGCTGCAGTCGGTCTGCCCCAACGATGCCGCTGTTCAAGGCGACGTGGGCTGCCCTGCTGTGATCGAAGCGTGGAGCGGTGCAATCGCTGACACGAAGCGCAACCGCCTAGTCATATGGGGCGGGGGCCACAACGATTACTGGGGTAACGAAGTGTATGCCTTGGATCTGAACACACAACAGATGCTGCTGTTGGACAGCCCCAGCCCAGTGTCTAACGTCGCGTCCTGCCCAGAAGCGTACACAGATGGTACGCCAAGCTCCCGGCATACGTACGACGGCCTGGCCTATATTCCCACAGCAGACGTTATGTTTGCTTTTGGAGGCAGCAAGTCGGAGTGCGGATATTTCAGCGATGGCACTTGGACACTAAACCTGGCTACGATGCAGTGGACAGAAAAGAACCCGGGCGGAACGAATCCGCAAGCCGGCCCGGGACAAGTGGCCGACTACGATCCCAACACCGGCCTCGTGTTCCTGCATGACTATGTCAGCGGCCTATACAGCTACAACTTCACAAACAACACTTGGACGCAAGCTTTGTCCGACAGCTATGGAATCGACTACCACATGACGGGAGCGATCGATCCGAAGAGGAAGCTGTTCATAGTCGTTGGAGGCTGCAGCGGGTGCCAAGGTTCGGGAGTCCAGGTCTATAACATCGCTGGACCGACCTATACGAAGACATCGCCCAGTGTGGGTTCCAGTTGCAGCGCTTTTCTGGCCGATTCGAGTCCTGGAATCGCGTACGACCCGGTGCTGGACAAGATGGTAATCTGGCCGGATTTCGGGAACACCGCGTACATCATGGACGATACGAATTGGACTTGCACAACGGCAACTTACACAAATGGACCGTCGGATTCTCACCAGGACGGAACCCCATCCACGACACGGGGAACGTTCGGACGCTTCCGCTACTTCAGCAGCCTGGGCGTCTACGCCGTAGTCAACGACTCGGACATCAATGGTCATACGTTGCGCTTAACCCCCGCACCATAATCACGGACTAAGCCGCCCTCCCGCAACCGCATTCGGGAGGGTGGTTTTTTGTCTTTAACCGATCTGCAGGCGCGCGGCAAGTTCCTAGACCCGACGACTCCTATCTTCATTTCTCCATTCCCGGTTGGTGCGCTACCATAATCCGGACTGATGACACTAGCCCTGCAATTCCATCAGAGTATCGAAGTGCCGCCAAGTCCGGTGAACTATGCCAAGCCCTGTTCTGGACCCGGCAAAGTCAGCCGCTCTTCATCGATTATGTGTGCAGTCTTAGCCATTCTGGGATGCTGCGCATCACTCCAAGCCGGTGCCAAGGCCAACCCTACAGCCGTAGCGAACGATACGATGACGATTCACGAGAGTTCCGGGAAAGCTCAGACAAACCGGCCCTTATCAGTGTCCCGGGCCTTCCGGCAGGGAGAGATTGCCAACTTCGTGCAAGCAAGCATCGGATCCACACCGCTGCTGACGCAAACCGATGTAAAGAACCGCTGGGCCGATGGTTCCATCAAGTTCGCCGTGGTCAGCTTTGTAATGCCGAACCTCCGGGGACACCAATCGGTGGAAGTGAATTTTTCCAACCAAGGGAATGGAAATAATACCGGCGAGTTATCGCAGGCCGAGATGATTGACCCCGTGTATGACTTCGACGTGACCATCGAGATGACCGACAAGGGCGGGGGTTCGCAGACGGTCAGCGCTCGCCAAATGTTACAGTCTGGCGCATTTCGCTATTGGCTGCGAGGTCCGATCGTCACCGCCGTCATCATAGAGGATCGGAGTCCGGTGCGCTCTTACGACAAGGATTTTGGTGACGGTTCCAAAGCCTTGCATCCGATCTTCGAGGCGTGGTTCTACCCGGCAAACAAACATGTGGATGTCGGAGCCACAGTGGAAAACACCTGGGTCAGCAGCACCCCTGAAAAAGGGGCCCGGGATTTGTCTTACGCCTTCACATTGAAAGCGGGGCAGCGTACCCAAACGATCGAATTCAAGCAGCAAATGTTCAAGCATGTCGGGCTCTCCCGCTGGCACAGACGCTTTTCGATTGGAGGAGAGGCAGGGTCCCTCCATGTTGATCACAACATCCACTATCTCGTTTCAACCAGAGCGATCCCTAACTACGATGGCAACTTAAGTGTCTCCAGGTCACTGATCTCCAGCAATGGTGACGCCTGGCAGCGGGCCGATAAGGCGCTCCCAGGAACCACAGAGACGCTTGGAAACTACGAAAAAGCACTTAGCTCCGGAGGATCACATCCCTGGGTGGGCTTGGCCAACACCTGGGATGTTCTTTACCTGCTGAGCATGGATGAGCGCCTGCTGCAGATGTCCCTGGGGAATGCAGATCTTGCAGGCCGCTTTCCGTGGCATCTGCGAGAGGCGGACAGCCACGCGGGTAGCGGCGGTTTTTTTGACGCACCGCAAAAAGGGAGTGTCGACACATTTGGGCGTGTCGTCTCCATCAATGCGAGAAAAACGGTTACCACCAGTGAACTTGATAACGACCCAGTGCAGTGTGGCGGCAACGCGGCAGACAAGATAAACACGGGCCCCCTGAGCCTGGACGGAATCAGCTACTACAATCTTGGGAGGCATCACATCCCTGACGTGGCCTATGTGCCGTATCTCTTGACGGGCCGGTATTACTACCTGGAGGAACTGCAGTTTGAGGCCGCTTACATCCTGGGCTTCAAGCAGGGTTGCTACGGCGAAAACTGGGAGCGGCATGGCGAAAACGGCTATTTCAACGATAGCGAGACCCGCGGCGACGCTTGGGCCTATCGTACGACAGCGTACGCCGCCTTTCTCTCTCCCGACGGCTCTCCCGAAAAAGCCTACTTTGAGGACAAACTTCTCAACAATATAGCCAAGGACGAAGGCCGCCACAATTTGCCTTGCGACGTCCCCGGCAAGCAGGTTCACTGCGATTGGGGTCGCAAGAACCAATTGCCGCCGATGGGAGCTTCTCCGCTGGGAATCTGGGATGAGGGCAACCCCGGGCTCGTCGATGGGCCGGTGAAAACGGATGGTTCAGTGGCCAAAGCCACATCCCCATGGATGGAAAACTTTGTTGTACTTGCTCTGGGTGTGGCTCGAGATTTTGGCTACCCCACGGGCACACTCCTGCGCTTCCAATCCAAGCGACTGTTCAACCAACTTCTGAATCCCAAGACTTCCCCGTACCTGGTTGAAAGCTACCGAATGGCAACCGTTTTGTCGGCTACAAACGACTGGATCCGCGACTGGGCCGAAGTGAATAGGTACCACGAGATCCCTTCGGGATGGACCCGCGGAATGGATGTCGACAACGGCTTCGGATTCATCGCACTTGCCGCAGTGAGTTTTTTGTATCCGTACTCCACAGATGGCTATAGCGGTCAGCAAGCTTGGAATTACTTTAAGGCACACAAACCGGAACAAGATCGTTTCGCAACGAATAGCCCCAAGTTCGACATTTTGCCGCGCGCGGAAGAATGGGCTGCAGGTCAGCCTGAGACCTTGAGGCGCACGCAGCCCAGCGACTCCCGATTCATCGAGACGAGCTTTGAAAGGAACTATCGATCTGGGGAAACGCCTGGGAGCATCCATACCACATTGCAGACCGCAACGCAGTCTGGCGGCATTCCCCCGTCGCCAGGTTGGCAAAGGATCCCTAATTCGACTTTACGATCGGTGTGTCCCGCAGACTCTCCTGCCGAGGCCGTCGTGGGCTGTCGCGCCGTCATTGAAGCTTGGAACAGCGCCATTGCCGACACGAAGCGCAACCGAATGATCATCTGGGGCGGCGGCCACAATGACTACTGGGGGAACGAGGTATATTCGCTGGACCTGAGCGCGCTCAAGATGCAGCGTCTGAATGACCCCAGCCCGGTATCGAACGTCCAGTCCTGCCCCGAAGCTTATATGGATGGAAAGCCCAGTTCCCGACATACGTACGGGACTCTCTCTTACATCGCTCATGCTGACCGCATGTTCGTTTTTGGAGGAAGCAAGTCGAGTTGCGGATATTTCAGCGACGGCACTTGGACGTTGGACCTGGCAACGCTTCAGTGGCAGCAGATGAATCCTTCGGGAGCGCGTCCGCAGGGCGGCGCGGGTCAGGTGTCGGACTATGATCCCAACTCGAAACTCGTATTCCTCCATGACTACGTCAGTGGTCTTTACGCTTACAATTTCGACAAGAACGCTTGGACGCGAGTGACCCTCGATCCCTATGGCATTGACTATCACATGAATGCAGTCATCGATCCGAAGAGAAAGTTGTTCATCGTCATTGGAGCGGCCGCCGGCCACAACGGGGGCATTCAGGTGTTCAATATCGGTTCAAAGGGCGGTCATGGGCGCCAGAGTTGGTCGGTGAGTGGCTGCGCGGATCTCCTGAACTCCGCAAGCCCGGGACTAGCCTACGATCCGGTGCAAGACCGCATAGTAGGGTGGCCGAATTTTGGAGACACCATATATCTTTTCAACCCTGACACCCGTAGTTGTACGGCCCAGACCATGCCGGGTGGGCCTCCCGACTCCCATCACGATGGGGCAGCCTCGACAACGAGAGGCACATTCGGGCGCTTGCGCTATTTCCCGGGAAAGGGCGTTTTTGCGCTAGTGAATGAGGCGGACAGCGATGCATACCTTCTTCGCCTGACACCCGGCGCGGAAAAATAATTTGATAATCATGGCGGGCCGCTAGCGCTTGAGTCGGCCTAATTCTTTGGGACACGGCGCCCCAGGTCCGATTCATTTGTTTGATGAGTGCGTGGCCGCGACCTCATCGAGCAATTGGGACAACTTCTCTGCCTGTGCGCGGCGGCTGAAGCGCTCAACCACGCTTGAAGCGGGCTGCGGATGACAGCATTGCTCCACTGCATGCAGAAACTTGGGCAGAGCAGAATAAATGGCCGTCCAATCGGCGGAATCGACGATTGTCGCGCCTCCGGTCTCTCGCAACAACTCCGCAGTGTCCCCAGCATGGGAGGTGAGCGCGAGAATAGGCTTGGCCAGCCTCAAGTATTCGAATACCTTGGCGGGAATCTGGTGGTTGCAGCAAGCAGCTTGGAAAACCAGCAGCCCGTCGGCGAGAGTGGAATCTTGCAGCGCGTCACGGTAGGGCAATGAGGGGAGCAAGTGCACCAGATTGTCGATTCCTTCCGCGCGAATGATCTCCGCATACATGGACTCGGAGCCCGAAGCGCGCAGCTCAATGCGAACTTTCGAGGCGTCAAGCTTGCCATCTTTTTGCAGTTGAGAAACCGCGCGGAAAAAAGGCTTTGGATCACGCTCGATTGGGTAAAGCAAGCCCATGTGCACAAGTCGAAGTGGCTGATTTGGCACCCGGGGAGCAGCCGGCAGACCGCTGAAATCCTCTTCGTCGTAACCATTCAAAATTAATGAACAACGGTCGCGGGAAAGATCCGGGTATCGATCCAGGTACATCTGAACAGCGGAACGCGCAGTGAACACCAGACGCGCCGCATCGCGCACGGCCTTTTTTTCGATCCAGCGATAAGCGCGCCATGTTAGCGGATCTCTCGGGTAGTCAGGCTCCGTCATGGAATCGCGAAAATCGGCAACCCAGGGCTTTCCGGTGATGCAATGCAATGCCCATCCTATATAGACAGCGGTTGCAATCGGAAAAGTGGTCAAAATTACATCGAAGTTCTCTCGCCGAATTGCCCGGAGTCCCGCAGGGATGGCGCCAAGGCACCAACTGACCCAGCGGTCTGGAAGCGCCAACGATCGCAAATAACGGCCGCGGAAGGAGAGATGGCGCTGAGTGTCAAGAGCAAACACTCGGTCCACGTGGATGGAAGCGGGTATCTCGTTCAACTGCGAAGGGTTTGTACGCTCATAGGCCCGAGGATGAACGGTAAGCACGCTTGGAAGCCAGCCCAGTTGCGGTAGATATCGGCAGAATTTTAGCGCCCTCAGGTAACCGCTGCTTTCAGCCTGGGGCGGAAAGTGATAGGCGACAATGAGGACTTTATTCAATGGCGTACTTAGGTGGTGCCGGGATCGAAACACTGATCGCGCAGATAGTCAGAGAAGTCCCCACGGCGTCTGATAAGGCGGTGAACGCCTCCCTCGACCCAGACTTCCGGCGGCGCTGGATGGCTGAGGAATCCAAGCGGGCTCGCGGATCTACCGTAGGCTCCGGATTGGAAGACTCCGACGAGATCCCCGACTTCCGCATGCGGCAGACTAATACCGCGGGCCAAAACATCAAGCGGAGTGCAGAGCGGACCCACCACGTCGACAGTCTCTTCAAGGGGTTGGTTAAGCCTGCCGAGCAACGCCACCGGATAGTTGCGCTTGATAGTCTGTCCCAGGTTACCTGAGGCAGACAGGTGATGATTCATGCCGCCGTCAACAATAAGAAACTTCTTACCGCGCGAAACCTTGATGTCGTTTACGCGAGTCACATAGACGCCAGCCTCTCCGATCAAGTAGCGCCCTGGCTCGACCATGAACTGAGTACCAGCAAAAAGAGGGTTGTGTTCCACCGTCTTCAAGAGCGCGTCAAGCGATTCGCGCAGCATCCGCGTGTCGAGTTCCGCCTCATGTGGGAAATAGGGAATGCCGAGGCCGCCTCCGAAGTCGATCGTGTGAAGAGGTTTCTGCAAGCGGATAGCGACCCGTGAGGCGATCTCAAGTCCCTTGTGGTATTGGTTGACGAGGATCCGATAATCCAAGATCTGGGTACCTGTGAAAAGATGGATGCCGCGAAGATCCAGTGCGGGAAGCGAGGAAATCGTGTCGAGCACGTGGTCCAGGCTCTCTTCGTCCACGCCGAAAGCAGCAGGCCGGCCGCCCATGCGCATCGCTCCGCCCTCGGCTTCGCCGCCGGGATTAACACGCAGCGCGACCCGCGCTCGAATTCCGCGGCGCTGAGAAATCCGGGAGATGCGTTCCGCTTCTCGCAACGATTCGAGGTGGATCTCGCCAATCCCCTTGCTCAATACCAGGTCGAGCTCGGCTTCCGTTTTTCCCGGACCGGCAAAGAGAAGCTTTTCCGCCGGACAGCCTGCGCTCAAGGCCTGACAGAATTCTCCCCCAGAAGCGATTTCCAGCCCGGCGCCTTTGGCGAGAAAACGCTGCAGGACCGCGCGATTGGGATTCGCTTTTACCGAATAGCAGATGGAGAACCTAGGCGGAAGCGCCTCTCGCAAGAGCCCCCACTTTTTGTCGATAACACTGCTGTCATAGACAAAGAAGGGAGTCCCGCACTCATTCGCGAGGACCGTAATCCCCACTTCACCGATAGATAACTCCGCACCCGATAAAGGGAAATAACGTTCGATTAGTGAGGAAACGTGATCCATTCCTACAATCCTTCACGGCGCCGCAAAGAGGGATAATCGACTTTTCCGCTGGAGGTCTTCGGCAGCTCACTGAGGACTTCCACGAATTTTGGCACCATGTACCGAGGCATCTTCTCTGCACAAGCTGCCAGAAGCGCCTCCGTACTGAGCGTCTCGTTGTCTTTCGCCACTACGAATGCCTTAATAACTTGACCTAGAACCTCGTCAGGTACTCCAATAACTGCCGCACCGCGCAGTTTACCGGTTTGGAAAAGCACTTCCTCGACTTCCGTAGGGCTGATCCGGAAGCCCGTCGATTTGATCATGGTGTCACGTCGGCCGATAAAATAGAGGAAGCCGTCCTCGTCCATCTTGACGAGATCGCCGGAGTAACACACCTTCTCGCAGTCCCCCATTTCAGGAGGTAACAGTGGGTTTGGACGCAGGGCACGAGCCGTATCTTCGGGGCGGTTCCAATATCCGAGGGAGACGGTCGGCCCACGGTGAACGAGCTCGCCGGGCTCGCCCGGTTTACAAAGCTGGCCCTGGTCGTTCAGAACAAGAATCTCCGTGTCCGGTATGGCTTTGCCCATAGAGGTCGGCCGCCGGTCGAGTTCCTCTGGAGGCAGATACGTAGATCGAAACGCTTCGGTCAGGCCGTACATTAAGAAGATTTTCGTCGTCGGAAGCAACTGGCGCAGTACTTTTAGCACTGCTTGCGGCATTGCTCCACCCGTATTGGTGATATAGCGCAGATTCGATAGGGGCTGCTTGTGCAAAGTCGAATTGGGCTGAGTCAGAAGGCTCCAAAGCGTCGGGACACCTGCGAGTCCGGTAACGCGCTCTTTCAACAGCATCTGAACAACTTCACGCGCAAAGACAAAGTTAATCAGAATAAGCGTTCCACCTTGCTGAAAGGCAGTCATCAGCTGGTTCATGCCGGCATCGAAGCTGAATGGGAGAACTGCAAGAATGCGCTCAGAAGATGTAATTCCCAGATAAGTCGAAACAATTGTGCTACCTGCCATTACGTTGCCGTGGCTAAGCATCACACCCTTGGGCTTACCCGTCGAACCGGAAGTGTACAGTATGGCCGCCAGATCTTTGCTGATGGATTGCTCGCGCCAGTGGTGAGGAGCTGATAGCCTCTCGAGCTCTCCCAGCCGATACACCGGGAGTGAAACCTCCGGAGCCTCTCCTTCCCCCACCAAGATCAAAAACTCAAGCGACGTAATCTCCGCCAAAGTTGCCGCCAGAGTGGAAAGCTTCGCTGGCGTCGTGATTAAGCCTTTCATCCCGCAGTCTCTGACGATGTGGCCCACTTGCTCTGGGAACAGCGTGGCGTTGATTGGCACGTATACCCCGCCGGCTTCCGAAATCCCGAAAATCGAGACGACTTGTGCCACCGAGGGATCAAGGTAAATGCCGATGCGATCGCCACGGAGAAGGCCCGCGTGCCGCAGCCCGTTTGCGAGTCCGCTTGTCCGTGAAGCGACCTCTTGATAGTTCAGCCGCTGATTGCCGTGGACCAGGGCTTCTTTATCCGGTGAGCGCTCCGCACTGGTGCGAAGCATGTGGTGAATCAGAGAGTCCATTCCTTCTTGCCTCCATCAAAGATCAATCGCTCGGTAACCACGTAATGTGCTTCCGCTCGACCTTCGCGGTCTCCGGCGTCATGCACGAATGTCGGCCTGATTCAAGGACCAAACCGGTTTGCTTTGTAGAAATGCCGAGGTATCGCTCCCCGCCTTTGCGTAAGCGACCACCCTCGCTGCCTCCGACCTCCGGCGAAAATGCATTTGCAAATAGCTCGCGCAGAGCTCATTTCCTTCGGAAATAAACGCCTCAATGGATTCATGGGACCGCTCGTATCGCTCCACGACAGACGCAAGCAATGCGGGAGCTGTCTCAGGAAGATTTCTTCCGAAGAGATCGACAATCGTAATGATTCCATTGTTTACGCAGAGAACGACAAAGGCAAGCAGGTCGCCGCGCCGCCGAGCTGTCAAGACGCTATACTTCTGCAGCGGGTCTTCGCGATACCGCCAATTCAGAAGCACCGAGCTGCGCTGCCCACGGATGACGGTCGCATTTTTCACTGCGGCATCAAGCTGTGAAAATTCCATTCCAAAAGAGCCGACATGCTCGGAAATTTCCAAGCCCTTTAGTCTCGTCCTCGGCGTAGACCATCGATACGCCCTCAGGACAAGATTCCCGACCGCAGCAGGAAGGGCAGAAGCCGATCCCAGCCGCTTCCTCACGTGCGAGTCCAGACGGAGAGGAAGCGCATATCGCGCCACGATGCAATTCGGGTGCATTCCGAGGCGGCGAAAAGTGGACATCCCTGCCTGGTGGGGCGGGCAATCGTAGCAAAATGCCATTTCTTCCTGATCCACGGGAACGAAAGTAGCTCGCTGCAAGAGCATCGCAGGACCCAGACTCCGATGAGTCGCCGAAATCGCAAAATCACCTACTTGCCCGCAGGTTTTCAGCCGATCACCCAGCCAAATCGAACGTGGGAACACTGAAGTTATGCCGACTACTTGGCCGGTCGCTCCATTGCAAGCAAACCATGAGCGGGCGGGGCCATCCGGGTTGGCATAGTACAACCAGTGAAAGCGGCGTTCGTGCGGGAGTTCGGGCAGATTCGTCTGCAATTGGTTCAGTAGTTCCTGACTTTCGGATTCATGATGAACGGGTCGCACGTATACGGTCATGTGGAGCGTCAACCGTTGCGATTCGTCTTGCTGCCTACAAAGGCTGCGATGTATTCGATGGTCTGAAAATTCTCGGGCACCAGTTCATCGTCGGTCACAACCACCGAGAACTTCTGCTCGATAAAAGTCACCAGATCCAGAACCCCCAAGGAATCCAGAATCCCGGTTTCCAGCAATGCATCGGTATCTTTTACGTGCTGTTTGCGCGCCAGTGGAAATTTTTCCAGAATGAATTCCCGGATCTCTATATTGTAGTGGTTTCCTGCCATGTCCTCTCTCATCAATCTAACTTTCTCGGTCTCCATCCATCAAATACCAGGGAACTGCGGCGTTCCCCGGCAATGTGGCGATCTTTCCTGGATCATAAATCACGACAGGACAAGACTCGCGCGGGCGAAATCCCATGTTCCGCAGCAACCGACTCAACGGATGTGTTTCGAGAACGGGCATGCTCAGAGTCATGACCCCGCGGCTCCTTAGAAGTTCCACGACACTGAACACGAGAAGCGCCCACATCGAAGTGTCATCGAAACCAAACAAATCCACAATGCTGCCGTCCTCCGCTGTATTCGAAAAAACAACACACCCAACGAGCGCTCCGCTGCGCCGTGCCGTCAACATCTCGTAGGAACGCACAGGATGCTTCCAATAACGCCAATTCAGGTAGTCCGCCGATCGATCAACACACCAGCCGTTTCGGTCCTTTTGCGAGTGCGCCAACGTCGTGAATTCCTCGCCGCAATCGCCGTCCAACTTCGCGATAGTCCAATCGCCCTGGCGCGGAATAAAAGCCAAGTCTTTGCAATGCAACAGCTTGTTGACTGGAGCGGCCGCTATCCGTCGCAATGAAGGGGATTTCAAAACTCTTGAAAACTTTCGATCCACTCGCAGCGGTTTGGCCCAGCGCACCATCCGGCAAAAAGGGGCAATTTGAATCCGCTGATAAATAGCCATCATCCGGTCACTGGGGAAGTCGTAGGCCAGCGCAGGCGAAGTTGACAGTACATAATCGAGACACGCGCGTTGCAATCGCAATGCAAGACCCAGACTTCGATAC
>Ga0209517_10006410_pt1 | contig 14561 bp, 16 predicted proteins | sample PeaSoiMetSII2010_FD_187695 | JGI IMG/M metagenome (GOLD analysis project Ga0209517, IMG submission 187695) | Peat soil microbial communities from Weissenstadt, Germany - SII-2010 (SPAdes) (version 2) | ecosystem: Environmental > Terrestrial > Soil > Wetlands > Peat | place: Germany... | reverse complement strand
GATTTTCTTAAATTATTAGCTGCTGCAGGTGTTGCTTTGACTTTTACACCCTTTATTCCATGGGGTAAATTCATGCCCAACCCATCAAATGCATCTTTGGAGAGGGCACAAGTTATACTGCCAGATGGAACACAAGCAAACGTTAAGACTTTTCCAAAAAATCACTCTGAGGTTATTACTTATCCAAAAACCGGAGATAGTGTTCTTGATCAAGAGGCATTTAAAAAATGGCAGTTTATTCGATTACCTGATGAACTTGGTGGCGCTGTAGATGATGTTAGTGCATTTCGTGCATATAGTATGGTTTGTTTACATTTATGGTGTTTATGGAAATACTGGCCACAAGAAGGTAGAAAAAGAGGAGAATGTCCATGTCATGGAAGCATGTATAATCCATTAAACGGAAAAGCCTTTGCAGGACCAGCTTCACTTCAAGCTTCTCCATCAAATGTACTGGCAACTCTTTATTTTGAAGCTGATAATGATGGAAATTTATGGATTAAACCAGCAGTATGGTCTGTAAACGAAAATGGAATAGTGGGGTATGGTCGTTTCCTTAAAACGTAGAAACGGTCTAGTAGATTTTTTCTACTGGATATGGGATGGAATGGAAAGAACCGTATTTATCGGAACTAAATTTTCTTTTCCATCAAGATTTGTAAGTCCATTTGGATTCCTGGGAATGCTCACATTTGTGATGTTTGTAATTCTGGGAGTCACTGGTGCATTATTGATGTTCTATTATGAACCGATATTAGACAGAGCGTGGGACAGTGTTCAAAAAATCAACGATACCGTTCCTTATGGATTTATGATACGAAATATTCACTATCATGCTTCAAATGCAATGGTTCTACTTGCAGTACTTCACATGTATTACCAATACTTTAGTGGGAGATACAAAATAAGAAATGAAATTATCTGGGTCACCGGTGTAGTACTTGGTACTGTAACTATTTTGGAAGCATTTACTGGATATGATATTATATTTAGTGAACGTGCTGAACTTGCAATCAGTATAGCTGCCTCTCTTACTAATTCAATGCCAGTAGTTGGACCTACAATTCGTGACGCAATGTTTGGTTCAGGCTTTGCTGATTTTATTCTTAGATTCTATACAATGCATGTATTTCTCTTGCCAGTAGTAATGCTAGGATTAATGGCAGTTCACATGCCACGATTTTTGGTCTTTGATGTTCCATTGGTAATGGCAATTTCTGGTGCGATATTTATAACAGGTGGAGTTTTCCCCGTTGATCTTGGTTCCAAGTTTGAACCTACAGTGCCGCCAGGAATTACTGTGCCTGAATGGTATCTTACAGGCATCTATGCATTCTTGAGGACACAATATGACAAATTTGTAACAGGTGTATTGTGGCCTGGTGTATTCATTGTAGCAATCGCAATGACTCCATTCATAGATAGGTACAAAAAATTCTCATGGAAAGATAGGCCTATAGTAACTGCGTTTGGTATTACTGGCATTACCCAAGTCATGGTGACAACATATTGGGGCTTTTACATTACACCTGATATTACTAAACCACTTGTTGCTAGACTTGTAATTGATCCGATCTTCTTCTATTTGGTAATGTTATTACTGGTTCCTATAGGATTTGGATTCTCGTACATGATGATATTACTTGCAAAAGAATCAGAAAGAAAAGCAAAATTGGCAGCTTCAAAAGCTCCACATAAATCGTCACCAATTAATCTCTCAGGAAAATGGATTAACTGGTTAATTGTAGCGCTACTTGCATTCCAAGTGTATCTTAACATCGCAGCATATAACGCAGCACTGGCTGGGATGAAAAACTTTGCTCTATTTCTAACAGGATTGATTCTTATGGTATTTGCTGGACTATTCCATCTTTATCGACACGGATTAAATGAAGCAAAGAAGATCCAAGTTCCACCACCGGCAGAAGCAGAATCTCCAAAAGCACTTGATGGTAAAGAACTCTCTGGAAGTCTACCTCAATAGACTCGAATATTGTTCTTATTCCATAATCTCTTCATGCTTAGAAAATAAATCATATTTGATAATTATCCAATTATTTTTGTATAGCTTTATAAGACTAAAAACAAGATCAGAAAATAGTTGAGTCTTCCATCCTCCAGTCATGCGTATGGAATAGGATTGATCGCAGTTATCATCGGAGCTGCACTTGGAGTTTCATATTACCAACTTTACTATATACCAGAGTTTAACGCAAAGCCCATAATTCCAGACAAAGTTCTTCATCCCAGTGATACGACTACAATAATTATTATACCTGGTTCAGAAAATCCATCACAAACTCAAAACTTTACACCAAAGACAATTACGACTCAACTAGGAGTAAACAATCTTGTAATCTGGAAGAATACTAGTGAAGCTGCTCATACTGTTACCCCTGACAAGCCATTCAAGGATGGTTACAATGGAGCCTTTGGATCTCCTGGAGTTATCAAACCAGGTGCTACATACCAATTTGTCTTTACACAGGAAGCTGTTATACCATATCACTGTGAACCTCATCCATGGATGACGGGAACTATAACCATAGTACATGGGGCTACGACATCCTAAGACCAAATTACGATAAATATAAGAAAATCAGGGCATTATTTTTCCAAAAACAACGTCACTTTCAATCTCTTTGTGTTCTTGAATTATTGATACTCTAAATTTTATTTCATGAATTTCTTTGGGCTCAAATTCTATTGAAGCAGTAAATTCAACTAAATTTTGTGGTATGTCGTTTTTATTAATAAATAATCTTGAGAGATTCTGTGATATGGACTTGTTATTGTACGATCTATAGACTATGAGCTGATTGGACCCTAGAATTTGAGCATTAACTACAACTCCATCATATCTTCCAGAATAATTTACTTGGATTTTTCCTTTAATCATCTCATGAGGCTTGAAAGTAAGATTTTCTAATTTTAGTTCAATGTCTTTCATATGACATTGATCTTCAAATGAAGATATTAAATTGTTAGAAATCTAACGTCAAAGATATTCTTCTCAAATTATCTAGAAAACGGGCCCGAAGGGCTTCGATCCCTTGACCACTGGATTAGAAGTCCAGCACTCTATCCAAGCTGAGCTACAGGCCCAAATATCGGGCAATTAGTAGCCATATTAAGGGTTTTTACAACCATTTTTTTTCATTAAGATCTCTTTCCATCTTGAAGAGAAATTGTTGTGCATAACCTGCATATGGCCCAAAATATTCTACAATCTCTTCATGAAGTTTTTCATATTTTTTTTCGGTTACTGGTTTTTCTGATATGTTGTCAAAAAATTTCTTATAATATTTTAACAAAATTCTTTGTGTCCATCTGTCAATCGGGAAAGCTTCCATTTTGTCAAGAGAAAATAATGCAATACAGTCTGCTACCTTGTTGCCTATTCCACGAATTTTTTTCAGAGATTCTACAGCAGTATGATAGTCTGTTTTTTTTAGCCATGCAAAATCGATCTTGTCTGAATTAACTGCTTGGGCTGCTTCTTTGACATATTTTGCTCTAAATCCTAGTTTGCAATCTACCAGATCTTTCATAGTTGCATTTGCGAGAATCTCTGCTTTTGGAAATGTACGTAGTTCATATCCATCAAATTCTTGCTTGGCGCCAAATTTCTTGCATAAATTTTCTAGCATTGATTTGATGTTTTGTATGGATGAGTTCGATGAACAGATGAATGATACATAGCACTGAAACGGATCCTGCCTTATCAATCTCAAACCTGGGGATTGCTTTACAGCATTTCCTACCATCTTGTCTTTGCTAATGTTTAATAGTATTTTTTCTAAATTATCACCTGATCTGAGAAAGTTATCCATGTTATTAGATGACGATCTAGCACTGAAAGGTGACTGATTCAGAATGAGAATATCCTGACCATCTATTCCTATCCACTGGTCTTTGATTTTATTCCAGAGAAAAACCTGCCCACTGTTAATTGTGGTTTCTATGTCTATCGCATATGCCTTTCGCATGTTATACGGTTATTGTTTCGCCTGCATCTGGTGCACGTGCATCAAATCCTAACTTTTCATGTATCTCATCTGCAAACTTTGTACAAGAGTCCATGTCTCCATGAACAGTAAGAACTTTGGGATTACCCTTTATTTTCTTCATCATTTCAAAAAGGGAATCTCTATCTGCATGTCCTGAAAATTCAAACTGTCTTACTTCTGCTTCACACTTGAACTCCTTTCCTCTTACACCCACTCGTCCTGTATCCAAAAGTTTTCTTCCCGGTGTTCCTTCTCCTTGATATGAAACTAGCGCAATACCATTTCTCTTATCTAATGCTAAATTCTGCAAATAAAATACTGCAGAACCACCTACTAACATTCCTGCAGGTGAAATTATGACAGCTGGTTCATCTAGTGCTTTCTTTCTTTCTTTTTCTCCTTTTATCCAAACTGCTTGGTGAACAGAATCAGCAAATACTTTTGGATCACGTAAATACTCTGGATAATTCAACATTATTTCATTTACTTTTACAGCCATGCCATCCATTACCACTTTATGTTTGAATCCGGCGTTCTTTAAGACACATGCAATTTCTTGAGATCTTTCCACTGAAAAAGCAGGTACAAAAAGAGAGCCTTTCCTATCCAACACTTCATATGCAAATTCCATGAACTTTTCTTCTGACTCATTTCGTGGCATCTGGTTTGTCTGAGAGTACGTACTTTCAGTAATCACTAAATCAACCTCACCAAAATCAAGATCCGCCTCTCTTAGCATTCTTGATCCTTTTGGGTTAATGTCTGCAGTGTAAAATAATCTCTTATTTTCAGATTCAACTATGACTGATGCTCCTCCTAAAACATGGCCTGATTCGAGTAGCTGAAAAGAAGCATTTCCACGTTCAATTTTTTCTCTATATTTTATTTCCTTTGAATACATCATCATCTTTGAAACACTAGCAAAATCGTATGGTAGCTGAGTTTTTTGAATTCTAAGCATATCTTCTATTAGCAATCTTGAAAGGTCAAACGTTGGAGGGGTGGCATAAACATCAGTACTACCATTTACAAAGAGTGCAGGCATGTTGCCTGAGTGATCAAGATGGGCATGAGTTATAATAGCCGCGTTTATCTCATGTGGATTTACTGCTATTGGATATAGTGATTCTTTTCTTAATTCTACTCCGTAATCTAATAGAAAACTAGCACCATCGCAATTTACTTGAAACGCAGATCTGCCCACTTCTTTGGCTGCCCCTAGAACTCTTACTTGCAAGAATCAAAACTTTTTCAAAGGACTTTTAAATCTTTAGCACTCAGATCGGACCTGACTTATTATATTTCTTGGATGATTTGCAAAAGACTTAATTAGATCAAAAAAAATGATCCGACTATGGGTAGAACTTTTGAAGCATGGTGGAGTACAATCCCAAAAGACCTTAGAGACAAAGTTCGAAAAGGCGATGAGGGAAACAAACCACTATTGAATCAAATAAACTGGATTTGGGTTCACAATATGATGAATCAGAAAGGAGATCTAAATCCTTCATCTGCGGAATTGCTTGACTGGGTAACATCAGGCCAGATTGAAGCAATGCGCCAAATAAAGAAGTAAAAATATCATTTATACTTTCTTTTTGTTTTTCTTTTATTTTGAAAACTTGAGATAATTCTATAACTCCGTTATGGATTTTGCAGATCATTTAAATAGCAAACGATGAAAGATCAAAAACAGAATGCCAATCGCAATTCTTCCAGACGTTGATGAGCAGAGATGTATAGGCTGTGCGCTATGCGTAGAGATCTGTACTTCTCTTGGTCCAGACGTTCTTCGTGTAAAACCAGTAGATGGTTGGAAAAGAGGTAAAGCATTTGTATTTTATCCAGAAAGATGCATCTCAGACGGAGCATGCATTGGAGTTTGCCCAACAAAAGCAATCTTCTGGATGAGACCAATGACTTACACTCCAGGACAACCAGTACCTCTACACAAGAACGGTATATTCGTAAAAGGCTGGGCAGAAGACGCCGCACTATAAGCGGATTCATTCTTCTTTTTTATTATTTTTTAATATTGATAAATTTGATTTTTGGTTTTAGGCCTTTAGACTGGTATTTTAAGAACTCATCATTTGTGGCATAAATTTTCTTGAATTTGTTGTTTTTAAGAAACATACTCCAAGTTTTAGTGAATTCCGGAAATTCATTTTGATTAAAGTCTGTATTCGATATGACATAGTGAGCCGCAGGATAAATATCTGATAGTTCCAATGGGATTATTCCAAGGTAGGGATTGTATTGACAAAATTGTATGTCATCTAATTTAGAAGCAAATTTCTTTTTTAGGTTGTTATATTCTGTTGAAGTATAAAATGGTCTTATGCTACCATCTGGTATTATTACTAGTGTCTTCTTTTTTGTTTTGAATTTACGTACAAGTGAATGGAATCTAAAAATCTCAGGTCTGTATTGATCTTCTTTGGAAAAAAGAAACACTGCGTTCTCTTTGTATCGTGGTGTAGTTTCTAAAAAGAATGAGGTATTGTTAGTAAAAGTAGATATTGTTTCAAACAACTTGGGATGAGATCTTGCCTTTCTTATGGTATATTCCCACAATCGTCCTTCATGAATGGCCTGTTTTACTCTGTCTACCTCAGCCTTTATGGCAAATAGATTGTGGAGCGCTATCTTGTTAGTTCTATCCTCTTTATCTAGAGATAGCATCTCTTTTGGTTTTAATCTGGTACACACTTCACAGTTACAAGAAAAATATGCAACTTCAGAGAGATGGGCAGTACCATCTTCCATAATGTATCTATCATGTTTTGCATATAGCATGTAAGATGCAGAATCAAAGGTATCACAGCCAAGTGCCACTGCGAGAGGTATGGTAAGTGGATGTCCTGCTCCAAATAGATGAAGCGGAATAGAATCTGGAATCTCTTTTTTTGCAGTTATTATCATTTTGGCAAGTAATTTGTATTCATAAGATTCCATGAATTCAACAGGACTTCCCAAAGCCAACATCTGAAAACCTGAATCAACAAGTGCTCTTGTTGATTTCTTGACTAAATCTGAATGTTCACTACCTTGTATTGGTCCAACCCATATCTGACCATTATCATCCCTAGTATCAAGAGTCTCCTTTGAAACTCTAAGTGTGTGTTGTACATATTCTACTGCTTTCTTTTTTGAAAGTCCAAGTCCTGTCGGTCTATCCAAAGGAATTGCAATATCAGTTCCTATTCCTTTTTCAAAAGCTGCAATTTTTTTATAATCTACATCAATGTCTCCATATTCTAAGACCTGATATCCACCAGAATCTGTCATGATAGCACCATCATAATCGATTATCTTGTGAATGCCTTGTTTTATTGCCTCGTCACCATATCTCTTTAATGTGATGTATGCGTTTGTTATGACTAGATCAAATCCCATCTCTCTTAATTTTTTAGCGGGAATTGTTTGCTTGACTGGATGAATTACCGGAACATATGCTGGAGTCTCAACTTTACCATGATTTGTATGAAGTATTCCTATTCTTCCTGCAAGATCTGATTTTTTTATCTCAAACATTTTAAATTTTAATCTGATATGACGTAATTTGAACCTAGTATGGAAAGAATTTCTGCATGTCTCCTTTCTTGAGAACTAGTTGTAGCCAATCTACATTATCTTCTACTTTACTTCCTTTGAAAGTTGATTCTACCTTCTTTACCATTGTCAAAATTGATTTGTCACTTGTATCAATTTGAAAAGTCTTCTTTCTACCAAATTCATGTACTGTGTCATGATAAATAATTCCTAATATCTCACTGCCTATGTTCTCAAGTGATTTTTTGCTAGTGTATTTTCTTTTCTTGTATATTGATTTCAGTTTATATGGACTTTTTCTTAAAACCACTGCAATTTCTACATACTTTGGTGATATGACATAAGGGGCAAGATGTCCTACAAGTATAGCTCTCTCCGAATTCATTCTGTCTATTATTTTTTTTAGCTTATCAACATCGACATCAAGAGTCCCATTATTCTTTTTGAATATCCCTTCGCTTATTGCAATCTTGTTGATATCGATAATCTCAAGGTTTAGCTTCCTTGAAATCAATTTTGCTATGGTGTGTTTACCCGTTCCTGGATTTCCTGTTATTATTTTCAATAAATACCCTGTAATGGAATGAAATTAAACACTTTTGGAATACTAATAAGAGCATATCTTTGATTAATTCTCATGCAAATTGGCCTACTAGGGAAAACCAATGTCGGAAAATCCACATTCTTTTCAGCTGCTACTCAGACAACTGCACAAGTTGGAAATTATCCATTTACAACTATTGAGCCAAATATGGGAATTGCTTATGTAAAAACTAATTGTGCATGCAAACATTTTGCAATAAATCACAATCATCCATTATGTGTTGATGGAATTCGATTTATTGCAATCAAGCTAGTAGATGTTGCAGGTCTAGTTCCTGGAGCTCATGAAGGAAAAGGTCTTGGCAATAAATTCTTGGACGATGCAAGAACATCTGAAGTGTTAATCCATATAGTGGACGCATCAGGTTCTACTGACATACAAGGTCAACCTGTCCCTGTAGGAACTCATAATCCACTTGAAGATGTTAAATTTGTTGAGGAAGAGTTTGATCAATGGATGAAACAAATACTTCAAAGAGAATGGCATAAGCTTACTAGAGAATTGGAAAGCAAAAGTGGTAAGGTGATTCAAGCAATTGCACAAAGATTTAGTGGACTTGGAATCGATGAATATGACGTAGAGACTGTAATACACAACTTGAATTTACATTCAAAGAAACCTTATGACTGGAGCGAAGACGAACTTGGTTCATTTGTTAAAACGCTTAGAAACCGAACAAAACCAATCATAATTTCTGCAAATAAATCTGATCTTTGCCACGATCTTAGTATCTTGGATGAATTCAAAAAAATACATCCAACTATTGCATGTAGTGCAGAAACTGAACTTCTTTTGAGAAAAGCGGCAAAGGGTGGAATAATCCAATATCTGCCAGGCGAAAAGTCTTTCAAGATTAAAGATGGAATTAATCTAAACCCTCAACAGAAAAGTGCGCTTGATCTTGCAGAAAAAGTTGTATCTAAATTGGGCGGAACTGGGGTTCAGCAGGTACTTGATTCTGCATGTTTTGATCTTCTAAAATTAATTACGGTATTTCCAGTTGAAGATGAAACAAAATTATCTAATAAAAATGGCGAAGTTCTACCTGATGCAAAACTCTTACGACCAGGATCTACTGCACGAGACCTAGCAAAGTCAATACATCAGGATCTCGCAAATGGTTTTCTTTTTGCTATTGATGCAAAAACAAAACAAAGGGTAGGAGCGGAACATCAACTCAAAAATGGAGATGTTTTGAAAATCGTATCAACTCTAAGTAGGGGATAAAATGCTCAGTCTTGGAATAGAAAGTACTGCTCATACATTTTCATGTGCGGTAATAGAAAAAAAGGGAAAACAAGGAAAGATTCTATCTGATATACGAAAGATCTACAGACCTCCAGAAGGAGAAGGGATTCATCCACGTGAGGCATCACGTCACCATGCAGAAAATTCTCCAGAGGTTCTTTCAGAGTGTCTCAGAAAAGCACATGTAAAAATTAATGATCTTGATATTGTATCATATGCAGCAGGTCCAGGTCTTGGACCATGTTTAAGAATTGGTGCAGTGGTAGCCAGATCACTGTCTTCGTATTACGATATTCCGATATATCCTGTAAATCATGCACTAGGTCATATAGAACTTGGAAAAATGCTGACTGGTGCAAAAGATCCCTTGGTTTTACTTGTTTCAGGAGGGCATACAATGATCTTGGCATTTCTTTCAAAGAAATGGAGAGTTTTTGGTGAAACTCTGGATATTACTCTGGGTCAATTGCTAGATCAAATTGGAAGGTATGCTGGATTTGCATCACCATGTGGTCCAAAAATAGAAGAGCTCGCATCCAAATCAAAAGAGTATCTTCCGCTGCCTTATGTTGTAAAGGGAAATGATGTGTCATTTTCAGGTCTCTTGTCTGCAACAAAAAGAATAATTCCAAAGGGAATGGAAGCCACGTGTTTTTCATTACAAGAAACTGCATTTTCTATGATAGGGGAAGCAACAGAAAGAGCTCTCTCATTTACTGGAAAAAAAGAACTTTTGGTTGTTGGAGGAGTTGCTGCAAACAAGAGATTGTCTGACATACTTTCAAGCATATGTAAAAGACATAACTGCAAATTTTTTGTAGCACCAAAAGAATATGCTGGAGATTGTGGTTCTCAAATATCCTGGGTTGGATTGTTAGAGTCATCAAAGAAGATGGGGACAAACCTAGAAGATACTTTTGTAAAACAATCGTGGAGACTAGATACTGTGGAAGTTTTTTACTAGGGTAGATATTTGGAAATAGCTTCCTTTACTTCTTTTTCCCACTTTCCAGTATTATATACTCCAAACTTGTAGATCTTTTCATTTTCATCTGTTTTTATTTTTATTCTTACTTTTGTTATCAATCTACCTTCTTTTGCAACTTCTATTATTTGATTGAGGCTAGCCTCAAGAACTGTCTTTCCAAATTTCTTTGAAAAATCAATAATTCTTCCCTCTGTCTTATCAAATGCGATTCTCTTATTTGTTAGCGTAAGAATGCCTGCACCTAAAGAATCTTCAGAACAATCCTCTTGTATTATTCGCTTCTCATCTGACTCCATGTTATTTCTTTTTGTCTCCGATGTTATAATTGTATATTTGACAAATCATAAATTTTGTTTCAAAAAACTATTTTATGAAGTCAAATGATTGTGACTTAAATTATGTTCTACTCTACTAGTTTTCATTGAAACTGCTCAAAAAAGGTGCAGAAGCTGATATCTATATTACATCTTGGAATGATCAAAACTCTGTTTTAAAAATTAGAAAAAAGAAAGATTATCGAGTTCATTCTCTTGATACTAGGATACGAACACTAAGAACAATAAGGGAGGCAAAAATGCTCTCTGAGGCTAAATCTTTTGGAATCACTACGCCACTTGTTTATTTTGTGGATGAGAAAAAATGTGAAATATATCTTCAGTTCATAAAAGGTAAATTAATTCGAGATATTCCTGAACAGCAAATCGTAAAAACATGTGAGGAAATAGGAAAAATTGTGGGAATTCTCCATAAGAATGGAGTTATGCATGGAGATCTGACTACTTCGAATTTTATTCTCTCTCAAAAAGGTTTAGCAATACTTGATTTCGGACTTTCACAAAAAACTGATAAGATTGATGATTTTGCTATTGATCTTCGTTTATTCAAGGAAGTTCTTAATAGTGCTCATGCTCAAATTGTAGATAATGCTTGGACTTTATTCATACAAGGATATAAAAAGATATTGGGGAAAAATATAACAGAAAAAATCATTAATCAAGTTTTGGTCATAGAAAAAAGAGGCAGATATGCAAATGTCAGCTAGTGTATTTTTTGTCAGCTCTAACAAGAATAAATTTGAAGAGGCAAGAAACATCACAGCAAAATTTGGATTAAAATTAAAATTTCTAAAATCCACTCTTCAAGAAATTCAAGCAGATGATGTGAAAGAAATTGCTAGGTATAAAGCCATGGAGGCATTTTCTATTTGTTCAAAACCTGTAATTGTGGAAGATGATGGGCTTTTCATAAAATCATTAAATGGTTTTCCTGGACCGTATTCTTCATTTGTATTTAATGCGATTGGTAACAAAGGAATCTTACGATTAGTATCAAAACCAAGGGATGCATCATTTAGATCAATTATAGCATATTGTGAAAGAGATGGCGATGTACATCTGTTTAGCGCAGATGTAAAGGGAACCATATCGCAAAAAGAACAAGGTTTGAAGTGGGGTTTTGATCCTATCTTTATTCCTCAAGGGAGAAACCAATCATATTCTCAGATTATGGACAAAAACCAAATATCTCATAGATATTTGGCATTGAAAAAATTTGCTAATTGGTATCTAGATACGAGGAAATCACGCGGTCGATGAATCTATTCTGATTCTGAAGAACAACAATTCTTGACATCTCACTTTCGTCCATGATTGAATACATTCCACTCTGCTTTACAATCTGATCTGAAAAATGTCTTATTTCAAATATGTCTGGAGAATTTGTATATTCTAATCTATTTCTTGATCTACCAACGTGCATATATGATTTTAATTCTATAAAATGCACATTAGCACGATTTATCAATCGTGCATATTCTGGAATTAATTTTTCATCAGCGTTATAGTCTTTAATTAAAGTGAAACGTAATACCGTTCTTGTATCAAGTTCTGCAAGTAATTCAAGACTTGTATTCCATCTCTTCCACGCATCTTTGTATTTTGGTCTATTTACTAGATCAAATATTTCTGCGTTTGGAGCATTTGTTGAAAGATACAACTGAGTTGGCAATGCATCTTCGTCACTGAGTCTTTGCAACATTTCAGGCTCTTGACCATTCGTTACAAGAAATATTGATTTTGTAGCCGGGAGTTTCTTTAGATATTTTATAAGCTCCGGCAATTGTGGATACATGGTAGGTTCTCCTGATAGTGAAATGGCATAATGACTAGGAAGAAGTGACTCGTCTAGCTTTTCCTTGTTGCTTTTTGGATCACCGTAATGACCCATGATCAATTTCTTACGTTCTTCCATTAGATTAGACATGATTATCTCTGGAGGTGCAACCTTATCAGATGGCATCTCTAAAGAACTGTAAAACTCCATTGGCCTCCAGCAGTAAACACATCGATTTTCACAAAACATTCCAGCTGGAGAAAATTCCATACATCTGTGAGTTGAAATCCCATAGAACTTGTGTTTGTAACACTGACCATCATCTTTGAATGACTTTTTTGTCCAATGACATAGCTCAACAGTTCCATGATCCGAAACTCCGTACTTTGCTTTCTTTAACTGTTCTAGAATCATTGGCTTGATCTGGATAAATTCGTTTGAAACCTCTACTGTTTCTCCAGAACAACTCATGCCCATTTTTTAGTTGACGGTTTTAATTAAATCTAAGGCATGTTATTTCAAGAGTCCCACGCATGGAGCATTTTCCATTGGAACACACAATATCTTACCTAGGTATAACATGCTAACAAAGACTAATGCTGCTGCGATACCCATTGAGACATACCACCATCTAATCTTCATGAATCCGAATTGTTTTTTTGTCGCTAATAAACTTACGCATGATTTTCATAGATCTACAAAATTTACTTTTCATAAAATTTCAAAATATGTGTACTGACGATTAGTTATGCTAATGCGCCATTTCTCACAAAACTATCTTATATGACATCTTGGTACATATCAACATGAATGCTGCTAGAATAGTACGAGTAAAGGAAGCTCTTGAAATTCAATCTCTTGAAACTCCAAAACCTAGGGGTTCCCAAGTTCTCATTAAAGTAGAATCTGCTGGTGTTTGTCATAGTGATATTCACCTCTGGGATGGTGGATATGAAGGACCTGCAGGTTCATTCATGAAAACAACTGATAGGGGTGTAAAATATCCATTAACTCCAGGCCACGAAGTTGCTGGAGTGGTAGAGAGCATGGGTGAGGACGTAGAGGGATTCGTGAAGAATGAGAAGGTTCTAGTATTTCCTTGGATAGGTGAAGGTCTATGTCCTGCTTGTAGGATAGGCGAGGAAAATCTTTGTGACAAGCCAAGATCTTTGGGTGTTTACAATGATGGTGGTTATGCAGAATATGTTCTTGTTCCAAATTACAAATATTTGGCAAAAATAAATGACATGGACACCGATATATGTGCGCCTTTATCTTGTTCTGCTCTTACTGCTTATGGCGCAATTAAAACTGCAAAACTAAACCCAGCTGATAATGTAGTGATTGTAGGTGCTGGAGGACTTGGATTGATGGGTATTCAATTGGCTAAAGCAATTAGTGGTGCAAGAATAATTTCATTAGATGTCAATGATGATAAATTAAAAGTAGCAAAACAAAGTGGTGCAGACATTACTATCAATTCATCCAAGGAAGATCCTGTAAAAGTTATAATGGAATTAACAGGTAATTTGGGTGCTGATGCCGTAATTGATTTTGTCAATGCCACCAAATCGGTAGAAACAGATATGCAAATTCTACGACGCAGAGCTCGTGTTGTTCTTGTAGGTCTATTTGGCGGTTCTTTGCAATTAAATCTTGTAACAATGCCTACTAGGGCATACAAGTTGATGGGTTCATACACTGGTTCTATGACTGATATGATTGAATTAATTTCTCTTGCGCGCAGAGGAATCATCAAGCCAATGATCTCAAACAAGTTTAAACTTAATCAGGCAACAGAAGCATTAACAATGCTAAAAGAAGGAAAAATAATAGGCCGAGGAATCATTAATCCATAAAATCTCCTGATTACAGCAAAACAAGTACTCGAATATCCTAAATGTTGGTATCTATGCAGTTGAGTTAAGATTAATACTGGATTGAGAACGAATTTCTTTATGTGGCCCTTGTAGTACAGTGGCCAGTATAGGGGACTGTGGATCCCCGGACAGGGGTTCGATTCCCCTCAAGGGCCTTTTTTTGT
>Ga0209517_10006408_pt1 | contig 14564 bp, 15 predicted proteins | sample PeaSoiMetSII2010_FD_187695 | JGI IMG/M metagenome (GOLD analysis project Ga0209517, IMG submission 187695) | Peat soil microbial communities from Weissenstadt, Germany - SII-2010 (SPAdes) (version 2) | ecosystem: Environmental > Terrestrial > Soil > Wetlands > Peat | place: Germany... | reverse complement strand
ACTGTCTTGGATCATCGTCTTGGATCATCAGCAACAGAGCCGTATATTTAGTTAGGGGGGGCGCATAGACGCGTGTTTGAAAGGCATAGGTGAGAACGAGGAAAAGTATGGATGAGAACGAGGAGAAGTATGGATGAGAACGAGGAAAAGTATGGATGAGAACGAGGAGACGGATAATGGGAGGTGATAATGATGCTAATATTTTTTCCGGTATGTGGTCCGATAATCGCACTTATAGGGATTCCGGCGGTACTCATGGTGTATGTCTTGTGTCCTGGCGGTATTCCAAAGGACGTGCTCTTTTTTATTACCGCGCTGCTCTTTTAATCCGGGCATTGAACGTTAGGGATCAAAAGGCACGCACCGTGGTGTTGTCGGGCGTCACCGGGTGTGCACATTAGACGGTTTGATTTCAACGCGTCAGCGCGCAAGTGTGACGAAGCATCGCGAGTGAAAAATGATATAGCGTGAAGGGAAGGAAAAGAAAGGAAAGGAAAGGAAAGGAAGGAGGTGAAAGAAAATGTTGTGCTTATTGTGGCCAATGCTCATAAATCCGGTATGCTGGTTTACCCTAGACATCCCGATATTTGGAGCTGCAGTTGCTGTGGCCCTAGGCCTAAGTTCTACTAACCCAATGCTCGCTCTACTCGTTATACTGTTCTGAAAGAGATTGAACGAATCAAATGAACAAACAAACGCGGAATGACGGAGGTTTTCATTGATTTAAACGGGGAGGTTTCCATCGATTTAAACGGCACTCTTTCTTCACATCGTTCGATTGCAACGATATGAGTACCTCCTCTTCCGTTATTTGTTCAAGAAATTTTGAAAAAGAAGCTGTCAAAGTCGTTTATTCAAAAAATAAAAGCTTAATTCTCGCTATTTTTTGCTAATTGGACATGAGTTTGAGGTTATCTTGCGTTATTAGTAGCGCGACCACATATTTAAGGCAATGGCGCGCGAAGAAGTTTGCTGCAAAAAAATTATCAGCTTACAGTGATAAATCGATAAAAGGGAGTTAACAAGATGTTGCTGTTACCATTTGTAGGTCCGTTTTAACCGCGTCGCTTCTTGTACTAGCGCTGATACCTCTTGCGACGGGATAACCAAAGCAATAATGGGTTTATTGATAGCCGCAGCTTTAGTATGAGAGGTTTCAAAGGCATTTTTTATTTTTTAACATTTAAAATTTTGACAGGATAATAGAAATTTGACAGCGTTTCAGTGCAGTCCAAGATTCATCCCAGACCATGGTAAAAAAACCGAGAGGATTCTCCCTCATTTTCCAACTTTGGACTAGAAAAACTAAGGACACTTACAAGCATATTTGTAAATGTCTTTACACGTGGCCCTTGTTTCTATGCAAGAAAACCTTAATGCAACAACATCAGCTGGAAGGCTCGCCATCTATTTACATACAGCAGTTCCGTTACTCATTCCTAGCGGTGTTTTTTGCCTCGCTTTGGCACAAATAAGGTAACTTTCAAGGTAGAAAAACTTTAAAAATTATGGGTAAACACACTGCGTTCATCTACCTATTAACACCTATCCTGTGCGAAACGGCACAGACCTTCCAGAGGTGTAGCAACTGTTAGGGCATGCGAACCTCAACATTACGCATGGGTAATTGCAGTCTAAGGACCACAACCTACAAGCGAGTATTCGGAATAGAGTTTCGAGATGTTGTCTTCGATATGGGGGGAGCGACAGCCGCGCACCGCAGCGGATGTGCAAATAAACGGTTCAACTCGTGTATTTGTTGTAGGCCGTTGATCGACCATCGGTTTTTGAACGTGTAAAAAATGCCCGTCACCCACTAGCTAACTGTCATAATTACCTCATTACTCACAGATGGCGCGTAATGACCATCGCCGCCGTAGATGGCCCTGAAGTGGTAGCCCCCTTTCGTAGCAAACATCTTTGGAAATATCACCACAGTATCGCTGAAAGATCCGTTATTACCGGTCGTGACGATACTGAGGAAGACCCATTTGCCGCCGTACAACTGCTGAGTATCTATTCGCGCATTTCTGATGCCAGTACCGTTTGCGGTGGTGAGATATCCGAAGACTTTAGTCGGTTCGAAGATCTTTGCTTGCGTGGGAGCTGTGAACGCAAGCGTCGTTGGCTGCCGGGTTGTTGCACTTGTTGTATATCCACCGTGAATAGTAGTCGTTGGCTTACTCGCCAATGCTGCAGCAACGTTTAGCGTGCAAAGCGAAAATATCGCTATGATCGACAAACTTATTATCCCTTTTCTCATGCTCATGTTTACACCCAATGTGATCGCATTTTTACTCATTTAGCAGTAAAAACACATAGTAATATGTGCAGGGGTAATAAAACTACCCCTGTATTTTCTCTAGTTAAAGAGAGACAGCGAAATACAAAAATCTATATATACCAAAAACGATACCGCTTCGTATAATACGAAAACTGACCATGACAGTGAGGAGGTGAAAAGTGCATATGTTTTTAAATCTCTTATCAGGTTGCTACCCGATGATATGTTTGTTCTGCCCGTCGATAGCGTCTTTCCTCGCACCAGTTGTAAAAACGCTAGCAGGGATCTGTTAATAATGAACCATATCTTAAGTGCACGGCACAACGTCGCGGTACAGTAAGGGGGTATCGGTTACATCAAGATTTTCATATAGTGCAATAGCAATTATATATTACAGATTGGCCATACTCTCCCCAGTTACATTTTCGATTTTTTCATAGTTCATTTATTGCGCTTTTTGATCTGGGAGAGACTCAAACGACGACGATAAGCAACATTTAAGGGCAAAATTCGCTTAATCAAACTTAGATAATCATAGTTATTAACAATCAGGCACTATACTCCTGGCCCTGTCAGGCCGCTTTTAAAACTAAAATTATGATCACGGAGAGCTTGCGTCATAGTCGATCCCAGAGAGTTATACAACGCTGCTGACAAACGGAAGTGTCAAGCATGAGATGTCATAGCAGCTACGTTTGACAGGAAAGAAAATTTTAATCCCAAAACATAAACAAAGTAGCTATATAGAGGTACAAAGCAAAAGAGAAAACAATATGGTTGATGCGAATGTATTAGCCCTCATATTACTTCCTGTTGTTGCCCTTGCTCTTGCATTTTATTTACTTAAAATCGATGACAATGTAGGGCACCTCTTCATGCTGCTGGGGGTCGGACTTTTTATAATCGGGCTTCTTCCCTACATATTCGGCACGCCGAGCGGTATTGGTGGCATTATGTTCATACTTGCACTTGGCTGCATAGCCTGGGGACTGAGTTTGAGAAACAAGCGGTTTCGCATCAAAAAGCGGCCGAGTTAAAAACTAATAACGACTCCTCCCCTACAAGTTTTAATCTTGTACGGTATTAATAACGCCGCTTACTGTAAACTAAGTTTTATCAGGGCTAAGTTTCATCAGGTTCTAAAATAAAGCCTAAAAAATGATCTGTGGAATGTGATATAATATAAGCTTCTGAAATTGATTCATTAGCTCATCACACGTTAAGACGGAGATTGTTGTGGCATGAAAAGTTCGACCTGAAATTTTTGTTGCTGTGATATAGTTCAAAAAAAGCATCAAGTTGATAGTCCGAAAATAATCATGATTAATATCAAACGCAGATAGTCTAACGAGCTTGCAGACGTCCTGAGACGATGAACCCCAAATGTAATAGACATAGCTCACAAACGTTCTCGTCAATGGATATAAAAGAGATGAAGAACCGAGCATGTCAACTGCCTCGGTATCCGTCGCGTGAGGGATCTCTTCTTCGTTATACACGACTTTACAGTTCGGGCAGTCGCTCACTGCTGGTGCAATTTGAATAGAAGCACGTAGCGATAATTAACGGGGCCTTGGCCATTAACCTCAGTTCCAGAATTCTTGGCTCCTGATACATAACCGAAGCGTTGGATTAATTTGCTCGTGCATGTGCTGCCAGTAGTATAAACGAAACGACGAGCGTATAAATAGTTATCATTTAGAGACTTTATCTCTCGTCAAATGGTCTGATCTCGATAATCCGGAGAGATTTGAATGGCGTGGATCCCCAAATGCAAGAATAAGCTAACCCTATAGAGGATGTAACCTAAACTGAAGATAAAAAGGGGTTTTAAAAGAGACCCCCAGCTAATTTCTTCTCATAAACAAATATATAGCACCAGCTATGAGCGCTGGAATCCCAAGTCCAGTTATTGAAAACTCGGGAACTGCCTGTGGCTGCTTTTCGACTGTTATAGTCGGCGTTGAAGTAGGTACCTGCGTTGGCATTGCTTGCAGCTTTATGGGTGCGGGTGTAGTAGGTTGCTGCTGCATCGGCTGTGCAACAGGGGCCGGATTTGCAGCATACTGGTTAATGATTGCCTGCAATGTTGCCTCATCCACAAAACCGCTTTCGTGGTAATATACTTGGGAGCCTCCTGCGAATATCATTATAACGGGCGTACCAGCGCCGTTTGGCACTCCAGTTGCCTTCGCAGCGTTCCTGCCCTCAGTAGAAGTGACGTCATACGTTGTAATACTTGCCCCAGGATTCTTTGCCTGTAGGCTTCCAACGACTGGCTCCATTTGTTTGCATACTCCACAATATGGGGATTCAAAGAAAAGCACGTGAACATTAGCCTGAGCTGATACCACTCCAGAGAACGCAACAGATGCAGCCATAATTGCTACTAGCGCCATTAACATTAAACTAATTTGCTTTTTCATCTATGTGGCACCTCTCTAAAGATTTGCGTCCTTTGAGCTTCTACTTTTATAGAACTTTAATCTTATAAATATTAATCGCTCACGAAATTAAATAAAAATCGCAAAATAAAAAATAAGCGATTTAACATTAAACTATATCAGCTCTGTTAAAAATGTAATAAGCCCCAAGAGACGTAACAATTATGATAGCAACGAGAAAAAGGACGTTATCCACATACGAGAGCCCCGCCGTCATCTTCGAAAAATCTCCTGCAAGTGACTGTACTGCGACGTTGTGGCTGCCTGGATTTAACCACAGGAACACCTTCGAGTAGAGAGGGAACTGACTATACGGCAGATCCGTCGTCACGCTTAAATCCGTCGGCACTGCGCTCACACCAGTTATCACTCCGGCATACGCGAATGCTAACAAAAGAACCCAAACGAACACAGCCCCCAGCATGGAGTCGAGGTTTGTCCTCGTAAGGCTTGATATTAGCATCCCGATGGCAACAAACGACGCAAGGTACAGCATTATTACGGCCATAGAGAGTAATAGCAACTCGAAGTCATAGATGCTAGGGTATCGGTGTGTAACGATTGATAACACGCCAAACAGCACGAGGGTTGTTATTACAAACAGCCCACCAGCAGCAGTTACATATGCTGAGAATTTCCCAAAAAGCAACGTACTTCTCCGTATAGGTCGGACAAGTACTTGTACAAGTGTCCTCAGCGTTCGCTCATTGGTTATTGCATCATAAGATAGTCCTAGTCCTAGAATTGATAAGAATATATTACTATACGAGTAAACGACGCTCATACCATAATTAATTGGGTGCAGTTTAGGATCAGGAGACCCACTTGCAGGCGATATTGACCGTCCGAGATCGAAGTTTCCGTAATAAGCGCCCACAACGGCAAACAGGACGAATAGCACCCCAAGAACTATAAATCTCCGCGTTCTCAAGGTCGCGCTCAGTTCCCGCTGAGCAACCGCTACAAGACCGTACACCTCTCGCGAGAACTCATTCAAGACCCTCCCTCCCCGGTCATTCGTATATACCCTTCTTCTAAAGACGGGGATTCTCGAAGCGATCTTATACGCCCCCCTGCCTTCACTATGGCATCGTTCACGTCCTCATTAATGCCTGGTCGGGCTTTCAAAATCACGCTTAGTTTCTCACATTCTATCGATTCCACGCCCTCAACGGACTTTATGGCTTGTATAACCGCATCACTTATTTGCGCGAGTTCAACCTCGAGCTGAGAAGTTCCCCCTCTCAGATCAGCGAGAAACTGTTTCGTTGAAGACGTCATCATGATTCTTCCCGACTTTATAACCCCGACAGTATCGCAGATATCTGCAACCTCCTTGACGTTGTGGCTCGCGAGAAACATCGTAACGTTCTTGACGTTAAGTTCGCGGACGAGGGCTGTTATATCCTGCATTCCTTGCAAGTCTAATCCAGTGCTCGGTTCATCGAGTATGAGAAGTTCTGGATTATTTAACATCGCAGCTGCGATTCCAAGCCTCTTTCTGGCCCCGAGTGGGTAGGCTCTAACGGGCAGATCCTCTTTTCCTTCAAGACCGACAATCGACAAAACGTTTTTCACTTTCTCTTGCTTATCCTCCCTTAGCCCTGAGAGACTCGCAAAGTACATTAGATTACGCTCTGCTGAAATATCGGTATAGAAGCCCGGACGCTCTGGCAAGTAACCGATTCTCTCTTGCACATTATAAAACTGCGAAGGCACATCAAAGTCGAGGATTGTTATCGTTCCGGCAGTAGGTTTAATAAAATTCGTGAGCATGTTAATGATGGTGGATTTGCCTGCTCCAATTGGGCCGAGAAGCCCAAAAGCTGAGCCGCGCTCTACCATCAAATTGACGCTATCAACGGCTACTACATCGTTCCCATAAATCTTAGTAAGCCCCTCAGTCTCAATTGCATTCATGCGCGAGTAACCCTTCGGCTTTTAGACATCTTCTAAGATTTACGATATATATAAACTGTGAGGTTTGAAGTTCAAATTTACAACCAACTGCAAGTGTGTCAATATGTAACCGTCAAATTAATTACATCGTATATTACAGCATATACCAAATCAGCTATAAATCGTAATACTCCTTGAACAAACGGTCAACGGCCCGGGCACTCTCTGACTCTTCATCTGTATATCTAGTCCGAAGTTCTAGCTCAAACAGCCGTAAGGACTTGTCTATCCTCACCGATAGATAGTTTTTAATCAGCTCAGCCTGCTCAGCGCTAAAACTCCTCTTGAGATGATCGTAAAGCTCGCTTTCCCTTTCGCGCAACTTCTTTAATTCTTCTTCATATTCTTTGATAAGGTCGAGGATGTCCTCAGCCACTTCTTCTGCTACGTAATTCTTGTCTTCGATCATGGTTTGCTATATGCCAATTATTGTTTAAATGTTCTTCCGTAAAAGCTCTTTATTTCTTAACGTGCTTGATCAACCAGCACTGCTGCTAACGTAATTTGCAGATGGAGATAAAATAACTATCATGAAGAAACAAAGATAACAGTCAAAGAAAACGCAACTATGCTAGAGATGAAGACGGTGTAAAATGAAACGCCCCCCCTTTTTTAGTTATGGTACGCTGCAAAAAAAGGAGCTCAATTGAACAACCCACCTAATTTTTAGTTATGGCGAGTATGCCGCGGCGGAATAATGAAATGACAGGGTAATAATGATACGCAATACGTCAAGGTAAAAGGGATAATAAGTGTTCGGTATCAACTGAAGTATTATTTATCGAACAACTTCCACATCACAAAATTCACTCTCTATTGAGCACTTCACTTAGCGTAATGTTAATCTTTCGCTTACAAAGCGGTAACGCTGACAAGTACGGTAGATGCGGGCACCAATAACCTTTTCTGCGTCGGCTAATATATAAAAAATGCAATGGCTGAATTCGAAGAGCGTTGGTCGTTGCCAAACCTACAGAGCGCAGTACGGTGGTGTGAAGATAGAAACCTACAAGGCATTCGTTGCATACTTGATGCTCTGGGAGAATACGCCAGGGACGAAAATCAGGCTTTAAAATCAGTTGAAGCTTACATATCGTGTGTTAGAGCCATCAAAGAGCAGTCGCTTAATGCATCTCTAAGCTTGAAGTTAACGAGCGTAGGTGCAACCTTTGATCTGGCACTATGTCGCGAGAACGTAAAAACCATCGTTAATGAAACGGCACGCCAACACGTGGGCTTCGAAATAGACATGGAGGGCCGTAAACTAGTAAGTTATACCCTCGACATTGCTCTGCTATATGCTCAGGAGGGCAAACCTCTTACACTTGCGCTCCAATCATATTTAGATCGCACACCGCACGACTTGCTGGAGGCTATTGAACATAAGATTCGGCCGCGTATCGTAAAAGGTACTTATGTTGGCGATGCGACAGAGTTTAAAGACGTCCAACAGCGTTTCAAGACACTTGTCGAGATTAGTATAGCAAATGGAGACCCATTTTCGGTAGGAACACACGATCCTGAACTTATTGGATGGGTGGAGCGTGAGATGGAAAACGAGAAGGATCAGATAGAATTCGGATTCCTCAAAGGTCTCTCAGATGCCACGAAGATTGACTTAGCGAATTCGGGTTGGAGGGTGGCAGAGTACGTACCTTTTGGCTCTAGCAGATCAGCTTATGAGGCGCGGCGGTTAAAGTACCTCAGAGAGCTACACGGACTTGGCAGAATTCCGATGCCGTAGGTACTTAATGCTCACTAAATTGATTCTCTCGCTTCTTATTTCCGAAATTCGCTAAGAGATGGATCAAGCACTGGTTACATTCATAAAAAGAATGCTGGTCGTGCTTTAACTGCTTTTTACTGTACAATCTTCAATAACAGATTTTAAAGAAGTTGATGTAGATTCAGCAGCTTTGAAACGATCGACTATCCAATAGTCGCACTTAACTTAGCTTTCGACGAAGGATTTGTACCTACAGCACATTAAATCCCGGACTTGGAGAGCGACCAATCTCGAGCAGTCTCCTGCTAAATATTTACAAATTTTCAATGCTACAAGGTCATGATCCATCACTTCCACTACTAGTAACACTTATTTACAAATTCGTAAGACTAATTATAAATATCATATGAAATGATGTGTAATCAATGCGGCACGATTTCATCGACAAGTATTCCGATAGAAACTCCACAGTTCATAGGATTGATGCTCGAGTCAAAATCATCTGCGTGCTTATATTTATCACACTCGCGACCTCTATTATGAATATCTACGCACTGATCGCCTCATTTTCTGTCCTCACGGGAGTTTTTGTGGTTTCAAGGGTACCGCTAAAGTGGGCGTTCCTTAAAGCGTCAATTGTTATCCCCTTCGCAGGAAGTTTTGCGTTAATCAAAGCTTTAACAATAGCCGGAAGCCCTATTTTTTCTTGGTGGGTTCTGAATCTTACGAGCGAAGGGGTTACAACAGCAGCACTTCTGTTTTTTAGAGCGTACATCTCAGTCTACACCGTAGTTCTCCTTACTTCAACCACACGCTTTCCCACGCTCCTCGCAGCGCTCGAAAAGTTAAAGGTTCCGCCCCTTATTACCTCAATGGTCTCATTTACCTATCGCTACATCTTTGTATTCACAGATGAGGCTGAACGGCTTGAGCGGGCAAAGGCGGCGAAGTGTATAGAAGGGGCTCAATATAGACTTAGGCTCAGCGCAAGTGCCAAGACGATTGGGCTAGTATTCATCAGGGCTTATGAGAGGGGCGAGAGGATCTATCGCTCGATGCTGGCACGAGGTTTTGACGGTACGATAAATACGTCGGACGCCATTGAGATAACGCGGCACGACATATTTGCTGGTGTCACCTTTATAGCTTTTACAGCATTACTTACAATCGTTTTAAGGTAGTCCCATGATAGAGTTTGAAAGCGTATTCTACAACTATCCTGATGGCACTGCAGCATTAAAAGGAATAGACTTTCGGGTAGAAAAAGGCGAGAAGGTTGCCCTTGTTGGACCAAATGGCTCAGGCAAGTCCACGCTTTTGCTCCACACAAACGGCATACTGCTCCCGACTTCGGGAGCAGTTAAGGTCAACGGGCAACTCATTACCCAGAAAAACCTAAAAGAGGTTAGAAGGGCCGTGGGACTTATATTTCAAGACTGCGATGATCAAATATTTTCACCTATGGTATGCGACGATGTAGCATTTGGGCCTATGAACCTTGGGCTCAATAGGGAGGAGGTAGCGCGCAGGGTAAAAGATGCGCTCGAACTTGTTGGGCTCACTGGCTATGAACAGCGCAGCTCTCACCATATAAGCGGTGGCGAGAAAAAGAAGGTCGCCTTGGCAGGTATACTCGCAATGGACCCAGATGTTATCGTGCTTGACGAGCCGACAGCAAACCTTGATCCCGAAAGTGCCGACTCACTTGTGAACCTCCTTAATGACTTACATAACCTGGGGAAGACCGTACTGATAGCGACTCACGAAGTTGATCTAGTCTGTGAGTGGGCAGAACGAGTATGTGTGCTTCATGGTGGAACGATAGTGAAGGATTGTACTCCTGCCGAAGCATTTAGCGATCCAGATCTTATGCATAGCACAAAATTGCGGCCTCCCGTAGTATACAGGATTTTTGAAGGAATTATTAATCAGATTCCAACGACCATTGCTAACGCGCGGGAAAAATTAAGGATGTTAACACCCAAGTAAAATATATATGCGTGTTTTAAAAAAGTCACTACTTCATCTAGAAGGCGAAATAACCCTTCTGCCGGAATCACTTGATGACCTGTGGCACTTAAAGTATCTCATCGAAAAAGGCGATCTCGTCTTTACCCTCACGTTTAGGAAAGTTGAGAGCACCACCGATAAACTAAGACCTGAAAAAGTGGAGCGTAAACCGATGAGGCTCGGTGTGCGCGTCACTTCCGTTGAATTTCACAAATTTGCCAATCGTCTACGCATTAGCGGCATAATTGAATCAGGACAAGATGTAGGATCTTACCACACATTAAACGTTGAGCCAATGCGCGACGTCTCAATCATAAAACGATGGCGGCAAGATCAACTTGATAGAATTAAGAAAGCAGTTGAGGAATCTACCAGTCCTGAAATTGCAATATTAACAATTGAATCCGGAGAAGCGCACATTGGGGTGTTGCGACAGTACGGAATTGAAGAAGTCTCAACTATTCGACAGGGTGCCGGAAAAATGGAGGGGGGCTCACAGACAGAGTTCTTTGGAGAGGTTTATGCACAGTTAACAAATACCGGCGCACAAAACTACATAGTCGCTGGTCCCGGATTCATAAAAGAAGATTTCATCAATTTTGCTACACAAAAGGATAAGGATTTTGTTAAAAAAACTGTTGTCGAAAACGTTATGAGCGTTGGCATTTCTGGTTTTCAGGAAGTGCTACGGCGGGGGGCGTTAGATAGGCTCGTAAAGAACGCGCATATCGCCGAGGAGGCGCGTTTGATTGAAGTACTTATGAAGGAGATCGCTATCGATGGAAAGGCTGCCTACGGATGGAGCGCGGTAAAAAAGGCTGAGGAGTGGGGCGCTATTGATACACTCCTCATCGCTGATGAGACGCTGCGGCATGAGCGAGAGAGAGGCGTTGATATAGACCAAATTCTAACGCGTGTTGACAAATCAGATGGTCACGTTGTAGTGTTTAGCACGGAGTTCGAGCCTGGTAAGAGGCTGGAAAAACTAGGCGGGATAGCTGCATTGTTAAGGTTTAAAATAGAGGGTGAGTGACAGCTATGCTACCAAATAAATTGCGCGCATAATTAAACTGAATGAATCAAAGTCAACTTATAATTGCCTGCTCTTCATTCGATCAATTCCAATATCCCCACAGGGTTAATATTCCTCACATTTGACCTGATAATAGCTTCTTTCGTGATCGCATGCGGGACACTTCTCAGGCGGTTCTGCTCCTTTTAGTGTATAGACACATTCGCGACAGACCCACTGCACCGCTTTGTCTTTCTTGAAGACCGTGCCGGCCTCGACCTCATTCAAAAGCTTCTTATATCGTTCTTCGTGATGGGTCTCTGCTATGGCTATCGCTCTTAACCTTTGTGCTATGTATGTGAGTCCTTCCATATCCGCGACAGCAGCAAATTCAGGATACATGATCGTATTCTCATAGTGTTCACCTGCAATTGCTGCTTTGAGATTCTCAGCGATAGTGTTAAAAATTGTAGGAACTGCTGCGTCCACCTTTATCTCATCGAGATTTTCTGCTCTTGTCGTTTTCAATGATTGGATCAATTTGAATAACCAGCTTGCATGCTCTTTTTCATTGTCCGCAGTAGCAAGGAAAATTTCTGCTACTTGTTCGTACCCCTCTTTTTTTGCTTCCTTAGCATAGAAGGTATATCTGTTTCGCGCCATACTTTCGCCGATAAACGCCTTTGCTAAGTTCATGGCCGTTTCTTGCATCGTTTTATAACGCCTTACTTTGCATGGATGAACTGGTATTCTTATATTTTGTCGTATATTAAGAAATGAGAGAACAAACATTAACATCTTTTAAAGAGGTAAGCCGAATTACAGATTTATTATGACTATCGATTAGTGATGAAGTTTAGAGTGGATACAGGTGCTTGAAGAAGAAAATAAGGAAGCTGATCTACCGTTATTGCAGATAAACGAGAGCGAACTTTACCCTTTTGCTAAAGAATGTTATGAACTTCTCAGAGGTCACGGCCACATCGATATAATGAAAGAAATTAATCAATTGGGAGTAATTAAAAAAGGGGTAATCAAAAACGATGGAGAAGATCCTACTCGTGATAACTATGTTGCAATTCAACTGGGTTTGATATATCGTTTTAAAGCAAGTTCATCATCAAAAGGGCTCGGTTTAGCAAAAAATGTTAAAGGATTTCCAGAACAGATCACAGCTGCCGATGTTTTACAAATATGGGTACTGTTATTCAATGCTGGACACCTGCCAGGTACTTTTGCAACTGAGAGAGCAATCCTACGATGTTGTAAAAAACACGCAGACATAAAAAGTTTGATTCGTGATGGTTTGCCAGAAGACCAACAAATCAGAAATTATTTTGACAAGATATGTAGGGAAGAGAATATTTATACTTTTCATAAGATTCTTATTTGCTTCTTTCTAGAAAGATATAAAAGAGACTCTAATAAATCAAGTTTAATTGATATACTACAAAAAAGTATCAACTATTATGAGTTTGGTAATGACGAAAAATGGGAGAAGCTGAAAAACATTTTTCAAACAATTAGAAAGCTGTCCTTTGTCTTTTTAGATTTACAATACGCTCCGTGTCCTTTCTATGTTGATTTAGCAAATGTACTTTCAAATATCCCAGTATACTTAGAAGAGCTTTTTTTCAAAGTAGGATATGAGAGTCCAATATATGGAACCTTAGAGTCTCTTGATGATCTTCTTTCAAAAAATGTATATCTATCTGCCGAATCAAATAGAGAATTCGCATGGCATTCAAAAGAAATTGAAAATAAGATAGAAAACGATAAAAAGCGACTTATTTCAAATGAGCTTTATAACTACTTAAAAGAATACACGAACTTTAAACCTAAAGATATTAAATGGGGAAGTAGCCCTAATTTACACATATTATTTGATGTTAATGGAAATAACCAATTATTCGACGTATTAAAAAGAGAATCTCAAGAACTTGAAAAAAAATGGGGGGAAAAAAGGGGTCTTATCTGTTAACGTTTCAGCGAGGACCGGGGCCGCATAAAAAATATTTGGCACTGACATTATCTTTCCGTCAACGAAGTTGGGCAAAGAAAAATGTCAAAATAATTGGGGATTTTTTTAAAGAAATAATAAAATTAGATGTTAAACTAGAAAAAGAAGAAGAAAAAGGATACAATGGAAGTGATGTTGCTCATACTTTTCAAGAGCCGTATCAAAAACTCGTATTTTCTGTATTAAAATATATAACAAATGCAAAATATTTTTTTAGAATTAAAAATAGTGATGGAGACGGAAAATTTATTTTGTTAGCCGAAGGGGTAGAAGGTGCTATTCAAAAGGTTAAAGACGAGATTAAAAATTTTGATGACAGTAGTTCAAGAAGTGATGAGCTAAAAAAATTATGCTATTCCCTTCAGGACTTACGTAATCAGCGTGTGCTTAATAATAATTCAAAGATGTTGCTTTCACTACCGCAAATATTAATATCCGACAGTGAAGGCAACGACATAAGTGATATTGACGGATTTTGCTTAAGTTTTACAGGCGGAGATTTTGCGGTTGTGCTCGTCGAGGCCAAGAACAAAAAACAAGGGAGCACCAGCGAAGCAAAAAAACAACTTAAAAAGTTAATAGATCTATTAAAATTTAAAACTAGTGAGAGTCCAGAAATTAGTGAGATTCCAGAAATAAAAGAGATTAAGGGTAAAGAAGCGTATCGTAAAGGAGTGTGTTATTGCTATTTGAAGATCGACGGTCGACGGAAAGTTTAAACAAGGAAAAGTCTTTACTTCGCGCTCCACACAAACTAAAAAATAGCCAGTTTTTTACAGCGATTTAATCCTTCTGTGTAATTACCAGACGTTGTTACACGAGATTTCACTACACTTCCTTGGATTTTATCTAGTTAAAAAACTAAAAGTCACATCAAGAAACGTCAATAGTGATCGTTCCCGTCTTAAGGCTCTGAGCTTCTTCTTCTGAAAGTAACCGCCTGTAGGCCTTTGGAGAGATGATGGCACTATTCCCAAATGGATCATCTAATATCATGGTCATACTTTCCTCACCAGCTTTAACCATATTTATCTTCTCAAGCAGCCTGTTTCCGAGTTCGAACTTCTCAGGTTCAGCGGATGACCACTTTGTTGCCACCTTGATGATAT
>Ga0209517_10006406_pt1 | contig 14565 bp, 15 predicted proteins | sample PeaSoiMetSII2010_FD_187695 | JGI IMG/M metagenome (GOLD analysis project Ga0209517, IMG submission 187695) | Peat soil microbial communities from Weissenstadt, Germany - SII-2010 (SPAdes) (version 2) | ecosystem: Environmental > Terrestrial > Soil > Wetlands > Peat | place: Germany... | reverse complement strand
GAATGTCTAGAGAGCGCCGGAGTGGAGTGGACCCCGATTTTGAGACAACCAGTTAAGCCCTAAAATGCAGCGAAAGGGGAAACTGGGATGCAGTCTCGAAGGAGGTTCACCAAGGAGTTCAAACTGGACGCGGTACAGCGATTGCGTGCAGGGGAGCCAGCGGGCTTAGTGGCGCGCAGTCTGGAAGTGAGCCGGCAGGAGTTGTACCGCTGGAGCCGGGATGTGGACAAGTTTGGGGAGCGGGCGTTTCCCGGCGTGGGGCAGAAACGGGCGGAGGAGACGCGGATCGCGGAGTTAGAACGTAAGATCGGGCAGCAGGTCCTGGAAATCGATTTTTTGAAGCGAGCCTTGCAGCATGTAGAACAACAGCGCCAGCTGCGGGCCGTCAGTGGCGGCGCACCGTTTACCAACAGATCGAGCGCGAAATGAAAGCGGGGACGCCCATAACCGTCCGCCGGATGTGCGCGCTGACCAGAGTCAGTCGAGCGGGTTTCTACCGGCGCGGAGTGAGCGCTCGATCCGCGTCCGTGGAACTGCGGGATCAGGTGCAGCGCGTGGCGCTGGAGTGGCCGACGTACGGCAGCCGTCGGATCACGGCGGAGTTGCGCCGTGGCGGCCTGTCCGTCAACCGCAAACGGGTGCAGCGGCTGATGCGGGAAGACAACCTGCTCTGTTTGCGGAAGCGTAAGTTTGTGGCGACGACCGACTCGGCTCACGGGTTGAAAGTGTATCCGAACCTGGCGGCGGCGCTGGTGGTGAGCGGAATCAACCAGCTCTGGCGGGCCGATATCACGTACATCCGGCTGCTGGAAGAGTTCGTGTACTTGGCGGTGGTGCTGGACGCGTTTTCGCGGCGGGCGATCGGCTGGGCGCTGGAGGCCACGCTGGAAGCCCGCTTGGCCGTGGCGGCGTTGGAGATGGCGCTGGAACGGCGTCGGCCCGCGTCCGGATTGGTGCACCATTCCGACCAGGGCGTGCAGTATGCCAGCCACGACTACGTCGCTTTGTTGGAGACGCACGAAGTGCAGATCAGCATGTCGCGCCGCGGCAATCCCTGGGACAACGCGACCTGTGAGTCGTTCATGAAAACGCTGAAGTGCGAAGAAGTCTATCGCAGCGAGTATCGCAACCTGACCGAAGCGCGGGCTCGCATCGGCGAGTTTCTGGAAGAGGTCTACAACCAAAAACGCCTGCACTCGTCTCTCGGCTATTGTCCGCCCGCCGAGTTCGAACGCCGACAGCCGTCGCCTGTGCTGGCGGTGGTCGCGGCGCAGGAGGTCGTATGAGTTTTCTGAGGTATGGGGAAATCTATCCATGCGATGAGGGCACGATCTCGCGACCGTGCCCCCGCTCATCGCCGTGGATGAGTCTCCGGCTGGTTATTCCTGGCAGGTTGCTCTCCAGCAGAGCCCGCTTCCGCTTCACCAGCCGGAGCTATACTGCCAATCATCAACCGCACCCGACAACGCTTCGTCAGCGAACGGCGAAATGTAGCTTAACGGATTGTCTCAGCCGAGGGGTCCAGTCCAGGGCGCATGACATTTACGCTGACTCCACCATCCTGTTAACATCGAAAGTTGTCTTAAGGTTCTGCAGAATAAGATTCAACAAATCTCTCTTGGAGGCACCATGGCTGTAAAAGTTGGCATTAATGGATTTGGACGCATCGGGCGCAATATTCTCCGTACCGCGCTCGCGGACAAGAACCTCGACTTCGTCGCCGTAAACGATCTCACCGATCCCAAAACGCTGGCCCACTTGCTCAAATACGACTCAATCCTCGGCAACCTGCCGAACAAAATCACGGCTGGCGCCGACAGCATTTCCGTTGACGGCAAGGTCATCAAAGTCTTCAAGGAGAAAGATCCCGCGGCCCTGTCCTGGGATTCGGTCGGAGCGCAGGTGGTCATCGAGTCCACCGGAAAGTTCACCGATGCCAACGAAGCGAAGAAACATCTGCGCGGCTCGGTGAAAAAGATCATCATCACGGCTCCCGCAAAGAACGAGGACATCACGATTGTGCTCGGCGTCAACGACGAAAAATACGATCCCGCCAAGCACCACATCGTTTCGAATGCATCCTGCACTACGAATTGTCTGGCCCCCATCGCCAAGGTCATCCACGACAACTTCAAGATCGTCACCGGCACCATGACCACCATTCACTCCTACACGAACGATCAGGTGATTCTTGACTTCCCGCACCGCGATTTGCGGCGGGCACGGGCGGCGGCGCTCTCGATGATTCCGACCACGACCGGCGCAGCCAAAGCGCTCAAACTCGTCATCCCCGATCTGGCGGGCAAGATCGACGGCTTCTCCATGCGCGTGCCCACGCCCAACGTTTCGGTCGTCGACCTGGTTGTGTTCGTCGAAAAGAAAACGACCAAAGAAGAAGTGAATGCGGCGCTGCAGAAGGCTTCCGAATCCGGTCCACTGAAGGGTTATCTCGGATACGAGGAAAACGAACTGGTCTCGTCCGATTTCAAAGGAGACTCCCGCTCCTCCATCGTCGATGCTCCCATGACGCTGGTGGTCGGCGGCAATTGCGTGAAGTTGATTTCGTGGTATGACAACGAGTGGGGATACTCCTGCCGTGTCCACGATCTGATCAACCTGATGGCGGCCAAGGGGCTGTAGGTTCGCAGCCGCCACTGAACCCACTCATCGCAAAGAGCGGGATGAGTGGGGCACCCAGCGAGTTTGTCCTGGCGACTAACGACCAACGACGGAGTGCTTTTTCATGTCCAAGCTTTCCATTCGCGATCTTCCTCTCAACGATCACCGCATCTTCATGCGTGTGGACTTCAACGTCCCGCTCGACGACGGCCGGGTCATGGACGACACGCGCATTCGCGAAACCTTGCCCAGCATCGAGTACGCTCTGCGCCACGGCGCGCGCCTGATCCTGGCGTCTCACCTCGACCGTCCCAAAGGCAAGCCCAATCCCAAGCTGAGCCTCAAGCCGGTGGCCGAGCGTTTGCGCATGCTGCTCGATAAAGAACTGGCGCGCGGAGAAAACGTGGGCTTCTGCCCCGAGTGTGTCGGGCCGGAAGCCGAAGAAGTGGCCCTCAAACTCGAGAAAGGCCAGGCGCTGTTGCTCGAAAACCTGCGCTTCCACGCCGAAGAAGAAAAGAACGACGAGGCTTTTTCCAAGCAACTCGCCAAGCTTGCCGAGTACTACGTCAACGATGCCTTCGGCACCGCCCATCGCGCCCACGCGTCCACGGTTGGCATGACGAAGTTCGTGCAGAAATCCGCCGCCGGTTTGCTCATGGAGAAGGAGCTGAAATATCTTGGGCGGGCGCTGCAAAACCCCGAGCGTCCTTTCCTCGCCATTCTCGGCGGCGCCAAAGTCAGCGACAAAATTGGAGTCATCCAGAACCTGCTCGGCAAGGTGGATGTCCTCATCATCGGCGGCGGTATGGCCTACACCTTCCTTAAGGCGCAAGGCGAATCCGTGGGCAAGAGCCTGGTCGAAGAGGACAAGATCGAACTCGCCCGCGAACTGCTGCAGCAGGCGAAAACGCATAAGGTCAAGTTCCTGTTGCCCACCGATCACGTCATCGCCGACCGCATCGAAGCCGGCGCCATGGTTAAATTCGTCGGCATAGGCGAACCCATTCCCGCCAACATGATGGCGCTCGATATCGGCCCGCAGTCGATCGAGGCTTTTTCGGAAGAGGTTGCCCGCGCCCGCACCATCGTCTGGAACGGCCCCATGGGCGTTTTCGAAGTGTCGCCCTTTGCCAGAGGCACGTTCAAGATCGCTCACGCCGTGGCGGAAAATGCCGGAGCGATCACCATCGTTGGCGGCGGAGATTCCGTAGCCGCGGTCAAGGCCGCCGGCGTCGCCGACAAGATCACCCATATTTCGACAGGCGGAGGCGCGTCACTGGAATTTCTGGAAGGCAAGAAGTTGCCCGGGGTCGAAGCACTGACGGAGAAGAAATAGGTATCAGGTTTTAGGTCTTAGGTCTTAGGCGGCCGGTGACGAAGCTCAAGGTATGAGCTACCTGCTGCGATTCACGAACGGCTAAGCCCTGTGCCCTGACACCTGAGACCTGAGACCTCTTTAGGGGCCGCTATGTCCGACTTCGCAGCCCGACTGACTTTCTCGAATGGCAAGACGCTCGAGTTCCACGGCCCCGCCGACATCACCAAGGAGACTACCGAGGCCATCGTCAACGCCGCCAACTCCTCTCTGCTCGGCGGCGGAGGCGTCGATGGCGCGATTCACTACGCCGGCGGTCCCTCGATCCTGCAGGAGTGCAAGCGCATCGTGGCCAAAATCGGCACCCTCCCCGCCGGCAGGGCTGTCATCACTACCGGCGGACGATTGCCCGCCAAATACGTAATTCACACCGTCGGCCCAGTGTATCGAGGAGGTAAGCAACGCGAGGCCGAAACGCTAGCCAGTTGCTATCGCGAGTCCATCCGCATCGCCGACGATCACGCAATAAAATCCTTGGCCTTCCCTTCGATATCGACCGGGGCCTTCGGCTATCCTGTTCACGAGGCCGCTGAAATCGCCGTCCGCGCCATCGTCGAGGCTCTGCCGCCTTGCGCTCATATAGCGCACGTCCGTTTCGCGCTCTTCGACCTTGCCACCTGCCAAGCCTACGTCCAGGCCGCCGAACAATTGGCCCAGCAGCAACCGGCCAATTCCGCTGTCTTCGAGAAAGGCGATTCGAGCTACCTTGGCAGTTGACATCCGTAACGTAACGCGTTACGGTACAGGATGATCCGGTCGATCCGTCACCGAGGTCTGAAACGCTTTTACGAAGACGCCGGCCCGCGCGGAGTGATCGCCGAACATGTCGTTAAGTTACGGGACATTCTGGTGCGGCTCGACGCGGCCCACGCCGCGCTGGATATGGACTTGCCCGGCTTCCGCTTGCATCCGCTCAAGGGCGAGATGAAAGGCGTTTGGTCCGTGACCGTCCGCGCAAACTGGCGGGTGATTTTCCGCTTTACCGACCACGACATATTCGACGTTGATTACCTGGACTACCATTGAAGGAGGTTGAGCCATGCCGATGAAGAATCCACCCCACCCCGGCGGTTTTGTGCTGCGCCAGTGCATTGAGCCTTTAGGCTTGACCATCACCCACGCCGCCGCCGCCCTCGGAGTGACGCGCACCACTTTGTCGGAACTGGTCAACGAGAGGCGCGGCATCTCTCCCGAAATGGCCGTGAGGCTGTCCAAGGTATTCGGCGGCAGCGCCGAAAGCTGGCTGGTGCAACAGGCGCAGTACGACCTCGCACACCTACATACTGGCCACTTAAAGCTCAAGCGATTGGAATTTGCTTAAGTCAGATTCTTGCCACCGCAGTTGTTCCGAGAGGGGTCCTTCATGAGAAAGAAACTCATCGCCGCCAACTGGAAGATGTACAAAACGCCCGATCAGGCCCGCGACTTCTTCCGCGATTTCCTGCCTCTGGTCCACGGGCCCGATCATAACGAAGACCGCGACGAAATCGTCGTCTGCCCCACCTACCTCTGCCTCGACGCCGCCGTTACCGCTGCCAAAGGCTCGAATGTCGCCATCGGAGCGCAGAATCTGCACTGGGAAAAGGAAGGCGCCTTCACCGGAGAAGTCAACGCCGCCATGCTGCTGGCGGTCGGCGTCACCCACGTGATCATTGGACACTCCGAACGCCGCCAATACTTCGGCGAGACCGACGACACCGTGAATCTCAAACTGAAGTCCGCCCTCGAAGCCGGACTCATCCCCATCGTCTGCGTGGGAGAGGTTCTCGAGGAACGCGAAGCCTCGCTCACCGACGACGTGCTGCGCCGCCAGTGTTTGCGCGCCTTCCACAAGGTTTCGGCCAAGAAAGCCGCGCGCCTGGTGGTCGCCTACGAACCGGTCTGGGCCATCGGCACCGGCAAAACCGCAACTCCGCAGATGGCCGCCGACGCTCACGCCATCATCCGAGGCGAAGCCGCCGAGTCGTTCGGCCAGGAATTCGCCGGCAAACTGCGCATTCTCTATGGCGGCTCCGTCAAACCCGAAAATGCCCACGCCCTGATGTCGGAAGAAGAAATCGATGGCGCGCTGGTGGGCGGAGCGTCGCTCGATCCCAATTCGTTCGCGGCAATCGTGAAGTATTAGAAGCGAGTGTGTGGTGACGGGGCTCTGCCCCGTCTAGGCGGGGCCCTTCGGCTCCGCTCAGGGCAGGCTCCGCCCCGCCACCACACGAGCTATTGGTGCTACGACTTTTGGTGCGGATAGTCTGTCCGATAACTGCTAGACTTCGCTTAGAGCCCCCCATGCTGCGCCTCATTTATTTCGGAGCCCTGCTGGGCGTCGCGGCAATCTTGTCGGCGCCGATTTGCGCGCAGACACGTGCCGCGAGTGGCGCTCGCGTCCAGCATGTCGTCGTGCGCGGAACGGGCGCCGCCATGGAAGTCGAGATTCAGACTTCCGGAGCGCCGGTCGAGCCCGATACCCAGGCCATCACCGGACCCGACCGCATCGTCGTGGATTTTCCCGGCGCGCTTCCCGCCGCCGAGTTGCGCGCCCTGAAGGTCAATCGCGGCGCGCTCAAGGCAGTTCGCACCGGATTGTTTTTCGATAACCCTCCGATTACGCGCGTCGTGCTCGATCTCGCGGAGCCGCAGTCGTATCGGGTTTCGACGAGCCAGAATGCGGTCGTTATAAAGCTCGGGTCGGCCGCCGCGGGAGCGCAAGCTCCTGATGCTGCGCCCGCCGCAAGACTTCAGAATGCTTCGCTGGCCACGGGCAATCCCTTTGCAACCGCCAGAGTCTCTACCGCAGTTTCCAACGCGCCGCTTCCCGCCGCTGTCAGGGAAACGCCACCTCCGCCGAAGCCGCCATTGACCGTGACTTTTGAAAACGGAATGTTGCGCATCCACGCCGAGAAAGCCACGCTGGCGCAGGTGTTATTCGAAGTGCAGCGCCAGACGCGGGCCGAGATTGCGATTCCGGCCGGCGCCGAACTGGAACAAGTCGTCGCCGATCTGGGCCCGGCTCCGGCGCGCGATGTACTCGGAGCGCTGCTGAACGGCTCGGCCTATAACTTCATTTTTGTGGGCGAGGAATTGGCCCTTGAGCGCGTCATCCTGACGCGCCGCGACCCCAACAGCTTCTAGGACTCGTCTCATAAAGTTCGATTCCTGATTTGATCTATACACTACGGCGGAGAGATTAGTCGCACCGTCACGGGAGAGGCGCCGTTGCCGAGAATCGGCGGCGTACCGGTGGCGCCGGTTCCGCAACCGGCCAGGTTGACGATCGTCGCTCGGATCGGACCGCTCGCCATAGGGGCTCCCGTAGGGTTCAGGAACACCTGCAGGAAGCCAATCACGGTGACGGGATTGGCCGGAGTGGGCGGGGGCGGGTTGTCAATTACTGGAATCGTCACCAGAGAATCGCTGACCAGAACATCTTTCCCAACCGCACCCGCAACGGGGTTCTGGTTGCCTGCGAGGAATTGGAAGGGGGGGCTGGGGAGGGCCGCGCTGTCGATGCTGTCGCTGTCTCCCGCTACGCCGGTATCGTGAATGAGGCACTTTGCCGCCTGGAATGTGTCGTCGTCACGGCTGGTAGGGTTGGGTGTGTAGGGGTTTACATCGATGTCGATGGCTGAAGCTGCAATCGGGCCGCATCGAATGGGCCGCGGAACGCAGCCCGCGACGGCGAGTTGATACGAATTGAAGCCGGCGCTGCAGGCGGGCAGGGCCGTGGGGACGGGGAAGTCGTCGGCCTCGATGGTTCCGGGATAGTACCGTCCAGCGATTACGGAGGGCATGGTGCCACTACAGTCTGAGCACCGTGCCTGGAGGCTCCAGCTTCCACCAAACAAAGCAGGGCGGATAATAGCTCCAGAGACTGGATTGAAGATCTGTCCACCGGCTCCCGTCGGGTCTCGGTTCGGCAGCAGCCACGGTTTCACACAAGTGGGGGCGACCTGTGGGGGCGGGTCCAAATCCAAGGCTTCTGCGCCCGAAGGATTGTAAGCTTCGGCGGTGGCCGACGCGGATACCGCGAGCTGCTCGCTTCCCCAGATGCGCGCGAAGAAGGTGGGCAGATCGGTTCTTTTCACTTGCACGGTCATGTGTGGGTTTGTCCCGAACGCAGGTGAGGCCGCATTGGGGAAACTGACAATGACCTCCCCGTTGCTCGCAACCAGATTCCTTCCTCCGACCTGGTTGCTCTGTGCCACCTGGATGGCCACGGCAGAAGCCAGAGTTTCGGCATTGGACGTGAGTGCTGCATTCGTGACATCCGAAGTCATCCCCGAGTTGGCAAGCACGCGTGCGCCCGCCAGAGCCGCGCCATCGGCGGCCAGTTGCGCCTCGCTGCGCGCCGTATAGAGCGTCACCACGTCGATCGAGAGGGCGGCCATGGCTCCGACCACGGCCAGCATGAACACGGCGACAAGGGTGAGGATGATTCCTTGTTCTTTTTTCCGTCCCGAAATTTTCTTTTTTCGTCGCATGCACTCTCACATCTGGTTGTGGACCGTAGCCTTCTCGGTAACCTGGGTGATGGCCGCATAGCTTGCGCCCGGAATTAACAATTGAATCACGCGATTGAAGCGCCAATGATAGGGATAGGTGACGGTGACAGCGGTACCAACCGCTACCGGCGGCCCGGGCGTAGATACCCATCCGCGATCGATAGTGATGACCAGATTGTCAGGACATCCGGAAATGGTGTAGGTCCAAGCCAGGCCGGCCGGTCCGGATGCCGTACCTGGTGGCGTGCAAGTTCCGTTCGGGAGAACTCCGCTGCCGGCCAGCGAGTTGAAAATTGCGGTCACCACCGGCTGCAGGGAGGCCGGTGAGGTGGGCGATGCAATGTCGCTCATAGGCTGAGCGCCAGCAATGATGGCGCCTTCTTGCGCGGCTTGCTCGATCTTCTGCTTCTGACTGAAAGCGCCGCTGAAATCGTAGATGCCCACGACGAATACCACCAGAAGCGGCAGGGTGATGGCGAACTCCAGCAGCGCCGAACCCCGCTCGTCCATAAGGGCCCACTTCTCGAAAAGCGCGAGAAGTGGGGCACCCGGCGCCGCGCCACCCAAAATCAAACGCGAGATTGAGCGTCTACGCAGCCAGCGAAGCATTCTAGTTCTCCATCCTGCTTTGCGCTTGGGCCGAGAGCAGGACCTGCTGCAGGTTAAGGGAAGTGAAAGGCAGGTAGAACTGGAATGGATATTGAAAGCTCACGACGCTTCCACATTGTATGGGCTGGGTGGTATTCAGTTGCACGGTGCGGCAGACCCAGATATTGTCTGCCGTCTTCGTACACCCGCCAATGGGTGCTGGCGGCGACGGGCACGGAATCAGGCCTGGACTTGCCGAAGCCTTGATTTGGCTGGCCTGGAGATTTGAGGATTGCAGCACCGCATCCACCGCGGTTTGCACCTCGCCATTGGTGGGAAAGTTATTGCCGGGAGTGCAGGTAACGCAGGTGGCGCGTGCGGCGGCGATCGCTCCCTGCTGTGCCGCCTGCTGAATGGTCGAGTAAATATTGAAGGCTCGTCCAAACCAGATGATGCCCAACAGAAGCATGAACACCAGGGGAAGCACGAGCGCGGCCTCGGCGATCTCGGCCCCGTCAGCACTGGCAAGTTTGCGCGCGATCGGTTGGATGTTCATCCTTCCTCTAACCCCGTTGTCATCCTGAAGCCAAGGACCGACCGTCTCCCGCGCGGACAGCCAAGCAGGTCCCTCGCTTCGCTCAGGATGACAAATCGTACGGTGGGATGACAAATCATAAATGGAATTACAAATTACAAATTGGAAATCACAAATTACCAATTACAAATTGCCTATCGCTCTCCCTATCCCGTAAAACACAACCGTGAGCGCCATGGCCACTCCGAACGGAATTTTTGTGGACTGCGGATCGTCAAGCGATAGCTCGGACCCGGGCATCCGCAGCCTGAACAACGCCGCCAACAGATGTGCGATGTTCAGAAGTGTCCGTTTCAGCCGCCTTTTCCATATCACCACGGCCAGCGCCATGACTCCCGCAACCAAAACCGTTCCCATCAGCACGGAAAGCAGTTGCCGTGCGCCGAGACAGGCTCCCAACGCACCGGCGAGTTTCCAGTCTCCGGCCCCCAGGCTGCGGATCCATACGAAGGGCAACAGCAACCCCAGGCCCAACAACGTCCCCAGCAGCGCGGCTTTCAGTCCCGGCCAGCGGTAGAGAATCGTGTTGACCGCGGCCCCAGCCGCCAGCCCCGACACGGTCAGCCAGTTCGGAATCCGCCGGTAGCGCCAGTCTAGAACGCCCGCGGCCATCGCCACCAGCAGCGCGGGAATCCAAGGTCCAATTTGAAGCCATGGCCCAGATTGAAGCATGATCGCCGCTGGCAGACAGACGCCTCCGCGTTTCTCCTCCTGTACTTTAGGGCTTTCGGAGGCGGCACTCAAGGGGGAAGTTGTCAGGAGCAGGTAGCAGGTGTCAGGTCTCAGGTCTCAGGAAAACCAGTTTGTCTATTGAATGCCGCTGGGAACTGGGAGCTGAGAACAGCTCCTTTTGCGCAGATTGGAAGGCCCGGTTGCCCGGGCCTGAAATCGGAAAACAAATGAGGCCAAGCTAGCGGGTGACCGGGGCCGCGTTTCTTTGCGCAATCACTTTCTTGGCATTGTCCGCCAGGGCGCGCGCTTGCGGCATCAGATCCAGAGCCTTGATCACGTCTGGGTCAGTTTCGGCGCGTACCTTCAAGCCTTCTTCCTGGCCAAAGGTATCCACGAAGAGCTCGCTCTTGATGTTGGAGCGCAGCCAATCGTCGTTCTCGATCATCTCGGCTTCGGTATGGGGTATTTTTTCTTCGTCGAGGAACTTGCGGAAGTCGAGCAGCAGGGCATCGTCCACTTCAAAGTTCTGCGCAATTTTGTGCCCTATGGCGTAGCGCTTGGCGAAGTTGAAAAGCGCGTAGTGCTGCAGCAACGACTCCTGGAACTTGTTGGATTTGTAAGGCGCGAGCTTCACGTCGGGAGTGATGCCGCCACCGCCATACACGGTGCGTCCACCATCGGTGAGCTTCACTTCGTGGTTGGCGTTATTCTCCTCGCTCTCCCGGTTGTAATAGTAATCGTAGAGAGAAAGGTTCGAGTAATCGCGCTGGATGAGGCGTCCGCTGGGGGTGTAGTACTTGGCCGTGGTCAGGGCAAGGCCGGTATTTTCGCCCAGGGGATACACGGTTTGCACCAGGCCTTTGCCGAAGGTTACTTCGCCGACGATGAGGCCGCGATCATGATCCTGAATGGCTCCGGCGACAATCTCGGCGGCCGATGCGGTGCCGCGATTCACCAGCACTACGAGCGGATAGTCTTTGCCACCGTTGCCGCGGGCTGCGACGTACCGCTTCTCAGGAGATGACCGGCCGTGGTGCGAGACGATCAGCTGTCCCTTCTTTAGAAACTTGTCGGCTACGCCTACGCCTTCGCTCAGCAGGCCTCCGGGATTCTGCCGCAGATCGAGGACTAAGCCTTTCAGATCGCCCATCTGATCTAGTGCTTCGGCGACTTCATGCTCGGTGGTTTCCTGAAATCCGGAAACGTGCATGTAGCCGATGCCGGGCTTGATCATGAAGTGGAGGTCGACGCTGTAGCGCGGAATCTCATCGCGGACGACAGCGAATTCAAGCGGATGATCGGAGCCTTCGCGCAACATGGTGATGCGGACGGTGGTGCCCTTCGGTCCCTTGAGCAGATCGGCCACGTCGGAGGTGCTCATATTGTCGGTGGGCTTGCCGTCGATGGCGGCGATGATGTCGCCCGGGCGGATACCGGCGCGATAAGCCGGGGTGCCGACGAAGGGAGCGATGACGATGACCTTGTTATTGCGCGGGCCGACCGTCATGCCCACCCCGTAATACTTGCCGCGCTGCTCTTCGCGCAGCGAGGAGTAGGACTTGGGATCGAAAAAGTTCGAGTGGGGATCGAGTTGGTGCAGCATGCTCGGGATGGCGCCGTTATAAATCGCCTTGTCGGGATTCACCGGGTCGGCATAGTTCTCCTCGACCTTTTCATAAATTTCGGTGAACTGCTTCAGGCTGTCGCGGACGTCGGAGTCGCTGCTGGGCGTGGTTGCCGGGCTGATCCTCTGCGCAAACAACATCCCCAGCAGGCCAAACAGACCCAGCACGAAAACAATCAGGAAGAGAGAACGACGAGAACTACCGGCCATGTTTCAAAATCCTCGGGCAGGGACGTGGAAAGTCCCGGTGACCCCATCTGAGCGCAGTATAACATGCGAAAGCGCGCCTTTAGTTGGATGCAAGAACCGGCCGGGGGTTACCGTGGGGTGACGGCTTTGGGGGGCTATCTCCTTCCCAGCGCATGGGGGGGGAAGTGGTTCTGTGACATCCCCCGTGCTACAACCGATCAGTTGGACCGAACACGGTGATAGGGGCCACAGTTTCGGACGTTTGAGCGGGCAGCCATCGCGGTAGTGGACGCCCAGGAAACCGAGGTTCACGGCGAGACGCTGGAGCGCACCAAGGCATCGGTGCCGGCGACCTGATCCAACACTGGCGGTGAAGCCGGCAAGCTGCGGGATCACCCGGCCTTGCAAAACCCAGCGCAAGCAGTACAATTCTGGCGAATCGAAATTGCAGAAGAGATTCCTGTCTAAACGGAGGCCCGTGTGGTGACGGGGCTTTGCTCCGTCCCGGCGGGGCGGAGTCCCGCCACCACACTTCCCGATTTCCCCTTCCAAGCTGGGATGGAACGGAAGAGGAGTCGAAGCCAGTATCAGTGGAATTCGGTATCCGTTGAGATCAGTATCCGTACAGGTTATAGGTTCAAAACACTCTTGAAAGGAACGAAAAATGAAATCATATCGTCTCGCATTTGCCCTTAGCGTGATCGGCGTTGTAATGCTGGCAGTGGGGTGCAGCTCAAACGAGAATAAGACGGCCTCCGAAACGCCGGCCGCCGCAGCGAAGAAAGCGGAACCCTCGCTCTACAGCGGCGAAGAAGCGTTCAATCGCATGCTCGGTCTGGCGTTGAAATGGGCGGCGGATGCCGAGCCGGCTCGGGTGGAATCGGTTCTGAACACGGAAGCCACCGGCCAAGGCGGAAAATCAACCGTCTGGCGAGGGTATTTTGTCTCGCCCAGCCGCCGCTCCACTAAGACCTTCGTTTGCTCGGGAAGCCGGCTGGCGGGCGCGCCGCCCTACGGAGTTTCCCCCGAGGGGGAGGAAGGCGCCTACAATGCCCAATCCGCCGGTCTTGTCTTTTCACACTTCCTGCTGAAGACCGATACGGATAAGGCTTACGACGTCGCGCAGCAACACGGCGGCGATGCCCTCCTCAAGAAGGATGCGCAGCAGCCCGTCACCTACGTGCTGCTCAAGGACAAGAACCTGAACGTGCCCGTCTGGTTCGTCATTTACGGCGCCAGCGAGAAGGACCGAAAGGGCATCGGAGTGATTAACGCCACCACCGGCGGTTTCGTCAGCGCGGGCAAGTGAGAGCGGGGTTTTCGGCGCTGGGCAAAATCCTGTGGGCGGTTCCCAGGTCCATGTTTACTCTAACATTACTAACCAACCAGTATGGGTGGGGGTACCCCCCCTTTTTTCGGTCTTTTGGAATCAAAGACTTAGGAGGGCAAGAAACGGCTTGACACACATGTGTTTAAGAACCAACGAGTTAACTTGTCAAAGAGCGCTGAAAATGGGTTTGGGGCAGTTTCGAGGACCGTCTTGGCCGACGGGTTCGAAACTGCCCCAATCAGATCTCTATGGTCGCGTACGACTGGTCTTAAGTCAATGGATTTCGGCCACGGATGGTGAACATCCCCACTCAAGCCAAAACCGGTGGCTTAGGGGGGCCAGCTCGGGCTTCCCTTAGTTTGTCGAAAAAAACCTGTCAAAGAACGAGGTGTTGCTAGGACTGACCTACTTCTATTCTAACTCGGTAAGTCAAGCGGGAACCTAGGTGACCTGACGAGCCTCATGCTACCAGCGGCATCGCGGCCCACCCTTGCAAAAAACGCAAGAAGGATGGGGCAGCCACCTTTCATTATGGGAAAGGAAGAACAGAGCGGGAGAAGGGTGGGCCAGCTGTAGATTATCAAGACGTTGTACCCATCGAAACTGGACCGATCGGGCTCAATTCTGGCACCGAGCCGTGCAAAAGGCGGCGCGATAAGTCCGCGCCTTGCAAATCGTTACAGCCGATTTGCACTTCGCACCGCTCCTGCTACTACGGTCTTGATGGTCGCTCAAAAAGGGAACAACGTCCTGAAAGATCACAGCCAGCCCCCAGCGGGCTCCCGCTTCGCTCACGCCCGCTAAACGCCTCAAGCTGCTCCAATCAGATCTTTATCGTCGGGCGCGACGGGTCTTAAGTCAATGGATTTCGAGCACGGATGAGGGTTGGGGGAAGATTTCGTTTAGGGCATCGGAGTGCGAAAGGCAAAGCCTGTTGTGCACTCTGACTGCCTCCCACCCTTCGCAAAAAGCGAAGCTGTGAAAAAACCATCTTTAAGGATAGCCCTGAAAAGAACGCGGGTTGGTGAAAGTGGTGGGGGAACTGGAAGCGTGGTTTGGGTTGCGCAGGGGATTTCT
>Ga0209517_10006405_pt1 | contig 14567 bp, 10 predicted proteins | sample PeaSoiMetSII2010_FD_187695 | JGI IMG/M metagenome (GOLD analysis project Ga0209517, IMG submission 187695) | Peat soil microbial communities from Weissenstadt, Germany - SII-2010 (SPAdes) (version 2) | ecosystem: Environmental > Terrestrial > Soil > Wetlands > Peat | place: Germany... | reverse complement strand
TGTCGTGATGTTTCTGGTTTCGTTTTATATGGGACACAAGCTGGGGGCCGACTATTCGAAGACGGCGACCTTGTCGTTTACCGCCGCCAGCAACAACTTTGAGCTCGCCATAGCGGTCGCCGTGGCCGTGTTCGGAATCAATTCCGGTGCGGCCTTCGCGGCCGTCATCGGACCCCTGGTCGAAGTCCCGGCCCTGATCGGCTTGGTGAACGTTGCTTTGTACTTTCAACGGCGCTACTTCCGCGAAAATGCCGCGAATCTGCCCGCCAAGCCCGTGACCGAGCCTACAGGACCGAGTTTGTGATAATAATCATGTGGGGACGGCCGCCCCCGGCTGTCCTGTCTTGCCGAAGCCCGAGCGAAGCCGAGGGGGAAGCTCGACAGCGCAGTACGTCCGAGCCACCAAACTTATTACGTTACCTCGGTTTTTCCCTGCTTTTCCAATCCGCAAGCTCCGTTTACAATGCATCAGGCTCTACGCCCGGGCGCTTCCCCTTGGGGCAAAGGGGGCGGGGGAAGTGAAATCACAGCGAGGCGGCCCGAATCCAGCACAAGCAGGAGTCAGGGAACCGGATGGCGACCACAAAAACCGACCCCAAGCTGGCCAACGGCGCAAAGAAGGCCAAGCTCTATGAAGGCCTTACGCCGGAGCGGCTCATCAAGGCCTACCGCCTCATGTACACCTCCCGGCGCATTGACGACCGGGAGATCCTGCTCAAGCGGCAGCAGAAAATCTTCTTTCAGATGTCGGGCGCCGGGCATGAGGCCATCGGCGTGGCCGCCGGGCTGGCGCTCAAGCCGGGATACGACTGGTTCTATCCCTACTATCGCGATCGCGCGCTTTGTCTGGCGCTCGGGGTCAAGCCCTACGACATGTTCCTGCAGGGCGTAGGCGCCGCCAACGATCCCAGTTCCGGCGGACGCCAAATGCCTTCGCACTGGAGCTATCCCGCGCTCCACATCGTGACGCAATCATCGCCCACCGGATCGCAAATCCTGCAAGCGGTGGGCTGCGCCGAGGGTGGAAGATATTTCGCCCGGCGGCCCAAGGCTGCGGAGCTTCCTGATTCCAAGTTCGCCGACTACCGCCAGTTTAAAAACGCCACCTTCCAGCCCGACGAAATCAGCTACGTGTCCCTCGGCGACGGCACTTCCAGCGAGGGCGAATTCTGGGAAGCGATGAACGCGGCCTCCCTGGAAAAGTTGCCCGTCATTTTCTGCGTCGAAGACAACGGCTATGCGATCTCAGTGCCGGTCGAAGTGCAGACCGCGGGGGGAAGTATTTCGCGCCTTGTCTCGGGATTTCCCAACTTCCATTTCGAAGAAGTGGACGGCACCGATCCTGTGGCCAGCTACGCAGCGTTTCAGCGCGCCGTCGAGTACTGCCGCGAGGGCCACGGCCCCGCCTTCGTGCATGCCCACGTTATCCGTCCGTATTCGCACTCGCTTTCCGATGACGAGCGCCTCTACCGTCCCGATGCCGAGCGCGAGCGCGATGCCCAGCGCGATCCCGTCACTCGCACCCAGATGTTTCTGCTGCGCGAAGGTATCCTCGACGAAAAGGGCATCACCGAGCTGGAAAAGGAAGTCGAAGCGGAACTGCAAGCGGCGGTGGACCTGGCACTCGACGCTCTGCCGCCCGTACCCGAGTCCATCACGAAGTACGTCTACTCGCCCGACGTTGATCCGTCTTCGCCCACTTTTGATACCCAGCCGGCGCCGCCAGAAAGTGCGGCCACGCCTGATGGCAAGAAGGCCACGACCAAGACCATGGCCGATCTGATCAACGCCACGCTGCGTGATGAAATGAAGCGCGACGAGCGCATCGTCATATTCGGCGAAGACGTTGCCGACGTCAGCCGCGAGGAATACCTGAAGCTGGTGAAGGGCAAGGGTGGAGTCTTCAAGCTCACCTTCGGCCTGCAGCACGAGTTCGGCAGTGATCGCGTCTTCAACTCGCCGCTGGCCGAGGCCGCCATCGTGGGCCGCGCCACCGGCATGGCCACGCGCGGATTGAAGCCGGTGGTCGAAATTCAGTTCTTCGACTACATCTGGCCGGCGATGATGCAGATTCGCGACGAGCTCAGCGTTATCCGCTGGCGCTCCAACAACGGATTCTCCTGCCCGGTGGTGATTCGCGTGGCCATCGGCGGATATCTCACCGGCGGCGCCATCTATCATTCGCAATGCGGCGAGAGCATCTTCACCCACATTCCCGGCCTGCGCGTGGTCTTTCCTTCAAACGCGCTCGATGCCGCCGGCCTGCTGCGCACCGCCATCCGCTGCGACGATCCGGTGCTCTTCCTCGAGCACAAACGTCTCTACCGCGAACCTTTCGGCCGCGCTCCCTATCCCGGCCCGGAGTACATGATTCCCTTCGGCAAGGCCAAGATCGTCCATCCCGGCGACGACTTGACCGTGATCACCTACGGCGCCGTCGTGCCCCGCGCGCTGCAAGCCGCGCAGAAGCTCGAACGCGAGCAGGGAGTGAAGGTCGAACTGATTGACCTGCGCTGCCTCAATCCTTTTGACTGGGATGCGATTGCGGCCTCGGTCGGCAAGACGAACCGCGTCCTCGTCGCCTACGAAGACACCCTGAGCTGGGGCTACGGAGCCGAGATCGCCGCCCGCATCGCCGATCAGCTCTTCGACAAGCTCGATGCCCCCATCCGCCGCGTCGCCGCCAAAGACGTGTTCGTCGCCTACCAGCCCATTCTGGAAGACGCGATTCTGCCGCAACCGAACGACCTGTTTTTGGCGATGAAGGAACTCGCGCAGTACTGAGGGGCAGTTGTCAGTTGCCGGTAGCCAGTTGCCAGTAGAAAACCTTTGGCCACGGATTCCCACGGATTTTGACGGATCACACCCTCAAACGTTCTTGGTTTATCCGTGTGAATCCGTGAAAATCCGTGGCGGTCGTTCGCTATTCCCCGAACAGCGCTTTGTAAATCCCTCCGCCGAGCGCCCCTCCGATCAGCGGGGCGACCCAGAACATCCATAGCTGCTGCAGCGCCCAGCCGCCGGCGAAGATCGCCGGGCCGGTGCTACGCGCCGGATTCACGGAAGTATTCGTCACCGGGATCCCGACCAGGTGAATCAGCGTCAGGCAGAGCCCGATGGCGATCGGCGCAAATCCTTTGGGCGCGCGATTATCGGTTGCGCCCATAATCACCATCAGGAAAAACGCCGTCAGCACGACCTCGGCCACGAAGCCCGCCAGCAGGGAATAGCCTTGGGGAGAATGTTCGGCGTATCCATTCAAGGCAAACCCGGCATGGACATCAAAGCCGGTCAATCCGTTGGCGATGATGTAGAGCACCCCCGCTGCCGCAATCGCGCCCACGACTTGGGCGATGACGTAGGGCAGCAGCTCCTTGGCGGGGAACCGCTTGCCGACCACCAGCCCGACGCTCACCGCCGGATTTAAGTGACAGCCGGAGATGTGCCCGATGGCAAAAGCCATGGTCAGAACGGTGAGACCGAAGGCCAGAGCGACGCCGGCATATCCGATGCCGACGTTGGGAACGCCCGCAGCCAGCACCGCCGCGCCGCATCCGCCAAAGACCAGCCAGAAAGTTCCAAAGAATTCCGCTGCTGCACGTTTACTGATAGGCATAGGGGGATCTCCTCAACGTTGCGTATGGGAATGTTCGTGATGTGGCCTAGGTGCTGTGCGGCCAGAAGCGTAGCACAAAGGCACAGCAATTAGCACTTGGCAATTGGCAATTAGCGCTCGGAAACGCCAGTGTGTTTTTGCGCCGATTCTTGGCGATTGACTCCGGCCGATACTCGGCATTCACAAACGGTATGGCTAACTGCTAATTGCTAATGGCTGGTCTTGGTTACGAAGGCTTTTCCCGCAAGCCGATCTTGATTGTCCGTTCTGCAAGGGAATGCTAGGCTCCAAAAGAGTGGGTTCTGCATACGCCAATCCGTTGAAAGAGAACGCTTCCATGCCCAACCGCCTGGCACGGTGGCTGCAGTCCGCATCCGCGGAAGTCTGGATCAATTTTCTATTGGCGCTGGTGGGTCTGGGACTCGCCTTTGCTGCGGTCCTGTTTTCCACCGTGTCGCGCGACGCCGGAAACGTCTGGGCCACGGTGATTCTGGCCTCGGTTTCACTGGTGTTGGCCACGCTGGTTGGCCTGATTACGGTGCCGTATCTGGCGCGGCGCGTGGCGGTTGAACGGCTGCGCGAGTCGTTTGATTACGACGTGACGCGCGCCGGCATCGTGTATGCGCTGGTCACGCTGGTGATCGGCATTGCGGCTCTCAACACGGGCAACAATCTGCTCTACATTGTGGTCGCGGCCATGCTGGCGGCGATTCTGGTTTCCGGCATGGTCTCAGCCTGGGTGCTGCGCTGGCTGGAACTCGACATCCACCTGCCCGAGCACGTTTTTGCCGGGCGTGCCGTGCTCGGCCGCATCGTGCTGCATAATCCGCGCCGCTTTCTGCCGTCGCTTTCGGTGCGCGTGGTTTCGACCCGCAAGAAGAAGCCGGCTAAGCAATGGCGTTGGCAATCGACGATGTTCGGGTTTCCTTTTAACCGTCCGCCGGAGCAGCAATGGTTTCGGCTGCCGGATCGGACCCTGCGCCGGGTGACGGTCACTCCTCAGCCGCAAGGCATTTTTCAGGGCATGGCGTACTTCCCTTATGTTCCACCAAAAGCGGAGCTGTCCGCCGACCTGGAACTGAAGTTCGAGCGGCGCGGACGTTTTCGCGAGGACAGCTTTGGCTTGGCCACCGGCTTCCCCTTCGCTTTTCTGATCAAGACGCGCCACGTTTCGCTGCTTCGGGAAGTGCTGGTGTATCCCCGCATCGAGCCCACCGATGAGTTCTTCGAGATATTGCCCCTGGTGCGGGGCGAGTGGGCCAGCCTGGTGCGCGGCCGCGGCTCCGACCTGTACCTCATTCGCGAATACATGTCGGAAGATTCCGCCCGCCACGTGGACTGGAAGGCGACAGCCAAATCGGGCTCGCTGAAGGTGCGCGAATTCGCCCGCGAAGACGAGCGCAAACTGTGTATCGTCTTCGATAATCCGCAGGCCGGGCTGATCTCCGAAAGCGCTTACGAGAAAGCAGTCGATCTGGCCGCCTCCCTGGCCTGGCGTTTCGCGGAGCAAGATGGAGAAGTATCTTTTGCTATTCCGGGACAGGCCAGAACCCGCGATCTCCACCAGTTTCTGGCCGCGCTGGCGGTGATCGAGCCAAGGTCAACCGCTCCAGCCGTGCCTGGGCCATCGCCAGACCTTTCTTCCAGAGATGCGCTGGCGACGATGAATCTGGCAAGTTCCGGCGACTACAACATCGTCATCACGGCCCGTTCCCGCGGAACCCTGCCTACGTCTTTGTGGAATTGTTCCTACTTTGTTTTTGTGGGCGAAGGCGCAACGTCCAAAGCCGTCTCGAAGCCGTAGCTACTCCGGCGGCCATTCGTAGGGAAAGGCCTTCCCGGCTTCTTCCGGACTCACCTTTACACCCAGCGTTTCCGCCGCGCGAGCTAGCACGGGATCCCGCCCGTTTGCAAGAGCATAAGGGCTGGGTAACAGGACTACGTCGGGCGTCACGCCCGTATGCTCCAAGCTTTTCCCATCCGTCATGATTAAGTCCGATTCCGTGATCGAGACTCCATAAAAAGCCGCAATATCAGTACCAGCCTGTTCGTCGTACTCTTTCGCTTCCATCACAGCGCCCGCGGATCGGTCACCCATCACGACGCCGCGTTTTTCCAGTTGCACCACGCGCGCGAACACTTCTGCCGCGGAGGCGGATTCAGCATCTACCAGTACCACCAGCTTGCCCGTATAGGGATTATGCAGCGGCTTCGCAATTTCCGGTTTCCTCTCTTTCCTGCCAACCCGATCGTCAATCTTCACTTCTTTATCGAATACGCCTCCAATCATGTACTTCAGCGTCTCCGCGACTCCCCCGGGGTTGCCCCGTAGGTCCAGGATCAGTCCTTGGTGCTTTCGTGCCTTTCCCATGATGCCGGCGACCTCAAGGGCGGTAAGGTATTTGAATTCGGGGAGCTTGATGACCAGCAACGGATCCCCATACTCGGCGTACCGCGTACGAGTTATGTGTTCGTAAGCCTCGTCCTGCCGCCCTAGGTCCCACATCTCGCCCCCGTAGTCGGCTAGATTCTTCACACGCCCACCCTCATGAACCTTGGCCGCCACGTCGACTGAACGTTGGCTCCCGCCCGAATCTGCGAGCGTCAGATGCAACGCTGGCTGCGGGCGTAGCATCCAGAACACGTAATAAATCTTCCAAATATCATCCCGATTCACATCGACGCCATTGATCGTGAGAATCTCATCGCCCGCCTTCACCCCCTTCTTCTCGGCATCACCATTGGGCCGGACGTGCGTTACAAAGCACCGTTCACCGATCATCTGAAACTGCATCCCGTAATCATGCCGATTGGCATGCATCGGCGGCAGAAAGACTGTATGGGTATCGTTGAGTGTGTCCAGCGCCGCCGCAATGTGCGACATGGCCATGTTGAACGACGTTTCCTTCTCAATCTTCTCTTTGGCCTCGGCAATTTTGGCGTCCCAGTTCACTCCGTGGAACTTGGGGTCGTAGTAGTGTTTCCGGACATCGTCGCCGACCGTTTTTAGGATATCGAGCGCCCGATCCCGATCAAATTTCGACATCGCCTGCTGCGTCCACGCCAAGCTGGCCAGCAGCGTTATGATTCCGCCAACGAATTTCGCTTTGTTCATACATGCTCCCGCAGGGGAACCGCCATTTCAAAGCAGCCCCAAAAATCAGCCGAATTCTACACCCGGAACTCGTCCGAAGCGGTGACCGAATGCAGCCGGATCGCCTGTTTTTTGCCGGCCCGATATTGACACTCTGGGCTGAGTTTTCCCTATTTGGTGAGATTTCTGGCACTTTCTTACTTTTCTTCTTTTCTTCCGCCGCGTTTTCGTCATATACTCCCGCCCCTATAGACGCTCGTGGACAAGGTCGAAGCTTCTGCAGTCGGGAGGTGTCGGATGCGTATCTGCGACCTGATTAAGAATCAAGATACCTATCAAGCGGAAATGGACGAAACCGTGTTCGACACGGTGCAAGCCATGGTGGAGCGCAACATCGGCGCCGTGCCGGTTCTGCACAACGGCAAGCTGGTCGGGATCTTTTCTGAACGCGACCTCATGAAACGCGTCGTCGCCGAAGGCCGCGATCCCGGCAGCACCTGCCTGGCCGAGGTCATGACCGACGATCCCCTCACCATCAGCATGAATGAGGAACTGGAAAACTGCATGGCGCTGATGCGGCGCCATAACTTTCGCCATCTCCCGGTCTGCCACGACGGACACCTGATTGGCATGGTCTCGCTGCGGGATATCCTGCTGCACGACCTGGACGCGAAGGATGATGAGGTGCGCATGATGCGCGCCTACATTCACTCCATGCCGGACGCCTAAGCCAGCAAAGGACGCGCCAAAGGCCATTCATCTCGGGTTTCCCTCGGGGTTCCGCCCTTGCCACGAAACCAGGCCCCTCCGGAGCTTGCCCGATACCGTTTCGCGAGCCTTACCGGACTAGCACGAAAGTAACGTTGCGTGGGGGCACCGCCCCAGAGTAACGTTACGGACGATTACCGAGGTGCATTGAACTGACGTTGGCGAAACGCTAACGTAGCTCTTAACCGAGCCAAAGACACCAACTTGAGCCGGATGCACAAATCTGGCCTCGGCCGGCGTTACCGGGTGCCAGCGCTGGTATACCCATGGGCGATAAGATTAGAATCCTCTATTACGCGCTCTGGTTCGCGCATCCCGTGTTCCTGTCGGGGATCGCTGCGCTCATGCTCTGGCGGGGATTGAGTCGAAAATTCAAGTATTTCTTCGGCTACATTCTCACTCAGCTTTTCAGCTTCGCTGTCATTTTCACTGCCCACTTGCACAGCTACGAAGCCGCTTTTGCCCTGTACTGGTTTTGCCAGGCCGTCAGCGTGGCTTTCGGGTTTGGCGTGATTCACGAAGTCTTCGTGGATGTCTTCCGCTCTTTCTATACTTTGCGCGATCTGGGCACAGTGCTCTTCAAGTGGGCTGGTCTGGTGATGCTGCTGGTGGCTGGCATTGTGTCGGTTTCCACCAACGCCTCGGAGATGCTGCCTTGGATGCAAGCCATCATCACCACACAACGCTGCGTGCGCATTATCCAGGTGGGGATGATTTTGTTTCTGCTCTTTTTCTCCAAGTACCTGGGCATCAGCCGCCGCCAGCACAGCTTCGGCATTGCTCTGGGTTTTGGCTCCTTCGCGGTAGTTGAACTCGCGCTGATCGCCTCTTGGGTTGGGAACCACCTCGGGAATCCCTGGATGAGCATCGTCAACATGACCGCGTACAACCTCAGCCTTGGGGTGTGGCTGGGCTATCTCGTCGCCAGAAGTCCAGCCCGCGACGCTGCCAATACTCTGTTGCAGCCGCAGCGCTGGGAACAGAGCCTTTCCGATATCCATCACCCGCTGCCCGCTGACTCGCTGATCCCGATGTTTGAAGGGATGGTGGACCGGGCTCTTTCCCGTACCCGGCCGGAAGCACCCCGCGTACCGGAGAAGACCGGGACGGTAGCCAATGCCAAAGGGGCGGCTGCCGGAGCAGGCGGGTTCAGTCTTTCAGGAGCTCAGGCGAGCCCCAAGAGTTAGCCGCGGCATACCCAGTCTTCAACTCAGCTCGTCCAGCCTTTTGTCCGGAAACTGTAAAAATTCCGCACTCTCGCAGACCAGCCCATATCCTTCCGGATACCATCAAGTTAAATCCCAGATGTATGCTCTAGTAGATTGAAGAATAGTGACTTGCGGGATGGCTGTTGGTTTACGCTGGCGCTCTGCCGTAAACCCTCAATCAGGATAGTGAAAATAGTTGCACACTGAGCTTGACGTGTGACATATAATGCGTGGTCCATGACGAGTGCCACTTTTTTGGGGCACCCGGCGTGGTAGGCAAGGAGAAAACCCATGAAACGCGCAATCAGGATCGCTATCCTGACTGTAGGAATAGTGGGCACATTCCTCGCGGCCGCCGTTCCTCAGGTTCCAGCCATGGATGGAGGCCCGATTTTTGTGTGCCCACCCAGACAACCGAACTGCCCCATCAACCTGCCTCGACCACCGCAGTAGAACCCTAGGCAGCCGGTGACCGCAAGATCACCAAAGTAACTTGGGGTAACTTGGCCCGACCAATAAGGGCTCGCAATATTTGGGCTGACGGGACTCATACCAACCCGCCGGCCCCTCTTTTTTCGTCGTGAGACTGACTAAGCAGATTGCTCGAGCGCGACTTGCAGGGCGTGCCGCAGTTCAGCCGCTTCGTAGACCGGCGGTTGGCAAGACGATCCGGAACAGAGCACAGCGAAAGATCTCCCTGCGAACGGTCTCCCTGATCCGAGCTGGGGAAGATTTGGAAGCGTTGCCGCCAACGCCGGCGGGAGGTTCGCCGGAACCACCTGATTTGCCGCCAGGAGCAGCGTGGTCTTGTTGAAAGCGAAAGGTGCGGTGGCGGCTGCTAAGAGGTCGTCCGCGGCATGGTCACCTCCATTGCCTGCAATTACGACAACCTGCACCGGACTCTCCAACCAATGGATTACCGCGATGCCATAGGTCGCGGCGAAAATTCCATATTGTTCCGCCATGCCGGCAAAAGTCTCCATCGTCTGCTCCGCTTTGTCCCGGTAGCCGGCGCCGCCACTGTAGTGATAGAGCCGCATCAGCGCGATCGCCGCCATCGGATTGCCCGCGGGTGTCGGTGAGTCCTGCAGAGGCTTGCGCCTGGTCCCCAGCACGCCCAGGCTCTTGCGCCCGGCGGGCGGTTGGCTATCGAAGAAGCCTCCCGACGTCGCATCGAAAAACCGAGCGATCATCGCGTCAGCAATGCTCCGCGCAAACTTGAAGTAGCTGAGGTCGCTGGTAGCTTCATAGGCATCCAGGCAAGCCAGCGCGGTAAAGGCATAGTCATCGAGCAACCCGGGTACTTCGCGGTGCTGAGCTTTCGGATCAGAGTAGGAGACGACGTGCAGCAGGAGTGCCCGTGTGGGCGCGGGCGACCCTTCGGCTCCGCTCAGGGCTTGCCCTGAGCCTGTCGAAGGGGCAGGCTCGCCCGCATTCTCGGTTAGATCCAAAACTCGATACGCCTCACTCAGCACTCGATCCAGCGACCGCAGGGCAAAGCGTCGCGCCCCATCGAGATGGAGCACCTTCGCCGCCTCCAGATACGCGGAAACGCACAAGCTGTTCCAGCCGACGTACACCGTCTTATCCACATAAGGCGTAGGCCGCTGCAGCCGCGCTGCCAGCATCTTTTTCTTCGCCGCTGCCAGCAGTTCTTTCACCCGCTCCGGCCCGAGGCTCATGCGCTGCGCAATCTCTTCCACCGGCGCTCTCACGTACAGCACATTCTTCGCCGGATTGTGATGCATCTCTCCGATTTCGTTGATGTCATAATGCAGGGCTGCGACCTGCGCTTCTTCCTCAGTCAAGACCGCGCGCGCCTCGTCGAGCGTCCAGGTGAAATAGTCACCATCGTCCTCCATCGAATAGTCGGCATCCTGTGAGGCGTAGAACCCGCCACGCTCGCGGTCGCTCAGCCATTCATCCATCCAGCGAATGATGTCACGTGCCACGTCCGCGAAAAATTCCACGCCCGTCGCCTGATAGGCATGCACGTAGTTCTTCAGCATCTCGGAATTGTCGTAGCACATCTTTTCGAAGTGCGGCACCACCCACCGCTCATCCACCGAATAGCGATGGAACCCGCCTGCCAGTTGGTCATAAACGCCCCCGTTGGCCATGTGCTCGAGGGTTGTGACGATCAAGTTGCGCAGCGACTCGTCGGCTAGAGAAAAATCTGGGTGCCCCATCCTAGCCGCGTTCTTTGCGGCTAGGGTGGGGGTTTTGACTTTGTTCTTCTCTTCTTGACGACCATACCTTTCAATCAGCAAATCCAGCGCTGACGGATGCGGAAACTTCGGCGCCCGTCCAAACCCTCCGTGCTCGGGATCGAACATCTTGACCGCCGATTCCTGAATCGCGGCAATCACCCCTGCAGAAATTCTTCCACTCCGCCCGTCAAACGACTCCGCCCGCGTGATCGCGCTCTCGAGCAGCTTCGCCTGCTCGACCACGTCGCCATTCTTTTCTTTGTAGGCGTTCGCAATGCTGAGCAGCACGCGCCGGAAGCTGGGCCGCCCGTAGCCTTCGTTCGGCGGAAAATAGGTACCGCCATAAAACGGCTTGCCGTCGGGCGTAAGAAACGCCGTCAGCGGCCATCCGCCCTGCCCGCTCACCGCCTGCACTGCTGCCTGATACCGGCTGTCGATGTCCGGACGCTCGTCGCGATCCACCTTCACCGCGATGAAGTGCTCATTTACGATCGCCGCAATCTCCGGATCGTCATACGACTCGCGATCCATCACGTGGCACCAGTGGCACCACACCGCCCCGATATCGAGCAGCATCGGCTTGTTCTCGCGCTGCGCGGCCGCAAACGCCTCCTCGCCCCACTCCTGCCACCGAATCGGTTGATGCATCGCCGACCGCAGGTAAGCGGAAGAAGCGCGGGAGAGAGAGTTGAGGGCGGAAGCGGTCATTACTCAAGTGTAAATGTTTGGCGAGTTTCAGGGAGAAGAGTGCGGAGGGTCCCCGTCAAGAAAGGAACTTCCACTTATCCGGGTTGATCGAGAGCTGAGCCAGTCGCGTTGCCACGTCTGTGCTGTCCGGATCGAATATGAGATCGTGGATCACAACCCCGAAACAACAAATGCAGAAAACGACCACAATACCCAAAAGAATCAGAACTGCTGTTTCCAGAGCTTCCAGATCGTCAGCCACACAACGCCCTACCACTCCCGTGAGCCTCTTAAGGGACCGTTCAATGCGATCGACCATTATCCGTATTCTACCGCCGACCGAGAAACGGTGCCTCGATCGTAAGAAGGGCTAGACGGGGCCTTATCTGCGCCAGGTGCCGGGTGCCCCATCCTATCGCGTTCTTGGCGATAGGGTGGGGACTTCCCACTAGCTCCCGGCAAGCGCATCCAGCCGCGCCAGCGTATCCGGGTACTTGCGCACGAGAAGAACGAGAGCCGCCGCCTGGGGGTTCGGGTTTGCGCGGCCCTGCCCCCACTTTTCCAGGGTTCTTACATTGATGCGCAGCTTGCGTGCGAACACTGCTCTCGAGCAGCGCAGTTTCCTTCGCGTGTCCCGGAGGAGTCGTGAATCCACCTTGGGGAGCGGCGCAACGTCGAGCTTGTAGGTGCGCAACGTGAGCTTGCCTTCGCGGTGGCCCTTCATCGCTGCTACCCCATCCATCAGTTCGCCAAAAATACCTCTTTTCGCCATCACCGTATCCTCCGTTGCTCAGTGTGACTTTATTCTCCTGTGAGGCGTCATCCCGAAGGCCCGCGCTTTCACCAGCGGGCCGAGGGATCTGGCGCGGATCACCGTTACTCTCTCAGGGCGCAATGCGCTCCGCGCGAGATCCCTCACTCGGCTGAAATGCGCCGAGTTTCGGGATGACGCCATTCAAGAGATCAGCGAAATCGCTGCCACTCAAACGATCAACTTTTTCGCAATCGTGCAGTACAGCTCAACCGCATCCGCCAGTTGCTGCTTCTCGATGTACTCCCCATCCGTGTGCGCGACGTGAATGGATCCCGGACCGATCAGCACCGGGTCTCCCCAGTTGGTCAGCTTTGGGATGTCGGTGGTAAACGCGGCGATCATGGTCGGCAGTCCATGAATCGTGCGCAAGCGAAGAAATGGCAGCTCCAGCGGAAACGTCACCTGCACCTGATCACCCGCGGCGGCCACGATCTGCCGGCGCAATTCATGCGTCGGCCCGACTAGCCGGTAAAGCAAATCCGCGTGCGCGTAGTCGGGAATCACGTTGGGCGCGCGCCCGCCTTCGATCAGCCCGATATTCAGCGTGCACGGGCCAACCTCCGGATCGGACGGCAGCGGCATCGCGCGCAATCTGGCGAGGGCCGGAATCAGCTTGTCAATCGCCGACTCGCCCAATTCCGGATACGCCGAGTGCGCCATGCGTCCGGTCGCGGTCACTTCCACGCGCAACGTTCCCTTCGAAGCCAGTGCGATCCGGTTCTCCGTAGGCTCGCCGTTGATGAGAAAACGGCATCCGGAAGGCGCGTGCTCGTTTGCCACTTTTGCGCCCAGGCTGTCGCGTTCTTCGCCTACCACGAGCAGCAATCCTACGTAGATTCCTTGCTGTCGCAGCCGTTCCGCGGCCGCGATCTGCGCCGCAATGATCCCTTTAGCGTCGCAAGATCCGCGCCCATAGATGCGTCCCGCGTCTTCGGACGACGCTATAAACGGAGGAACCGTGTCCATGTGCGTGGAAAACACAACTGCGGGATTTGGATTTTCCAGGGACGTCGCATACACGTTGAAGCGATCGGCTTCGACCGGAATCTTCCTGGTCTGATACCCGAGACGGCAAAGTTCCCCGTAGAGGTAATTCCCCACAGCGGCTTCGTTCCCGGTGATGGATTCGATATCCACCAGTTGGCGCGTGAGCGTAACGGCGTCCATGGAGGAGAGCATAGCAGACGCACGCGCGCCAGCTGGAAGGGAGATATCTGAAGGCAGAAATGAGAAGTCAGAAGTAAGAAGTAAGAGGCAGAAGCCAGAGGTCTAACTCTCACCTTTCTCAATTCTGCATTCTGACTTCTGACTTCTTCCTTCCGATTTCCGCGTGTAATCTGGGAACGTGATTCCATCGGGCTCATCGATTCGTTCGCTGTTCCTCGACGGTCCCGCCGGACGCCTGGAGGCGCTGCTCAATGCCGGCGCTGAGAACGCGACTCACGCTGCGGTGGTTTGCCATCCGCATCCGCTGTTTGGCGGCACGCTGCACAACAAGGTCGTCTTCCACACCATGAGGGCGCTGAACAGCTTTGGATTTCCCGTGTTGCGCTTCAATTTCCGCGGAACTGGATTGAGCCAGGGCGAACACGATCACGGCATCGGAGAAGTGGAAGATGTGCAGACCGCACTCGACTGGCTGGATGCTGAGTTTCACGTGCCGCTTGTGTTCGCGGGGTTTTCCTTCGGTGCGGCGGTCGGCCTGCGTGCAGCGTGTCCGGACGCCCGGGTTCGCGCGGTCATCGGCGTGGGAATGCCGGTTGCTCCCGAATTGGCTGACACGGGAGAAGAACCGAGCGTCTACAAATTTGATTTTCTAGCGGACTGCACGAAGCCGAAGCTGTTCGTCAGCGGAGCGCGAGATCAGTTCGGCCCGCGGGCGAAGCTGGAGGCTTTACTTGCCTCAGTGCCCGAGCCGAAGCAGTTGGTCGTGATCGAAGGTGCCGATCATTTCTTTGCCGGGCGTCTGCGCGAATTGCGGGACACGATTGAATCGTGGGTCAAAGAGCAGGTGGTTTCGTGAGTGCTGCACATCCCCGGTCTTCTCAGCGATCTCAGTGTTCCTCAGCGTACTCTGCGTTCAAAAGCTTTTAACGCCGAGATCGCGAAGAACTCGCCGAGATCGCAGAGAAATCCTTCGTCACTGTTCCTAACTGCCGATTGTCGAGGC
>Ga0209517_10006404_pt1 | contig 14572 bp, 10 predicted proteins | sample PeaSoiMetSII2010_FD_187695 | JGI IMG/M metagenome (GOLD analysis project Ga0209517, IMG submission 187695) | Peat soil microbial communities from Weissenstadt, Germany - SII-2010 (SPAdes) (version 2) | ecosystem: Environmental > Terrestrial > Soil > Wetlands > Peat | place: Germany... | reverse complement strand
AGGCTCGATTGTGGCGCTCGCCGCTTCGTGGCGATTGCGAATCTTCACGGTGGCGCGCACAGGCCGCTCGGGAAACGCGAACGGAATCCAGTTCACGGCGCGAACGTCGCACGCGGCGCTGCGCAGCTCCTCATCCTCGCCCACAATCACGCGGTTCGATCCGCGGTCGAGCGAAACGACGTAGAGCGGCCGTCCGACAGCCACGCCCAATCCGCGCCGCTGCCCTACGGTGAACCGGTGCAGGCCCTGATGTCGGCCCAGAACTTCACCGCCCGTGGTGACGATTTCTCCTTCTTCTTCCGGAAGCGATTCACCGCGCTCGGTCAAGTACGACTCGATGAATTGCACGTAGTGCCCGGACGGCACAAAACAGATCTCCTGGCTTTCCGGTTTTTCCGCCACGGGCAAGGCGGCGCGACGCGCGATTTCGCGCACGCTCAGCTTGTCCAATTCGCCGAGGGGAAAAATCGTGCGGGACATCTGCTCCTGCGTCAAGCCGTAGAGAAAATAGGATTGATCCTTCGACTCATCCACGGCGCGCAACAATTCATAGCGGCCGCTTGTTTCGTTGAAGCGAATGCGCGCGTAGTGGCCCGTCGCCAGGCGCTCGGCGCCGATCTTGCGCGCGGTCTCGATCAGCGGGTCGAACTTCACGTGCGTGTTGCACTGCGCGCAAGGCACGGGCGTCGAACCCGCAAGATACGAATCCACAAACGGCCGCACGACCGTTTCCTCGAAGCGGTCCTCGTAATTCAAGACGTAGTGCGGAATTCCCAGATGCTGTGCCACACGCCGCGCGTCATAGGCATCGTCGAGCGAACAACAGCGCTGCGGCACCGTGCCCAAAGGGCGCAACTCCGGCAATCGGCGCTGATCCCATAGCTGCATCGTCAGCCCGATCACGGACTCGCCGCGCTCGCAGAGAATCGCCGCCACCGTGGAACTGTCCACGCCGCCGCTCATCGCCACGGCGATCGGCTCGCGTTCCTTGCTCTCTTCGATTTCCGAGGCTCGACTCATCGCTTCATTTTTCTCAAGGGATGCAATTTTTCTCTCTGTTTTCCGCGCTCTCCGTGACCTCTGTGTTTCAAGCCTTCTCCGCCACCGCCGCGTCCCGCCATTGCGGGTTGAGGCTGCGCAGGCGCTGCACGACAGGAGGAATCACGTCGAGCGCGTAAGCGAGGTCGTCATCCGTCGTGTAGCGGCCGAGGCTGAATCGCACGGAAGCATGCGCGTCCGGCATCGGCAGGCCGATCGCGGTGAGCACGTGCGACGGTTCCACCGTGCCCGAAGAGCACGCCGCGCCAGCCGAGCACGCGATTCCCTTGAGGTCTAGCGCGATCACCAGCGCCTCCGCTTCGACGTGAGGGAAAAGAAGATTGGATGTGTTCGGAGTGCGCGGCGCGCAGCAGCCGTTGATGCGCACGAGCGGGATCGCCGCGAGCATCCCGCGCTCGAAACGGTCGCGCAACGCCGCGATTCGCGGCGACCCTTCCGCGAGCTGCATTCGCGCGAGATCCGCGGCCTTGCCCATGCCCACGATGCCGGGCACGTTTTCGGTTCCCGGCCGGCCGTCGCGCCCGCCGTGGCCGCCGAAGAGCAGCGGATCGAGCTGCGTTCCTTCGCGCACGTAGAGTGCGCCCACGCCCTTGGGCCCATAAATCTTATGCGCCGAAATCGAAAGCAAATGCGCGCCGATGCGGTTCACGTCCAGCGCAATTTTGCCGGCGGCTTGCACCGCGTCCGTGTGCAGGAGAATCTTCTTTTCGGCCGCGAATTGCGCGATGCGTTCCACTGGCTCGAGCGTCCCCAATTCGTTATTCGCGAGCATCACCGAGATCAACACCGTTTCCGGGCGAATCGCGCCGGCAATTTTTTCGGGGCATACGCGTCCTTCGCGATTCACCGGCACGTACGTCACTTCCACGCCGCGCCGCTCCAACTCCTCGCACGGGCTCTTCACCGCCGCGTGCTCCACCGTCGTCGTCACCACGTGCTTGCGTTCGCCGGCCGAGCTGCCTGCCGGCAGGGGGGCCGCGCTCACCGCGCCGAAGATCGCCAGATTGTCCGCTTCCGTGCCGCCGCTGGTGAACACAATTTCCGATGCGCGCGCCCCCAACAATTTCGCGACGGAGTCACGCGCCCCCTCGACCGCCGCCCGGCACTTCTGCCCGAACGCGTGAATCGAGCTGGCGTTGCCGTAGTCGCCGGCGAAAAACGGCAGCATCGCCTCAAGGACTTCCGGGGCTACGGGAGTCGTGGCGTTGTAATCGAGATACACGCGTCGCATGGATGCATTCATCAAGGGCGGAAGCCCGGTCACTCGCGAATGATTCAGAATAGCCGCAGCCAGCGGGAGGGTCAAGGAACGGAGGTTGGACGGCGGCGCAGATGTGCTTTACTGGTGCCGTACTCACCGATTCCATATAATCGCGCCCGATAGCCAGGCCTAAGGAGCATTTGCAGAATAGGAGAAGCCAACATGGGAATTCTTTTCATCTTACTGTTTCTTGGAGCGTTAATTTTTGGCGCGATGCGTACGTTTGAATTGGTCGGGCTGCCCCACGAGGGCCGAACCTTGAAGATACATGCGTTTCGCGGTCTTCCATTCTTTCTCATCGCGCTCTTCTTCGGATTCATAGCCATGTCCTTCACCACGGTGACGGCGGGGACCATCGGAGTTGTGCTGCGCTTCGGGAGGCCCGTCCGACAACTCACTCCGGGACCGCACTTCGTTCTGCCTTTCGCGGACACCGTTACGCCAGTCAGCGTGCAGACCTCCATCGTGAAGCCGTCCGAGAACGCCGCCAGCCACGACTTGCAGGTCGTCCATGCTGAAGTCACGCTCGCATATCACATCGACCCGGCGTATGCGACTGACATTCTGGTGACTCTCAATGACGACGCAGAGACTCGAGTCATCACTCCCGCCATTCTGGAAGCCATCAAATCGGTCACGGCTCAATACGACGTCCAACAGTTGGTGAGTGAACGCCCCCTCGTAAGTGATGGCATCGAAACTTTCGTGAGGGCACGTCTCGCGCCCTACCACATCGTTGCGGAGACGACCTCAATCACGGATTTCAGTTTCTCTCAGGATTTTGAGAACGCCATCGAGGCGAAGGTCACGGCCGAGCAGTTGGCAGAGAAGGCGAAGAACGACCTCACTCGCATTCAGATCCAGGCTCAACAGCAAGTTGCCCAGGCGCAGGGAGAAGCGGATGCCCTCAAACTGCAAAAAGAGCAGATCACGCCGGAGTTGCTCCAGCTCCGCACGATCGAAATGATGAAAGAAAAATGGGACGGACACCTTCCGAGTACGTTGGTTGAAGGAAGCGGCGGCGCGCTGCCCATGATGGACGTATTGGCGGAGGCTCGAAGTAAGAACAAGTAACAAGGCGCAAACGCTCTCACGCGCTATCGACGCAAATCCCCGATAACCCTGGCGATTCGCGCGCTTCGGCCAAACTGACAATGCGCGCGGCTTTCTGCCTGGGTACGGGTAGGCTGCGCGCCGACTGATGGCTTATCATGAGTGCGCTCATGAATTCAGACTCAGCGCGCAGAGTTGTCCTCGTCACCGGCGCGCCCGGCGCCGGAAAGACCACCGTCGCCGAACCGCTCGCCGCGGCGCTGGGATTTGCGCTGCTCTCGAAGGATCCCATCAAAGAGGCGCTCTTCGACGCGCTCGATGGCTGCGCGGGCGATCTCGCGCAGTCGCGCAAGTTCAGCGACGCGGCGATCGCGGTGATGCTCGCGTTGGCGGCGCAGTGCCCACAAGTCGTGCTGGAGGCGAATTTTCATCCGCACAACGTGCACGAACGAGAACGAATCAAGAATCTTGGCGGCAAGATTGTGGAGGCTTATTGCAGTTGCCCGCCGGATGAGATGGCCCGTCGTTTCGCCGAACGCGCAGCCTCGACGCGCCGCCACCCTGCTCACGCGCTGAAGTCGCTCTCGCCCGAATTGCTCGCGGAGTACGACGGCCCAATCGGCATCGGCACAGTCATCAGAATTGTTACATTACGCCCAGTGAGCACCAGCGAGCTTGTGCGCCGAATTCGCGAAGCATGGTCCGGGTGATGCGCCGCCGACTAAAAAGGGGCTGGAATCGAAAAGATACGCCGCGCCCACGTAGCGCTTGGGGCACGTTGCCTTGACAGTGTCTATCGCGTCCGTTAGCGTGAAACGTGGCCGTTTTCGCAGCGAACCCCTTCGCGCGCGCAGCCTGCACAAGCACTCAAGGGGAAGGCGCCCGTGACCGATCCCATCATCACGCTGACCACTGACTTCGGTACGTCCGACCATCTTGTCGGCACGATGAAAGGCGTCATTCTCAACATCAATCCCGCCGCACGACTTGTGGATTTGCAGCACCACGTAGCGCCGTTCGACGTGCTGGACGGCGCGCTCACCATCGGCGCGGCCTGGCAATATTTTCCGCCGCGCACGATTCATCTGGTGGTGGTCGATCCGGGCGTGGGCACGGATCGCCGGCCGCTGCTCGTCACGGCCGCGCAGCACTATTTCATCGCTCCGGACAACGGCGTGCTTTCGATGGTGTACGAGCGCGACCCCGACGCGACCGTGCGCCAAATCACGGCTTCTCACAATTTCCTCGATCCCGTCAGCCCGACGTTTCATGGCCGGGACGTTTTTGCGCCCGTGGCGGGCTGGCTCTCGAAAGGATGGCAAACGGAATCGTTCGGCGAACCGATCACGAATTTTGTGCGCTTCAGCGTGCCGAAACCCAAACCGAATGGCAGCGGCGTGAAAGGTCTGGTGCTGAAGGTGGATGCGTTCGGTAACCTGATGACGAATTTGCGCTCGGAAGATGTGCCGGCCGCCGCGGTCGAATCGGGAAAAATCAAACTTCGAGCCGGCGCCAAGACGATCGAGAAATTTGTGCTCACGTTCGGCCAGGGCGCGCCGGGCGAGCCCATCGCGCTAATCGGTTCGAGCGGATTTCTGGAAATCGCCATCAACAAGGGCAACGCCGCGCGAACGCTGGGTGTGGCTCGCGGCGGCGAAGTGAACCTCGAACTCCCCGCCGCCTGACGCAAGCTCCCCGCCTCAACGCAACAGATCCTGCGTAATCAGAAACGACCGCGTGCGCGGATCCAGCCAGTCGCGCAGCGCGTCCCCCAAGAGATTGAACGCCAGCACCGCGGCCATAATCGCCAGCGCGGGGAAAATCACCAGGTGCGGCGCGTCGAACAAATGGCTGCGCGCGTCGTTGAGCATCGCGCCCCAACTCGGCGTCGCAGCGAGCACGCCCAACCCAAGAAAACTCAGTGTGGACTCCGCGAGGATCGCGCCCGCCATTCCGATGGTGGCCTGAATGAGCACGGGCTGAATCGTATTCGGCAGCAGATGCCGCAATAGAATGCGCGTATGGCTCGCACCCAGCGAGCGCGCCGCCGCGACGAACTCCATTTCTTTCACCTTCAGCACCTGCGCGCGCGCCAGACGAGCGTAACCGGCCCAGCCCGTCACGATCAGCGCAAGAACCACCTTGCCGATTCCCGGACCGAGAAACGCCGCGAGCGCAATCGCCAGGAGAATTCCCGGGAACGACAAGAATGCGTTGATGAGCACGATGTTCACCACGCTGTCGAACGCGCCGCCGATGTAGCCCGCGAGCGCCCCGATCGCAAGGCCAGTGAGTCCCGCGCCGAGCACGACCGTGATGCCCACCAGCATCGAGACGCGCGCGCCATAGATCGTTCGCGACAAAACATCGCGGCCCAATTCGTCCGTGCCGAACAAGTGCGCCGCGCTCGGCGACGCCAGGCGATTGGGCAAATCCTGTGCGGCGGGATCGCGCGGCGCGAGCCACGGCGCGAAGAGCGCGGTGAGCAACAGCAGCGCAGTGACCACGAGCCCCCAGCGCCCCAGCGCGCTGCGCTTCCAAAACGATCCGAATGCCGATTCGCCGTTCTTCATTGCACGCGCACCCGCGGGTCCACCCAGGAATAAATCATGTCCGTCAGCAAGTTTACGAATACATAGGAGAGCGCAATCACCAGAATGCAGCCTTGCAGGAGCGGGTAGTCGCGCGTGGTGATGGCCTGCACGGCCAGCCGTCCGATTCCGGGCCAGGAAAAGATTGTTTCCGTGACGATCGTGCCCGCGAGCAACGAACCGAATTGCAGTCCGATGACCGTAATAATCGGCACCAGCGCGTTCGGAAACGCGTGACGGTACAGCACCGCGCGTTCCGACAAACCCTTCGCGCGCGCCGTGCGCACGTAATCGCTCGACAATTCTTCGATCATCGCCGCGCGCACCATGCGCGTCAGAATCGCCGCCAGCGCCGCTCCGAGCGTGGCCGCGGGCAAAACGAGATGCGCCCATCCCCCGCGCCCCGAAACAGGCAGCCAGCCGATCTCAATCGAAAAAAGCAAAATCAGCACCGGGCCAAGCGCGAAGTTCGGCACTGACAATCCCAGAAGCGTGAAGACCGCCGTGGTGCGATCGCCGGCGCCTCCGCGCTTCTGCGCCGAATAAACACCTGCCGGAATCGCAATGAGCAGGCACACCAGCAACGCCGCAATCGCCAGTTCGAACGTGGCCGGAAAACGCTCGAACACAATCGCGAAAACGGGCCGGCTGAAGTGAAACGATTGGCCCCAATTGCCGCGCACCAGACCCTTCAGATAGCGCGCATATTGCGTGCCGATGGGCACGTCGAGTCCGAGCGCGTGGCGCAGCGGCCCGATATCTTCCGGGCGCGCATCATCACCCAACATCTGTTGCACCGGATCGCCGGGCACGATGTGAATGAGGAGAAAAACCATCGTGAGAATCAGCCAGACGGCGGGAATCGTATAGAGCAGGCGGCGCAGGAATTTCATGAGCAGATTCATTGCGCGCGCCCCGCGTTTTTCGGAATTGGTGCGTTGGCATCCGGTGGGGCGGCGTCCAGCGCGGGAAGCTTCAGCCGCTCGATCTTCACGCGCGCCACGCGACGCCGGTCCATCTCGATCACGGTGAAGCGATTCCCGCCATATTCAAAGCTCTCGCCGCCGCGCGGAATGAATTGCAGTTGATTCAGCACGAATCCCCCGACAGTCGCATACGTCGGATCTTCCGGCAGAGCGATGTTGTATTGCGTCTCGAGATCGCGCACGGGCAGCGACGCGTCAAAGATCATGGCCGCGTCCGCGCCGTGCCCCACCACTTGCGGCCGCTCCACAACGTCAAACTCATCGTGAATCTCGCCGGCCAGTTGTTCGAGAAGGTCTTCGAGCGTCACCAGTCCGAGAATGCTTCCGTACTCGTCCACCACCGCCGCGATGCCCGTGCGGTTCTCGCGCAATTCCGCGAGCAATTCCGCGGCGGGCTTGCTTTCCGGCACGATGCGAATATCGCGCAGCACGCGTCGCAGGTCGAATTCGGGAACCGGCAAACCCTCTTCGGCACGGCGCTCGCGATCGAGCAGCACCCAAAGCATATCTTTGATATGTACGTAGCCGGCGAGGTGATCGACCGTGCCTTCGTACACCGGAATGCGCGATCGCTGCGTCGTCGCAAAGATGCGCATCACGTCCTCAAGGCCGGACTCGATCGGCAGCACGTGCATGTCCGGACGCGGCACCATGATCTCGCGCACGCGCACTTGGCCAAGCTGGATCGCGCTGAGAACGAACTTCTCTTCCCCGGGCGCCAGCAATCCGCGCTCGCGCGCCTGACGGATCTGTATCTCCAGTTCCTCCGCGGAGCGTACCACCGTGTGACTGTACGTCGAGTCGAACCCGAGTCCGCGCATGATCATGCGGCTCGCGCCGTCGAGGGCGTCGATGGCCCAGCGAAACGTCTGCAGATACGCCGCGAACGGCACCGCCACCAGCAACGCGACGCGCTCGGCCCGCTGCAAGCTTAACGATTTCGGCACGAGTTCGCCCAGCACCACATGCAGCACCGTGAGCAAAGCGAACGCCAACGCGAGAGACATCGCGTGCAACACGATCACCGCCGGCCGTCCCGGCAACCAATCCAGAATCGGACGCAGCAGCGCCGCGAGAGTCACCTCGCCCAGCGCGCCCAGACCCAAACTCGTCAGCGTGATTCCCACTTGCACGCCGGAGACGACGCGGTCGAGCCGCCCCACGAGTGTCTGCACGATGCGCGCGCGGACGTTGCCCTGCTCCACCAACTGCCGCACGCGCGACAGCCGCACCGCCACGAGCGAAAATTCCGCCGCCGCGAAAAATCCGTTGATCAGGACGAGCGCGAGGATCGCCAGCAGCCGCAGGCCAATCATAGTTGTGGGCTCTCAAGCGCCCTTGACTTCATTTCCTGGTGCAAAGTGTGCGCACCCGTGGCGCAGCTCAATTCCTCGTGGCGGGCATTTTCGGCCGGAATCATGGGGAAAGTGTAACATTCGCGGCCCGTGACCGGCGTCAAGTGAAGCCGAATCATCAGAGCGCGTGTTGTCCCGGCCAAATCCTGATTCCGCAGCGGGTCCGCTGGAACGAGAATTGTGGTTACTTATTTCTTGGGCTTCTGCTGATAACTCGCCAATTGGGAGATAGCCTCATTAATCTTTCCTGGATCGTTGAGGACACTCATAAAAGTGAGGCGAATGTCCATTGGCATGCCAAAGAATTCTCGCCAATCGGCGGGCAGCGGAGGTCCGCCCGGTTCGCCGGCAGGCAAGATGGATTCCCCTAGATGAAACACGTACATGCTCCCGCCCCCCAAAGGCTCATGCGGATACTGTCTAAGCCACGCGCAATTGTGTACGTCTAGAATCATGTTGGCCGAGACCGCGACCCACTGCCCCGCGTCTTCCGCCGCGGGTTTTTGGCAATTCCAAAATTGGGCTTGCGGCACGGTATCCGTGAGGCTGGTGAATCCATATTCATCAACCGGGATTCTCTGCAAGCTGCGCTGCTCGGCGAAACGCCTCACTTCCGGCAGAGCCTGATTCCAATCGACGTTGGAGTCGCTGAAAAGTTCGTAAGCGGGATGCCCGAAGGAAAGCGAATTGACGAACGGAATGTAATACGGGTACGCATGCACGACGGCGAAGAGACTGCACGCGGTCAGCGCCGCCACCAGGACGCTCGCCGCTCGCGCCATCGGCGTCCCGATCCGCGAGAGCAAGCGCGGCAGCGGAGCCAACAAGAGAATCGCCAAGACGGTAGGGATCGTGAAGTGCCGGATGCTGATGTCGAAATGGCTCGCCATGCATGCCAGCGTGAAAACAACCAGCGAAACCCACAGCACGCGCCAGTGCACGCCCAACTCAGCAGGGATCGCCACCGGCTCGCCGGACTCCGCAGGGATGCGCCGTGCGCGTTTGGCGAGAAGGGCCACGACGAGCGCCAAGACAAGCACTGCCAGAAGCCCGAGTGTGGACTTCAGCGCGAAGAGGACTAGGAAGTAGTACCACACGCCATGCGGATAGGCATGCCCGAGAAGAAACGTCGGCCGGAGCGCGGTAAATAACACCATGAACACGCCACGCAGATAGAGCAGCGGCGGCATGAGCAGCCGGCGCAGGATCAACGAGACCCAGCCATGCCCCAACTGGTACATCGCGTCGCTGGGCTGGTTCCAAGAAACGAAAAGATAAAAGAAGTACACCAGCAGCGCTGCGCCGAACACCCCCTTCCTCGTGGAGCGCCAGCGTAGGCGCCGCCAATCGCGCGCATCAGGTTTCGTCAATGGCTGGCCGGGCACGGGACGCCAGCGTGTACTCAGCGAGAAGCCGGCAAAGGCAAAAAAAAGCAGCCCGGCGGTAAATTTTGAAAGCAGCGCGGCCGCGAGCGCCACGGCAAACACCGTGGTGTTCCGCTTGTTAGGCTCGTGCCACAACGTGGCAAACGTCCATAACGCCAGGAGAGAAGTTAAAGTAATCGCCACATCCGTCAGCACCAGCGGCCCGAAGGCGAGAAATACCGGCGTGCTGACAAACATGGCCAGGCACAAAAGGCCGCCCCAGTTGCCGCCCGAGCGCCCCGCGAAAATAAACACGACCCAGCCGAGCGCCAGCGTGCAAAGCAGCATGGGAAAGCGCGCCCAAGCCAACGTGGACACGGGATCGTTCCAGTGCTTGAGCACCCATTCGCCAAAAGCCCACTGGCCAAGGTATGCCGGAAAAAAGTTTTTGCTCTGGGTCCACGAAGCGTTCGAGTAATCCGCGCGCGTACCACGCAGCACTGGGGGCAGAGCCGCCAACATTTTAGCTAGCGGGGGATGCTCCTCGTTCATGCGCATGTCCAGCTTTTGCCAGTAACTGAGACCGGCGCCGATGTGGGCCAGCTCGTCGAACGTCACCGTCTCGCGCAGCGCCGCGCCCCCCGCCAAAAATCCCATCAGGGCCAGGAGCAAAATCGCGACGGCGATTGAGAGGATGCTTCGCGAGTCGCGATGCGGGCGCGTTGCGCCCGCGGGAGAAGTTCGGCTGGACATACTTCCTCCTGGAATTTTTGGGGGTTCTGCGCTGGCGCAGCTCACCCGCGTACGCTATTCCCTGAATTGCTCGGGATTACCCCGGCGGCTTCGCGAACCAGCCTTCAGCTCAAGTCCCACATCTAACTCCGGCGCCGCGCCGGTGTTAAGTCCACGGCGAGTTCGCAACGGGCGCATCACGGCGGCTCAACCCACATGAGTTCACTGTGTGCGGCAGATTCTAGTCGGTGTGGTTCGCAAATTCCATCGTTCAATTTCGAGCGGAGCGGCTCTTCGGACCGGGCGATGTTTTTCGATGAACTTCAGGAATCATTCGCGCTAGACTCCCTTTCGCGGAGGCCACGGCCATAAGCAAAATTCGCGCAATCGTCATCGCTCTACTGGCCGGGATAGCCGCAATCCTCATTGGTGCAACGGCCGACGTGTGGTGGATTGCGCATCGCGCCTTGCCGCAACTCGACGGCTCGATTGCGCTGCCCGGCCTCGCGGCGCAAGTTCGCGTGAAGCGCGACGCATGGGGCCGGCCGCACATCACGGCCAGTTCCGTCGAAGACATGGCGATGGCGCAAGGCTACGTCACCGCGCAGGATCGCCTGTGGCAGATGGATGTGCTCCGCCGCGTGGGCGAAGGCGAGATCTCGGAAGTGGTCGGCGTCGGCCCGCGAGGCGTTGCGCTTACGAGCGATCGTCTCTTTCGCACTTACGGCATCAAGCAGGCGGCCGAGCGCGATGCGGCCGCTCTTGATCCCGAAAGCCGCGCGCTATTTGAGGCCTACGCTCGCGGCGTGAACGCCTTCATCGCGTCTCACCAGAATCGCCTGCCGTGGGAATTTGTGGCGCTAGGTTACAAGCCGCGCCCGTGGACGCCCGCCGATTCGCTCGCCATCGTCGGCTACATGTGCCGCACGCTCTCGAACACGTGGCCGCAGGAGATCGATCGCGCCTGGGTGACGCAAAAGGTCGGCCCCGATCGCGCCGCGCAACTTTTCTCCCAAGATTCGCCGGACGATCGCGTCATCGTCGGCGGCGCACCGCCGCCCGGAGATCCCGCAAACTCGGTCTCCACATCCGATGTCGACCGCGCAGGAAATGTAGCGCCGGGCTTCAGCCCGGCATTCCCTTCCCTTCGCTCTGTCTCGCCAGCCGCGCGCGCCGAATCCGAAGCGTTCTCCTTCCTCGCCGGCTCCGATGAGAATAACGAAGACGTTCGCGCCGGTACCGGCAGCAACAATTGGGTCGTCAGCGGCGCGCACACATCCACTGGCCGGCCGCTCCTCGCGAACGATCCGCATCTCGAATTCACGATGCCGGACATTTGGTACGCCGTGCATCTCACGGCGCCGGGGTGGAACGTCGCAGGTGTGGCGCTGCCCGGCGAACCCCTCGTCATCCTCGGCCACAACGATCGCATCGCCTGGGGCTTCACGAACGATGGCGCCGACGTCCAGGACCTCTACGTCGAGACGTTCGACTCCGCGAATCCTGAAAACTATCGCGCGAACGGCCAATGGCTCAAGGCCGACGTCCGCACCGAAGAAATAAAAATCCGTGGCCAAGCCGCGCAGCAGTTCGACGTTTACACCACGCGGCACGGTCCGGTCGTCGAGCGCGATGGCAACACCGGCTACGCGCTTCAGTGGAGCGCGCTCCAGCCGGGCGGCCTAAGCCATTCGTATCTGCTGATGGGCCGCGCGCAAAACTGGCAGGAATTCAAGGACGCACTGCGCGACGTGGTCGGCCCCGCGCAAAATGCCGTTTACGCCGACGTGGACGGCAACATCGGCTTCATCGTCGCCGCGAAAATCCCGATTCGCAAAAAGGGCGACGGCTCCGTCCCCGTTCCCGGCGATACCGACGATTACGGTTGGACGGGTTACATCCCATTCGACGAATTGCCGCAAGTTTATAATCCGCCCGGCGGAATCATCGCCACGGCGAACGCCCGCGTCGTTGGCCCCAACTATCCGCACTATCTCACCGATCGCTGGGCTGCTCCGTGGCGCACTGAGCGAATTTACGATCTGCTCTCGGCGAGAAATAACCTATCTCCCGCGGATATGAACGAAATTCAGAACGATGTGCTAAGCCTTCCCGATCAGCGCTTAGCTGCCGCGCTGGTGCAAGCCTCGCGCGCCGCTCTCCCGCAAGATACGCGCACCCACGATCTTCTGGCCCGCCTCGCGAATTGGGATGGACTCGCCGAGGCGAATTCGGCGGAAGATCCCTTCGTTATCGCCACGCGCGAAGCGTTCCTACGCAACGTGCTTTCACCGTATCTGGGCGAGGATACCGACCGCTACTCCTGGCGTTCCGCCGTCTTCGTCGATTGGCTGCTCCGCGAACGCCCCGCGAACTGGCTGCCGCAAGGCTTTCGCAATTACGACGAATTGCTGATCCACTCCGCCGACGATGCCGTCGCACAACTCGCCGCGGAAACGCACAACTCCGATCCCTCCGCGTGGACGCTGGGGGCGCGCAACGCTCTGGCGATCTATCATCCGCTGGGCCGTGCCGGAATTCTGCGCAGACTGTTCAGCATCGGCCCTCTTCCCCAATCTGGAGACGTCTTCACCGTGAAGGCGATGACGCATACGCATGGCCCCTCGATGCGTTTCGTAGCCGATCTCTCTGATTGGGACCATTCCCTACTCGAAATCACTGCCGGCGAATCCGGCCAGTTCCTGAGCCGAAATTACAAAGACGAGTTCAGCGAGTGGTACGCCGGACGCCCCATCGCTGCGCCTTTCTCCGAAGCCGCCGAAGAATCCGCCCGCGTGCATACACTCCTTCTGAATCCCGCTCCCTAAGGGCGCGTATTTTCCCCTCTTGACGACCTGTACTTAGGTACAGTGCCCCATTCCCCATCGCATCGAGCCGTCAAGCGGCGAATCCCTCAACCCGCTGGTAGACTCAATTCGAGGCCCTTCATGCCCATCCCCGCGCCAAACTCACCGGCACCGCCAGCCGCGCCCGAGCCAATCTCGCCAAAGCCGCCCGAGAGTGCCGGCCCATTCAAGATCGCGTACAGAATCGTGCGCTGGTCGGCGCTGGGCGTCATGGTGATGGCGCTGATTCTGGTGGCCCACCAATCCCCTGCTCCCAAGATTCCTTATGACCCAAGCGCGGCGGCCCGGGCTCAGCAAAAATTCGCCGACGCCGGCCAGACGCAAGCCAATGGACAGCCCGCGCAAGTTCAGCTCGACCCGACGGAGTTGAATTCCTATCTGCAGCGATCGGTCGCCACGGAAGGCTCGTCTCAGCCGACCACCAATTACGTTATGCCCGGAGCCACGCCCGACGCGTCCGAAAACGATGCTGCGCAAAATCAAGCGTCACCGTCGGCGCAGCCCGGAGATTCCTCGTCCCCCGATGCCAACGCCGACACGAATGAGACCCTCGAGCAGATGCAATCCAACGTCAAAGATTTCAAAGTGGATATGGTCGGCGACCTCGCAAAGATTTATGTGCTGTTTGATTTTCACGGCAAGGAGATGTCGCTCGAACTCGACGGCCACCTCAGCGCGGACAACGGCTATTTGAAATTCGATCCCGTGGCCGGAAAACTCGGTTCTATGCCGCTGCCGCAATCCACGCTTCAGGCCGCGGTGGACAAGCTGATGTCTTCGCCCGAAAATCGCGAAAAGTTGCGCCTCCCTCCCGATGTGGACGGCATTCAGATCGTGAATGGCCAGGCCGTCCTGAGCTACAAGCCCGACGCCGCTCCGCAGCAATAGCCCGCCAAATCAATTCTCGAGAGCTTCTTTCGTCTCCGTCCTACGTGTACAATCCGCCCGCCGGGGTCACAGCGCCCTCGGCGCTCCGTTCGCGGTTCACCCCCGTACGGGGGCGAACCCTCGCGGCGAACCGCCTGCGGTAAACGCCCGCGGTGAACCGCGCACTTTTTCAGGAGAAGATTCCATGACCCCGATGACCCGGCGCGAATTCATAGCGGCGTCCGCAAGTTCACTCGTCGTAGCTTCGATTCCTCATTCTCTAGCCCAAGCCGCAAATCCCACGGACGCGAAACCGTGGTACGCCACCATGCGGCGCTGCGGCCAGATTAATTACAACGAGATTGACCCGTTGACGATCGATCCGAACGCCTGGATGGACTACTGGGCCTCCTTGAAGATTGACGCCGTGCTCATCA
>Ga0209517_10006402_pt1 | contig 14580 bp, 10 predicted proteins | sample PeaSoiMetSII2010_FD_187695 | JGI IMG/M metagenome (GOLD analysis project Ga0209517, IMG submission 187695) | Peat soil microbial communities from Weissenstadt, Germany - SII-2010 (SPAdes) (version 2) | ecosystem: Environmental > Terrestrial > Soil > Wetlands > Peat | place: Germany... | reverse complement strand
ATCTCCTGCTCGCTGAACCGGAGGGGACTGCGCTGCCTCGGGAAGGGCATAACCCATTAAAACATAAATCGGGTCAAATGTATCGATATTTAGAGAACGATAATCTAGTCGCGTCGTGCGAGCGAGCGCGGCTTCATCGGGGAGCCCTTGCAGCCTTAGTACACCCGTGGCGCAGGCGCTCCTGCCTGCAGCTCTCATCGGGACGCTCGCTCCCCACCTCGTACTAGTACAAGTACCGATAGAAATTACGGTAAGACTCGCGCATAACTTAAGGTGCCTATGCGAAAACTCCTACTGTTAATCGGAATCTGCGCCGCTGTCCTCCAAGCACAAGAAGTGCGTCTCCTCGAAAAGCCCGTTCCTTATCGGAATCTCTGGCGGACCAGCGTCACGACGCTGACCGTCGCCAACGCCCTGGATGTGCATTCCTCCTGGGGGAAGCACGAGCTGAACTCCACCCTTGCCGGACCCAGCGGCAACTTCGGAAAGCAGGGCGCTCTTCTGAAGCTCGGCTTTCAGGGAGGGCTGATTGGGATCGAATACCTGATCACCCGCCGCCATCCGATCGGTAAGGTCTATCGCGCCTTTTCCATCATCAACTTCGGTGCGGCAGCCGCCCTCGGTGGCGTGGCCGCGCACAATTACACGGTGCCTCGCTAACGCCGTGCCCTACTCCACATCGTCCAGTTCCACTGGATGGCCGGGCGTTCGCCGCACGGTCCGCGCGGGATTGAGCTCAAGTTCCGTCACGGTGGCGTTGCTCGCGGCGACACGCACCCGCGGCATCGGCTTATCGGCATTGCCAAAATCGCCCGGTTTCTCGCCTGCCGATCCGATATCCTGGGCGCCCGTTTGATGCAGTACTGCTCTGGCGCGCCTCACCCAGTCGCGGTTGTCGCAGTGCACCGAGAGCAGGATGCCCCCATCGCGGATTCGCCCCTCGAACCGCCGCGCTTCGTACTCGGGAATACCCATGCCGATCAGCGCACCGATGATTCCACCGAGGGTTCCAACCGCCCCCGCTCCGGCCAGCGCTCCCAGGATCGGCCCCGCCGCGATGAAGGCTCCCAACCCGGGAATGACGAGTGCACCGATTCCTGTCAGCCATCCCAGCACTCCTCCCGCAAGACCTCCGGCGACAACGCCCGCGGCCGAACCCTCGGGGGCCTTGGTATTTTTTTCGTGGGCGAAGTCCTTGGTGCCCTGATTGTCCGGAAAAAGTACCGAAACGTCCGTACTGCGAAAACCGGCGCGGCGAAGATGATCCACCGCTTCCTCGGCCTCCAGGCGGTTCGCGTAGATGCCGAAGACCGCTGTATTCTTGCCTGCCATTGTTGTTCTCCTTGCAAGTAAAGTCTCTTCTGCCTTCCGAAATAGCAAGACGAGGGCCACCCGCCCCGTTCCAGCCGGAGGGTTAAGTGCTTTTTCTCACCCGCTGTCCGGACCCCATCTGCGTCGAATCCAGCGCGAAGCCCTTGCGCTAGAATTGAAGATTCAAGGGGGATCGGACCTTATGAAGATGGAAACGACACGCCGCGGCTTCCTGGCCGCTGCCGGTGGAATTGCAGGTTTGAGCGCCGTCGGGGTGACACCCGCCTCCGCGCGCATCGAAACGGCGCCATGGGGCATCAAACTGGGGGTCGCCACCTACTCCCTGCGCAGCTTCGATCGCGCCAAAGCGATCGAAATGCTCAAAGCGTTGCAGACGCCGTGGATCAGTATCAAGGACGTGCACCTGTCGCAAAAAATCTCCCCCGCGGAAGTGCGCGCGGGCGCCAAAGAGTTCACCGACGCAGGTCTTAAGATCATGAGCGGAGGCAATATCGACTTGAAGGAGAACACCATCGAAGGTCTGCGCCCCCATTTCGAGTACGCCAAGAATGCGGGCATGCCCATGATGGTCTGCGCTCCCACGCACGACAACATTAAGCAGATCGAGACGCTGGTGAAGGAATACAACATCAAGATCGCCATCCACAATCACGGTCCCGAGGACAAGCAATACCCCACGCCGCAATCCGTGCTCGAGGTGGTGCGCAATCTCGATCCCCGCTGCGGCCTGTGCATGGATATCGGCCACTCGGCGCGCACCGGCATCGACGTCGTGAAGACCATCGGCGAAGCCGGCAGCCGCCTGCTCGACATGCACGTCAAGGACCTGAAGGATTTCTCCGCCAAAGAAAGCCAGTGCGATGTCGGCGATGGCGAGATGCCGTTCCCCGGAATCTTCAAGCAGTTGAAGAAGATGAACTACCAGGGCTGCGTGAACCTGGAGTACGAGATCCACGACAAGGATCCGCTGCCTGGCATGCAGCGCTCCTTCAGCTACATGCGCGGCGTGCTGGCCGGCCTCGCGGCCGCCTGAAAGCCATGGCGGACATCCCGATCGGCACTCGCCGCGAGGAAAAAATCCTCGTGACCAGCGAGGTCGCAATTGATTTCATGGGGCTCAATGGCCCGCGCGTCCTCTCTACCCCGCAAATGATCGGCAGGATGGAGATGACCTGCCGCAATGCCGTGCTGCCGCTGCTCGACCCGGGTTACGACACCGTGGGCACTCACGTCAACGTCGCGCACCTTGCCGCCGCGCCCATCGGCATGGTGGTCACGTTCACGGCGGAAGTCACCGCGGTAATCGACCGGCGCGTGCAATTCCGCGTGGAAGCCCGGGACGAAAAAGAGAAGATCGGCGAGGGTACTCACGAGCGCGCCATCATCAACGTCGCGAAATTTGCCACCCGCCTGGCGCAGAAGAAACTCTAAGTGGGGCAGGCCGGCAGCCTGCTGGCCGACTGTCAGTCGACCGTGACCCGCTGTCGCCGGCGAACCTGACGAGCCGATGAAATCCGCGGTGAATGCCGCGTACCTCCTACCATCCCAGAATGCTCGACAATGGCCGCAGACTGAACGGACTCTTACCATCCGTCCGCGAGTTCCCTTCGCCCGCCATCTCCCGGTGATAAACCGCCAGAATCGGCGCCTCATCGTAATCGATGGCCTGCGCGTATTGACGTATGTAGCTCGTCGTGTAGATCCCGCCAGGCAATTTGCGGAACTCCCCGCGTTCAATCGCTTCCAGGGAGCGGACGCTGATCTTGGTCGATTCGGCGATCTGTTTCAATGAGATACCCCGGTTTCGGCGAATCGTGGCCAATCCCAGGAAGTTCTTGTCCTCTGGCATGAATGTTCCCTGCTGTCCGGACTCGGAGGGATAGCCCAGCCAGCCAAATAAATTCGGATTCGAAAGTCACACTATAACACTACTTTTGCCGCTCTGTTACACTCCTTTTAGTGGACCTCTGCCGTCGGGAATTCACAGCGTGCATCCTTGGTGGACTGGCCGGCCGGCTCATGGCTCTGCCGGCGCGGCCCAAATTGCTCGTGCTGGTAATCCTCGATCAATTCCGGCCCGACTACCTCGATTCCGCCGCCAGCTCCTTCTCCGCCGGCGGCTTCCGGCGGCTGCTGGAAAAAGGCGCGTATTTCCCCGATTGCCGCCATCTGGCGAGCACCTTCCCCGCCTCCAGCATCGCCACCCTGGCCACCGGCGCATGGCCCGCCCAGCACGGAATCGCCGCCGATTCCTGGTACGATCGCTCCATCCGAAAGCGGGTGCCGGCTACCGACGATGCGCTCCTCGCCACTACCCTGGCTGCCCAGGTGGCCGCCACTCCGGGAACCGGCGTTACGGTCGTCTCGTTGAATGATGCGCACGGCGCGCTGTTTGCCGGAACCCCCGACGCGCGGCTCTTTTCGATGGATGACAACGGCCAGTTCGCAACGCCCGGAGACGCGCCCGATTGGCTTGCAGAATTCAATACCGCCAGGAATCCGGACGGCCTGCACGATGCCAAATGGCTGGCACTCGGAGCCAAACCCGACGCGGCCGCCCTGCGCACCCTCAGTTTCTCGCCGGAGCGGCCGGCGGAGTTTCTGACGCTCTACAAATCCTCGCCATTCGCCCAGGGTGCGCAGTTCGACCTGGCAGTCGAGCTCATCGCCAGGGACAAGTTGGGCCAAGGCAGCACCTTCGAGTTCCTGTGCATCCTGGCCGGTTCCACCGGGCTCCTGGGATACGAAACCGGCGCCCTCTCGCCCCTCATGCGGCAGATGACCCTGCGCCTGGACCAGCAGATCGAACTGTTGCTGAATCAACTGACCAAGGCGCCTGGAGAAAAGAATTTCAGCCTGGTCGTGGTGGGTGCGCATGGCGCGCCGCCCGAGCCGGCCGCGGACTCTCGCGACCGCATGGCCGTGAGCGGCGAAACCGTCGCGCAGGCCGTGGATCGCTACCTCAACTCCACCGGCAGCGGCCGCGTCGAGAAGTACCTGTATCCGTTTCTGTACCTCGATAGCAGCGGCTTCCGCGATCCCGAGCCCATCCGCCAGGCCGCCGCGCGCGCCGCCATGGATCATCCCGCGGTGTCCGGCTACTTCACAGCGGGCGGAGCCTGCTCCACTCACGATGAGTGGGAGCGCCGATTCCGCAACAGCTTCCACCCCGTCCGGTCGGGCGATGTGATCCTCTCCTACCACCCCGAGTATGTGGAGGACTACGCGCAAGGCCGCGGTGTCTCCTACGGCTCGCTCTACAACTACGACGTGCGGGTGCCGCTCTGTTTCTACGGCCCGCAGTTCCGCACCGGCGTTTTCGAATCGCCTGTGGAATCGGTGGATGTGGCGCCCACCCTGGCCCGCGTTATGGGCGTTGCGGCTCCATCGTCTTCCACCGGCCGTGTGTTGGGCGAGGCCCTCACCGAATGAGCGCTACGCGCGACCAGCGAATGTCGGGTCCCCGCGATCCGTCGCTGGCCACCTCGCTCTGCGGAATCGCTCTGAAGAATCCCGTCCTGGCCTCCTCCGGCACGTTCGGGTATGGCATCGAGTTCGAAAAGCTGGTGGACCTGAATGCGCTCGGCGGCCTGGTGGTGAAGGGGCTCTCGCGCGAGCCCATCGAAGGAAATCCGCCGCCCCGCATCTACGAAACCGAAGCCGGCATGATCAACTCCATCGGCCTCCAGAATATCGGGGTTCGCGCGTTCACCGGCGAGAAGCTGCCGGCGCTGGCGCGGCTCCAAACCGCCGTTTTCGCCAACGTCTTCGGTTACGAAATCGACGACTACGTGGAAGTGGTGCGCATCCTCGAAGACCACTCAGGCCTGGCCGGCTACGAGCTCAACGTGTCGTGCCCCAACACCAGCCACGGCGGCATCTACTTCTCCAGCGACCCTGCTCTCCTGGGCAAAGTGGTCTCAGCCGTAAAGCAGGTGGCCCGCCGGCCCGTCGTAGTGAAGCTCTCCCCCAACGTCGCCGCCATCGAACCGCTGGCCCGCGCCGCCGAAACCAGCGGCGCCGATGCCCTCTCCCTCGTCAATACCTTCGTGGCCCTCGCCATCGACGCGCGCACGCGCCGCCCCCGCATCGGCGCTGGCTTCGGCGGCCTGTCCGGTCCCGCCATCAAGCCCATCGCCCTGCGGCTGGTATGCCAGGCCGCGCGCGCGGTGAAGATTCCCGTCATCGGTCTGGGAGGCATTTCGACTGGCGTTGACGCCGCCGAATTCCTGATCGCCGGCGCCAGTGCCGTCCAGGTCGGCACCGCCACCTTCTGGGACCCGCGATCCCCCGTGCGGATTGCCGCGGAGTTGGCCGATTTCCTCAAATCCGAAAAAATCGGAAACGTCTCGCAGTTGGTGAACACGCTCAAAATGTGAGAGGTGGCGCAGGCACTCCTGCCTGCAGCGTCCCGAGTCACCGGGACGCTTGGCCGCATCTCCGTTGTTTTTCGAGAGTGTCTCTCAAAATGCTTTCACCGCCTCTGCCCGCCTGCCCGCCACCGTGCTCCCCGCCCTCCATCGCTCCGCCCTGCGCGCCTTCCACCACATCCACGCCACCGAAAGCCCCACCATCAGCAGGATCACCGCCAGCGTCGCCAGCGCCGTCTGCGGAATCGCCAGCGCGCGCCTCAGCCGCTTGACGATGTCCCCGTAGACCAGCATCACGTGTACCCAGTACACCATCAGTGAATTCTTGCCCAGCGTCTGCATCCAGCTCCAGCCCGCGCCCGCCCCATACTCCGTCCAGAGATACGCCCCGGCCATCATCAGCAGCGAGATGCCCGCGCGAATCAGGACCAGCGCCGGGCTGTCGGTCCAGAAGGTCGACTTCGTGTAGATCGAGTAGGGAATGTTAGAGAAGTACTGGCCGCCGAGCACCAGCCCGAACCCCATCAGCACCGACCACTGCATGAGCCGCTCGAACCGCTCCGCCGCCGTGCGCTTCACGATCGTCCCTGCCGCCAGCCCAAAGCCGATATACGCCGCGCACGGGAAAAACGCGAACCGGCCGAGGCCCGGCTCCGCCGCCAGGTATTGCCGCAACAGCATCGGCGCGCCATCCCAAGTGAAGTTCGCCACCAGCGGAGCCGCCGCGGCAATCGCCAGCCCCGCTGCCAGCGCGAATCGCGCGCGCCCCTTCCCGTCAAACATGGCCGCCACCGAAAGCGCCGCCATCCCCACCCCCATGCAGTTCAGGATGTCCACTTTCGCAAGCTCGTGGGGATCCGCGTGCGGCAGGCTCACAAGAAAGTTGGTGAGCCGGAACGCGAACGCGATTCCCAGGATATAGCCCGCCCGCCGCAGTGCGATGAGCCACCGGCGGAGCGGAGCCGGCTCGCGCCGCTCCAGGCTGTCCATCTGGAACGCCAGCGTCATGCCCGCCATGAAGAGAAACAGCGGAGCCGCCATCCCTCCCACAAACTGCGAGAGCACGTAAGGTCCGCCGTTCCACAGGTCCGTCCGCGTAAACGAATTGAAAGTGTGGCACTGGATCATGATCACCACGGCGAGCCCACGCATCCAGTCCAGAAAAGGAAATCGCTTCACAAAACTGAGATCCATGATAGCCGAAGTCGGCGCAAGCCGCTCATCGGGACGCCCGGCCGGCCTGCTCGGCCATCCTGTCGCACTACGCTAACCCATTGTCATGAAATAACCAGCTCAATCGGCGGCAACCGCTCCCTTACGGTCGCGGCTCTGAGAGCGCATCGGAGCCGCGACCGTAAGGGAGCGGTTGGCACGGTTATTTCGCGACGAGCGCTAAGTTCATCCGCGGCCTCACTTCACCTTCATCAGGACGAAGGTGAGATCGTCGTACTGTGCTGCGTCCTGAATCCAGTCCTTCAGCTCCTGCGAAATGCGCGAGGACATTTCCTCCACCGGCAAGTGGAGCAGTTCACCCAGCAGGCTCTTGAGCCGCTCCTCGCCGAACTCCTGGTCGGACGGATTCAGCGCCTCGGGGACGCCATCCGTGAATACCGCCAGCACATCGCCCGGCCGCAGATCGATGGTTCCCTCCTCGTAGCGGGCCTGGGGAAACATGCCGATGATGGTGCCGCCGGTCGAAAGCTCCTCGACCGTCATTCGGGCGGCATCGGCCCGCAGCAGGTAGGGCGGATTGTGACCCGCGTTCACGTAGCGAAGCTCGCGCTTGGGCTCGTCCAACTGCGCGTAGAAAAAGGTCGCATAGCTGTTGGTCCCGGTGGAGCGGTATAGGAAGTGATTCATCTTGGCGGCGAGCTGCGGCAGCGAGATGTCCGGCTCGGACGCGATCACCCGCAGCGAAGCCTGCACCACCGACATGATCAGGGCCGCCGCCACGCCCTTGCCCGCAACGTCGGCGAGCGCGATGGCCGTGCGGTGGCCGGGCAGATCGAGGAAGTCGTAGTAGTCGCCGCCGACGATGCGGGCGGGGAGGCTGAGGGCGGCAAGCGTGACCACCGGGGTTTCAAGAGAATGCCGCGGGACCAGGCGCTTTTGCACCTCGGCCGCCAATGCGAGATCGCGTTGGAGCCGCTCGTGCTCGACGATGCGATCGGTCAGGCGGGCATTCTCCAGCATGAGCGCGAAATGGTTCGCGCAGTCGCGCAACAGGCGTTTCTGGATGTCCGGGAATTCGCCCGCGTCGGGCGCTCCCAACAGAAGCACTCCCAACATCTCTTTGTTGGTGCGAAGCGAAATCGCCAGCCGGGCGCCGGTGTTCCGCAACGTCTCGATTTCGGCGAGGTGCTGCGGCTTGAACTCCTCGGCCCATCGGCGCCAGACGTCGAAGTCCTCGGCGGCGAGGGGCAGGGGCATCGTGCGGGATCGCAGGCGGCGCGCGAGGAGGCCGTCTTTGGGGATGGAGCAGGTGGGCACGGCATCGCCGGGGGCCGCCGCGGTTGCGCGGTACTCCTCCGCGGAGACACTCTCCAGCAAGAGCGCCGATTGCGCCCCCATGCTGCCGCGCAAGGACTCCAAAGCCGCGCGAATGGCCTCGCGAAACGAGGCGGCGCCGCGCGAGGCCTCGATGAACTCGGTGGTCAGGCTGGAGTCGGATGCCACCGTTTCGTCGCCGCCCGCGACGGCGCGGAAGAGCCCTTCGAACAACTGCCCCATGCCGTGCCGCGCCGTATCCCACATGGAGCCCGGCTGATTGCGGATGGCCACCATGGGAGACAACAGCGTGGCGCCCCACGCGGGGAAGAATGAGGCGGCCATGGCGACAACCGCGATGGTCACGGCGGATAACACGAACGGAAGGACTCCCGGGTTGTAGATGCCGAACTGGCGGAGCCCCAGCCAGACAACCGCAATCGAGACCACCGCGCCGAGCGCAGCCCCGTACGCCGCCATTTTCAATCCGGAACCCACGACGAGCGCCAGCACATCGTGGCTCAGGGCGCCGAGCGCCATGCGGGTGCCGAGCTCGACGGTCCTCTGGCGCACCCCGTACGAGACCACACCGTAGGTGCCGATGCTGGCCATGAGCAGGGCGGCGAGGGCGAAGAACGTCATCACGTAGGAGGCCACGCGTTTGAGCACTACCGAGTCGCGGACAATCTCGCTCATCATCTTCACTTCGTGGATGGGCTGCCCGGAGTTGACGTTTTGGATGGCGCGGCGCACTTCCGGGACCAGCGTTCTCTCCGGCAGCGGCGAGCGCACTACGAAGTGCAGGGGATTCACCGGCACCACCGTGGCGGACAGGTAAATCTCCGGCACGGTGTCTTCGTCCAGGCTGTTATTCTTTACATCTCCCACCACGCCCACCACCTGAAAGCGGTCGCCTGTCGGACTGCCGAAATGGCCGAAGGCTTCGATGGGCTCGCGATCCGGCCAGTAGCGTTTGACGGCGGCCTGGTTGACCAGCACCGTGAGCAGCTTGTCGCTGGTGTCGTGCTCGTTCAGCGGGCGGCCGCGGCGCAGAGGGATACGCATGGTGCGAAGGTAATCCAGGCTTACCGGAAGGAAGACCACTCTCTCACCGCGGCTCGGGTCGGCCGATGGGCCTTCCGGAAAGATGGCCGTGGCGAAGCAGCAGCTCAGCGGCAACTGGTTCACTAAGGCCGCTCCGCTCACGCCGGGGATGGCCTCGAGCGCCTGGAGCAGCCGCTCCTGATAGGCGACGCGGCCAGGCTTGCCGGGAATGGCCTCGGGAGAGAAGGCGATCTGGAAGGTCAGCAGATGTTGGGGATCGAACCCCGGCGAAACGTTGGCGAGGCGATGAAGTTCCGCAACCAGCACCGCGCTGACCGCCAGCAGCACGAAGGCCAGGGCGACTTCGGCCACCACCAGCGATTGCGAGAGGCGGCGGCTGCGCGCTCCCGCCGTGGCGCGCACGCCTTCGCTCAAGACCTCGTTCGGCGAGGTTCGCGCGGCCTGCCACAGGGGAGCGACGCTGGTGAGAGCGCCGGCGAAGAGGGCCGTGCCGAGCGCGAACAGGAGGACCCGCCAGTCGAAGGCGATCTCGCTGGCGCGGGCGCTGGCCGGCCCGGCGAACGAGACCAGAATCGGCACCAGGGCCACGCTGAACAGGATGCCGCCGGCCGCTCCCGGGAGCGCCACGGCCAGACCTTCCAGGAAATACTGGGAGGCCAGTTGGCGGAGTCCGGCGCCCAGCGCCACGCGCACCGCGGTTTCCCGCGCGCGAGCCACGGAGCGGGCGACCAGCAATCCGCCCACATTGGCGCAGGTGATGAGCAGCAGCAATTCGGCCGCTCCGAAGAGCAGGAGCAGCAGCGGCTGGATGTCCTTCGTGGCCAACCAGTGGAGGCTGTCTACCCGGGCGGAATAGGACGGGCGAGACGCGGGATCGCGTCTGGCAATATCCGCGGCGAGGCGCTTGGCCTCGGCATCCGCCTGCGCGAAGGTTACGCCGGGCCTGAGCCTGGCCAGGCCGAGGCGGGTACCGCTAGTGGGATGATCCCCTCTGCTCAGTGGATCGAGCGGAATCCAGACGTCGATTTTCGCACCGCTGTAAGAGACGCCCGCTGGTGGCAGACTGATGCCCGGCGGCATGATCCCGGTGACGGTGTAGATGCGGCCGCTCAGGGTGATGGTCTTGCCCACGAAGCCGGGATCGCCTCCCAAACGCTGCCAAAGCGAGTAGGAGATGACGGCGAAAGGTTCGCCCGCGTCGCGGAACCATTGCCCGAATCGCGGGCTCACGCCGATGCTGTTCGGCAGGGAAGGCGTGACCGCGACTCCATTGAGGAACAGCGGCTGCCCAGGGGCCGTGAGATTGTAGTTAGCGAACTCGACCCAGCCGAATACGTCGAAGCTCCGCAGGCGCTGCTGAAACTCGAGGATGTCGTCCAGATTCAGGCCCGACATGTGTTCGGGGTCCCCCAGGGTGGCGCCAAGGACCGACGCCCATCGCTCGCCATGCTGGTAGGGGATGGGCTTCAGCAGCAGCGTATTGACCACGGTGTAGATCGCGGTAGCCGATCCAATGCCGACGGTAAAGGCCACGACGATGAGGAGAGCGACCGCCTTGGCGCTCTTCCAGGACTGCCAGGCTTGCGAAGCGACGGATACCATGCCGGAGCTATTTTAGCGCGGCGAAAGCGTCACCCAGTTGATCTCGCGAGGCATGACAGACCACGCAAGACAATGCTGTTCCACCTGGTCTTAAACCCGAGGGCCGCGTCATGCCTATGTCCTCTCAAAAACCGCCGCCAGTTCGAACGCCGATCGCCCGTGCGCTATCCTGACGGGTGTGACACCTGTGGTTCGTAAGGCTCCCCAGTTTTCCCCAGAGGACGCCATCCGGCTCGCCGGCGAGATATACGGCCTGGAGGCCACCGCGGTTGAGCTGCCCAGCGAGCGCGATCAGAATTTTCGTTTGCGCGATTCCGCCGGCGCGCAATTCGTTCTGAAGATCTCGAACCCGGAGGAAGCCCTCGAAGTTCTCGACCTGCAGAACAAGGCGGTGAAGTTCCTGGCCGCGAGCGACACCGGCCTCGAATGGCCGCGCGTGGTTCCCACCCGCTCCGGCAACGAGATCGTCCCAATCGGTTCCGAAGGCGGTCCGGCATATTTTATCCGCCTGCTGACCTGGGTGGAAGGCAGATGCCTGGGTTACGTCCGGCCACATGGCCACGAGCTCCTGGCCTCCCTGGGCCGCGGGCTGGCCGCAACCGACGCGGCTCTCGCCGGTTTCTCGCACCATGCGGCCCATCGCACCTTGTATTGGGACGTGCGCAACGCCGCCCTGGCCCGCCGCCACCTGGGATTGCTCTCCGCATCGCAACGCGCGATGGTCGAGCCCTTCTTCGACGCTTGGGAAAAGATCGATTGGCGAACCCTGCCGGCGAACGTGATCCACGGCGATGCCAACGACTACAACATCCTGGTGGATGATACCGGCGTGAAGGTCACCTCGATCCTGGATTTCGGCGACATGGTCCACACGGCCACAGTGTGCGACCTGGCCATCGCCCTGGCCTACGTGATGCTCGACAAGCAGGACCCCATCGCGGCCGCCGCCGAGGTGGTTGCCGCTTATCACCAGCGCCGGCCGCTGGCCGGGCCCGAGGTCGACGCTCTCTACACGTTGACCGCCACGCGCCTCGCGATGAGCGTCTGCTACTGCGCCTGGCAGACCATCCAGGATCCGCACAACGAGTACCTGGCGATCTCGAACCGGCCGGCCTGGGCGCTGCTCGAAAGGCTCGACGCGATGCCTGCCGATTGGCCGCGCGAGGTGTTCCGCAGGGCCTGTGGCGCGACCGGCGCGCGCGCGGCCGGCGATCTTCTCGCCACGCGGCGCCGGCACCTCGGACCATCGCTGAGCATCTCGTATCGCCAGCCGCTCCACATCATCCGCGGCTGGAAGCAGTATCTCTACGATGCGGGCGGACGCGCTTACCTGGATTGCGTCAACAACGTCGCGCACGTGGGCCACTGCCACCCGCGAGTGGTGCGGGCAGCGGCCGAACAGATGGCGCTCCTCAATACCAATACGCGCTATTTGCACGAGTACCTGGCGGAATATGTGGAGCGCCTCGCCGCGATGCTCCCCGAGCCGCTGAGCGTCGTCTACCTGGTCTGTAGCGGCAGCGAGGCCAACGAGCTGGCCCTGCGGTTGGCGCGCGCCCACACGGGGCACGACGGCGTCATCGTGGTGGAGACGGCCTATCACGGCAACACCAATGCCCTGATCGATATCAGTCCGTACAAGTTCAACGGGCCGGGAGGACGTGGAAGGCCGCCGAACGTGGAGGTGGTTTCGTGGCAGGATAGCGGGGGCGTGCAGGCGGCGGTCGGCAGGCTGAAGGCCCCCACGTTCTTCTGCGAATCGGCCTTGAGCTGCGCCGGCCAGGTGATTCTGCCGCCGGGATACCTGCGTTCGGCATACGAAGCGGTCCATGCCGCGGGCGGCGTCTGCGTGGCCGACGAAGTCCAGACCGGATTCGGCCGCGCCGGCTCGCACTTCTGGATGTTCGAGACGCAGGACGTGGTGCCCGACATCGTCACATTGGGAAAGCCCATCGGCAACGGCCACCCCTTGGGCGCCGTCATCACGACGCCCGAGATTGCGCGCTCGTTTGCCAACGGCATGGAGTACTTCAACACGTACGGAGGGAATCCGGTGTCCTGCGCGGTAGGCCTGGCCGTGCTCGACGTGATTCGCGACGAAGGTTTGCAACAGAACGCGCGCGCGACCGGCGACTACCTGATGCGCGGTCTCGCGGGGCTGGCGCAGCGCCATCCGTCGATCCTCGACGTGCGCGGGCTTGGCTTGTTCCTGGGATTCGAGCTGCCGGCGGCCGAAGAAGCCGACGCGCTGGTCAACCGCATGAAAGACCTCGGCGTGCTCTTGAGCACCGATGGCCCCCTCCACAATGTGATCAAGATCAAGCCGCCGCTGGTCTTCTCGCGCGTGGACGCGGATCTGCTCCTGGATCGCCTGGACCAGGTGTTGGCATGAAGGAGATTCTCTCGCTCTCCGCCACGCAACAGGCCCGACTGATTCGTGAGCGCGAAATCTCTTCCGAGGAACTGATCCAGGCGCACCTGGACCAGATCGCGCAAGTGAATCCCGCGATCAACGCCGCGGTCGAGGTGCTGGCCGAGCGTGCGCTTGCCGATGCCCGCGGCGCCCCGCCCGGTCCTTTGCACGGCGTGCCGTTCAGCATTAAGGACTCGATCGAACTGGCCGGCGCCGTGTGCACCGCCGGCACGCTGGGACGGGCTGCGGCTGCGCCATCCACCGAAGACGCCACCGTGGTGGCCCGCTTGCGCGCCGCCGGGGCCATCCCCATCGCGCGGACGAATTTGCCCGATCTGCTGTTCGCCTTCGAGAGCGACAACCTGATCTTCGGCGCCACCAGCAATCCTTACGATCTGTCGCGCACGTCCGGCGGGTCGAGCGGCGGAGAAGCGGCCTTGATCGCCGCTTGCGGTTCGCCGCTTGGCCTCGGCAGCGACGCCGCGGGCAGCGTGCGCGTGCCAGCCGCCTTCTGCGGCATCGCGAGCATCAAGCCCACTTCGGGACGGCTGCCGCGGACCGGCCATTTCCCGCCCGCCGGCGGCTGGATCGAAGCGCTGTGGCAGATCGGGCCGATGGCGCGCTACGTGGAGGACCTCTCGGCCGCGATGCCGCTGCTGGTTGGTTCGGACGGGCGCGACCCTACCGCGGTCGACGTGCCGTTCCTCGATCCGCTGGACGTCAGCCTGCGCGACTTGCGCGTGGCCTTCTATACCGAGAACGGAATCGCCGCAACCGACCCCGAGGTGGTCCAGGTGGTTCGCTCCGCCGCCAACGCGCTGATGGACGACGTTGTCGCCGTGGACGAGGCGCGTCCGGCCGGCATCGAAGACGCCTATGACCTGGAGATGAAACTCCTGGGCGCCGATGGCGGTGACGGCCTGTGGCAATATCTGGAGGCGCTGGGCTCCACGACCGCGCATCCCTTGCTCCGCGGCTGGCTGGAGAAGCTGGAGGGATACCGGACCGATATCGCGGGCTTCCGGAAATATTGGGAGGAATGGGACCAGTACCGCGCCGCGATGCTCGGGATCTTCCGCGACTACGACGTGATTCTGTGCCCGGCCTACACCCAGGCTGCGCTGCCCCACGGTGCTTCCACGTTGCAAGCAAACTTCCGCGGCTTCAGCCACACCATGGCGTACAACCTGGCGGGATGGCCGGCCGCCGTGGTCCGCTGCGGCGAATCCGCCTCGGGCCTGCCCATTGCCGTTCAAGTGGTGGCGCGCCCGTGGCGGGAGGATGTCGCCCTGGCCGTCGCGGCGTGGCTGG
>Ga0209517_10006401_pt1 | contig 14580 bp, 12 predicted proteins | sample PeaSoiMetSII2010_FD_187695 | JGI IMG/M metagenome (GOLD analysis project Ga0209517, IMG submission 187695) | Peat soil microbial communities from Weissenstadt, Germany - SII-2010 (SPAdes) (version 2) | ecosystem: Environmental > Terrestrial > Soil > Wetlands > Peat | place: Germany... | reverse complement strand
GGCAACAAGATTCGCGAGCGTCTCGAGACTCGCCGCCTGCAACGCTCTCTGCGGAAGAGCTTCACCCCGGCGACCGCAAGCGTCACGTGCCTGTCCAGCGAGACAATGGCCGTCGGCCAATACCAGCAAGTCGTCCGCGAGATCGGCTTGATCGATCGACTTGCGCGACGCCAAGCGATGACTCGCGGGAAGAGCCGCAAGAAACGGCTCGTCGAACAGATCCACCGTGGTCAAATCGGATTCCGGAATCTCCGTCGCGAGCAGCGCGGCGTCCAGACGCTGGCTGCGCAACCGCTCCAGAAGCGAAACCGTGATGTCCTCCCACAGTTCGATGGTCAGCCGCGGGCAGGTTTCGCGGAGCGGACCCAGGATCAGCGGAATCAGATACGGTGCAAGCGTGGGAATCACGCCGAGCTTGAGCGGCCCCACCAATTGGTCTTGCGACGTTTTCGCCACCGACTCGACCAATCCAGCCTCTTCGAGCGCACGTCGCGCATGCTCCAGAATCTTTTCTCCAACGGGCGTGATCGATACGTGGCGGTTGTTGCGCTCAAACAGAGTTACGCCGAGTTGCTGCTCAAGCTTCAGAAGCTGACCGCTGAGAGTGGGCTGGCTGACGTGACACGCTTGCGCGGCCCGCCCGAAGTGGCGATGCTCGGCAACTGCCACGAAATACGAAAGTTCCTGCAGATTCATGAATCGTCAATACCAATTGTAGCGATCTGAACAATCGATTATACAGATCGCCAAATTGGGCGTACTGTAGTGGATGTCCACACAAGTCCAAAGGAGATCGAATTGTCAACCGAAGCGAAGTGTCCGTTCCGACATACCCAAGCTGGAGCCCCGGCGAATGCTAACTGGTGGCCGAATCAACTAAACCTGAAGATCCTGCACCAGAACTCCCCCCTGTCCGACCCAATGGACAAGGCTTTCAATTACGCGGAGGAGTTCAAGAGCCTGGATCTGGATGCCGTAGTCAAGGACCTCCATGCCTTGATGACGGCGTCGCAGGACTGGTGGCCCGCCGACTATGGCCACTATGGAGGGCTCTTCATTCGCATGGCGTGGCACAGCGCCGGTACGTACCGCATCGCCGACGGCCGCGGCGGGGCAGGCTCCGGCTACCAACGTTTCGCGCCGCTCAACAGCTGGCCCGACAATGTGAGCCTCGATAAGGCGCGCCGGTTGATCTGGCCGATCAAGCAGAAGTATGGCCGGAAGATCTCCTGGGCAGACCTGATGATTCTCGCTGGTAACGTCGCTCTGGAGTCGATGGGATTCAAGACCTTCGGTTTTGGCGGCGGACGCGAGGACGTCTGGGAACCGGATGAAACCTACTGGGGAGCCGAGAGCACATGGCTAGGCGACCAACGCTACACCGGCGACCGCCAGCTCGATAATCCTCTCGGCGCTGTTCAGATGGGCCTGATTTACGTGAATCCGGAAGGGCCCAATGGAAAGCCGGATCCAATCGCCGCGGCGCGCGATATCCGGGAGACGTTCGCCCGCATGGCGATGAATGACGAGGAAACCGTGGCGCTCATCGCCGGCGGGCACTCGTTCGGAAAAACCCACGGCGCTGCCGACCCGGGCAAGTATGTCGGCCGCGAACCCGAGGCCGCCAGCATCGAGGAGCAAGGCCTCGGCTGGAAGAACACCTTTGGCAGCGGCAATGGCGCGGCGACGATCACCAGCGGGTTGGAGGGCGCCTGGACCACCACCCCAACCAAGTGGAGCAACAACTACTTCGAGAACCTGTTCGGCTTTGAGTGGGAGCTCACGAAGAGCCCCGCCGGTGCGCACCAGTGGACTCCCAAGGGCGGAGCTGGAGCAGGCACTGTTCCCGATGCCCACGATCCGTCGAAGAAGCACGCCCCGTTCATGCTCACCACGGACCTCTCCCTAAGGTTGGACCCGATCTACGAGCCGATCGCGAGGCGCTTCCTCAAGAATCCGAAAGAGTTCGCGAAGGCGTTCGCCAAGGCGTGGTACAAGCTGACGCATCGCGACATGGGACCTGTTTCGCGTTATCTCGGCCCGCTGGTTCCGAAGGAAACGCTGCTGTGGCAGGACCCTGTTCCTGCAGTGGATCACAAATTAATCGCGGCGAAGGACATCGCTGTCCTGAAGGCCAAGATCCTCGCATCCGGACTGTCGGTCTCCGACCTGGTCACCACTGCCTGGGCGTCGGCGTCGTCGTTCCGCGGCTCCGATAAGCGCGGTGGGGCGAACGGGGCGCGAATTCGCCTGGCGCCGCAGAAGGATTGGGAAGTAAACCAGCCAGCCGCGTTGGCGAAGGTTCTCAAGAAGTTGAGTGCCATACAGAAGGCCTTCAACGCTTCGTCCGGAAAGAAGAAAGTGTCGCTCGCGGACCTGATCGTTCTGGGCGGCTGCGCGGCCGTCGAGGCGGCTGCGAAAAAGGCTGGGCACAACGTGACGGTTCCCTTCTCGCCGGGGCGCACCGATGCTTTGCAGAACCAGACCGATGTGCACTCCTTTGCCGTACTGGAGCCGGCCGCGGACGGGTTCCGCAACTACCAACGTAAGGGAGACCCAAGACCCGCGGAAGAGCTGCTGGTGGACCGGTCGCAGTTGCTCACGCTGACGGCCCCCGAGATGACGGTTCTGGTCGGCGGCATGCGCGCCCTGAACGCGAACTTCGGTCAGTCCAAGCATGGCGTCTTCACCAGCCGGCCCGGGACGCTGACGAATGATTTCTTCGTCAACCTGCTCGACATGGGTACGAAGTGGGAGGCTTCCTCTAGCGAAGGCGTGTTTGAGGGGCGCGATCGCGCGACGGGCAAAGTCAAGTGGACCGGCACCCGTGCCGATCTGGTCTTCGGTTCGAACTCCCAGCTCCGGGCGCTCGCGGAAGTCTATGCGTGCGATGACTCGAAGAAGGCGTTTGTGAAGGACTTCGTGGCTGCGTGGAACAAGGTGATGAACCTGGGCCGCTACGACCTGGCGTGATCTCACGTGAGACGAGGGGGGCTGGTGCTTTAGAGCGCCAGCTTCCCGTCGTACACCATATCCTCGGTGAAGAACGGCTCGGCGAACTTCAAGCGGCCGATCTGAGCGTCGAACTCGACGCGCCGGTCGGACGCCGTTATCTCGGTCGATCTCGAAAAGAAATAAACGATAACGGGGCCGTCGTCGCGCTGCAGGATCTCTACGCTCGACGGCTTGAAGTCTTTCTTGTCGTCGCGCTTGAGAACTGCTTGCTTTTTAAGGTCGCTCTCCATAGCGCGAGTGTCCGCCTTGATCATATTCCGCGGAACGCCGATGACGGCAATGGCATAGTGGTTTTCGTCGACGGTCGGCGCGTCTACGTCGCGGGCCCTCAACTCGGCTTCCCGCACCGGCATCGCGCTCTCCCAGCGCAGCGTCAACGTGGGCGGCGTCGCGGAATCCGTTCTTCCATTGCCGTTGCTGGAGTCGTCCGGATAGTTGCTTCCGGTGCGGCTTCCGCCCGGATACCCACCACCGCCGCCCGGATATCCGCCACCCCCGCGTCCCATCCCGCCGATTCCAGGTATCCCGATCCCAACTCCGCCAATCCCAATTCCGCCACCCCGGCGGCCTCCCCCGCCACCGCTTCGGGGCGGGGCCTGGTTGGCGGATCTTTCCATCGTGGGTGTGGTGGTCTTGACCCAGGGCGAGTCGGTCATCACCTGATGAGCGTCATCCACGGTCCATTCCGGTACCGGCTTCTTCCACGCGTCAACTGGCGCGGCCTTGTCATCTGCCAAGAGGGATACGGCACCTGTCGCCAAGATTCCCAACATCAGCCTAGTTTTGGTCATAGCGCACACCTTTGCTTCTCTAGACGTGAACGAAGTCGGCAAGGTTTCTTAGGGAAATCAATGCGACATGAGTAAACCACGTAATCTGCCATACCCGGGCTGCGCTGAACATCCCGAAAATTCCAAACGCACGCCGCCTGCTTCAATCCGCCCACGGGCCTATTATAAGGATTATAATTGCAGGCAGTCAGGGCCTCAGGAACAATGTCTTCTGACGAGTGGAGCATTGATCAGGCGGACTTAAAGCCGCTATCGCCGAGCACGCCGATCGGCGTGTACCGGATCGAGTCTGTGCTGTAGCCGATGGCCTGGCCGCCGCGCACTAGGCCGGGATCCTGCATCGGGATCTCAAGCCGGATAACATCCTGGTCGCCAAGAACGGTTACGCGAAACTCGCGGATTTCGGTCTGGCGAAGCTGGAAGCGACTCCTTTGTCGGGCGACGCCACGCAATCCATGGCGGAGGGTCAGACCCGCCCTGGAATGATTGTGGGAACCATCGCGTACATGTCTCCCGCTAGCTTCCACCGCGATCGCTGAATGCGAACGCCCTAAAAACTCTCGGTAAAGCTGTCGGTCGTGCAGGACTCGGAGCGCCTCTCCGGCCTGACCTTTTTCGTTCACCGTGACGAACACCGAAAACTTCTTGTGCGCATCGCACCCGATAAACTGTTCCATATTGCTGCAGACCTCCTTCCAGGCGTTTCGCAGTTTACGCGAAACCCCGCTGCAGCGCTTTCATAGCATCATTATCGGAAGGCTTCCACACCCCTGAGGTAGGTGGCACTCCTCCGATTAGCCGGTTACCATTCGTTTGACTTTCTTGGGAGCGTATAACCCTCATAAACACTCTTTGCGCCGGGCGGCCCGTGCAGTCAGAGCCGAGGACCGTCACTCCTACGAGACGCCGACTAACCGGCCGAGCGGATATGCTTCGGAATTGGCGGGAGCCCACTCATCCAAGGCGAAAGGTCCGTAAGATATATTTGAATAAGGTCAATCGTGTTCTTCGGTATGCGCGGGCTGGGTTTCCTGCTCGTTGCCTTCTCTCTCTCAGCTTCGCCGGAGGTGGTGAGACGCGCCGATGCGTTGTACCACCGGACTCAGTATGAGGCGTCGCTTAAGATTCTGGCGGGCGACCCGACTCCCGATGCCGCCACTTACGCCCTCATCGGCAAAAACTACTTCATGTTGGGCGATTACAAGAAAGCAATCGAGACTTTCGAGAGGGCCGTCGCGCTGGCTCCCCCAAGCTCGGACTACCAGCTATGGCTCGGCCGCGCCTATGGCAAGCGCGCGGAGACCGGCGGGTGGCTGACCGCGGGAATCCATGCGTCAAAAGCGCGCCAGTGTTTTGAAACCGCTGTTGCGCTTGACTCCCACAATCGCGAGGCCATGAACGACCTGTTCGACTATTATCTGAACGCGCCAGGCTTTCTGGGCGGAGGAAGCGACAAGGCGGAATCCATGGCCAAGCGTATCGAACATGAGCGGCCGGCAGAGTATCACTACGAAATGGCGCAGCTCGCCGAGCGGAAAAAGCAATACGCTGCCGCTGAGCAGCACTTGCGCTCCGCCGTGAGCCTCGCGCCGGGCGACGTGGGCCGTATTCTGGACCTTGCGCGCTACCTTTCCAAGCACGGGCGCATCGAGGAAGGCGACGCTCTTTTCCAGGAAGCCGGTAAGCTCCGGCCCAATGAGCCGCGGGTGGTTTTCGCGCGCGCCGAAAACTATGTCGAAACGCGCCGCCATTCGGATGAAGCGCGCAACCTGCTGCGCCAATACATTGCATCGGATCGTACTCCAGACGATCCGTCGCAACAAGCCGCCGAGAAACTGCTACACGAGATCGCCGGCAAGTGAGATCCCTGCCGCGCGCCCTTCTGCGAACTTATTCAGTCCTGCTGCTGTTCATCGGGCTGAAGGCCGCCGGCAATCTTTCGCTCGCCTGGGGCATGACACATCTTACGGCGGAGGCGTCAGCGAATCCGCTCTTCTATCTGCGCGCAATGCTCGATCCGTTTGTCGCGCTGGGCGTCGTCCTGTTGATCGTCGCTCTGCTGGCGAGGATGGTTCTGCTGAGCGTGGCGGATTTAAGCTTCGTGCTTCCGGTTACGGCGGTGGGATACGTGCTGGCGGCGCTGCTAGGCAAGGCGGTTCTGCACGAGGTTGTCACTCGTCAGCGCTGGCTGGGGATTTTCCTGATCTTCGGGGGCGCCGCTCTGGTGAGCTTCACGCGGCAAAAGACGACGGACACCGGAGAAACATCCAAATGAAGTGGTTTTTGGTGGGCGTGATGGTAACGGCGACCGTGCTCAGCGACCTGCTGCAAAGCTTCGAGATGAAACGCGCGGGCGAACAGTCCGTGGGCGCTCGCGGCTTCATCCGATTGCTCAAAATCATCGCGCACCGGCGTTTCTTGATTCTCGCGATCGTGTGCATGGCGTTTTCCTTCTTTTCATTTATGGCGCTGGTACAAGTGGAGCCCCTGAGCTTCGCAGTCCCGGCCTCGGCGGCGAGCTATATCCTGGAGACCGTGTTGGCCAAGCTGGTGTTGCGGGAGCAGATCGGCATGCAGCGCGCAGCCGGAGCCTTGATAGTGCTGGCAGGCGTGGCGCTGCTAGGCGGGTGAACGCTGGGATGTTAGCAGCATCACTTCCCGGCGGGATCGGATACCACGGGGACAAGCTGTCCCTGGCGGATGTAGTAGTCCGCGCCGCGCCATCGTATGCTGTTGCGGGCGAAACTCGCGACCCAGATGAAGAAAGCCACGGCGTCCCACAGAGGAATCAGGATCATCGGCTTCCATAGGCGCGTCTGGCGCAAGCCGCGTACCCCGATGGTCCATGTCATCGCCACGCGCAACGCCAAGTAAGCACCGAGATAACCAAAAACCACCGCCGCGGATGGGTGAATCGCGATCGCGGCAAGCGACCAAGGCAAGCCCTGCGTCAGCAGCAGTCCGAAGTGCCCCCACGGACGCATGTGGCGCATCACCACGATCCAGCGCAGGCGCTTATACAGCAGCTCGCTCATCGATTGATAATCGGAGACTGTCGACACGGCGTAGGGAAGCAGTCTCACCTCGTAGCCTTGCTCGGCTATCAGACGTCCCACCAGAAGATCGTCTGCCGGACGATTTTCCAGGGCCGCATAGCCCCCGAATCCGTCCAGCCTGGCGCGGGTGGTGGTGATGGAAGGTCCGAGAGTGAACTTGAGCCCCTCCAACTGCCAGTCGACCAGAACGCCGGCGTAAAAATCAGACATCATACCCGCGGTTTGCAGGTGATCGGCAAACGTCCTGCTATCGAGATGGACATAAAAACAAGTGACCACGCCCACTCCTGGCTCGCGAAGGGGAGCCGTCACCATTCGCAAGTAGTCCGGCTCGACGCGCACATCGCTGTCGCTGATGGCCACGACTTCGTGGCGCGCTTCCGCCACCAAACGTGTGAGCTTGGCGACCTTGTCATTCGAGGCAACGCGGCCCGAGCCCAACAGGACGCGAATCTCGAGTTCGGGAAAATCGCGCTGCAATTTCTCGACAACGGTACGCACAGCCTGATCATCGGGATCGACGCACAGTAGTAATTCGTAGGCGGGATAATCCTGCCGGCAAAAGCTCGCTAGGTTCTCATAGGCGCCGGGATCGAGCCCGCGAATCGGTTTCAGGATGCTGACGGGCGGCGTGAAGGATAGATCCGCCGCGGCCCTCGGCTGTCGAAAATAGCGCCAGGCGCTGAACAGCGAGATCCCGTAATAGATGAAAGGGATGGCCGCAATCCCCAAGAAGACGTATGCGGCCGTCACGACCCCTGGCTTCTCCCCTGCGCCGGCCGATTGCAAAGAAGCACCTTACCGCCGCTCGAAACGATCACGTTGAGCCGCCCGCTACCCACCAGTTTTTCGAAACGCGGCATCGCGGACTGGGTCGCCACCAGATAGTATCGCTCTGGGGAAAGCCACAGTTTCGTCCATTGCGAATCGTCGATGAACACATCGGGAGCGCCGGGAGCATAGGAACCATACACCAGGTTGTTGAAGCGCCCGTTCAGCAGCAGAGCTTCCCGATTAGTGTAAAAGAAAACGGAGGAGAAAGTGTAGTAATGATGATCCACGATGAGCCTCCCTTCCGGCGCGCGCAGCAGCGCGTCGGCGAGAGGCCGCGAGGACATGTACGGATCGAACACCACCAGCGCCATTCGTGCTGCTTGAAAAAACAGAACCAAGGAGATCGCCGCCGCGAGAAAAGCTCGCTGCCCAGCTCGCACCGTGCCGATGGCTCCCACGAAAAATGCTGCGGTGGCCAGCAGCAGCGGCGGACGAAGATAGGCGAATGAGGCTAGCGTCAGATCTCCCATGTGGCCCAGGGAAAGTGTATATGCGCCAGGATGCTGGCTCAGCGCCGATGAAATGTCTCCGGGTGTGACGTTGTTCCGCACCAGGAACCACAAGACTCCTGTCGCGCACCCCGCGCAGAACATAACGCCGGAGAGCACCCGCGTTCCACGTACCACCCAAACGCCTCCAGCCGCCATCGCCGAGCCTGCCAGCAGCGCGAGCGCCGGATAACACGGCATCGAATAATACTCCTGGGTGGTTGAGAACGTGAAAAAGACTAGGACGAAGCCTATCCAGCAAAGGGCCAGCAAGCGAGTTTTGCCGGCGCGGTCATTCGGACGATAGGAAAGCTTGGCAGCCGCCGGAAAATAGACGCTCCATGGAAACAGCCACACCAGGTGCAGCAGCCAGAACCACAGGCGCGGGACGGTGTTGTAATCGCGCGGATAACGCAGATTCAAGAAGCGCAGCACCTGCTCGTTCATGAAGTAGAACCACAGAAAGCCGTGATACTCGCCAGGAACGCTGCTGAAGCTTAGATCGAAATACGGAGGGTTTCGCAGCGTGGCCAGAATGTGCCACGGCGCGGCGATCAACAACACGATCATCAGCCCGCTCGCCGGATGGATCCGCTTCCACACGCTCCTCTGAAATAACTGACGCGTGAGGGCGAGGTAAATGACGCCGGCGGCAACGGGGAAAACCACGCCAATCAGACTTTTCAGCAGCAGACTCACGCCGAGACTCGCGGCCAATAAGAAGGCCCACCAGCGCGGGTGGCGCTCTTCCTCATCCATGGCGCGAAGAAAAGCCCACATGGATAGCGCGATGTCCGCGGCCAGCATGACGTCGGGAATCTGAATGCGGGTGAACAGGAACAGGCCCACACATGTCGCTATCGACAGCCCGGCGAACAGGCCTGCGCGCCTGCCGAAGGCCCAAGCACCGAAAGCAGCGGTCAGCCAGGAAAGAGCCATCGCGGCGAGGACTACGGGAATGCGCGCGACCCAGTCGTGAACGCCGAAAAGCCGGTAGCAGATCGCCATCAACCAGTAGATGAGCGGTGCCTTCTCCAGATACGCGACGCCATCGAGGCGCGCCGTCACCCAATCGCCCGAGGTCAGCATGTTGCGCGCGATCTGCGCTTGCACGGCATCCACGTCATCCATTAGCGATGGAGGAGAGACCATGCAGCCGAGATAAACGGCGCCCGCGAACAAGAGGACAACTAACGAGACGTAGAGACCTGTGCCACTGCCCGCTGGCGGCGTTCTGCTACCGGCGTCGTTTGAATTCGCCATTTCTTCATCCAAAGGAAGAGAATCATCAGCCCCCACAGATGGTAGCCCAGGTTCGCGCGCCGATCCATGTGGGCCTGCACGCAAGCTTCGATTTGGGGGATGCGGAAGAAGTCGCCATATCGTGTCGAGGCGTCGTCCACCGCGTCGCGCAGCAAGGGCCGCAGCGGGCCGCGGAACCATTGATGGGAGGGGATATCGAAGCCGATCTTGCGTTTCGAAAGCATCGCCGGCGGCAGCTTTCCCCGTATCAGCTCTCGCAGAAGCACCTTTTGCCGTCCATCCCGTATGCGTAGATCGTCCGGCAGTGTTGCGGCGAATTCCACGATCCGATGATCGAGAAAAGGAGGCCGAACCTCTACGGCATGCGCCATGCCGACGCGGTCGACTTTTGTGAGGATGTCGTCGGGTAGATAGTACTTTTGGTCGAACCAGAGGTAGGAACTCAGGTTGTCGCCCGCGGCTGCGAGGCCGGAAAGGATGGCATCAAGCGCGCCCGGTAACTCCGGCCGCACCAGGGATCGTTTTTCGCCGTCGGAGAAGGTTCCGTTCCAATAGACGTGAGCCTTCTCCGGCCGCATACGGCACCCTTCGAGAAAGCGCTTTAGCTTATAGTCAAAGCCGATCTTTTCATCCGAAACGGGCCACCGCCGGGCGGCGCTCGCCGCCCATTCCAGGGCTTGAGAGGGCAGGCGGCGTGCAGCGCGGGCCAGGATGTTCGCCCGGTAAGTCACATAGCCGGCGAACAGTTCGTCGCCTCCGTCGCCGCTGAGAGCAACGGTCGCACTGTTCTTCGTGAGCTTGGAAAGAAACCACGCTGGAAGCGCGCCCGCGTCCGCGGTCGGCTCGTCGGAATGATGCGCGAATTGTTCAATGGCTCCGGCGAGATCGCAATCGCCCTCCAAGTCGAGCCCGGTGTGCTCGGTGCCGTAGCGCGACGCGATCTGGCCAATTTGCGACGTTTCGTCGAAGCTATACCCGCGAAAGGAAATCGAGAAAGTTTTCAGGCGCGTGCTGGAAGCCTCAGCCGCGTAATGCAGCAGCGTAGCAGAGTCAATCCCTCCGCTCAGCCACAAACCTAGCGGCACATCGGATACCAGATGCTCGCGCACGGATTGTTTGAGCAGGGAATCAAGCTCCTGTCGCGCCTCGGCCAATGCCCGGCGGCGTTCGGGTCCGCGCGGCAGAGTCCAGTACGATTCGATGCACACCTTGCCGGCGCGCCACTCGAGCCAGTGTCCCGGCCCGAGTTTTTCAATGCCCTCGACCAGTGTCCGCGGGCCAGGCACGTAATTGAGCGACAAGTAGCAATCCAGACCATCCAGACTCAATTCCCGGCTGATCTCGGGATGGACGAAAATCGATTTCAGTTCGGAGCCAAAATACAGCTCACTTCCACGACGCGCGAGGTAGAGGGGTTTGATGCCCATACGGTCGCGCGCCAGAACCAACCGCGTCCTCGATTCGGTCCATAGGGCGACGGCGAACATCCCGCGCAGCCGTCTAAAACAGCCGGTGTCCCATTCGAGAAATGCCGCAAGCAGCGTTTCCGTGTCGGTTTGTGAACGGAAACGATGGCCGCGCTGCTCAAGATCACGGCGGATCTCTTGGTGATTGTAGATCTCCCCATTGAAGGCGATCACCGTGTCTCCGCTCTCCGCGGTCATGGGCTGATCGCCGGCATCCAGGTCGATGATCTTGAGCCGTGCCGCACCGAGTGAGATCGTGTGGGACTCGAAGACGCCTTGCTGGTTTGGGCCGCGATGAATCAGGGATTCGACGGCGCCGCGGATACGGCTGGGATCAGGATCGACCCGTGTGTGAGTGAACCCGGCGATGCCACACAATTCAGTGATCTCCCCGCGCCAGCAAAGCGTCCGCTGGCACGGAGACGGCCGGACCGCGCTGCTGGTTGCGCGATTTTCGCCACTCTATTTGCGGATGAAAAAGCGACGCATCCACCCGGTCCTGATATTTCATCGCGATATTCATAAGCGAATCGAGCAGAGAATCGCCTAGGAAGTGGGGCCGCAATCCGAGATCGATCAGCCGGGAATGCTTAGCGTTGTAATAATGCTCCTCGGCTTCCACCCGCGGCGTTGGCAGATGTTCGATTTCGACGCGCAGTCCCATTTTCCGCGCCGCGGTCCTGACCATGTGGGCCAGCTCAAGAATGGAGAACTGTTCCGTGAACTGATTCAATACGCGGCATTCGCCGGGAGCGGCGGGATTCAGGCAGGCGAGCTCAATGCAGCGCACCGTATCCCGAATGTCGAGAAACCCGCGCGTCTGGCCGCCCTTGCCGTAGACCGTGAGCGGGTGCCCGGAGGCGGCTTGCACGCAGAAACGATTGAGAACCGTACCGAAAATATCGTCGTAGTCGAAGCGGTTGATCAGCGCTTCGTCCATGCCCACTTCGCCGGTGACGGTTCCGTAAACCACGCCCTGGTTGAGATCCGTCGCGCGCAGTCCCCAGATCTTGCAGGCGAACATGATGTTGTGACTGTCGTGAACCTTGGAAAGGTGATAAAACGATCCCGGCTGCTTGGGAAACGGCAAAACGTCGCTCCGTCCGTTATGCTCGATCCGTATGTAGCCCTCTTCGATATCGATGTTCGGCGTGCCGTATTCACCCATGGTGCCGAGTTTCACGAGGTGGCAATCGGGAACGATTTCGTGGATGGCAAACAGCAGGTTCAAAGTGCCGACCACGTTGTTCACCTGCGTGAACACGGCGTGCTTGCGGTCGATCATGGAATACGGCGCGGCCCTTTGCTCGGCGAAGTGAACTACCGCGTCCGGCTGGAACGTCTCGATCGTGGAAGCGAGAAACTCGTAATCGGTAACATCCCCCGCGAAGAAGTCGATGGTCTGGCCGGTAAGCTCCTGCCAGGCGCGCAAGCGCTCGGAGAGCGGGCGGATCGGGGTTAGAGTCTGAGCGCCAATCTCATGATCCCACTGACGTCGCAAAAAGTTGTCGACAATCGCAACCTGGTGCCCTCGATTGGACAGAAATAGCGCAGTTGCCCACCCGCAGTAGCCATCTCCGCCCAAAACGCAGATTCTCATTTAGTCCTTTCGTGGATCGCGAATCTAAATCCTGAATGCTCCTAACTAAAGTCTAACTATGTCGGATGCGCACAGAGAATAAAAATTTACGCATCTTTGCGGAAATAATCTATCCATTCAGCTGTTTTGATCCGAACGATGCATCTGAATGTGCTGAACGGCATACCTCAGATATGACTTTGAACGAAGGGGTGGCTGGCGCGTGCGTATGCCATGGCTGGCCGGCGTCCGGAAGCGCGCGGGAAGTTCTATCGCCCACTGCGAGGCTTGACCCCGCTCTCGACAGGTTCCGCTCTGATCCTCGGGTTCAGGCTCAGGTGGCGCGCCTCAACATTCCCGATCCGCCCAAACAGTGAATCTACAGCGGCAGCACCGCCGCGACCCGTTCCCCTACCGGCTCCTTCTCGATCGGATTCCGGAGCGGGCGACCGAAGCCGTCCCACTGGATCACGACCTCGTCGCCTTCTTCCAGAACCACGCCATCTCCGTAACTGGAAACGCTGCCGCCCAGGAAATGGACATGCACGTCGCCTGGAATCCGGTGCGGCTCGAATTCGAAATGACACCGCTCAATTTCCTCCAGTCCGAATGCCGTGTGCTTCTCGCCGGTCCGGATTTCCTTGGACCATATCGGCGCTCCGCCGCGCTCGACTGTAACCGAGCCGGCCACGTCCTGGAATTCGGCATCGAGCGCCAGCTCCGGCCCGATGGCGCAATTCCGGAGCTTGGCCCGCGAGAGCAATCGAGCATCCTGCAGCGGCATGGCCGGATCCGCGAATTCGTTCCCGGGCGTGAGTCCGACGCGCCGCGGAACGCCGTCCGGCCCGATGAGGTAAACCGCCGCCAGTTCCGCTTCCTCGGCCCCACCTAACGCGAAACTCGGAATGGTCAGCGGCTCGCCATGCGCCCGCAGGTGCATGCCGTTGCCTTTTGTGAACCAGGGTGGCGACGTGGGCGAAGAGCCATTCGCCGCGCCATGAGCGTTCGCACATCCCGAAACCAGGCAACACGCGGTATGCCCGGGATGGTCGAAGCTCGGCAGGAACCGCCAGCCGCTCCGCAGTGCGTAAACCTCACGATAATCCAGAACAATGCCCGACAAGTCCGTGCTCAGAAGTTCCCGCAGCTTCTGGCCCGTCTCGATCGCCGCCATGGCAAAGTCATACGCCGTCCGGTAGGTGGACAGAAGATGGAGCTCATCATCGCTGCCGTTGCCGCTGCCGCCGTCGCCGTTCACCAGGGCGACGCGGCGTCCATAGTCCGGATGGATAATCTGAACGAGTCGTGTCAAGGCCTACAGTTCAGCGTTACACATCAGGCCCATCGGCGCGATCACCCCTCTTTCGGGTTGGCATACTAGGGTCATGGCAAAACGAATCGGAGTGCTTGGATCGGGCGTGGTAGGGCGAACGCTCGCCGAGGGGTTTCTCAAACACGGATACGAGGTGATGCTAGGCACTCGCGATCCGGGCAGAGGCGAAGTGCCGGCCTGGGTTGCCCAACAAGCGGCCTCGCATCCAGGCGCGAAAGCCGGCACCTTCCGCGAGACTGCCGTTTTCGGCGAAATCGTTGTCCTGGCGGTAAAAGGGCTCGTCGTCGAGGAAGTGATCTTGCAGGCCGGCCCGGATCACATGACCGGCAAGATCCTGGTAGACACCACCAATCCGCTGGCCAGCGACGCGCCGGTGGACGGAATCCTCCAGTTCACCACTGGACCCAACCAATCTCTGGGCGAGAAGGTCCAGATGCTGCTTCCCAACACGCATGTAGTGAAGGCGTTCAACAGCGTGGGCAGCGGACTCATGATTCATCCGAAATTCGAGCAGGGCACGCCCACTATGTTCCTGTGCGGCAACAATCCCACGGCTAAATCCCAGGTATCTGAGATCTGTGTTCAGTTCGGCTGGGAGCCTTATGACTGCGGCGACATCGCGGCGTCGCGTGCGCTGGAGCCGTTATGTATTCTCTGGACCCTGCCTGGATTCCTGCGCAACGATTGGCGCCACGCCTTCAAGATGCTGACAAAGTAGCCCTCAAAGTGGGGCAGGTCTCCAGACCTGCAGCGGG
>Ga0209517_10006400_pt1 | contig 14583 bp, 10 predicted proteins | sample PeaSoiMetSII2010_FD_187695 | JGI IMG/M metagenome (GOLD analysis project Ga0209517, IMG submission 187695) | Peat soil microbial communities from Weissenstadt, Germany - SII-2010 (SPAdes) (version 2) | ecosystem: Environmental > Terrestrial > Soil > Wetlands > Peat | place: Germany... | reverse complement strand
ATGGGAGCCTCCGCCGTGGGCATCGTCGTGGACGGCATCAACGCGATGCTGGAAAAGCGCGATGTCAGCGTCACCCACCGCAAGGTAGCGCCAGAGTTGGTGGTGCGCGAATCCACCCGCAGGCTGACCTAGGGAGAATCGGATTCACTCCAGAACTTTGTCATATCGAGCGGAGTACAATTGACTGCTTGCAGGTCGCGATTCGGTCACACGCCAGGCGTCAGAACGGTCCTGCCTCCTGAGCCTGATCCGGCAGGGCCGGGCCTCAATTTCCTCTTGACAGCTGGTGCGATATAAACGCACTATTCATACGATTTAATAACCCATCTCGGGTCTCAATCCAAGGGGAGAAGTGCACCTGCGTTTTCGAAGCGAGCCGCGAGGCTCCGAACGAACAAGGGAAGACGCGCGGGGCAAAGCCCGCGCCAACGGGAGAGGGAAAATCATGAATACTGGAAGCGCAATCGTCAAGAGAGTGTGGAATTTTCTTTCTGTTTGTATTCTTTTTCTCTGCGCGGGTTCTGTCGCGCTTGGCCAGGCCGGCAGGGGCAGCATCAGCGGCCTGGTCACCGACCCAGGAGGCGCTGTCATTCCCGGAGCCCAGGTAGTCCTGCTGAACCCTGCAACCGGAGTGACGCAGCACACCGTCACCAGCGGCGGGGGATTGTACACCTTCATCTCCCTCAATCCCGGCGTGTATCAGGTGACCGCTAGCCAGACGGGCTTTAAGAGCGTTGCCCAAGAAAAAATCACGGTCAACGTCGATCAGGTCACCGAGGTCAACATCACCCTGCAAGTCGGAGCCGCCACGGAGACGGTCACCGTCACCGAAGGGGTCACCCTGGTTGAGCCCAGCAACTCTACCGTCGGCTCGCTGATCGGATCGGAAACGATTGACCGGGTGCCCCTCATCTCCCGTAACGTTTACGACCTCATCCAGTTGAGTGCGGGCGTGAATGCAGTCAACGGTTCGCCTAACTCGAGCGATTCGATGCAAACGGTTCAGAACATTTCGATCGGGCGTCCGGGAGTCGACGTCGCCGCCGACACGGTCAACGGCTCTTTGGTCGGATCCGTCTACTTCATGCTCGATGGCGCCCCGATTGGAATTGCGGAAAACAATGCCGCTGCCATTATCCCGGCGATGAACATTCCCGAGGACGGCATCGACGAGGCTCGAGTCGAGACCCAGAATACGCCGGCGTCCTACCAGAGCGGCGGCGCGGGCGTCATTAGCCTGGTCAGCAAGTCCGGCACCAACAAGTTTCATGGCGATGTTTTCGGCGTTTTCCGGCCCGACGCCTTGTCCGCAAACGATTACTTCACCAAGCAGAGTCAACTCCAACAGGGCCAAAAGAACACGCCACCCGGCTTCCACCGTTACCAGGAGGGCGGCGCCATCGGCGGACCGATTAAGAAGGATAAGCTCTTCTTCTTCGCGGATTACGAGGATACGCAGCAGCAGGCGTTCGAGGGCGTGAAGACCTATGCCGTCCCTACCAGCGCGGAAAGATCCGGAGACTTTTCGGCTTTACTCAACTATGTCGATCCTGTTAATGGGCCCTCTCCCATCGTTATCTACGATCCGACCTTGCCCGACAATGCTGACGGCACGCGACAGCCATTCCCCGGAAACAAAATCCCCAACCCGAATCCCATCGGCTTGCTGTATCTGTCGAAAATGCCGCATTGCAACATTCCCGACCCTGTCACGTGTGATCAGGCAACATCGGATGTTAGCCCCAATTATGGTATGCCAGGCCTGGACCCGTTCAAAGCACACAGGTTCGACGTCCGTGTAGACTGGAACGCGAGCGACAAGCAGCGCATCTTCACCCGCTTTTCCTATGACAAGTTGATCTTTTCCACGGCCAACGTCTTTCCCAGTGGGTGGGACCTCGACTATGCCCAGAACGTGACCAACGGGCGCAACCTTCTCGTGGCGGACGACCTGACCATCAATTCCTCCACCGTCCTGAACTTGCGCTATTCCTTTACCCGCCACTACGAGAATCAGGGAGGGCCGCCCTCGTACTTGAGCACCGACATCACATCGCTTGGCTTCCCCGCCTCGCTGGCCGCGGAGGAGGTCTTCAAGCAACTCCCCTTCATTGTCTTTGACGACGTAGGGGGCGGGGTGGGCGGGACCGCTGACTACAACAACTTCGTCTATGCCAGCGAGAACAGTGACGTCAACGCCACCATCACCAAGATTCGGGGCAAGCATGAACTGAGCGTCGGCTTCGAGTGGATGAAGCGCTACCTCAACGTCGGCCAGCCGCCTGCACCCGCGGGTGCGTACGGGTTCGACGTCAGCGCTACGGATCAGTCCGTTGCCAGTGTCTCCGGTGGCAGCGATTTCGCCTCCACCCTCATCGGCATGGGAGAGCTGCCCGGCAACGAAACCGGTGGGGGTTCTTACCCCAGTTTCAGCAAAGACGTCTTCGCCGCCGAGTCCAACCCTTATTATGCAGCCTTCTTCGAGGATACTTACCATGCCTCGAAAAGTCTGACCATCACCGCCGGCTTGCGCTGGGATATCTTTGGTGGGCGCAACGAGCGCTTGAACCGCCAGGAGTACTTTGATCCCAACGCCACCAATACGGTGAGCGGCGTCTCCTATACTGGTGCGGAAATCTATGTCAACGGTAGCCACCGCTCTCCCTTCAAGACCAATCTGCACGACTTTGGGCCTCGCCTGGCTTTTGCCTGGCAGCCGGTTACCCACTTTGTCGTGCGCGGCGGCGCAGGTTTCTACTATGGTCCCAGCACCCAGAACGTCGGCAGCGCGGGCCTGAACACCGATGGATTTTCTTCCGGCACGACCTGGGAATCCACCTGCTTTAACGCAGACCAGAACACGGTCTTCAATACCGGCAACGCGCCTTGTGTCGCTGGGACGGCCGATGCCTTCACTGGCCCCTATTCATTAAGCAATCCCTTCCCCAATGGAGTTACCCCGGTTTTCACTACCGCGCCACCGGGTCTGGGCAATAACTTGGGGATAACTCTAAGCACCGTGCTGCATTCCCAGCGCACGCCCACCACCTACAACTACAACTTCGGTATCGAATACGAACTGCCGCATCAGGTGGTCGTGAGTGCCGCCTATGTCGGCAGCCGGGGGCTTTTCCTGCCCTTCGGCAGCGTCGATCTGAATCAGCTCGACCTGGGCACGATCGCGCAATATGGCGATGCGCTGTGCATCACGCAAGACCCGAGCTGCCAGGTGCCCAACACCTGGGAGGCGATTCTGCCCCCGACCAACCAGTGGTACCAGTCTCCTACGGTGCCACGGTATGTTGCGCTCGAAAAATATCCTCAGTTCGGCGGCGGCGGCGCTAATAACGGCGTTGCCATCCATGGTTACCCCGCGGGCGACTCCGAATACAGCTCCCTGCAGACCAAGGTGCAAAAGCGGCTGACGGGCCATTTCACTACGCTGGCTACCTTTACCTGGGGCAAGATCATGACCGACGACGGAAATCCTCCCCTGGGCTTCGTAGGTACTCACAATGGCGCAGCTCAAGACTGGAGAAACCTGCGCTATGAGCACTCGGTCAGCCCGCAGGACGTCAAGTATTCGTTCACCGGGCAGGTATCTTATGACTTGCCGGCTGGCAAGGGCCAGGCCGTCAATCTGAACGGAGTAGCCAACGCCATTGCTGGCGGCTGGACTGTCAATGCCATCCTCTATCTCAGCACGGGCGTCCCTGTCGCTTCACCGGGCTCGGGAACACCGAACACACCTTTCGGTCAGCGGGCCGACATGGTCTGCAACCCGGCAAGTGGCGCCCCGCACACGCCAACTCAGTGGTTCAAGGTCGATTGCTTTGCTCAGCCCGGCGGCTCAATCAATCCAAATCTCTACGTTCCGGGAACCGCTCCCGCCTACCTTGACAACGTTCGCACCCGGGGGGCGCGCGACCTGGACCTCTCCATCTACAAAACGTTCAAGCTGACCGAAACGAAAGCGCTGCGCTTCGATATCTCTGGCTATAACATGACCAACTTCGCGCAATACGGTTACCCGAATGTGACCAGCGTTGTCGGTGCGGGGATTCCAGGTGCCCAGTTCGGGTTGATCTCGAACAACGTCAACACCCCGCGCCAGTTCCAGTTTGGCGCGCGGTTTACCTTCTAAACGGAAGACGGGGATCAGAAGAAACCCGGCCTCTTCCGAGAGGCCGGGTTTCTTTTCAGGGATCAGGGGCCAGAGATCAGAGGCCAGTGCCCAGTTCTGAGTCCTGCACTTCCTGACCTCTGATCCCTGACCCCCTGACCTCTGCGTTACCCCACCGGAACCGTGTGCCGCGCCCCCACCGCTTCCAGCGCCTGCTCCAGATCCGCGAGCAGATCGTCCGCACTCTCGATCCCCACGGACAGCCGCACCATCTGCTCGGTCACGCCCATTTGTTTCCGCTGCTCGGCCGAGATCATGGCATGCGACGTGAGCACCGGGATGGACACCAGCGACTCCACTCCGCCCAGGCTCGTGGCCAGCGTAAACAGGCGCATCGCCTCGCTGACCCGCCGCGCGTCCTCGCCCGTGCCCTCGACCTCAAACGTGACCATGCCGCTGCCCCCGCTCATCTGCTCGCGCGCAATCGCATACTGCGGGTGGCTCTTCAGAAAGGGATAATGCACTCGCCGCACTTTTTCATGTTGGCCCAAAAACTCTGCGACGCGCAGCGCGTTTTCGTTCTGCCGTGCCACCCGCACCGCCAGCGTCTTCAGCCCGCGGATCAGCAGCCAGGCGGCATGCGGATCCATGACGTTACCGAGCGTCGTGCGGGTATCGTTGATCGGTTCGATCAGTTCGCGGCGCCCGGCGATTACGCCGCAGGTCAGGTCGGCGTGTCCGCTCAAGTACTTGGTGCCCGAATGCATCACCAGATCAATGCCGTACTCCGCTGGACGCTGGTTGATGGGCGTCCCAAAAGTGCTGTCCACCATGCTGATCAGCCCATGCTCTTTCGCCAGCGCGGCGGCCTTCTTCAGATCCACCACGCGCAACGTGGGATTAGTCGGCGACTCCAAATATAGAAGCCGCGTGTTCGTACGAATCGCCCGCGCGTGCTGCGCATAATCATTGGTGTCGACAAACGTCGTTTCAATCCCCAGCCGCGGCAGCCATGACGACAGGAACTTAGTCACGCCGCCGTAAATGTCGCGTTGCGCGACAATGTGATCCCCCGCCTTCAGCAAGGCCATGACGGTGGTTGTAATCGCGCCCATCCCGGAAGCGAAAACGCGCGCCGCCTCCACGCCTTCGAGCGCAGCGACTGTCTCCTCCGCTACTGTGTTGGTCGGATTCCCCCAGCGCGTGTAGTAGCGGTCGGTCGCGGTTACGCGCTGCTGCTCGTCGTTGTCCGTGACCTCGAACGTGGACGTCTGGTAGATCGGCGTGGATACGGGACCGTTCTTCTTGACCCGGTCTGCCGCGCCGTGCACCGCAGCGGTTTCAGGACGTCGGTTCTGCCGTTTCATGGCTGCCTCGCTTCCTCCAAGATAATTGCGCCGCTTCGGCTCCGGCAAGCAAAACGCGCACGACGAACGATTTATAATGCCCACTTCACAAACTTGCCATGGATTTGGGATTGAAGAACCGAGTCGCCCTGGTGGCCGCCTCCAGCCAGGGGCTGGGCCTGGCCACTGCCGAAGCCTTTGCCGCCGAAGGCTGCCGCATTGCCATGTGCTCTCGCAATGCGAAGACGATCGAGGCCGCCGCTGAAAAAATCAGAAGACAGCACCACGCCGAGGTCTTTGCCGAAGCCGTTGACGTAACCGATTCTGGCGCCGTCAGCCAGTTTGTCGTCGCGGTGGCGGGCAAGTTCGGAGGCGTGGACATCTGTGTCACCAACGCCGGAGGCCCGCCCGCCAAGGGATTTCTCGCGGCCAGCCTCGACGACTGGCAGCGCGCCATCCAAACCAACTTTCTCAGCACGGTCTATTTCGCCCGCGAAGTGATCCCGCACATGCAGCGCAAGCGCTGGGGCCGCATCATTACCATCACTTCCATCACCACCAAGCAGCCGGTCGCCGACCTTGTGCTGTCGAATGCCGTTCGTGCCGCGGTCGTCGGCCTGGTGAAGAGCCTGGCCAACGAGTTCGGCAAAGACGGCATTCTGGTGAATAATGTTGGCCCCGGTTTTACGGCAACCGATCGTCTGAAAGAATTGGCGAAAGCCCGCTCGGCTGCTTCAGGAAAAACAGAGCAGGAGATCCTCGACGCGTGGGCCGCCGACGCTCCCCTCAAACGTTTGGGAGATCCCCGCGAATTGGCCGAGACGATCGTCTGGCTGGCGTCCGAGCGCGCCTCCTACGTTACCGGTCAGACTGTTCTGGTGGATGGTGGCATGTATAAGGGTCTGTGATTCTCAGATGTTGTGCTAGCGCAACGACGAGAGGAATCTATGACACTGCGATCTTGCAGCCATTGCTTGTTCCTGGGTTTTGCCTGCTTGTTATCCATCTTCTCTTTCGCCCAGGCTCGTCCGTTTCCTGGTCCGGACGTCCAGCAGATCTACCAGCGCCTGCTGCCGCAGATCGAAAAAATTCCCGCCTTCGACCATCATGCCCACCCCGGCTACGCCGACGATCCCGACGTTGACGCCATGGCCGCCCCGCCCAACGCCAGCGAGGCGCTGCGCACGCGCGACGACAACCCGGAACTTGTTGCCGCGGCCAAGGCTTTGTTTGGCTATCCCTACGCTGATCTCTCGCCGGAACACGCGAAATGGCTGGTCGACAAGAAAGCCGAACTGAAGAAACAATTGCCCGGCCCCGCTTATTTCAACTCCATTCTCGACAAAGTCAACACCGAGAGCTCGGTCGCGAACCGAGCCATGATGCCTGACTACCTCGATCCCAAGCGGTTTCCCTGGGTCTTCTTCGCGGACTCATTCATGTGGCCGTTCAATAATGAACGCGAGACCGCCCGCAATCCCGACGAAGGCGTCTTCATTCCCCTGCAGGAAAAAATGCTGCATCGCTGGATGCAGCAGGAAAACGTCAGCAAACTCCCGGCCAGCTTCGCCGACTATTTGAAATTCATTACCCTAGTCCTCGAAGACAATTCGAAGCGCGGCGGCATCGCCATGAAGTTCGAGGTTGCCTATTTCCGTCCCATGACATTCAGCGACCCGACTCGCGCGCAAGCCGAGGACATTTACCAGCGCTACGTGACCGGCGGCATTCCCAGCGAGAAGGACTACCGCACCTTCCAGGATTTCATCTTCCGCTACCTCATTCAGGAAGGTGGCCGGCTGCATCTGCCGGTGCACATTCATACTGCCATCGGCATTGGCGACTACTTCAATCTGTCCCAGAGCAACATCATGAGCCTGGAGAGCGTGCTGCGCGATCCGCGTTACGCCTCCACCATTTTGGTCATGATCCACGGGGGCTATCCGTTGGAGCGCGAAGCCATCTGGCTGGCGGCCATGAAAAACGTCTACCTCGATTCTTCTTTTGGGGAACTTGCGCAGTATCCTGCCGCGTTCAAGGAAACGCTCAAGATGTGGCTGGAAACTTTTCCTGACAAGATCACTTTCGGGACCGACTGTTTCCCTTACAATCAGGTGTTGGGCGCGGAAGAGAGCTACTGGCTGGGCGTGCAATCGTCGCGCACGGCGCTGGCCGCGGCTTTGGCCGAGATGATCTCGGAAGGCGAAATCACCGAAGCCCGAGCGCTTGAATTGGCTCACGCCTATTTGCACGATACAGCCGTGAAGCTGTACGAAGGCAGAGTGCACTGAAGATACAGAACTGGTTTCACAAATGCTCTTGCCGCGGCGAGCGCCAGCCCTCAGGGGCTAAAGCCCGCATTATTTGCGGTCCTGATCGGCACGGCTGAAGCCGTGCCCTACCCGAAACCTATTTGTGACACTGAAGACATACACTGGAGACATGGCAAAGAAGAAACCGAGACCGAAATCGAAAAGCAAGGCACGAACGGCGAAAACCCAGTCCCGCGCCAGGAGCGCCCACGCTGGGCAACCTGCTCACGCTGCGCTGCAATACATTTCCTGGAGCGCGATCCCGCTCGAGGATCTCAACCCGTTGCTGCAGCGACAATTCGTGGTCGGCCAGGAAATCATGCTGGCGCGTGTGTTGCTCAAGAAAGGATGCATCGTTCCCGAGCACAACCATCACAATGAGCAACTCACCTACATCCTTGAGGGCGCGCTCAAGTTCTGGATTGACGGTAAAGAGATCGTCGTGAACGCCGGCGAAACCCTCTGCATCCCGTCCAACATGCCACACAAGGCCGAGGCCCTCGCCGACACCGTTGATCTCGATGTGTTCTGCCCGCCTCGCGCCGATTGGATCAACCGGACCGACCAATATCTGCGGGCGCAGAAATAGATCCAGGCCATGCATCCTCTCTCCACTTCCGCGCCGCGCGTGCGTCAAGCGGATTTCCGCTTCCGCTGTATCGGCTGCGGCGACCTCAGCGACGCCGCCAGTCAGGACTTCCGTTGTTCCCACTGCGGCGATCTGCTCGAAATCACTTACCCGCAGTGGCAAAAGGCTAAGCCGAGGGCAGAGAACCTGAAGTCCGCATGGTCCCAGCGCCGGCTGTCGCTGAAACCGGTTGATCTCAGCGGCGTCTGGCGTTTCCGGGACCTGCTCCCCACGCTCGAACCCGCACCCGGCGCCACACGCGACGACAGCCAGCAGGTCATCACCCTCCGCGAAGGCAATACCCCTGTCTACGAACTTCCGCAGTGCGCCGCCATCACGGGCGTGCCGCGCCTGTTCGCGAAACATCAGGGCACGAATCCCACCGGTTCCTTCAAAGACTGTGGAATGACGGTCGCCGCCACGTTTGCCCGCCGCGCCGGATTTCGCTGGGTCGCCTGCGCCTCCACCGGAAATACTTCCGCTTCCATGGCCGCCTACGCCGCTCGCGGCGGCATGCGCAGTCTGGTGCTCGTCCCCGAAGGAAAAATATCCTGGAGCAAACTCTCCCAGGCCCTTGACTACGGTGCCGTCACTTGCCAACTGCGCACCGACTTCGACGGCTGTCTCCGCCTGCTCCAGGAACTGGTGCGACGCTGTCCGGTCTACCAGTTGAACTCCATCAATCCCTTCCGGCTGGAGGGGCAGAAGACGCTCGCGCTCGAACTGCTCGAGCAACTCGACTGGCAGCCGCCCGATCACATCATCGTTCCCGGCGGCAACTTGGGGAACAGCTCAGCCATCGGCAAAGCATTGCTGGAAATGCGCGACCTTGGACTGATTGCACGCCTCCCGAAGTTGTCTGTCATTCAGGCAGAAGGCGCCAACGCGCTGGTGCGCACGCTGCGCGAAACTGGAGGCAAGCGACTGGTCAGTGTTCAGGCCGAAACGCGCGCCACTGCAATCCGCATCGGCAACCCCGCCTCGTGGAAGAAGGCCGCGCATGTTCTGGAAGCCACCGGCGGTGCTTGCGAGCAAGTCAGTGAAGTAGAGATTGCGCAGGCCAAGGCTGAGATCGGCGCCGAAGGCATCGGATGCGAACCGGCCTCGGCGGTTACCCTTGCCGGGTTGAAAAAACTCGTGAAGCAGAATTTTGTGAAACCGGATGAAAGCGTGGTTCTGGTCCTGACCGGAAATCTGCTGAAGGACCCCGACTTCACCATCGAGTTCCATCGCGGTGAGCTGTTCAAAGGATCGGCGGATGAAAGCGCCAGCGCCCGGTTGGACCCGCTGCGCCGTGCGCCCATCGTTATGGATGCCGCGCTGGACGCTGTCATGCGAGTGCTTGAGGAAGCCGAGAAGTCTTGAGTGGAGTCATGAAATCCCAGAGCACCAAGTCGCCAAAGCCTTTCCGCCTTGCGCTTCCGGCTACCTCTGCCAATCTCGGGCCAGCCTTTGATGCTGCTGCGCTGGCGATGGATTTCTACATCAAGATTGAAGCCTGCGCAGCCGAAGCATTCTCCATTGCGGCCAGCGGACGCGACCGCGAAATCTGCGGCCGGCTCGAAAACCATCTCATTCTGACTACCTACCGCGAGGTGCTCGCGGCCGAGGACAGGCCGCTCACGCCACTATCCCTCCGCATCGCCAACGAAATCCCCATCGGCAAGGGCTGCGGTTCCTCGGCGGCTGCGCGTCTGGCTGGCATCGCGCTCGCGGTGCATTTCGGCCGGCTCCGCTGGACCGACGCGCAAATCATTGGCGAAGCATCGCGCCGCGAGCATCATCCCGACAACGCTGCCGCCTGTTGGCTGGGCGGTCTAGCCGTCGCGCGTATGTCCGCGGAGGCGGAAGCTGAGGTCGTCTGCGTGCGTCCCAAAGGAAAATGGCCGCTGCTGTTGGCTGTGCCCGAACAGAGCCTTGCGACCGAGGAGGCGCGACGCGTTCTGCCCGCGCAGTATTCCCGCGCCGACGCCGTCACCAACGTGCAGAATTCCATGCTGCTGCTCGCGGCTTTCACTCAGGGACGTCCCGACCTTCTTTCCGCCGCCCTCGAAGACCGCATCCACCAGCCCTATCGTGCCGCGCTCTGCCCCTTGTTTCCGTGCCTGCGGGAGTTGAAACGCAAGGATGGCATCCTGGGCGCAGTTCTCAGTGGCGCTGGTCCGTCAGTACTGGTCTTTCTCGATCCTCGCGCCACGGCGCAGAAGGTCCGGGGAATCGTCGCCGCCCACCTGGCGCAAAATCACCTCACCGCTGAACTGCACCCAACCTCGATCAGCTTGCGGGGAGCGCGTTCGTCAGTACGTTAAGTGTTCTCCTCCGAGCTGAGGGCGGGTTCTTCCCAACAACTTTTGGGAGACGATGTGGAAAGGTGCGAAGCTTACCGGCTGGCAGGCGGTATGATCCCGTTCATCCGCAGATACACCGCCATCTGCCCGTAGTGGTCGAAGCCATGCGCGGTTACGCTTGTGGCTAACCCCAGCCGCGACACCTTGCCTTCTCCAAACGGGCTCTTCACGGTTTCGGTGACGTTCTTCTCATTGATCGTAGCGATGGCCTTGTGCACGTACTCGAAAGAATCCTTCAGGTATTTCAAAATGTCAGCCTTGGTCGTGATGGACGCCGGACCAGATTCGTCCGCGATATCCGCCGGCGGTTTCTCCTGCAAAATCGCGGCCGCGAGTTCATAGTTCACCGCGGCAACATGCTTGATCTGCTGGGCATATGTCCGAACACCCTTGAATTCGCCGTTGGTCGGAGCAAATCCGAACTTGTCTTCCGGCATGGCCTCAGCCGCGGGAACGAACTCGCGCTCAAAGTTGCTCACGCTCCGATCCAGCAACTGAGTGATCGTATGATGTTCTGCCTTCGGCTTGGCTGCCTGTGCCGCGGCGGCAATCGTTAATGTCAACAAGCCACATGCCATCAGACTCAGTCGTTTCTTCATGAAGCTCCCCCATTGTTTCCAGGTATCTCACTGCCTGTTACCAGCGGAGCACCGAACGGCCACTCCCCGCCTCTCCACGCCCTTATCATATAGATTGCTACGCCGGTCAGCAGAATCACGCAGGCATACCGCATTTCCTTCTGCCAGTTATCACGGTTGAACAGGATGAACAAAAAACCCGCGCTTGCCGCGAGCGCAGGCAGCGGATACAGCCACATGCGGAACGGCCGGGGCAGATCGGGGCGCCAGATCCTCAGCAGAATCGCACCCGCCGCCTGCAACAAGAACTGCAGAACAAGACGAATCACCACCAGGGCCGCGATCGCGTCCTTGAGCCGCAGAAAACAGAACGCTGCCGCCACCACCCCCAGCGCCAACAGCGAAACATGCGGGAAACGATGCACCGGATGCACTTTGGCAAAAGCCTTGAAATAATTGCCGTCCCTGGCCGCCGCGTAAGGAACCCGGGAATATCCCAGCATCAGCGAAAAGACTGAGGCAAACGCTGTCATGATTACCAGTCCTGTCACCACCCGCGCCGCCCAGGCGCCATAGATCCTCTGCATGAACAATGACACAACATACAGGCCGCTGTTGTTTTGCCCCGACAGGAGCATCTCTCGCCAGGGCACCACGGCCATAATGCACACATTCATCATCAGATATAGACAGGCCACCAGCAGAATGGAAAGCAGCAGCGCCCGCGGAATATTCTTTCCCGGATCTTTGATTTCGTCGCCTAGAAAGCAGACGTTGTAATAGCCCCAGTAATCGTAGGTTGCGACCAGCATCGCTCCGCCCAGCCCGGTCAGGAATTTGTGAGAGAGCGTGAAGGCACCAGGCGGAAAATCAAATGCCCGTGCGGCGTTGAAGTGCGTCAGCCCGGCGAAGATGATCCACCCAATCGTTCCCATGACGCCGAACCACAACACTTTCGAGAGCCGCCCGATCACCGTGATCCGACGGTAAAGCAACAGCACTGTAAAGAAGCAAACCAATACCGCAAGCGCCGTCCCCGGAGTGACGATCCAGCTGACCTGCAGCGTCCCCGCCCACGGAATGTGCAGCGCAGCCTCATGATGCGCGTACACCGTTTCCAGGCCCCGCCAGTAATACGCCGCATATCCCGCCATACCGATACATCCGGTTGCAATCGAAAGCGGAGCGCTAAACGACACCTGCCAGATAAACAAAAAAGAAATCAGCCGTCCCCATTTCTGGGGGCCATAAATCTCGCGCAAGTAGCGATACGATCCGCCCGACGCGGGCAGGGCCGCGCCCAATTCCGCAGTCACCAGGCCGTCACACACGGCAAGCAGCGCCCCCGCCACCCATCCCAGCAGGGCCTGAGGGCCGCCCATCGCGCTCAGAACCAGCGGCATGGTGATGAACGGCCCCACGCCGATCATGTCAATCATGTTCAGCGCGGTCGCGCTTCCCAGGCCCATGCCGCGGATGAGGCTGGGAGAACTCGGCGAACTTTCCGTTAGCGTCGGCATTGGTTGAGTGGAAGGGTAGTGGTCAGTGGCTGGTGGTCAGTGATCCGTTTTCTGCCGAATGAAAGTCGAACTCAAGGGCGAGAACGAGGCAGGAATGCTGCCGTCGTCCACGGATACGATAACGAGAATATGCTTGTCAGTGTTCTGCAGGATTCTGACCTCAACCTGGTGATTCCTGCCCTCAAATTGGACTTCATAGACCTGTTCGTCAGGCAATTCCGCGACAAGTTCCGCGCAAGATTTAGCACTCCACTTCGCAACCTCAGAATTCAGCACAGGCCGCCATTGCTCTCGACGTTTCATATTCATTCACGCGCGTCAACTGGCAACTGGGTACTGGCAACTGGCTACTGCTTCTGACTGAGAAGATTCACATACAGCCGCACCGCTCCCGGCACGCCCGCCGGCAACTGTCGAAAGAACGCATATCCGGTGTAGATGTATGTTCCCTTGCCGTAGCGCGCACGCAGCAGCCCGCCCTTCTGCGGTTCTTCTCCAGGATCGTGACAGGCCAGTAGCGGCGTGAAGTGCTCATCCCACTCGTTCATAAAATACAGCCCGCGCTCCTGCACCCATCCATCGAAATCGCGCTGCGTAATCGCATTGGGATAATGAAAGATCGAGTCGTCCGGCGACAGCATTTCCACCGGAGCCTCCTCCACTGAAACCCGCTCACGGCTTAGCTTTGCAGGATAGGGAGTGAACTTTCCGCCATTGAAATCTCCGACGCCCGTGTCGTACTGGACCACAAGCGTTCCGCCGGCGGAGACAAAATCGAGCAGTTTCTGGTTATTTGCCACAACGTCTTTCTGAGTATCGTACGCGCGGATGCCCAGCACGATCGTTCCATACTTGCTCAGATCTTCCGCGGCCAGCTTCTCCGCCGGGATCAGTGTCACATCCATGCCCACCTGCTTCAGGACCGTCGGAATATCATCCCCCGCGCCCATGATGTAGCCGACTTTCAAATCATGCGGAGCGCGCACGTCCACAATGCTCACACGCTGGCGTGCCGGCTGGTAGTAATAGAAACTGCCCAGGTCCTCGCGCGTGACCAGCGTGTATCCTTCGCGGTATGTCTCGCCCTCGGATTCAAGCACGGCGCTCAACGTCGTTCGCCCTTCCTGAAGTCCAGCAGGGAAGACCTTGAACTGAAAGTCTTGCTTCTCTCCGCGCTTTTTGAAATCCACGGCAGACTGCGCCGGCTCGGAGCGCCAACCCGGCGGCAGTTCCAGCCGAAGAGTACCCTCTGCCGCAAAGGGGTGATTGCTTGTTACCCCGACGGTCACGGTCGTAATCGATCCGTTGTGGGTCGAAATCACTTGTGTCCCTGGCTCTAACTCGACTGAATAGGCGGGCACAATCGCGAGTGGACGAAGGCGCAGCTTTCCTGCCGGGTCCGAGAATGGTGTTGCCGCTACCGCCTCGACCCGGGTCGTGATCCCGTTCCGCGTCCGCGCACCGCCCACCGTGTATTCCACTCGCGCCCGCAGCGCCGGCGGTGGGAAGGGAAGCGTCGCATACTTTTCCTCATCCACATGATTCACGCTGTCTGTATCCGGATTATCCCGATGCCAGTACGGCCGCGTATAGGCCGTGTCCTTCGGCACCCGCAGCCGGAAATTCGCGTGCAAATCCTCGCCCGCTTTGACGGTTTCAGGCCTTATCCTCCCGCTGAGCGTGTTCCATCCAGCAGGAACTTCTAGTGTGACGTGATCGACCAGAACG
>Ga0209517_10006398_pt1 | contig 14585 bp, 13 predicted proteins | sample PeaSoiMetSII2010_FD_187695 | JGI IMG/M metagenome (GOLD analysis project Ga0209517, IMG submission 187695) | Peat soil microbial communities from Weissenstadt, Germany - SII-2010 (SPAdes) (version 2) | ecosystem: Environmental > Terrestrial > Soil > Wetlands > Peat | place: Germany... | reverse complement strand
GCCGCCGTATTCCCCGGACTTCAACCCCATCGAAAAGTGTTGGTTCCAGGTCAAGCAAAGGTTGCGAGCTTGGAAGATCCGCCAACTGGAATTGCTGGAGCATGCCGTGGCCGCGGCCCTTACTGCGGTGAATTCAGAACACGCAACAGCCCATTTTCGCCACTGCGGCTATGGTCTATAAATACTCAGAAAATGGTCTAAGACGCCGAGGCGCAAAGGAACCTAAGGGTTTTTTCATTCTTAGCGCCTTAGCGCCTTGGCGAGATCCAAAAGTCTAGGATTTGTGAGGAACTTCTAACTCGGACACTAGTGCGTCCCGCCGCGACTGGCCGGATCTTCATTAACTAAGCTTCTCAGCCGCTCGAGTCGCGCGGCACGGAGTGTTCTCTGATCCGGGCCCTGAGTTTCACCAAGGAGCTGCTCGAGTTCCCTAAATTTCCCGGCCGCGCGCTCGGCTTGGTGGACCTCCGTATACAGCTGCACCAGCACCTCCAGAGCGTCCCAGTCTGCGGAGCCAGGTTGATTGCGCAGGGCCTTTGCGCGCAGCTCCATCGACGCCAGAACCGTATTGGCCTCTTCTACCCGCCCGGCTTTCTGATAGGCCCGCACCTGGACGGGCCAAGCTTGCCAGTATCGGGCCCGAAGATCGCGCGCGTCCTGGAGCTTGTAGTCGCGGCTGTACCAGTCGAATGCCCGGATCCGCTGGCTTCTCCATTCGAATTCCTTCAGGCCCTGGATCGTCATGGCAATGATGCGATCCGTTTCGCCGTTTTGGTCCAGCAGGCGCGCGGCCTCGTCGATCAAGCGACTCGGCCCGGGCACGGCAGGAGGGCGGCGCGTGAGCGAACCGCCGGGACAGAGGGCCAGAAACGTCTCCTTCTCGATGTCCTCTTGTTCCGGCTGGCGAAAAGCCTCGGTGCCGTAGATCTCGCCCAGCGTCCGATGGGCCGGCGCAAAGCCGGGATTCTTCGCGAGCAGCTCATGTAAGCCAGCGATCGCGGCGGCCGTGCTGCGGCCTACCGTGGCTCGCAGCGAGAGGTAGCGATACATCGGATCGCCCGCGTGCTGCGACTCCAATTCGGCGTACTGCCTGGCAAGAAGTCGCAGGTGGCCTTCGATCCCGTTCTCGTGGATCGCGTCCTCGTAGCGCTCGTGAGCAAAGAGGTTATCCGGATACCGATCGCGCACTGCCTGGAAGGGAGCGGCCCTGTCCAGCGCCGCGAAAGGATCGGTGATGGCGGCGGAAGCGGCGGCCGCTTGTTGGAATGCCTTTTCGACCTCCGGCGGCGGCTGGCAGAAGTTACGAGGCTCGGCGCACAAAACGATCGCCGGAGAAGCGAGCGCGAAGATCCAGCAGCGGATGGCCATTGGTAGTGAAAATCGCGGAGGAATGTTTCCATCCCTCCGCGTTCGAGTGAGTGTCAGGACGCTACAGCGAGCGCAGGAAATTCAGGAGGTCCTGCTTCTGAGTTGCGCTCAAATCGCTGAAGGCTTCTATGACTTGGTTTGCTTCGCTCCCGCAGACCGTACTTTGCGAGAAGGGCTGATAGAAGTTCTCTCCAGGCTCCCTGACGAACTGCTCGTAACTTGCGGTTATGACGCAATCGTTCGAGCTGGAGTGCGCGTTGATCGTCTCGAGCAGGTCGCTGGTCCGGCCGTCATGCAAGAAGAAGATCCGCTGGCCCAGGCCCCACAGAGGAGCGGTGCGGAACTCGTCGGGACCGGCGGCGCCCTGGTTGACTCCGTCCGCCAGCGTCGAGCCCATATGGTGGATGGCGAAGTCCGAGAACGGCTGGAAGGAAACACCTCCCAGGGCGGCGAAGAGCGTGTTGTTGCCGTTCCCTCCGACGCCGTTCAACTGGTTGGTCGTCAAAGTCTGCGAGTGGCAGAGCGCGCAGCCGATCTGCTTGAACAGGGCCAGTCCATTGAGTTGGGAGGCCGTGGTAGTGACCGCGGTGGGAGGCGCAAGCAACTGCATAAAGGCGGCGAAGTTGGACATGTCTGACGCCATTTCCGAAGCCGTGCCGACCGGCTTGTTCAGGTTGGGGTTCGCCTTGGAGACGCCGCCGACAATGGTGTTCGCCTGCGAGTTGATGGTGTTGACGGTATCTTCAGGCGAGGTGTTGAACGTGCAAGCAGTCACGGTCGCATCGGACGTGCCCTGGGGGAAGCGGTCGCTTTGGAACAGGTTGTTTGTCACGCCCTGCTCGACGTTGTAGGCTTCACCGGCAAACAACAGCAGCGACTTGTTCTGCGCCTTCCAGCCGAAACGGGTGATGGTGCCGTCGTTCCCGTTGGTGTTGAATCTGCCGCCGATGCCCAGCGCCGCCCTTTTTGTCGCCGTGCTGGCCAGGTTGTCCCGCAGAAACGCGTCCGAGACCATTTCCACCAGGCCGTCGCCGAACACGGCGATGGGAATGCGGAAGATGGCGTTGTGGTTGGTGATCTCCTGGTCGAAATTCGGCTGCTGCAGGGTGCAGCCGGGAGCGTCCGTGCGTCCGGCGATGGAGAAGATATCGTGCACCCCGCCGTCCAGCGAACCGTCGGGATTCAGAATAAAGCGAACCTCGCGGATGGGACCGTTCGCGCTCAAAAAATGCGTAGTATCCGCGGGATTGGATGCTCCATCCAAGTGAGCGAAGGCGCTGCCGTCCTTGTTTTTCACCTGGGGATTGACCGCTGGACTGGAGCCGCCGATGGCCGGCTGAACGTGGCACGCCCCACAGCTATTGAGGTTGAACGCCGGCCCGAGACCGTTGCCGGGCTCAACCGTTCCGGACACTGAATTAACTTCCTGGAAACGTTCCAAGGTCTGCAGGAAGAAATCCTGATCGGCCTGATTCGCCGCGGCATTGCTGTTGTCGATGGGGTGGAAGGTGCCGCCCGCGCCCGCGACGCCACCCCTGACGCCGGGATCCTTTTGAGCGAGACAAGATCCCCCTGCCAATACCATCGCAGCCAGCAACGTCGATCCCCGTCGGGCTCGGAGGAATTTCAAAACCGCCTTTGGGAACAGTCCTTCCCTGGGGAGTTGAGGGAATCGCTCTTTGCTGTCGCAAGTGTTGCCCAAGGTCCGTTGCCCTGGAGGACATTTCTGGTAACGCATTTCATCGTACATATGCTTCCTCTGGTGGTTCGCGCTGAGCGCGTTCGCTTCGCCGTACTACTGGTGGGTAAATTGCAAAACTCGGGTAGGTAGTAGGTTAGGATGGAAGTGTAGTGTAGGGTACCAACCTAACCTTGGTATCCGAGTGACGGCCCTCGCCCACAACGGGGGTCGTCATCTTTTACTGAAAAGATCTGCTCCACACCACCGCGCCGCCACCTTAACCAACGCGGTTAAGGGGAGCGTTGCGGCCGCTCCACTCCCTCTCCCAATGATCCGATTCGCAGCTTAGAAGCAGGCGTCTCGCCAATCGAGATTTTCACAGGGCCGGACCAGCAAGTCGCTCAAAACGGCGGCGTGAAGGCTTCTTGCGACGCACGCGCAACTTCGTCTGAAGAGAAATTTCGAATGACCGAAGCAACGTTTACCGAGTAAGTTCTCCTCAGTACGGGCATTAAACGCGTAGTACGTTGGCGTCTACGCTTAACCGTGGAGCTCGGAGACTCGCGTGAGGTAGCCTCACGGAAAGATTCTTTGCCTATGACCGCCTTACGGAGAACCATCCATCTTCAGCACCCCTCAGGTGCGCCCGCCGCCCGGGAAGGGTACCCTTCCTTGACACTTGCGCGCAGCAACGATAAATTAGAACGTCGGTGTTTTGTACAGGTGGGCGTGGAGGTTCACATCATGAAGATTCGTTTGATTAGCTCGATGTTGGCGGCGGTTGCGCTTTTGGCCGTACCGCTATTCAACCAAACGGCTGCTGGGCAACAGAAGAAGTACGAGCCGCCCAAGGGCCCCGCGCCACGTCTGGCCAACGGGCATCCCGATTTCAGCGGCGTGTGGCAGACCCCGCGCATGGCCGACGTCACCAAGGACATGCCATGCTGCAAGGGCGCGGGCGAGCTCCCGTACACCGCTTGGGGCAAGCAGCAGTGGGACGCCTATGACGCCTCCAAGGGCGATTACGCCGGAAGCTGCCTGCCGTTCGGATTGTTTCGCTCGGTAGGCGGACCGCACCCCGCGCAGATCATTCAGAACGACAAATACATCGCCTTCATGTTCGAGCAGAACAGTTGGTTCCACGTCACGCCCATCGACGGACGCCCGCATCCCAAGGACCCCGAGGCTACCTGGTTCGGCAACTCCGTGGGTAAGTGGGAAGGCGACACGCTGGTGATCGACACCATCGCGTTCAACGGGAAAACCAAGCTCGACACCGACGGCCATCCCATGAGCGACCAAATGCACGCCATCGAGCGGTACACGCGGCCCGACCTGGGGCACATCAACTACGTCTTGACCGTCGACGATCCCAAGACCTACACCAAGAAGTGGGACAGCGTCCGCACGTGGACCCTGCGCACGGATTGGGAGATCATGGAGTACTCGTGCGAGGAGAACAACAAGGACCTCTACGAGGGCCACGTCACGAAGGGGCTCGTTCCGGAGGCGAAGTAGTCTGCGGAGCAGGTCTTCGGCTTGCGCTGCCCGCGCGAGCTACTCGAGTATCTGTTCCACCGGCACGATCTCGACATCTTCGGCCCGTAGCCCGATGTCGAAGCGCTCGACAATCTTGTCCTCGTCGAGAATCGCCGCCGGCTTAGGCGTCGAGTACGGAATCGGCGACGGCCCGGCCCCGATCAGTTGCTTCTTCAGATCCGCGGCATTCGGCGCCACGGCTACGATCTGCAGCCGCTCCGCCCGCAGATGCTTCCGGATTGCGGCATTCACCTGCTCGCGCGTGAGCTTGGCCAGCGCCGTGCGGACGTAACTGTTGTAATCCGGGATGCCGTAATACAGGCTGTCGATCGCATAGCCCAGCTCCGCGCGCTTCGTCTTAGTCAACACGTTGACGTACTTGCTCAAGAACTGCCGCGAGCGCTCGAATTCCTCTTCGCTCAGCCCTTCCTTCACCAGCCAATTCAGCTCATACACCGCTAGGCGCAGCGTGAAGGCCGCTTGCGGAGGCTCGGCCGGACGAATCCAGATCTGGAAAATCTGGCTGCGCCGCGCGATGTTCGGCTCCGGTTCCACCGCGAACATGCCGCGCGGGAAGTACTCGATGTAGGCGTAGTCGCCATAATTGATGCCGCGGACTTCCCGAATCCGGTCGAACAGCCGTCCTCCCATCCGGTGCTGGCCCAGATAGGATTGGGCCACCAGCAGCGCCGGATAGTCCGGATCGCCGCGTTTCACATCGATCGGGTAGCCCAGCGAATACGCCACCGACCGCGTGTTCTTTTCGATGATCTGCAAGCGCGTGTGATCCACGTCCGTCGGATGCACCGCGCCCACGGCCGCCGCGTCCGATGCAGGCAGCGCCCCAAAATCTTTCTTCACGCGGTCCAGAAACTGCGGCGGATATCCGCCCGCCACGCCGACGATCAGGTTCGATTGCGCATAATGCTGCTTGTAGAACTGCCTCACGTCGTCGAGCGTCATCCGTTCCAGCGCGGAGGCCGCTCCGCCGGAGTAATGCCCATAAGGAGTGCCGCGATACAGCAGCAGATACAACTGCTCCTTGCCCAGCTCTTCATCGTTGTTGCCGCGCAGCGCCACACGCAGATTGTTGATGGCCTGGTCCTTCAGCCGCTTGAAGTCGTCCTCGCGCCAGCCCGGATCGAGCAGCATGGATCGGAACAGGGCGTAGTAGGCATCCAGGTTCTCGACGTGCGTCGAGCCTGAAAACGTGGTCATCTCCTGATCCACCCGGCCCGTAACGGTGGACGCCATGGGGAACAATGCGTCCAGGATTTGTTTGTACGTCAAGTCCCGCGTGCCGCCGCCGGCAAGCATCGCGGCCGTTAGATTCGCCAAGCCGGGCTTGCCGGGAGGATCGGCCATGGCTCCCGTAGTGAACACCAGCCGGATAGAAACCACCGGCGATGTGCCGGGCAGCGCGACAGCTCTAATAGGCACTGAATTCTGCCCCATACCAATTTGCGCAATCACCAAAAGCACCGTCACCGTGGAGCACGCACTCATGCGTGCCATGCCGGCACTCGTGCCGACACGTGCGGTCCTGTATGCCGCCACACCCCCGCCAAGCGTCGAGACGAGTCTCGACGTGGCACGCACAAGTGCGTGCTCAACATTCACTTCGCACCCCCGGCCGCCGGTCCGGTCAGCGTGACGCCAGTTAAAGTAACGATGGTCCGCCCGCTCTCCACCAGGTACTTCCGCGCCATCGCCCGCACGTCTTCCGGAGTCACTTGCCCCAGCATCTGGTAATAGCGATCGATGGTCGCGGGCGTCCGCCGCAGCGCCACATACTCGGCCACCGTCCGCGCCACGCTCTCGGGATTATCCAGCGACAGCGTGAACGAGTAACGTTCGCGCTTCTTCAGCGCTTCTAGCTTCGCCGCTGCAGGCGCCCGCTCCTGAAATTGTTTCACCGTCGCCAGGATCTGGTCGCGCACATACGTGAGATCCTCCCCACGCTTCACCCGCGCCCGAATGGTGAACAGCTCCGGATCGACGTTGCCGGGACTCGAAGCGCGGAGCGTGTCCACTTTTTGCTCCCCGATCACCAGCTGCTGATACAAATCCGAGGTCTGCGAAAACGCCAGCGTCGCCAGCACGTCCAGCGCCGCCGTTTCCTTGGTCTGGTCCGTGTAAGCCGGACCTTTGTACGCAATCGCCACCTGCGGCAGCGTTGCGGTGGGCCAATCCAGGTGATTCTCGCGCGGTCCTTTCTGCGCCGGCTCCACGGGGATATCGGCATGATAGCTGCCGCGCTTCCAAGCACCGAAATCCTTCTCCACCAGCGCCCGTGTCTGTTTCGCGTTCACGTCGCCCGCCAGAATGATGGTGGTGTATTCAGGCCGGTAGTAGCGGTCGAAGAAGCGCAGGCTGTAGTCGTACTGATTGGGCATATCCTGAACGTCTTTCAGGAAGCCCATAGTGGTGTGTTTGTAGGTGTGGCGGTCGAAGGCCGTATCGCGCAACATCTCCGAGAGCCGGCTGGATGGATCGGAGCTGTTCTTGTTGTATTCACCCAGCACCGCGCCGGTCTCAGTCTTAAAATCTTCCACCGAGTACTTCAAGTTTTGAAAACGATCCGCTTCCAGGGCCAGCAACTCCCCCAAGTCTTCTTTGGAGAACGTCATGTGGTAGACGGTAAAATCGTCGGAGGTGGAGGCATTGTTGGCCGCCCCGGCCCGCTTGAGCAGATCCTCGCGTTTGGCCGGCGGATACTTCTCCGTACCCCGGAACATGACGTGCTCAAACAGGTGGGCGAATCCGGTTTTGCCCGGCTCCACCTCGTTGCGCGATCCGGCCTGCACCACGATAAACAGGCTCACCAGATTCACCGAATCCGTAGGAATCGTGATCAGCCGCAGTCCGTTGGGCAGATCCTCCTGGGTGTAAGCAAAGGGGAACACCTTGGGCGGAGCGGCGGCCGCGTTCAGCAGGATAGGGCCCGACACAGTCAGAACCAGCAGCAACACCGGAATAAGCTTTGCCAACATGCCCTGAGAATACCAGAAACCCGGCATTTTTCGAGTTCTTGCTTCTGCCTGATTCCAACGCCTAGCTCGCGTGCCCAGCGCGCCTGCCCTGTCCTGGCCACGCCCGCCACTCCACCTGCGCTTCCAGTACACTGGGGTGGATCATACCTGTGAAGCGCGCACCCATCGTCGTCATCGCGATCGCCCTCGCCCTTGCCCTAGGCGCCGCGGCGTGGACCTTCCGGCTCACCGCTGCCAACGGTTTCAGCGCCCGCCAGGCCCCCACCCCGCTGGAGTCCGCTCTAGCCCGCGCAGCGCGCCATTGGGCCGTGCCGGAGAACGCCCGCGCGGCCGCCAACCCCGTCCCCAGCACCCCGCAAACGCTAGCCGAAGCCCGAGCCCATTGGGCCGATCACTGCGCCGGCTGCCACGCCAACGACGGCAGCGGCGACACCGAAGTGGGCCGCAACCTGTATCCCCGCGCGCCCGACATGCGCGCCGCCGCCACCCAGCAACTCTCCGACGGCGAACTGTTCTTTATCATCCAGAACGGCATCCGTCTCACCGGCATGCCCGCCTGGGGCTCCGGCGCCGCGCACGACGCCCAGGATTCCTGGAAGCTGGTGCGCTTCATCCGCCATCTGCCCGAAGTGTCCCCCGCCGAGGCCCAAGAGATGAGTAAAATGAATCCGAAGACTCCCGCCGAGCTCGAAGAGGAGCGCGCCGAAGAGGAATTCCTGAATGGGGCGCACAGGCCCGAGTCCGTTGTGCGCCAAGAAAATGGAGGGAACCCACATGCACCCGAACACCACCACCACTAAGCGCGCCGTCGCTCTAGCGCTGGCCCTGACTCTGACCGCCGCGATCACGTTAGCGCACGAGGGATTTGAACACGTCATGGGCACCGTGACCAAGGTGACCGTCCAGAGCGTGACCGTAGCCACCACCGGCAACAAAACCGTGGACGTTGCCATTAACGATAAAACCACCTACGCGCGCGGCACGCAAAAGGTAGCCGCGGCCGATCTCAAGGTCGGCGACCGCGTAGTGATCGACGCCACCGGCGAAGCTCCCAAACTGGTAGCGGCCAGCGTCAAGATCGGCGCCACGGCCGCCGCTGCGGCAACTCACGACGAGCACACCCACAAATAGCGCGCCATGCGACGCGCGCTCGCGGTAGCGACGTTCACGATGGGTCTCGCGGCGCAGGCCCAGAGTCCGGCTCGTGTCGCTTTCGAGGTGGCGTCGATCAAGCCGCATCCCAACGCGGAACGGCAAGACTTTCGCTACCCGCAGTGGCTTCCCGGCGGGCGCTTTCAAGCCACCGTCCAGTTGATGCTACTCGTTGAAGCCGCGTACAACCTCCCCATCAACCTGAATCAACGCGTGTCGGTAGGCCCCGAGGTGATGCGAGAGCTCCAGGTCATTTACGACGTTGACGCGACGGGAACGTTTCCGCCTGGATTGGCCGGCAACGCTCGTGCGGACCGTCAAAGGCTGATGCTACAGACCTTGCTGGCGGACCGCTTCAAACTGGCCATTCACCGCGAGATGAAGGAACTGCCGGTGTACGCGCTCCTGGTGGCAAAGGGCGGTCCGAAACTGCAGAAAGCTGATATCCCCGAGAAGGATTGCCCCGATTCGTCTTTCGGCCAGTTCGTCGCATCGAGCGCCGCGGACTGTCATGCATTCATGGGCGGCCAAGGCCGTGGACTCCATGCGCGTGCAGCCGGCATGTCGGACCTGGTCCGTTTCGTGGAGAACTGGACCCAACGTCCCTTGATCGACAAAACCGGAATTAAGGGGCTGTACAAGTTCGATACCTCCGGATGGACTCCGCTTCAGGCGCTGCCGCCTCCGCCCGAAGGAGCCAAGGCGGAAGACGGTCGGGACTTCGCCGACGTACCCACGCTGTTCCAGGTCTTCGCGCGGCTAGGGTTGAGAATGGAATCGCAGAAAGCCCCAGTCGAAGTCTTCATCATCGATCACGTTGAGAAGCCTTCGGAGAATTGAAGGCTTGGTCTGCTACCATCGGTAGAGTCAACCATGCCCGCCAAGATCACCATCAACAACAACGGCTCGATTCGCGTCGAAGGCGAATTCGAAGTCTTCGACGCCCAAGGCCAGCAGTTCGACCGCATCGGACGCACCCAGATCGGCCTGTGCCGCTGCGGACACTCCGAGAACAAACCCTTCTGCGACGGTTCCCACAAGACCCACGGTTTCGAGTCCGTCTGCCCCGCCCGCGAGTTCCCGCTTCCCAAGCCCAAGCCGCCGGCCGCCTGACTCACTTTCTTAAGGTAGTGTGGGCCGGGCAATTCTGCCCGCAGCCGGCTTTCAGCCGGCCCTCTCAGGCCAAAAATCAGCCCGTGGAGCAGAGAGTCCGCCTAGAACAGCGGCCACACCCAAAGTTATCTTCCCCACGCTCGAGGAATACAGAAACTCCTGACCCATTTTCCCTAGAGACGCCCGGCCTACGCGCCACACCTAGTTTCAGTTCGAAAACATCCCAAATCGGCACAACGATTTAGGCCAGACCTCGCCCTGCCACGGGCGCAGTGTCCCGAAAAAGCGCACTTCCGGCGAGCCCCGCCCGTTGAAGGCCGCAAGGAAGACCGCCGGGCAAACAAGGAGGCACCACCGTGCGCCCTCATAGAATTCTCATTTCCGTTCTGGTACTCGCCACCGTGGCCGTGCCAGGGTGGGCGACGAGCACCACGATTTATTGCAGCGGCTCCTGCGGCGGCAACGACCAAACCGCCTTCAATACGGCCACGTCCAGCGTTTTCTTCCAGAACCTTACGTTCAACCCCTCGGACCTGTCGATCTCGACTGGTTACAGCGAATCGGGAGTGACAATTGAGGACTTCTTTCAGTCCGACAACAAACTCTCGATCTCTTCGGGTACGCTGACGGACAACAACAACTGGGGCTTCATAGCGTCGTTGCCCAACGTCGTGTACGATTTCTGGTTCACGGTAACGGGAGTCTCGGGCTCCTCCTTGGCTGTTTCGTTCACGGACGGCAACGGCTCCCATTCACAGTCGATCACTCTCGGCTCCGGCGGCGCATTCTTTGGAGTCTCCGCCACGGCGCCGATCACCGGTCTCCAGTTATTCAACAGCAGCGGAAGCACGAGAACATTCACGTTGACTGCGTTCGATTTTAACGGGTCCTCCGGGCCATCCGACGCCCCGGAAGGAGCCACGTTGCTCTTGATCGGCAGCGGTCTGATCGCGATGCGCTTCCTCAAAAAGCGGAGTAAGTCTCGCGGCCGGCAGCCCAAAACGCCAAAGCGATTGGCCGGAGCGGGATACGTGACTCCGCAAGTCGCGGCAAGTTAATCCGCGCCCGGTGGAGCGGGCTTCAGCCTCGGGGTGCCCTCTGGGCCGGGTGCTTCAGCACCCGCGCCCGCAGCGGCCTGGTCCACGAACCACACCGCGCTCGACCCCTCGCGCGACGCGATCTGCGCGGGATACCTCATCGGATCGTAAGGGCCGTGGAGAACCGCGTCAAGAGTCGCCGCTTTGTCGGCGCCCGTCGCCAGAATCGCAGTGTGCCGCGCGGCTTCGAGTACCCCTCCGGTTAACGTCACCCGCCACTGGCCTAGCCGCTCGAAGTAAACCGCCGCCGCAATCGCATCCCGCTCCGTGATGTAGGGCGATCCCGGAAACAAGCTGGCAGTGTGGCCATCGGCCCCCATACCGCGATGGATCACGTCGAATTGCGGCAACTCGCCGGGCTTCAGTCCCAGTGCCGCGCGAATGCCTGCATCGTAGCCCCGCGCGGCCTCCTCCGGTTGCGCGTAGGTCTGCACAGCGTGGATGTTGCCCTCGGGAAAGCGCGCCGGGGCCAGCCATGTCTCCCGAGCCAGCCTGTAGTTGCTCTGCGGATCGTCCCAAGGCACGCATCGCTCGTCCACCCAGAACAGGTTCACGCTGTTCCAAGGAAAGTCCGCGCCAGCGAACATCTCAAACATCGGCCGCGGCGACGAACCGCCCGAGATCGCCAGCGTTGCCGCGCCCCGCTCGGCAATCGCCTGTTCCAGCCACGTCAGGATCCGCCGCCCGCAAGCCAATGCAGCCGCGTGAGCGTCCGGATAGGTCTCCACCTGACTGCTCGCGCGGCTCATGCCGCCAGCACGCGCTCGTACACCGGATCGCGCCCCAGCAAGCCCAGCTCCTCGCGCATCAGTTCTTCTACGTTCACCGGCGGCAGCGCCGAATGGTAGTTCCGGCCGGCGCCGGTCACCTCCACGCAATCGCCTTCCGCGCGCCGCAGCGCCAAGCGGTCCGACGCCGAAGTGAATTCCACCGAAACCAGCCCCCCCGGCTCCCGCGCCGGTGCGTTCACGGCGTCGACGATCACCGGAGCTCCCGGCAACGCCGAACGAATCCAAGCCGCAATGTACAGAGCCGAAGTCGTCAGACGCCCTCCGCCATAGGAAACATTCGCCGAGGTCACGGCATCCGGATCGAGCGCTACATCGTCAAAGAGATGCGCGATCACTTCGCGCCAGCCCGAGAGGCGCGTCCAATTCAGATCCCCGACGCGGCGTCCCGCCGTCTGCAGAGCCCGCATGTACGTAAGCGCGCCGGCGGCGTCGGGAGCGTCAAAGGTGTCGAAAATGATCTTGTCGGCCAGCGCCAGCAGGGCGTCATAACGCCGGTTGTCGCGTCCCAGCGCGCCCCGCCGCCACAGCACAAAAGGCAGATCCGGAGCCCGCAGCGGCACGATGAACCGGGCCACCTCGGCCATCCCGCCATTTCCCGGCGCGCCCGCCCCCGGTGTGATCTCAATGCCCTCCGAGCAGATCTGCTGATTGCTCCCAAACGGCTTCCAGCACTCCGCGAAGATGTGCGCCTCCATCTGCTGCACGGCCGCCCCCGGGCCTGGCGCACCGGCGCCGTTGCCCACCTGGCCGTCGGCTCCGCCTCCAATCGTGCCACCAGCGCCCCCAACGACATCGCGTACGATGATGGCCCGGCTCGGATGGCTGTGCATCAGCACACCCAAGGTCCGCCGGACCAGCTCGGCGTCGGAGGCATCCCCCGCGGTCACCGCGAGCGTCATCGCGCACGCCCGCAGTACGCCCCCGCCATCTGCCTGATCCCTCGCCAGAGAGGTCCACAGCTCGCGCAGGTCCGTCAGAATCTGCTCCGGATGAACACCAGCCGCCGCCGTCATCTAGGAATTCCTCCAGCGGTATCCCAGGCGCAATAACATGTGGTCGGCTTTGGCCGGACCCCACGTCCCGGGATCGTAATTGGGGAACTCCTGCTGCCGCGCCGCCCAGTCGTTCAGGATGGGCTCGACCACCTTCCAACTCGCCTCCACCATGTCCTGCCGAGTGTACAGTGTGGCGTCGCCCGTCAGCGCGTCCACCAGCAGCGTCTCATAAGCCGATGGCGACCGCTCGCCGAAACTGGCGCCGTAATTGAAATCCATCGACACCGGCCGCAGCCGCATCCCGCTGCCGGGCTGTTTCGACTGAAACCGTAAAGAAATGCCCTCTTCCGGCTGAATGCGCAGGATCAGCAAACTGGGCTGCGGCTCGCTGGTGGCGTGCGCCGTGAACAAAGACAGTGGAGGCATGTTGAACTGGATCGCAATCTCGGTAGCGCGCTTGGGCAGCTTCTTGCCGGTGCGGATAAAGAACGGCACGCCCGCCCAGCGCCAGTTGTCGACAAAGAAGGTGGCCGCCGCGAACGTCTCAGTCTGCGAATCCGGCCGCACGCCCGGTTCGTCGCGAAAGCCGCGATACTGCCCCGCCACCGCATACTGCGGGACTTCCTCCGGAGTAACGATCTTCACGGACCGCAGCAATTTCGCGCGCTCGTCGCGCACGGCGTCGGGTTCAAACACCGCCGAAGGTTCCATCGCGACAGTCGCCATCACCTGCAGCAGGTGATTCTGGATCATGTCGCGCAACGCCCCGGCTTCCTGATAATACCCGCCGCGGCCCTCAACGCCGATCGACTCCGCCGCCGTGATCTGCACATGGTTCACATAGCGCCGGTTCCACAGCGGCTCGAAGATCCCGTTGCCGAAGCGGAACGCCAGGATGTTCTGCACCGTTTCCTTGCCCAGGTAGTGATCGATGCGGTAGACCTCGTTTTCCTCGAACACCGCATGAATCCGCGCGTTCAACGCTCGAGCGCTCTCGAGATCGTGGCCAAACGGCTTCTCGATCACCAGCCGCCGGAACGCCCCCGGTCGCGATTCCCCCATGGACGCCGAGCCCAGTCCATCCACCACCGGCCCGTAATAACTGGGCTGCGTGGAAAGATAGAACAGCACGTTAGGCTGCTCGATCTCGACGACTTTCTCGGCGACAGCGCGATACATCGCGGGATCGGACATGTCCCCCGCGACGTAATGAATGTTCGGAGCCATGCGCCCCCACAACTCATCGGAGAAGGGTCCGTCGTCCAGAAACTGCTTGACCGACTCCCGCATCTTCTCGCGAAACGCCTCGTCGCTCATAGGCGTGCGCGAGTTGCCGATGATAGAAAACGCCGCCGGCAGCCGCCGGTCATGCGCCAACTGGTAGAGCGCCGGCAACAGTTTGCGCTTAGTCAGATCGCCGTTAGCGCCAAAAATCACCATGGCGCATTCAGGCACGCGCCGCTCAAACCGCAGCGCATCGGCAAAGGGATTAGCTGCGAGGATTTCTTCAGTAGCCGCCATGCTTCAAGGTACCGCATTGCAGAATCCGTATAGGGGCAGATCAATTTGACGAGCAACGTGGAGCACGCACTCCTGCGTGCCATGTCGGCACTCATGCCGACACTTGTGGCCGCGCGAAGAATCAACCTTCGGCCAGTGGGAATATGGCGCGCAAAGGTTCCCACGCCACGCTCTTTAGGCGACACTCAGTCAGTAGCTTTCTTGTCTCTAGACCATTTTCTGAGATAATATAGACCAGCTCTGGCGATCCGGCTGCAAGCAAGAGATGGCGAAGGCCTATTCTGACGATCTACGACGGAAGTTGTTGGAGGCGCATCCGCAGGGGGAAGAGAGCC
>Ga0209517_10006394_pt1 | contig 14589 bp, 15 predicted proteins | sample PeaSoiMetSII2010_FD_187695 | JGI IMG/M metagenome (GOLD analysis project Ga0209517, IMG submission 187695) | Peat soil microbial communities from Weissenstadt, Germany - SII-2010 (SPAdes) (version 2) | ecosystem: Environmental > Terrestrial > Soil > Wetlands > Peat | place: Germany... | reverse complement strand
GGCGGGCATTCACAAAGCGCTCAAGCCCGGTGGCAAACTGGTGATCGTGGAGTATTACAAGTCGCAGGATGCGATGCCCAACGGCAGAGCCCTGACCCACATCCGCCTGAACAAGCCGGATGTCATTAAAGAGATCGAGGCGAACCACTTCCGCCTGGTCTCGGAACGGGAACACGTCCCGGGCAGCCAGTACATGCTGATCCTGGAGAGGAACTAAGATGACGAGCCATTTCCGCTTTGCGATATTCGCGGCGCTCCCCCTGGCACTCGTGCTGATGGCGCCGCTGCCGCTCGGCGCGCAGGTGGCGCCTGCGCAAGAACCGGGCATCACGCGCCAGCAAGCCGACCAGATCCTGAACGAGCTGCGCCTGATCCGGCAGTTGCTGGAGAAGCAGGGCGCCAAGGAGCAGAAGGAGGAAATCACGCGCGCCAAGCTGAACCTGGAGGGCTTTGCCATGCTCGGCTCGAAGGACGCGCCGCTCACCGTCGTGGAGTTCACCGACTACCAGTGCCCGTTCTGCCAGCGGTTCCACGTCGCCTCCTTCCCCGACCTGAAGAAGAACTACATCGATACCGGCAAGGTGCGCTTTTACAGCCGCGACATGCCGCTCGATTTCCATGCCAACGCCATGCGCGCGGCCGAAGCGGCACGCTGCGCCGCCGACCAGGGCCAGTTCTGGAAATTGCGCGACGTCATGGGCTCGAATCCCGACAAGCTCGATCTGGAGAACATCCTGGGCTTCGCCGGCGATCTGAAGATGGATACGGCTGTCATGCGCACGTGCGTCGAGAGCGAGAAGTACAAGAACGCCGTGCAGACGGATGTGCTGGAGGCCATGAAGATCGGGGCCAACGCCACGCCCACGTTCGTGATCGGCAAGAGCACTCCGGATGGCGTTGACGGCGAGCTGGTGGTCGGGGCCCAGCCGTACGTGATGTTCGACGCCAAGCTCAAGGAGCTGTCCAAGTAGCGTGGCACAGGCATTCCTGCCTGTGTTGTTCCTCCTACCTCGCCGCCAGATCCTCCAGGAAGATGCGCCGCGCTTCCCGGTATTCGCCGGGCAGCATGGGGCCGAGCTTCCCGGACTGCTCCGCTTCGGCGCGCTCCTCGGCAAACGTGGTGTTGAGCGATTGGAAGGCCGCGATACACGCCTCCACCATCTCGCCGCTGTACCGGTCCGCGGCGTCGATAAGCCGGTTGGCCCGGCCCAGAAAGTCTTCCGCCGCCGCGACCCGCTCGGGCGCTCTTTCGACGATCGACGGGCGTCGCGAAATCTCCAGGTGCGGTCCGAAAGCGCGGACCAGCGTGGACCAGCGGTCGAGGACGATCAGCGCTCCGTAGCGGTGCGTATCGAGCGTCATTTCGTAAGCGAACGCCGATCCCTTCGATTGCCCTTCCAGGCGGCGCAGCGCGATGGATGCGGAATTCAACTCGCCGGCCAGCGAGTCCACGAATGCGGAGACGCAGCCGAAGAACTGGGGTTCGGTAATGCTGGGAAAACGGGTGATGCGCAACGGGGTCAGGCCATGTGCTCGCCGAGCGCGCGCTCGACTTCGTGCGGATCCAGGCGTTCGCCGTTGTTCAGGCGGTCGAGGAGGGATCGGATGATCTCCTTGGCTTCGTCCTTGCCGAAGTTCTTGATGAATCCGTCGAAGAAATGTTCGCCGGCCAGCGCGTGGTTGATTTCGGTTTCCTTGTTATGGTCTTGCAGTTCGGTAAAGTAGACGACCCGGTATTTGCCGGTGTACTCGGTCTCGCGATAGATCTCAAACATCACTTTGTCGGACTCGAACAACATAAGATCTATAGTGGCACAAAGGCGGCAAATGATCACTACCGTGGTGTTCGATGTGGGTGAAACGCTGGTGGATGAAAGCCGGCTGTGGCGCCGGTGGGCCGATCGGCTGGGGGTGCCCGCGCACGTGCTCTTCGCCGTGCTCGGCGCGGTCATCGAGCGCGGCGAACACCACCGCCGCGTCTTCGAGATCCTGCGCCCGGGATTCGATCCGGCGCGGATCGGGTTTCCGGATGTGTTCGAAGCTTGCGACCTCTATCCGGATGCCGCCCTGTGCCTGCATGCGCTCGACCGGCAGGGCCTGCGGATCGGGGTCGCCGGGAATCAGCCGGAAGGCATCGAGCCGGCACTCGAGGGTTTGCCGGTCGATTTCGTGGCCTCGTCCGCGCGCTGGAAAGTGGAGAAGCCATCGCCGCTCTTCTTCCAGAAACTCGCCGAGGAGGCGCAGGCCGCACCGGGCGAAATCGCCTACGTGGGCGACCGGCTCGACAACGACATTCTTCCGGCGCTGGAAGCGGGCATGATCGCGGTGTTTATTCGAAGAGGACCGTGGGGTTACCTGCACGCGCGTCGTCCGGAAATTGCCCGCGCGCACTTGAGGATCGAAAGCCTCGGTGAACTGCCCGAGGCGCTGACGGTGGCACAGGCATTCTTGCCTGTGTGTGTGACGCCGCCTTCCGAACCAAGCAACACAGGCAGGAATGCCTGTGCCACCCGCCGTGACTTAATGCATCGTGGCGGCGATGATCCAGCAGATGCCTAGCGCGACCGCGCCGGCCAGAATGGCGGCGGCCACGTTGTGCTCGTGCACGATCTCCTTCCAGAGATCGAACGGAGCGAGCTTGGAAACGATCACCGCGGCGGCAACAAAAACAAGGATGCCCAGACCCGCAAAGATCAGGGCGTTGAGAATGGGGTACTCGGTCACAAGAGAAGAAGCTGGAGCGGGGTACGGGAATCGAACCCGTGTAAATCAGCTTGGAAGGCTGACGCCCGACCGCTAGGCCAACCCCGCTCGCTCTCTTACTTGGCCTTCTTCTGCTTCTGTTGGCCAACGCGGACTTTGAAGTGCAGCACCTTGGACTCCTGGAACGCCTTATGATCGTGGCGCGCCACAGCATCCGCCAGGTAACCGTCCACATTGGCGTCCTTCGGCAGGACGGCCATCAGGGTGAAACTGTCGTTGCAGGTCGGGCAGAAAGGCCGGAACCGCTTTACATTGGGAATTGCCATAACTCCATTTATTGTACCAAGAGTCACGCGGCCATGTCGGCGGGGTCTGTGGTGCGCATCTCGATCCAGCCTTGCCGCGGAATGGCGTCGAACGGCAGGCCGCCCTGCCACAGGGAGAACTGGAATCGCAGACCGGCGCCTCGGGCGATCGACATGGCCGCCAGCGGGAGCCGCACCTCCAACACACGGCCGAGCGCGCAGTCGACTGGTTTGACCGATTGGCTCGTGATTTCGACACCGCCGGGCGCCAGGCGCACAGCGATGTTGGCGCCCGGCGCGCCATCGAGCGATTGCACGGTCAACTGCGCTTGCATTCCGGAAAGCTCCTGCTGGTAACCGGGGTGGAAGTCGACGCGCAGGAAAAAGCTCGCGCCATCGGAGCCGAAGTACACTTCCTTCACCAGGAACTTCTTGCCGTGCATCGAACCGGAGCGTTCGTCCACGTGATAGACTCCGGCGCCGAGCCATTCGAAATAGGAAGTCACTTCGCCATCGATCACCGGCGTGATGGCGCCGGATGGCTGGATCAATATCGCGGGCACCGACGTGCGCAGGATGGGCCGCGAAAGCTCCTCCGGAGGCATCAGGTTCAGGAAACGATAGACGTTGGCGAGGTGGCTGCGGTAGAGCTGGTCGAACTCTTCGCGATTGACGGATTCGTGCTCCGGTCCGTACCACCAGCACCAGTCGCTGCCTTCGGCGATCAGCAGTTCTTCGAGCGCCATTTTGCGCTTGTCGTCGGGGACGTTGCCCGCCACATCGTACGTCTGGCGCGCGCGCAGGAGCTGCGACCACGCCTGGTTGTCTTCCTCGGCGCCGATCCACACGTCGAAATTGGCGTTGATCCAAGAAGCCGGAAAGATGTGATCGATCGGATCGGGCGCCAGTTGGCGGAGCGCCTCGCTCACCGTTACGGCGCTGAAGCGTGGGTCCTCGGAGATCTTTCGGTACAACGCCCGCAGGAAGGGACGGCCGTTTTGATAGTAGTATTCCCAGGCGTTTTCGCCATCGAGGATGATGGGCACCAGCGCGTCGCGGCCGGCGGAAAGAAGGCCCGACGCATTCTCGCGGATGCGCCGCAGGAAGTCGTCCGCCGCCGCCCCGGCTTCCATCTTGGAGTAGACGAACCCGATCAGGTCGCTCATGAAATGATCGCGGAAAATCACGCCCATGCGGTGGTGCTGCTGCTGCCAGCGGTAAGGCCGGTACAGCCCCTCGACCGGCACGGCGCGGTCGAGCGTCCGGTTGAGCACGCCGCTATCGGTGGCCGCCCACTCGAAGCCCAGTTCGGCGGCGATGGTGAAGACCTCGTCGGAAACCGAGCCCTCCGAGGGCCACAGCCCCATGGGCGCTACCCCAAAATGCCTCTGGATGTAGCCGCGCGCCATGGCGAGCTGGAGCCGCGCGTCCTGCGGATAGCGGAACCGCGGCGGCAGAGGCACGCCGGGGTGCGCCACGGAGGCAATGTTGGAATCGCCCAGCAGCGGCAGAATGGGATGGTAATAAGGTGTGGTGGAGATCTCGACCTGTCCCGAGGCGGCGAGCTTTTGATACTCCGGGAGCACCTGGCCGACGATCTCGCGCTGCTTCTCGCCCATGCGGCGCTGGTCGTCGAGGGTGAAGTTGCGGCCGCGCTCCATCCAGGCGCGAACTTCCGGGTCGGCAACCTGGAACTCCTCGTCGAACCAGGCGAGCTGCGACCACATCTGCAGATCGCGGAATTCCTGCGGGCCGAACAGGCTTCGCGAACCCGAAGCCTTCTCCCGCTGCCAGGCGTCGAACAGCTCTCCGTAGCGCGGGTAGCGATAGATCATGCGCTGCGGATCGGAGTAGAAGGAGTGGCGCAGCAGGAAGGTGCGGTCCTGATCGGTGAGGTCCTCGGCGGGCTTCAGGACCATATTGAGAAACGGGTCGATGGCCTCGCCCGCGGCGTACTCGGCCACCTGCGCCATCATGGAAGGCACCAGGTTGAAGGTCTGGCGGACTTGCGGGAACTCCTCCAGAATGCGCACCATTCCGTAGTAGTCCTTGAGGGCGTGCATGCGCGTCCACGGCAGTTTGTACTCGCCGGAGATCAAGTCCTTATAAAAGGGCTGATGCATGTGCCATAGGAAGCACAGGTAGATTCGCGGCATCATTTCCCGAAGTAGCTGCGCACCGGGGGCGGAGGCGCATCCTTCCGGATGGCCCGCCACAGGATATCGTTCAGCTCGTTGTCGTCGTTCTGGTCGGCTTCATCGAAGTCCATGCGCTGGGACGCCGCGGCGCCCGGCGCGTTCGGGGGATTCCGGTTGTCGAGCGGGATGCGCGGCTTCTCGGCGACGTAACCGGCCGGGTCGGGCGTCATCTGAAAGGACGCCGCCATGGGCCGCGCCGCGGCATCGAACTGCGTCATGGGATGCAGGCCCAGCAGCAGCTCGATGGTGCGCAGCATCGAGGTGGTGTTGTACATGGTGCCGTCCACCAGGTGGCGCTTCACGTAGGAGGAGATCAGGAAGGCCGGCGAGCGGTGCGAATCCACGTGGTCGGGACCGTTCTGCGCATCGTCTTCCAGGACGCAGATGAGGGTCGAGGTCCAGAAGCGCGATTTGGAAACGCCCTCCACCAGCATGCCCAGCGCGTAGTCGTTGTCCGCGGCGTAGGAAAGCGGCCCGAGCTTGCCGGCGGTGGTGCCGTTGGTGTGATCGTTGCCCATCCGCATGACGATCAGGCGGGGCATGTTGCCGGTCTTCTCGTATTCCGCCAATTCGGCTAGGAAGGTCTTGGCGCGCTCGATGTCCGGATACTCCAGGTCGAAGCCGCGATACAGCGGGTTGGTGACCTTGGCCAGCACGGGGTCGCGCACGCCGGTGATCTGTTCGGATCCCGCGGGTGCGTCCTTCTTGTTGTTGACCATGTAGCCGAAGTTGCGGATGGAGAGTCCCGCCTGGGCGGCGTTGGTCCACAGGTAGCCGGCGGGAGGCAGCGAGGCCGGATCCTGCTCCTCGAAGTCGTAGGGCTTGCGGCGATTGGCGTACTTGGTCGGCCACATCTTCACCACGTAGTCGGGCGCGATGGCGGCGGTGGACCAGTTGTGCCCGTCGGCGCTCACGTCGGCATTTACGTAGAAGTTGTCGAGGAGCACGAATTCGCGGGCCAGCTTGTGAAGGTTGGGCGTGGCCTGTTCGCCGAAGAGCACCAGCGACGCGTCGCCGTTGCCCTGTTTCATATCGCCGAGCACCTGGTCGTAGGTGCGGTTTTCGCGCACGATGTAGATCACGTGCTGGATGGGCGGGAGAGCACTGGGCTCGTCCAGCTTCTCATCGCGGTAGGCCGAATTCGCGAACGCGGCCTTGGTCCAGGCGTCGAGCTGGTCGTCGGTGAAGGGCGCGATCCACGAGGCCGTGCCGGTCTGCATGTAGCCCACGTAACCCGGACGGATTCCGGGAATTCCGACGTGCGCCGGAGCCGCCGCCTTGGTGGGATTGGGTCCATCCGGATTGGGATAGGAGCGCAGGCCCTTGCCGTTGATCACCACGAGAGTGCCGGACGCCAGGGCGCGAACCGCCGTAGGATACCAGCCGGTGGGGATGAATCCTTCCATGTTGCTGCGCTCGCCCGAAACGTCGACCACCGCCGCCACGTTGCCATCCGAGCAGGCGACGTAGAGCCGCTTGCCATCGGGGCTGAGGGCCAGGGCCGAGGGAGTCATGCCCAGCGGCTGCCGCGGCGTCATGGAGACGTTGATGTGCTCCACCACGGTCAGCTCTTTGGCGGAGCTGACACCGACCGTGAAGACGGTGTTGGTGTGCGCGGCGGCGACGAAAAGGCGCGCGGCCCAGGTAGGCTCACCCGGCGCGACTTCGCCCGGACCGCCATCGCGCCACACCATATCGGTGGGGTGGGCGCCGAGCCGCAGGTTGGCCAGCACGCTGCCGTTGGCAGTGTGGTAGTGGCCCACGGAGCCATCGGCCCAGTGGGTGACGAAGAACGACTTGCCATCGGGGTGGAACAGAATGCGATAGGGTCGCCGCCCGGTCTTGTAGCGGTTGATCACCATGCCGGATTGCGGATTGATGACCGCGATGGAATCCTTGTACAACTCGGCGGCGTAGAGCAGGCGGCCGTCGGGTGAGAAGGCGACGTCGGCGGTGAAATCGCGATCGGCGGGAGTGCCCGCGACGAGCGGGAAGGTGCGGGCAGGCGTGAGAGTTCCGTTGGCGAGGGTGAATTCGTACACGGCGGCCTTGGTTCCGCCGCCCACGTAGAGCTTATCGCTTTTGGGCGCGAAGGCCAGGCCCAGCCATCCGTCGGGCACGGGGACGCTGGACACCACGCGGCCCGACGCGGTATCGAGGACGCTGACGCTGGGAGGCCGGTAGCCGCCGTTGAGCACCGCCAGGTACTTGCCATCCTGCGAGAGCGCGGTGGACATGGGCAGAGTGTCGAGGGGGATCTGCTTGCCGACGGGTTGGAGGCGCCATCCGCTGTTGAGCAGGAAGGCGCCATTGGGCAGCGGGCCGACCTGTTCGCGCGGCGCGGACTGGGAAGAGAGGAGCGCGGCAAGAGAGATGAACGCAACGGCGAGAGCGGCCCGAGGAGCGACGGAACTCAGGGTTGGTTGCATAGGAGTGTACCCATTGTACTAAGGCTTCCGGTGCGGCAGGCTGCACGGTGAGGAGGTTGGAAAGGGGCGCGGCGGGGGCGTCCGGAGGCGCATGTGTATCGGGTGTGTCAGTTTATTTTTCACGTGGCTATAAACTCCTCTGTTTCTTTGGGTTGCGGGCCGGGGTGAAAATCGGGAGACGCATCGGGAGGGTGGTTTTTACAATATGCGTCTCCCTAGGGGCGGAGAACGGGTGTGACGCATGTGACGCCAAAGACGGGGCATGTCGGTTTATTTGTGGTGGCGCTTTAAGTTCCTTTGTTTCTGTTGATTGCGGAGAGGGGTAGGATTTTTGTGACGCATCGGGAGGGGTGTTTTTACAAGATCCGTCACAAAAGGCTGGCGTGGGCGGCGGTTGTGGTGTGGTTGGCGTAGATGGAAGTTGGCGCATAGATCTCCTCCCATTCTTAGTACAGCAGATAGAAATTGGGAAGTTGGGTTTTTGGTCCACGAGTTTTTGACTAAGTGTTTGAATCAAAAGGCTAAATAAAGGCCAAAATTTTCCCGAAAGGCTTGTGACTCGAAATGGCGCGCTACGCGTGCCTACCGGAGATGGATGAAAAATTAATCGGCCCGTTGGGGAATTTATTGGGAGTCGTGGATTTGTAAGTTGTTGAAGCGGCAGGCAGTTCCATCAGTGATTTTTCGTAGGACCGAGGACGACACTCTGATTTTACTGAGCTAGTCTCGCCAGAACCAATGCAAGCGGGCTATCGGTAGCAGGCGGTGGCTTGCATTCCTTCTTGCGCGCGCGCCAGAGCTGCTCGGCAATATCCAGATTCTGCTCGGAAACCTCGCCTTGGTGAGCCGCGCTCACCTGGGCTTCGAGCGCCTTCCCTGCCTGCTCGAGCAATTCCTGCAATTCCGGCGGAGGATTCTCACCCGCACATTGCCTGGCTTCGTTCCGCGTCAGATCGACCAGATTGAGGCTCCGGCGGAAACGCTCCGACGTGCCAAGGCCTCTCTCCATGGGATCCAGCATCAGCAGTTCATTGCATAGGTCGAGGCGTTTCCTTGCGGCCTGGTCATCGGGGGCCGACCGTAGCGCGGCCTGGAATTCCCGCTCTGCCGCGCGATAGTTCGCTCGCGCGAATTCCGCTTCACCGAGGCCGGCATGTGCATCCGCGTCCGCTGGGTCGTCGTGCAGGATCCATTATCCCCCACGCGCGGCTTCCGCGCGCATTCTGACCGTTTGGACGCAACAGTCGCTTGATGCCGTAGCTCTTCCTTCGAACCGCGAGAATCGGCAGCGCGGGAGCGGTCCGACGAAGTACGTGCTTAGAACGGCGAATCAAAGGGCATAGGCCATGAACCGCACGCTGAAGCGGGTCCAACGTGTGGTTTTTGCTTTCGTCTTCGAGGAAGAGCCAACCGGCTGCCTGCTGCCCATCGTTAAGATTAAGCGCGTATACGGGCGGATCAACCGTGCCTGGCGGGCTTTGCGCACTCCTCGGCGAGATGGAGGTGTTTCTCCAGAACGGGAATCATTTTCGTGGCATAGGCCTTCACATCAGCGTCGTGCCCGTGCGCTGCCTCGCTCTTGAAGGCGACGACCGCCTGACGATGGGCCGCAATCTCGTCTCTGGCGAACTGGCGGTCGAAGCGGTCGCCTTTCAAGTGGACCAACTGTTGGATCGCCCGGTCTTTGGAGGTGTTAATCCCCTTCGGAATCGAAGCCCCGGTCTTCGCGGCGAGCTCCGTGAGGTGCTCGTACGATTCAGTGTGGTCCTTGACCAGCGTCTTGGCGAAGTCTTTCACGTCAGTGCGCCTGGCTTGGTTTTCGGCCATCTGACCTTCGTGGGCTTCGGTCATGTCGGCCTTCGCTGCAGAGATCATGAATTGCTTGTCGGTGTTGCTCAAGGACGCCGCGTGCGCGATCTCGGCCGCCGCGAGCAGTGCGAGGCAGCAAGCGGCTGACCGGACATTGTGAATCTGGATGGTAGGTTTTCCTTCCGTGGATTGTGTTCATGTGGTTGCGATTCGAAATGCGCTTCGGCGTTTGCGTTCGGTGTTACGGGGAGCGCTTCACCCTCCCGTTCCAGCTTGAGGCCATGCGCCCCCGGGCGCAGGTTGCCCGCATATTGCCTGCCTGATACTGCGGCGACTATCGTTCGTATGTGCTCAAGTGCCCCGCGTACGTTCAAACCCCCGATACACTCGCCCACGAGAGACCCGATCCCGCCAGTCGGCATTGACTTAGGGAAGGCGCCCACTCTGCATAGCCAGGTCGACCGCGATCAGCACAAGGGCTACAAGAAATCCGGCCGCGGCGCTCCAGATATAGAGCGGATCGACGGCTTTCCAACCGCGCCGAGCAAGCCATCCCTTAGGCCCACCGTCACGCCCCTTGCCCCTGTGTTCGTGAGAAACCGCCCGAGTCCAATCAGGAGAATCAGTCATCAATCCGACCTCGATCTCTTGGAATCGCCGCATTATTCTCCGCATTGTTTTCCTCCGGTATGGGACCAAACAATCCAAATCAAATCATCCTCTACTTCGTCGCTTTGCGCGGATCGCCGTCCAGCATCGGGCCGGCATCCAACTATTGGGGCTTGCGGTCGCCCTCGGCGCGCAAGCGGCCCATGTGGATTACCTCGGCCTTACCGCCCGGCGCAATCGGAATCACCTCCAACTCCAGCACGTCGCCGGTTACGGAGAATCGCCTTTTGACTACTTCGGAGCCGCGGGTTCGCATTTCCACCAATTTGGGTCCGTTGAACCACATCGACACCTTTGCCGTGCGGCCAGCCTCTTTGATGTTGCATTCGCGTCCCATGGTGTTGCATTCGTACTCCGCGATCCTCCGGCCGTTCGACTCCTGTGTAATCCGAATCGAACCGTTGTTGTCCTCCAACGTCCAGGTCCCGTCATCGCTCTTCTCGCCGGCTCTAGGTTGCCACTTACCGGCCAGTTTGGATCGGTCCGCCACCTCATCCGCCGGAACGTTTGCTGCGGCGAAACAGAGAATACTGCCCAAAGCCGCTACACGAAACAACATGCCTTCTTACCTCCTCATCCGATCTAGCCATGATCGATCCATCCCCAGCGGCGCCGGACCACCGAGGGCCGCGGCAACTCTTCCGCACAGGTCGTGCATGCCAAAGGGTTTCTCCAGCACCTCGCCGAGAGCCGCGATCTGGCCCGGATGCCCTGTCATGAAAATGACCGGAAGATCCGGCCTTATACGGTGAAGCCGCGTTTCCAGTTCCGGCCCGCTCATTCCCGGCATCAGAACGTCCGAAAGAAGCAGGTCTATTTCGCTTGGCCTCTGTTCGAAGACTCGCACGGCTTCTTCGGGGGTGCCTGCCTTCAGCACCCGGTAGCCCTCGGTGCGCAACATTGCTGCGGTCACCCCGAGGAGCCGAATGTCGTCGTCTACCACCAGCACGGTTGCTTGGTTTTCGCGGGATGTTGCCGCCTCGGAAGGGCGCATCAACTCACCCATGCCCATACAATAAAAGATCCGCGTCGGCCGCGCCATCCTGTAAATGGGTGAGATTTCAGATTTTGTCGAGAGCAGTGATTTTCATAGCTCGAATGCAAAATACGCTGACAACATGTGCGAGCCCGAACGCACGGGACCGCTGGCGGCCCTCACGCAGCTTGCGCTTTCTACGCTTGGCAAACCGCGGCGTGCAAAGGATTTCAGGTCTTTACAGGATGTCCTTGAGAGGGCCACGAGTCGTACCATGAGTGGTGACGGCTACGGCGCAGTCGCCTGAAGCGTGTGGCCCGGGGCGGATGAGAAGCGCCTCAAGGGGTAGTTGAAAATCACATGCGTGTAAATCGTTCGGTTCCCATCCTGCTTGTCGGCTTCGGAATGCTGATCGGGCTGATGGCTCTCACTGGTGTCAGCGCCTTGCAGCGGGCCCGCGAGACCTACCTCGATGTCTCCCGGCTGAACGACCGCTACCGCCGCACCGATCGCGTGCTCAACGGCATCGCCTTCGGCATCTATAAGGTGGGCCTCCTGACTCGCGATTACCTGCTCGATCCTTCGAATGTCCCGGCCGCCGAATACCGCGCCGATCTCGTCGAAGAGCGCTCGGCCATGGAGAAAGAGGTCGCTGAACTCAGCGGGGTGGTGCTGGATTCGAATAGACCCGAACTGAAGCGTCTCCGCATGGAAGTGAATGCCTATTGGGATGCGCTCGACCCACTTTTCCAGTGGACCGAGGAAGAAAAGGCCGCCCGAAGCTGGGCCTTCCTCCGTCAGGAAGTGCTACCTCACAGGCAGGCGGCTTTAGGAATGGCCCAGGAGTTCTCCCGGCTCACTCAGGCCAACCTCGACGATCAGCGCCGCGAGATCGACCGCAAGCAGGCTCAGATGGCCGTCTTCATCGGCCGCATGGTGGGGGTTACGGTACTGATAGGACTCGGTATCGCCGCCATCGCGGTGCTGCGCATGACTAAGCTCGAGCGACACTCCGAACAGCAGCGGCTGCGAACGGTGGAGGCCGAGCGCGAACTCCGCCGCCTCTCCCGCCAGTTGGTGCACGCCCAGGAGGAAGAGCGTAAGTCGATTTCTCGCGAACTTCACGATGAGGTCGGCCAGATGTTGACGGGACTGCGAATGGAATTGCGAAGCCTCCAGGACCTCCGCATCGCGCCAGAAGAAGAGTTCATCATTCACCTTGACGGCGCCAAGCGTCTCGCCGAGCAGTCCCTTCGCTCCCTGCGCGACATAGCGATGGGGCTGCGCCCCTCCTTGCTGGACGATCTCGGGCTTGGGCCGGCGGTCCAATGGCAGGCCAGGCAGTTTTCCAAGCACACTGGCATACCCGTTAATGTGAACGTGGACCGGCTCCACGAACCGCTGCCGGAAGAGCACCGCACCTGCATCTACCGCATTGTGCAGGAGGCCCTCACAAATTGTGCGCGCCACGCAAAAGCGAAAACTATCGATATCGTGATCGACGGGCCGGGCGTCGGGATCTCCGTAGTCGTCAAAGACGATGGCATCGGCTTCGACCCCGGCCAAGTCCGAGGCCGCGGCTTGGGGCTCACCGGAATGCAGGAACGCGTGATGGATCTCGGCGGCGAATTGACAGTTGTCTCGCAAGTATCCAAAGGGACCGTACTCTCAGCTAAGATCCCCATCCCTACGGAGGTACCTCCCATTGAGTACTCGAGTTCTGTTGGCAGATGATCACGGCGTAGTCCGCAAAGGGTTGCGATTCCTGCTTGAGCGGCAACCGGGAATGGAGGTCGTCGGTGAGGCGGCCGATGGCCGGGACGCCGTCCGGCTCGCCGAAACCACCAATCCCGACGTTGTCGTTATGGACGTGGGAATGCCGCTGCTCAATGGCATTGAAGCGACCGCGCAAATGGTCAAGCGCAATCCGTCTCTCCACGTGATCATTCTGAGCATGCACTCGGACGAGCACTATCTCCTCTCCGCATTGAATGCGGGTGCCAAAGGCTACCTCCTGAAGGGCTCGGCCGAGGAGGACCTGGTGCGCGCCATCCACTCGGTGTGCCGGGGCACGCCATTCTTCAGTCCCGAAATCACCAAAACCATGTTGGAGGACTACATGCGGTTCCTTCAGCAGCGCAATCTTCAGGATTCCTACGACCTGCTTACCGAAAGAGAGAAGGAGGTGCTGCAACTCCTTGCGGAAGGCAAGTCGAATAAGGAGGTGGCCAATATTCTGGATATCAGCGTATACACTGTCGATAGCCACCGCCTGCACCTCATGCAGAAGCTGAACCTCCACAATACGGCCGAGATCGTTCTGTACGCGGTGCGAAAGAAAGTGATCCTTTGAGTAGTGTGTTCCTGCTGGCAGTTCTGCCGGCCTTGGTTGGCGAAGGTGTTAATATATCAGTAGCCTAACCCAATCCTTATTCTTTCTTTATGATTTAAACGCACGAGCTTAGACAGGTGGCGTCGGCCAGGGCTGGGACCGCTGACCTAATTCTGTCTTGAAATACGTTCATCAGGCGCGCTTAGCCAGACCCTTCCCCGCATATGCGCCAACCCGATGGCAGAGCTTCGTTGCGCGAAGGTCCAGCTCGTATCGCTATTGCAATAACCGCATCTCGGGAAGTTTTGACCCTCGAGAACTGTCCGTCCCGCGCCATGGCACACCGAGTGATAAATCCCCGAAACGCGGTTTCTCTGCCCCGTCCTGTTCGGCGGCGCCGTGGCCATAGCTCAACTTTCCTATTTTATCGCTTCAAGCCGCCGCGGTGGCATCCTGTTTCAACAGGATTTCTCAATCCGACCTATTCATCCTAGACTAACGCTGTAGGGAGAGGAGGTACTTTTAATAGCAAATAACGTCCTTTACATATCGTTTTATCGTTAAGTGCAGTTAACGGTCGACGGGCAGGTTTTGGCCATCGGGGGCGCGCTTGAGGAGATAGAAACGGGTGGCCTCGGCGGCTTGGTCTTCGCGATCGGCGTCGCATCGGGGGCGACTATTTCCAGGCGATGCAGATGCGGCTGATGGCCGGGCGATTCCTGAACTCCGGGGACTTTCCGGCCGAAGGCTTCGGCGTGCCGCGTGGGGTGGTGGTGAGCGAAAGCTTCGCCCGGTTGTACTTCCACGGCGGAGATGCGGTGGGCGGCCGCGTGCAGCACGGGGCGCCGGGCAACGCGTGGTCGACGATTGTGGGGATCGTCGCGGATGTACGCCACTCGAGTCTCGAAAAATCTCCGCAGCCGACCCTCTACGAGCCTTCCTGGTTCGCCGACGCGCTGGCGGTTCGCACGGCCCTGCCGCCGGAAACGGTAATTGCATCGGTCCGGCACGTGATGCACGATATCAATCCGGCAGTCGCGCTATCGGACATACAGACGATGCGCGACCGGACCACGGAGGCCTCTGCGCGCAGGAGGTTTCAGACGGTGCTGCTGGCGGCGTTTGCGGGGATCGCGGTCTTCCTGGCGCTGGTTGGGTTGTATGGCTT
>Ga0209517_10006393_pt1 | contig 14590 bp, 11 predicted proteins | sample PeaSoiMetSII2010_FD_187695 | JGI IMG/M metagenome (GOLD analysis project Ga0209517, IMG submission 187695) | Peat soil microbial communities from Weissenstadt, Germany - SII-2010 (SPAdes) (version 2) | ecosystem: Environmental > Terrestrial > Soil > Wetlands > Peat | place: Germany... | reverse complement strand
CCTACGCATGACTCGGGGCCGGTGTGGCTCGCTAAACCTTCACCGTATGGCTCTTTCATCCACTACTCCTTGCCGGCTTTGACCGGCGCACTAATCGTTCACCGCCGGATGTAGAGGACGCAGAGAAAAATCAAAATCTTGGACAGGATTCACAGGATTCAAAAAACAACCGATTTTTAAAGCCGACTGCCAGTATATGTTAGCGGGGAAATTTTCGCTGCGGCTGTCTGACGGATCTCATCTTTTCGCGTCCTAATCCTGTCTAAAGCTTATTTTTGCGTACTCTGGTTGAACGATTACTTTATTTTTTGTTCTTCTCCTGGAATTTTGCTTTCAAAAGGTCCGCAAGAGTTCCCATCGGGCGATTTTCATTTACATATTTCGAAATGTCCGCTTCCGTTTCCTGCTGATCTTCGCCTCCCGCCAGTGACAGCGAAATGCGTTTATTTACCCCGTCAACATTATCGATCTTCACTTCAACAGTCTGGCCCTTAGCCAGTACCTCGTGCGGATGCTTGATCCTTTTTCCCGACCCCAGTCTTGAAATGTGCAGAAGACCTTCAATTCCAGGGGCCAGCGAGACAAAAGCGCCAAAATTGGTCAATCGGGTCACTTCTCCGCTGTGGCGCGATCCTTGGACAAAATCCTTCTCTACGCTCTCCCAGGGGTCCGGCAAGGCTTTTTTTAAACTAAAGGAGAGACGGTTGTTTTCCCAATCCAGCTTCAGGGCCACCACCTCGACTTCCTGGCCGGCCACCAACACTTCGTTTATGTCTTCCACCCGGTCCCAGCCGATTTCCGAAATGGGGATAAGCCCCTCTACCACGCCGATTTTCACGAAAGCTCCGAAATTATGAATGGAGCTGATAGTGCCCCTTACCCGGTCGCCTTCCCGCAAAAAGCCTTTTTGCTCATCCCTTTGCTTTTGACGCTCTTCTTCGAGCACCGCTCTATTGGACAAAACGATGTTTCGCCCTTTCTCATCGTATTGAGTTATCCGGAAGGAAAGATGGCTGCCCGGCAGATCTTTTGCGCTCACCTCACGTTGCAGTCCCATCTGTGAAAATGGACAAAAACCGCGCAGGCCTCCCGCTATCTTGATTTCAAAGCCGCCCTTGATCTCTTTTTCAACCAGGCCTTCCACGGGTATTCCGTTTGCCCATGCTTCCTCCAGGAAGTTCAGTCCGGCCTGGCCTCCACTAATCCTGGTGGTAAAACGCAATTCATTGTTATCCGACGACAGGAAATATGCTTCAAGCCAATCGCCTTCCCTTACCGAAAGGTTTCCTTCCTCATCGAGGAATTCCTTTGCTTCGAGATATCCTTCGCTCTTTCCACCCAAATCTATGAAGATCCATTCCGCCGAAATCTTAACGATCCGAGCCTTTATCTTCTTCCCCGGCTCAAACCGGGCAGGCTTCACAAGACTCTCCCGCAAAAGGTCCGCGAAACTTTCTTCTTCCATCATTTCTTCTTCTTTTTCATTTTCCTCATTCATGCATGACCCCCTAAAAGATTTTAAATTTGAGATTTGAGATTTTAGATTTTCTATTGCAAATTCAGACGCACAATTTCTGGTCGGGCGCGATTATCCAATCTAAAATTTAAAATCTAAAATCTAAAATTATCATCAATTCCTAATTGCTAATTGCTCTTTCACATAGTTGTAAATTCCCTCGATATCGTCAGCATCAAAATTCCTGAATTCGTGGTCGGCGCGAAACCAGGTGATCTGCCGTTTGGCGTAATGCCGGGTCCCGCGCTTTATCTCAAAGGCGGCCTCCTGAATCGAGATCGCGCCCGAAATGTGAGCAGCCATCTGCCTGTATCCGATCGACTGCATCGCTTTGAGCTCCGCCGAATAGCCCATGGAAAGCAGACCCCGCACTTCATCCTCCAAGCCCGCTTCAAGCATCCGGTCTACCCTTTGGTCAATCCGCTCATAGAGCACTTTTCTGTCCCGGTTGATAAAGACCTTTACCGCCGGGAAAAGCTCCTGCCTGAAGCCATGGGCTTTCTGCATGATGGATAACGGGACCCCCCCGATATAAAAGACCTCAAGTGCCCTGATAATTCGCTGCCGGTCGTTAGGGTGAATTTTGCCGGCAGATTCGGGGTCGATCCGCAAAAGATCGCAATAAAGCGCATCGAGACCCTTGGATTTTTCCTCGGCAATCAACCTTTGTTTTACTTCGGGGTCCGAAGAAGGCCCCTGACACAGGCCACGGGTGAGGACCCTCATGTAGAGGCCGGTCCCTCCCACAACCAGGGGGACCTTGCCGCGCTTCCCCATAACTTCAACTACCGGGCCGGCAATGTCCAGGTATCTTGCCGCATCGAAGGGCTCATCGGGGTCTGCCACGTCTATCAGGTGATGGGGGACTCTCCGGCGCTCTTCAGCCGTTGGTTTTGCGGTCCCGATTTCCATGCGGCGGTAAATCTGCATTGAATCGGCATTGACTATCTCGGCTGAAATCCGCGAGGCAAGTTCGATAGAAAGCGAAGTTTTGCCCGAGGCGGTAGGCCCGGCAAGAAGCACCAGGGGTATGCCCCCCTCAAATGCTGTTGGCTTTGGATTCTTACGCATCTGTACCGAGAGCTTATCTCTCACGTTGAATTGTCTGTGGTCACGAAGAACACGAAGGAGTCACGAAGTCCACAAAGAAAACCAATCCGGATAAACACCTTTGTGGCCTTTCGAACCTAAAAAGTGTGGTCGTACACGAAGAAGAGAAAGCACACGAAAACCCTTCTCATACAAGATCCCCGGCAATGATTTTCCTTCGTGCTCTCAAGATCGACCGTGGCCCCTCGAACAAATCGGCGCAATGCGGCCGGGTTGTCGATCGTGTATCCTTCGTGCTCTTCGTGACCAAAAAAGCATTCAAATCTAAAGTTAACAGCATTAGGTCTGGCCGTATCCAGACCATCCACGTTTATCCAGGCTGGTTACCTTTGTGGTCTTCGTGACTCCTTCGAGCTCTTCGTGACCCCAAAACCCGCTCAGCTCCTTTTGAAGAATCGGTAAATCTGCTCGTATCTCAACGTATATGAAAGCGGCCGGCCATGCGGGCACGTAAAAGGGGTATCGATCGAATCGAGCATTTGGAGCAGCCTTTTTATTTCTTCCGGTTTAAGCCTGCGCCCTGCCCTGACAGATGAGTGGCAGGAAGAAACCCTTGCAAGCCCGAGCAGGATTTCGCCCTCATTTGCCGGGCACTCCTCTTCTGCATACCGCAGGTAGTCGCGAAGTATTTCTTCGGGATTAAACTCGGACAAAGTCGCAGGTACTGCATGAATGGCGAAGCTGTCCCCACCGAAAGGCTCGATTTCAAATCCCAGATCGAGCAGGGAGGGCATTATGCTTTTGAGCAGCACGGCCTCTTTTGGCAAAAGGTCCACGATGGCCGGCCGGGTAAGCAACTGGGCCGCCTTCGTTTCCTTCCCGCTATTTTTGCTCTTCTCGCTTTTTTTGCTTTTCTCGCTAAGTGCGCTGAAAACTATCCTTTCATGGGCCGCGTGCTGGTCTATCAAAACAAGGCCGTCCGGCGCTTCGAGAAGAATGAACGAATTTGCAAGCTGCCCCAGCAAATTGAGGCTCGACCAGGCAAACGGCGCAGGATCGATATCGGCCCGGACTGCGGGACTCACCGGATTTTCAGACGGGATATCCCGGCCGCTCCAACCGGCCGCGTACTCTTGGCCGCGTGCGGTTGACTCCCCGGTCGGAAGTCCGCCGGATTTAGATGGTTCTATAGATTCAAGAGAATCGGAAATGATGCCCGGATCGGGTCTTATATTTCTTTGAACCGGCATTGGAGAACCGAAAGACGTTTGGCTTTCGCCTGCCCCCAAATTGGTTTTCACCTCGAAGGCGGCGCTTTCCCCGGGCCAGGTCCCGTATGATTTCGGACGAATAGCTGCAAGCGCCTCAAAAAGAGCGGTCCGCATACTCGATGTTGCTTCCCCGGGGTTTCTAAAGCGGATTTCTCTTTTTGCTGGATGAACGTTTACATCCACCTCCCCGGTGGGAACGGAGACAAAAATAACTGCAACCGGGTATTTTCCACGGGGAATGAGGGCCTCATAGGCCGTAAGCACAGCCCGTTGAAGAAGCCGGTCCCATACGGGCCTGCCGTTTACATAAAGAAAAAGGCTCTGGCTGTTCGTTCTCTGGATGTCGGGAGGAGCAACAAAGCCTGAAATCGACATGCCTTCCTTTTGAAAATCGATTGGAGCGAGCGACCTTGCAATATCGGCTCCCAGCACCTGTGCGACCCTTGGCAGCAATCCCTCGCACCTCGGATGGTCGTAGAGCACCTTTTCCTGGCTTTGGAGCTGCATATGGGTCCCGGGGTTCGCCAGAGAAATGCGCAAAAACTGGTCGGTTATGTAAGCCTGCTCGGTTTCCGCCTTGCGCAGGAACTTTCGCCTCGCCGGGAGGCAGTAAAAAAGGTCTCGCACGAGCACCTGCGTCCCTACGGGACACCCCTTTTCGCGAACGTCTTTAATAACTCCGGCTTCAACTTTTATCGATGTTCCGCAAAGGGCCTCAGGCTCACGAGTACTCAACTCAAATCGGCTTACAGCCGCAATCGACGGGATCGCTTCTCCGCGAAATCCAAGCGAAGATATCGAATCGAGGTCCCGGGCAGAACTGATCTTGCTTGTCGCGTGCCTCTCAAGCGACAAGAGCGCATCTTCGCCGCTCATCCCGCACCCGTTGTCAACGACGCGAATTTCCCGGCGTCCTCCCTCGATCAGGCTTATGAAAATCCTGGAACTCTTAGCATCGATGCTGTTTTCAATGAGTTCCTTGACCACTGCCGCAGGACGTTCGACAACCTCGCCCGCGGCGATCTGATTGCACAAAATATCGGGTAAAATCGCGATCTTGCCCACCCGTTTCTCCAGGGACTCAAGCCTATTGACAGAAAACTCTCATTCCAGTACTAACAAAGGCACAGGTATAGACTTTACGTATCATAGCCTATAATCTCCAGGCAAAAACAGGACCTGGGTTTTTTTTCAACAAATAGAGCAGGCCACTATGGATTCAAATCCCTATCAGCCGCTGGTAAACCTTCTGTCCAACATACTGGAAGCTTATACCACAGCTTTTTTCATTTTCGATGAAAGAAACCGCCGGTTAAATCTTGCGGCCATGCAGAGCCTGAGCAAGTTCATTCCCCCCCGGATTTCCCTGCCCCTGGAAGGCAGCGGCATAATTTCCCAGGTGCTCAAGGCTGGTCAGAGCATTCATCTGGACAAGCTGCACGAAGCCACCTCATCGATCCCCCTGACCCTGCCCTTTTACCGTGAAGGCGAATCGCACATAAAGGGGCTCTATGCAGTACCGGTTGCAGGCGGATCGGGAATCCTCTACGTCGATACCAAATACGGCTGGGGATTTAACGATAAGCAGCAAAAATGGATAAAGGAGTTCGCCGAGCTTCTCGGAGGGCTTTTGAAAAGCCGCGAAGCGCAGGGGCGAAACAAAAATTACGCCAGGATGTTCGAAGTCTTGAACAGGCTCGATGAAGTCGCCTTCAAGGGCTGCGCTCTTGACTCCTATTGTGGAATGTTCACAACCGAGTGGTCGCAGATACTTGGCATGGACTATGGTTTTCTGGTTTTGAAAGGACCTGAAAAGAAAAATTACCGGCTTCTGGGCTGTACGGCAAATGCGCCCAGAGGTCTTGTCGATCAAAGCTTTCCCGCAAAGCAGGGCCTGGTCGGCTGGGTGCTCCAGAATCAAAAAAATCTTCTCATAATTCGACTCAATCCCGACACGCCGGACCACTACCTGTTTTCCCCCGGCGAAAACCTTCCCCATCATGGCACGGTCTGGGGAATGCGCGGCCAAACCTCACTGGGATATGAACTCGGCCTTGTTTTCCTCTCCAGAGAGGTAATCGAGTGGAACCCCGAATCGGAGCGCGCCGTAGGGCATGCCTTTCATTTCCTTCTGCTCCTGCTCGAACAGATCTATTACAAGGAAGAAAACGAAGCCCTGCACTCCTACGATATCTGCACGGGTCTTTTCAGCGCTCCGGCGTTCGAATCAAGAGTCGAAGGCCTGTTTCACGCCTCCATGCAGTCCAACGCTCCCTTTGCCCTTGGACTCATTCAGTTTGAACCCTGGCAGATACTTGCCACCAAGGTCCTGCCCAAAAAGATCAGGCAACTGCAGTGCGAACTTGCAACATCTCTTTGCAACGCCCTGCCTGCCGGGGTCCTGGTCGGGCAGCTGGCACAGAACCGCTTTGGCGTTTTGTTTGCCGAAACCACTGTCCAGGAGGCCGAAAGCATACTTGCCGAACTTGCAGACTTTGGCAAGACAGCTCTTAAAGGAGTCAAGGGAATCAAACTCCACCCTTATATCTCTTCAGCCGGTTTTCCTCAGGATGCGGCAAAAATTGAAGAACTCTGGCCCCTGGTGAGCCAACGGCTCTTTTCAGCTTTCGGTCTAAAACCCGAAAGGACCGTCTCATAAACTGTTGGAAAGAATCAAATAGAAGGGTCATATATGTTTGGATGGCTTTTTTCATGTTTTTCAAAAGACCTGGCAATGGACCTTGGAACGGCCAACACGCTCATCTACATGCGGGGCAAAGGGGTCGTTTTGAACGAACCATCTGTTGTGGCCATAAACCAGGATACCCACCAGGTCATTGCTGTGGGGCAGGAAGCAAGAAACATGATCGGAAGGCATGGCCAAAAAATAGTAACCATCCGGCCGCTCAAAGACGGCGTGATCGCCGACTTCGAGGTGACGGCGGTCATGATCAAGTATTTTCTTTCCAAGGTTTTGAACAAGCGCCAGATCTTTCGCCCGCGGCTTGTGGTAGCGGTCCCCACCGGGATCACTTCGGTTGAAAAAAGGGCCGTAATCGAGGCCGCCGAACAGGCAGGGGCTAAATACATACACCTGGTCGAAGAACCGATGGCCGCCGCCATAGGCGCAGGACTGCCCATTGACCTGCCCCATGGGAACATGGTGGTGGACATCGGGGGGGGAACCACCGAGGTTGCCGTAATCTCCATGTTCGCCGTGGCCTACAGCGAATCGGTCCGGGTGGCCGGAGATGAAGCCAACGAGGCCATTTTGCGCTACATACAGCGGGAACGTCAGATGATAATAAGCGAGGTGACCGCGGAATCGATTAAAATGAGGATAGGTTCTGCCGTTGCTTCAGAAAAACCGGAATCGATCGAAATTACGGGCAAGGAGATTATATCGGGAATACCCAAGACTTTCACCATCAGCGATGCGGAAATCAGGGAAGCGATCAAGGAACCGGTGGACGCAATCGTCGAAGCGGTGCGAAGAGCCCTTGAGAAGACCCCTCCCGACCTTGCCGCCGATATTCACGACCACGGCTTCTGGCTCGCGGGCGGAGGAGCGCTCCTCAAAGGACTCGATAAACTTCTTGCCAAGCATACGAGCCTTAAAGTCAATATCGCCGATGACCCGCTTACCGCCGTCGCCAGGGGCGCCGGCTCGGTGATCGAACATGTGGAATTCTACAGAAACGTTTTTATAAATTAACTCAATGGCAGATATAATCGACTTATCATCCAGGTTTAAATCGGGAAAAAACTTGATAGTCATTTCTCCGCTTGAGTTTCGAAAAGGGGAATGGCTGTCGGGAAGTGCGATTCTGTGCACGCGGGAAGAATCTGAAAAACTGGAAGCCCAGCGCCGGAAGACGCCCTCGGATAAGCCCCCCATAACACTTGTTCCGGATCATATTACCCTGGACGGCGGCTATCACTACACATGCCTTTCGCTTTTCAAATTTCGGGAAGATGAAAAGCGGATGCGCAGACTTTACCGGCTGGCCGGACTCATGGAATGCATTACCAGGGCGCCCTCCCCTGTTTTGCGAACCGACCTGGTGAGAAGGTTTTTTAAGATCATAAACGAGGAACGCGAAAAACTCGATGTTTCATGGAAGGGAAATGTCCGGCGTTTTCTGCTTCCGCTCCGCACCGAACATTATCATCCCGCCGTCTTTATAGACACCGTCAGCAGCGCTCAGTCTCTAAAGGAACTGTTAGCCGGAATAGAAACGGAAACAAACTCCCAGTTTGACATTCTCGCGGCAAGCTACGTAATCTACGTGCCCGGATCATTTCATAAGCTTTAGACAGGATTAACAGGATTAGGACTCGAAAGGATGAGATCCGTCAGACAGCCGCAGCGAAAATTCCCTGCTAACATAGACTGGCAGTCGGCTTTAAAAATCGGTCGTTTTTGAATCCTGTTAATCCTGTTAATCCTGTCCAAGAGAGCCTCTTGCAAAACTCCATTTTAAGGGGTTTGCGGGCTGGAAGCCCTCGCCTGGGAGCGCGGGCTTCCAGCCCGCAAAGTAGATCCCGGACATTTTGCAAGAGGCTCAAGATTTTGATTTTTCTCTGCGTCCTCTATATCAGGCGGTGAACGATTACGAAAAAAATAAATAAAACCGCCTTCATAGGCGTCGACCTCGGAGGGACGAACCTGAGGTCCGCCCTGGTGGGCCATTCCGGGAAAATCCTTGAATTTCGCATGTCCGTGGTGCAGCTTGACCACGGGCCCGAGTCGATTTCGAATGTATTGCTCGCACAGTGCAGGACTTTGGCCGATTCGGCGGCAAAGATGGGGCTCGAGGTCGGGGCAATAGGCCTTGGAGTCGCCGGAAAAATCGACGGCTCCTCCGGCACGGTGATTTTTTCTCCAAATCTTCCGGTTCTCAATGGATACCCACTGGCGAAAAACCTTCAGCAGAACATGGCAATCCCTGTGTGCATGGAAAACGATGCAAAAGTCTTCGGTCTTGGAGAGAGCTGGGCAGGGGCCGCCAGGGGAATTCGAAACTGGGTCGGAATAGTTCTTGGCACAGGCGCCGGCGGCTGCCTGTTTCTGGGCGGCAAACTGTGGCAAGGAGACTGCCTGGGGTTTTCGGCGGAGATCGGCCACATGATCGTCGAGCCTGGAGGGCCTGATTGCCCCTGTGGATCGAAAGGATGCCTGGAGGCGTTTGCATCGGCCCGCGCGCTTGTTTCAGGCGCAAAAAAAGCCCTTCGGAGCCAGGGGATAAAAGAAGGCCTGCTCCATGAGTGCGAAATGGAGGGCAAACTCAGCGCTGAGTCGATTTATGATTGCGCCAAAAGAGGGGACCCCACGGCGCTTGCCCTGTTCGACAAGATGGGCTGGGCGCTCGGGCTTTGTCTTGCAAACCTCTTCTCAGCCCTGGGAATAAGGTGCGCGCTAATAGGAGGAGGAGTAAGTTCGGCCTGGGACCTTTTCATAGGCCCTCTTCAAAAAAGCCTGGCTCAAAACTCTTCGATGCTCGATCCCGGTTCCGCGCTAATTTTGCGAAGCAGCCTGGGCAATGACGCAGCCCTGATCGGAGCTGCGCTCCTGAGCCGCAAAGGCAGGCGGGTGGCTTAAGAGCAAGCTTTTGGGTCACGAAGAACACGAAGGAGGCACGAAGAGCATGAAGAAATTGAAAAATAAACCGTATCGATTTCAATAGCTTTCCTTCGTGTCACTTCGTGTGACCTTCGCACTACTATCCTTCGTTTTCTTGTTTTTTGTGCAACGTTTTATCCGCAAGCTGCCGTTTTCTCCGCGATCTCAGCCTTCTCCGCTGCCAGTCTAAATACCTCCGTATAGCCGGGTCGTCGTATACGCAACGCTTTGGGTTTTACTTCTTTATTCATTGTTTCAAAACCTCTGCGCCCTCTGCGTCTCTGCGGTGAAGCCTTTGTCTTCGGTTGCGGCTGTGCTGCTCCAGGTTCTTCGTGACCAAGTTTCGCACCTTTGCGTGAGATTAAAACCGGATCAGGTTTGCTCCGTAATTTAACCCTCCGCCGAAGGCGACTGTGACCACCAGGCTGCCCTCGCGGATCATTTTGCACTCAATCGCCTCGTCCATCGCTATTATGACCGACGCGCTGGCCGTGTTTCCGTACCGGTCCAGATTTACGAAGAACTTCTCGAACGGGATGTTAAGGGTCGATGATAATTCCTTCAGTATATTTATGTTCGCCTGATGGCAGAGGAAGCAATCGACGTCGTCCAGAGAAATTCCGGTTTCTCCGGCCAATCTCACGATGATCTCGGGCCCCCTCTTCATGGCGAACTCTTTTATGGCTCGCCCATTCATTTTCAGATAAACCGAGTTCGGATGGGGAAGCCTTTTGAACGGGATCATGGTCCCGCCTCCGAAAACTCCCACTTCTTCACACAGGTGACCGTCCGACCCGAGGCATGAGTGCATGATGCCTTTGTCGCCGTCGCCCGCCTGGAACAGGATTGCCCCGGCTCCGTCTCCGAAGTAGGGGGCTGTGCTGAAGTCGTTGGGATTTAGTATCTTGGAATACATTTCGGCGGCAATGAACAAAATGTTGTCGAATCTTCCGGACCTTATCAGGGCATCGGCCATGCAAATGCCGTAAGTACTGCCTGCGCAGACCGAATTCATATCGAAGGCAAAAGCCTGAGGCGCTCCCAGGCCGGCTTGCGTGCGGGTGGCTGTAGGTGGCTGTACGCGGTCCGGAGATGAGGTTGAAAGCACTATGCCTTGCAGCTTTTCGGGGGGAAAATCTGCTTTCTTAAGACACGCGCGCCCGGCTTCAATGGCCAGATCGCTAGTACATGCCTCCTCGGGCGCGATCCTTCGGGAAAGGACCCCCGTCTTAACCGCTATGCGCGGCCGTGAGTCTTCCGGAAACTGAGTCAGGTCTTCATTGAACACCACTTTGTCCGGCAAATAGCTGCCTGTAGCCTTGATAACTGTATTTTTCATATGAGTGGCCGTCCTTTGGTAAGATTTCTTGTGAAAAGCGCAAAAAGCTCAGCCGGAAGGGCCCCTGGATGATGTTCGAAAACAAGCCGGACAAGGATTTCAAGTTAAAGACGAATGGAGTTTCGAGTCGATTGGGATAAGTTGCCGGGTCCCATTGTCAGATAGGCCAATTTTATACAGGGACAACCGCTAATCAATGGGGGAAAGACTGTATTTGGCTATACGGTGTGCTCTACAAGATCTCCGACTCGATCACGGCGCAGGAATCGTCGGCGAAGGGAAAAAGGCAGCCCGTATCGAGGCTTCCGATATAGCTGTTTATATCCGTGATGCCCTCCACTTTTAAGAAACGTTCTATTCCCTCGATTATTTCGACCGTTGAGGCCGGATTTATGAAATTGGCAGTCCCCACCTGGACGGCGCAGGCCCCGATCAGCAAAAACTCAAGGGCGTCGGTTGCGCTCATGATCCCGCCTATTCCTATTACCGGGCAGTCGACTGCCCGTACAACCTCATAGACGCACCGAAGAGCCACCGGCTTCACGGCCGGCCCGGACAGCCCTCCGAAAATATTGGCCAACCGCGGTCTTCTTGAAAAAATATCCACAGCCATGGCGGCCACTGTGTTTATGCAGGATATTAAATCGCTTCCGGCGCCCCGGGCGGCTTTGGCGATCTCCGAGATGCTGGTGACATTGGGCGTAAGCTTTGTAATTACCGGCAGGACCGTAGCGCGCCTTACGGCTTCAACTACCTTCGAGGTCATTGCGGGATCGGTCCCGAAAACCATGCCGCCTTTCTTAACGTTGGGGCAGCTCACGTTTATCTCGATTGCGGCTATGCCGGGCGCCCCTTCCAGCCGGGCAGCAAGTTCACCGTATTCCTCGATCGTGTTTCCGAAGATATTTACGATCACCGGAACGCCAAGATCCCGCAAAAAAGGCAGCTTTATCGATAAGAACCTCTCGACCCCAACATTTTCAAGGCCTATGGCGTTTAGCATCCCGGCAGGCGTCTCAACCAGGCGGGGGGGAGGGTTTCCGGCGCGGGGCGTAAGCGAAATGCCCTTTACCACAACGGCCCCCAGGCGGCGCAGGTCTAAAAAGCTCGAATATTCCTCGCCGTAGCCAAACGTGCCGGATGCGCTCATAACCGGGTTTTTAAGGCGCAACGGCCCTAGTTGAACACCCAGGTCGGGGGAGGCATCTGCTGAACCAGGATTTTGTTCCATTTTATAGATCCCGCCGAAAAGATTGGACCGTCTTCGCACACGTGAACGAAACGCTCGGATTGCGGCTCACCGGGTGTTTGGGCCGGCAGGGCGCACCCAAGGCAGGCCCCGATTCCGCAGGCCATGAGCGATTCCATCGAAAGCTGTGCAAGCACGTCGTTTGAGATCGCCCACCTCGCTACGTGATACTGCATGGCGAGCGGTCCGCATGAATAAACCTCGTGTGGCCGACGTAGCAAAAGATCTTCTTCGGCCGTAAGCTCTTCAACCATTTGAGTAATGCGCCCATGAAAGCCGAAGCTGCCGTCGTCTGTTGCAAAATGGACGCGGATTCCGATGGCGCGTGTGAAATCTTCGGGCAAAAGCTCTGCCGCCGTGCGGGCGCCGTAGAAGAGGCGCAAATTTTCCAATCCCTTTGCCCCTCGATCCGATATCACCTGCGCTATCAGTTCCAAAAGAGGCGCTATCCCTATCCCGCCGGCAATGAAGGCCAGGGCGGCGGTTTTTTCAATCGGGAGTTCGAACCCGTTTCCAAGAGGGCCCACAAGGCTTACGCTAGATCCCGGCAAAAGTTGCGACATGAGCCACGTGCCGCGGCCGACAACCCGGTAGAGGATTTCGAACTCTCCATCTTCGGGATATATACGGCTAAAGGAAAAAGGCCGGCGCAAAAGAGGGTCCGTCCCCTCGCGGAGTCGAACCATCACAAACTGCCCGCACCGGGCCGCACCGGAAATTTCGGGCGAATGCAGCCGAAGCCGCAATATCTGTCCGGAAATCCTTTCCTGGCTAATTATTCGGGCTTGTTCGATTATCTTGGCCAAAACCAGCTCCTGGAAATTTTAGATTTGAGATTTGAGATTTGAGATTTATTGATCGCCGAATTTCCGGTCAGGACTCGATAATCCAATCCAAAATCTAAAATCTAAAATCAAAAATCTAAAATCTAAAATTATCGGTCCATCCTATCACCGAGGCCATTCGGCCTGTCTGGTGCTCGGCCCGGTAGGAGAAATAGTCCGCCTTTTCGCAGACGGTGCACCTGCCTGCGATCTCGATATTATGATCGGCAATCCCTGCCGCATTCAACTGTTCCCGCGTGATGGCCCAAAAGTCGAAATATTTAGGGCGAACCTGAAAGGACCACAACTTTTCAGGCAACTCCTTTGCGTAGTTGACAAATTCGGCGCAGCAGGGGCCAAGGGACGGCGATACCGCAGCTAAGGTCTCCGCCGGATTGAGGCCAAACCGGTCCTTCAGCAAATCAACGGTTTTCCCGGCGATGTTTTGGACGCTTCCGCGCCAACCGCTGTGGATATTGGCAATTATGCGGCTTTTCGGGTCGACCAGCAAAATGGACTGGCAATCCGCAATCTTGATAAGAAGTCCGAGGCCGGCGATGTTGGCGGCAAGCGCGTCCGCCGGAGGAGCGACAAGCGCGTGCGGGTGCGGTTCGAGTTGCCCAACGGAGTCTTTATCTATAAAATTTACTAAATCGCCGTGCGTCTGCCGGCTTGAAACGAGCCTTCCCAGTCCGCAAACCTTCTTTATGCGGGAAATGTTTTCCAGCACGGCATCAGGCGAGTCGCCGTTTCTCCAGGCCACGTTAAGGCTGTCGTAGGGCGGAAGGCTCACCCCCCCATGCCTGGCAAACACCCCATGGACCAGTCCGGGAACGGCGGAAAGGTTTTTGAAGGTAAGCCGCGAAGGGCCTTGATTGGTACGGTCTTGCTTCATCGAACTTTGTCCTGTGGGCCGTGAGAGACTTAGACAGGATTAACAGGATTTACAGGATTAAAAATAAAGAAAAACCTACAACTTTTGTTAATCCTGTCCAAGTCTTTTTTAGTTGCGGCCGAAGGCCGCGCTGTGTCCTCCGTACCACTATCCTTCGTTTGCTTCTTTTTTGTGCAACGTTTTATCCCCAAGCTGCCGTTTTCTCTGCGATCTCAGCCTTCTCTCAAGATCGACCGTGCGTCCTCACGCGTCCTCACAGAAGATCGGACGCCAAGCTTGAAGCATTGAAACGCGCTCAGCAATGGCTAACGCGAAGTCCGAACGAAGTGAGGGCTTAAGATCGGACGCCGAACTATAAGCTTCTAACGTGGGTTCGAACGTTTAACGCGGAACCCGAACAGAGTGAGGGCTCGCCTCTCGTGCAAACCACCGGGTTTTAGGAGTTGTCGATCGGCCAGTCTAAATACCTCCGTATAGCCGGGTCGTCGTATACGCAACGCTTTGGGTTTTTCTTCTTTGTTCATTGTTTCAAAACTCTGCGCCCTCTGCGTCTCTGCGGTGAAGCCTTTGTCTTTGTGGTGCGTTCTTGCTCTTTTAATCAGAATGAACAATTCAGTAAACAGAAATTGTCCCCTTTTTGCGTATCAATGGTTAAAATGGTTTTTCAGTGGTCTGATTATTTGCTTTTCAACTTTTGCCTTTTTACTTTTTACTTGCGCAAGCCCGCCTTGCGCGGGGCGGAGCAGTATGGAAGAACTGATCAGGGAATGTTCCAGGGTGACAATCGAGTGCGAGATGAAGGTCGTGCCGGCTGACGGCGCCG
>Ga0209517_10006392_pt1 | contig 14590 bp, 10 predicted proteins | sample PeaSoiMetSII2010_FD_187695 | JGI IMG/M metagenome (GOLD analysis project Ga0209517, IMG submission 187695) | Peat soil microbial communities from Weissenstadt, Germany - SII-2010 (SPAdes) (version 2) | ecosystem: Environmental > Terrestrial > Soil > Wetlands > Peat | place: Germany... | reverse complement strand
GGCGCCAGCGGATCGAGCGCATGGAGACAGGCCTGATGCGGGAGGCTCTCGAGGCGGTCGAGGAGCTGCGGCGGGGGCTCGCCCGGGCCCTCGCCGACGTTACCTTCGAACCCTCCCAGTGCGAGTCGGTGGCGCTCGGCCTGCCCAAGCCCAACCACCCCTTGGTGCGGCTGCGCATGCTGATTTCGCTTTGGGGGGTGATTCGCGACGAGGTGCGGCGGCGGATCTTTACGCCCGCCCAGCAGAACCAGATCGAAAGGTATTACCAGGGAGAGTTGGGGTGGCGGCCCCGGCAGATCGGCCACTTGCTTGGGCTCTTCATGAAATGGGCGTACCTCCACGACCAGCAGGACCAGGCAGAGCTAGACAAGTACGTGAAGGAAAGCTTCGGGGGCGAGGCGGGGATGGAGGCCCGCTACCAGGAATTGTTGCTCCTGCTCGAGGAGCAGACGGCGGCGGTCGAGGCGGCGTTCGCGGACGAGATGCAGGCGCAGGAGGAGAAGGACGCGATTGCGCGGGACGCGTGTCTCGCTCCGGAGGACGAGACTGCCAACATGGTGCTGCGCCTGGAAATGGGGCTCGACCGGGCGATCGACCGGAAGGTGAGGATTCTCCTGACCATGCGCAAAGAACATACCCGCGAGTGTCGGGACGATTCGCCAACCGCGCAACCGGAGGCCAGCCCTCCCGACAATGAGTCGAACGACCGGGAAGCGCAAGAACTGAGTAAGCTCGTGGGGCTCGACGGTGCCGAGGTAGCGCCGAACTTCAGTTCGGCAGGTGCCCCGACAGGTCGGGGCGCTACGAATCATGGGACAGAAAGTCCGGCAGAGCAAAACGCCGACAAAACCTCAAAATCGCCGGAACAAAGCGAGAATGTTATAGAAAACAAAGGGCCGGCTGCACAAGGGGCCAGCGCATGAGGCCCCGCGGGAGTTGCAAATTGGCAACGCTTCGCGTGGGTTCCGAAGGGACCCTACCACAATGGCCGTAGATAACACTGCTGATCTGCATGTCCTGTTCTGGACGGATTGCCTCTGTTGCAGTTGCATTCAGAAGCTGCTGGATGTATCGTTTGGGTAGGGCTAAAGATTCAAAATGGGAAATCCGCATAAGTTCGAGGCCACCGGTGGGGCTGCCGTGGCAGGCCGTGAGGCGGGCGACGCGCCGTCCGGCTCGCCTCGTGTCCAACTACCCGGACCCGACGACCGCGCCACCGGTACCAATTCGCCGACGGTCAATATACGGCACTCTGCTCTGGTGCGCGGCACGCACTGGCTGACCACCTTAGCTTTCCTGGCGCTGCTCGTCACCGGAGTCGAAATTCTCATCTCTCACCCGCGCTTCTATTGGGGTGAGACCGGCAACGTGCGTACTCCTCCCTTATTCACACTGCGGATTCCATCCTCTCGAGGCACCGTTCCCACCGGCTACGGCTACGTGCTTCCGGACCAGAACGGTTGGAGCCGCTACCTGCACTTCGAATCCGCCTGGGTTGCGGTATTAACCGGCCTGCTTTACGTCGCCTTCGGATTCTGGAAAGGGCATTTCCGGCGGAACCTGCTTCCCGCACCGTCTGACCGCTCACTGCGAGGACTCGCGACGGCCGTTGCGCGGCATTTGCGCTTCCGGCGGCCGAGTGAGGAAGAAGCCTGGTCGTACAACGTGGTACAGCGCCTGACCTATTTGCTCGTCATTTTTGTTCTCTTTCCACTAATCATCTGGACGGGCCTGGCAATGTCCCCGGGGTTCACTTCGGTGCTTCCAAGCGCGGTCACGCTTTTAGGCGGCCGGCAATCCGCGCGCACCCTACACTTCTTTGTTTCCGGAGTCCTGGTCCTCTTCCTTTTGGTTCACGTCATTATGGTTTGTCTTGCTGGATTCCGAAATCGGGTGGGCGCGATGATCACCGGCCGCTTAACCACGCATAAGGAGTGAGTATGGACCAGATGTCACGACGGAAACTCATTACCGCCGGCCTGGCGACCGTCGCGGGCGCCTCCGGGCTCGCCGTGGCGGCGAAGCTTGCGGCGCGTTATGGACTCATCCCGCCCGATGCCGGCACGCTTTACGGTGCGGGCGAAACGCTGACGTATGCGGCGCAGCGCTTGTTGGGGCGCCACGCGCTGGCGCGCGAGTTTGCCCCGAGGCAGATCTCGACGTATCCCTTCGCTAACGCCGTCGATCCCTTGGGCGATAAGTTCCAGTTCCTTCAGCAGGGAGCGTTTGCGGACTGGCGCCTTGCCGTTGATGGGATGGTGGCCCGGCCGGCCTTGTTCTCGCTGGCGGAGCTGAAGCGTTTCCCCTCGAGCACGCAGATCACGGAGATCGCCTGCGAGGAAGGCTGGTCTTACGTCGCCGAATGGAAGGGTGTGCCGCTGTCTCACCTCTTGGACATTGTGGGGGCGCTCCCCCAGGTCCGTTATGTGTTCTATCGCTCGTTCCAGCCCGACTGGTATGAGAGCATCGACATGGCCGATGCCGTGCACCCCCAAACGCTCGTCGCCTACGGCATGAACGGCGGCGAGCTTCCCGTGGGCTTTGGCGGACCGCTTCGACTGCGCGTCCCCCGGCAGCTCGGTTATAAAAGCGTCAAATACATCACGCGTCTTACCCTGACTGACAATCTGAAGAAGTTCGGTCAGGGTATGGGCTCATCGGCGGCAGAAGGCGGATACGCGTGGTACGCCGGCATCTGACGTGCACATCGTCCCCCCGGGTCTGTGCTACGCATTCTTGAGAAGCCAGACTTCCGCCACCTGGCAGCCCCGTCCGTTGCCGCCTAAGCCGGGTTCACGGTTCCAGATCAGGCTCAGCTCGCCTGCCGCGGTAGCTGCCGCAGGAATGTCGAATTCGAGCGGCCGGGGCGGCCAGGGTTTGTGTATGAAAGGATGAATCTCCAGATTCTCGTTACACCTCATGCGGACGACCGCCGCCCGTTCATCGCCTGAGTAGACGACCCGGACCTTGTACCGCCCGCGCGGATCGAGGCCGCTGTAGCGAAGTTCCAAAGGCGCATCAAAGAGCGACTCCGCCCACCTCTTCCAGGAAACCGGCACCTGATCTCCAAACTCATCGGGGTAGTCAAAGCCAACAAGCGCCGAGGCGCGGAACTCCGGGTCTTCGACTCCGCCCAGCCCTCGAACCAAGTGAGGCTGGCTCGCGAGATTGCCCAAGTCGTCGTAGAACCCGCCCGGCCCCGGATTCGGCCAATTCAGGATTTCCTCGACCGCCTTTATTTGCGCTTCTTCGGAGGCGAGCCCCCGAATCTGCCCGATCTTCCACCGCAGCCAGGGCAGGTTGGTGATGGGCGCATCGAGCGTATCGAGGTTGGCGCCCCGAGAGACCGCCTCCGCCTGGTATCGCTCTACGGACAACTGCATACGAATGCTCTCGAAAAGGGCTTCTCCCAATTCCAGAATCCTGGTTCTCAAATCCTCGGCCGGCGAAGTCAACAGACCCTTTTCCACGATAGCCTCCGCTTCCGAAAGGATGGCAGGAACATCAAGCTCACTCGTGCGGCGGCTGGGTTCTCCGGAGTCGATATCGAGAGGAGCGGGGTGAATGCCCACGCGGCGAGTCTCTTCCAGTTTAGTTGTGACCTGGTTTTCGATTTCGGTTTCGTGCAACAATCGGCGCCTCGCGTACGCGTCGTAGTACGCCCGATAGAGCGCTTGCTGGAACCGCCAGTTCAGGAGGTCCCGAGGCGAGGCAGCGTCCTCGAGCGCCTGAAACTGCCGCAGCGTGACGTCGACGCGCTGGTTTGTGAGCAAGGGTCCTTGCCAATTCCGCTCCAGGCTGAGCAGGCCTTGCGCAAAGCCTTCGGCATGCGTCTCACCAATGAAATAGCGGCTATACTCGCGCAGCACATCAACTACTTTTGCCTCCGGATCCCAGGCCAGGGCGCTCCAAACGATCTTGTTGACGTCGTCATTGCAGCCTTCGGAGTAACTGATGAAACCGATGGAATAGGGGGCATAGCGGCGCAGAATGTTCGCCGAACCCTTGGGCCGGGGATTGATGACCTCGCGGCCCTCGGTGTAAGCGTAAGCCGTATCCCAATCCGGAACTGGAAACTGGCATTCCACGCTGTGGGTGATGTCAGGGTAGAGGCGGATCGGGTATTGTTTTGGAATTCGTTTACGCAGCTCCGGCAGGGCATCGCAATTCTGCGGTCCGTATACCACTCCACCGAGCCAGGCGGGCTGGCCCGTTTCGAGGATCCGGTAAAACTCGTTGGTCCATTCGCGATTGAACGATTGCGGAGAAATCCAGATTTCTCCCTTGGGATGATACTTGTGCAGGTTCTCCGCCTGCTTTTGCAAGAGCGCCAGCAGGTAAGTTGGCCGCGTCTGGCCGGGATCGCCACCCGGTACGAAAACCGCGTCGATGCGGGGCAGCGCGCGGAAGACTTGCCCCCATTCGTCGAGCGCGAACTCGACGGTCTTTGGATCAGCGTAGCTCGAATCCATGGCGGGATACCAGATCCACACGTCCAACCCGTACTCGTCCGCAAGACGCGACATCTCGATCATCATCTGCATGGGTGGGAGAGGAAAATGAGGGCTGTCGGGCGCGTCGTCCGTGCGCGGAGGAATCAGCTCGATGGCGTTTGTCCCGAAGACGGCCAGGTCACGAATGTACTGGTTCCACACGGCAACCGTCCAGCCGTCGTAGGAATTGGTTTTTGGGCGGTACCCCAACTGGTGCCCGCGCAGCGAGTGTTTCGGGCTGGTGGCAACGTTCAACTGGCTCGAGATTGTGACCTTGCCTTTTCCCATCCGCAGCGCGCGTAAGAGACCCCCAACGCCAAACAGAACACCGCGCTCATCGGCGCCCAGAACGGCCACACTCGCTACGCCGGCGCCGGTCCTGGCCCGCAGCGCAAAGCCCTCAGCGCCCAGCGCCGGGGGATGCGGGAAGAGACTTTCGAAAAGCTGTGCCGGTAGGCTTTGGAGAGCTGTCGTCTGCCCCACGATGATGGCCGGCGAGGATCCCGGCCAGGAGTCGACGACCCGCCAGTTGATTCCTGTCCGTTTCTCGACTTCCTCCCTGAGTACTAAGACGGCCTTCTGTTCCCGGCGTGAAAGGCCCGGAGGTTGGACGATGACCGCCCGGCTCAAGTCCACCATTGTTTCGTGGCCGCCTGCCGCAGTTCCTACTTCCTGGGTTGCCGCGTGATCGAGCGCACCCGCCTCGAGAAGGTGAAGCCCACTCGTGAAGCAGGCTGAAGCTCCACTGCTCTTCAGAAAACTCCGCCGGTTCATGAATCCCTCGCGTTCGCCCGAGGCAACGGACATGCCTGGAAGCTGTTCCAAAACCTTCTGTGCCCGGTTGCAACGGGGATGGTCGACTGCGCGCGAAGCCGTGCTTCCAGAGGCCCGGAGGGCCGACAGCGAGTAGCCCATGGCGTAAGCCGTGGGATCGAGGAGCGGCCCCGGCTTGTACAAGCCCCGGAGGGGCGACAGAGCCCCAGGCAAGTGTATCTGTCGCCCCTCCGGGGCTGCGGATATGAACGCCGTACGAGGTCCCACGGCTTACGCCGTGGGCTACTCTCTCGCGCCGCTCCGCGGCTCTCGTAGCCCTCGCGTCTTTAGGTTAACTCTTATGGGGCTTTGCCCCCGGCTACTCATGTCAAGCCCCTGCGGGGCTGCGGGCTCGCGCGGCGTCCGGGGATCCCCGGCGGCATTCAGTAGTCTCTCGTTTGCCGGGCAGTTTTGAAACAGCTTCTAATGTCCGGCCACGGTCATCGCGCCATCCACTACAAGGACGGATCCTGATATGAAGGAGGCCGAATCTGAAACAAGGAACAGAGCCGCATCGGCGATATCGCGAGGCGTACCGATGCGGCCCAGACGATGAACGCCCAGAATCTGCTGCATGGCAGCAGCGGCGTCGGATTGGGCGGAACCCGGTGAGATCAGCATGGGGGTGTCAATATACCCGGGGCAGATGGCGTTGACGCGGATTCCCTCCCGGCCATGGTCGAGGGCCATCGCGCGGGTCAATCCCAACATTCCCGCCTTTGACGCATCGTAGGCCGCGGTGCCCTCGTAGGATGCGAAGGCGTGCACGGAGGAGATATTCAAAATCGCCCCCGCGCGCCCGCGCAGGTGTGGAATCGCGTACTTGGAGAACAGGAAAACACCTTTCAAATTCACATTGATCTGACGGTCCCAATCGCTCGAGGTCATTTGAACGACCGTGCCCGCGAGTTCGATGCCTGCGTTGTTGACCAGGATATCAAGTCCCCCGAACGTGCGCACGGCTTGCTCGACTGCGCTTTTCGCGTCTTCCTCGCGGCTGACGTCGCCGGTGATCGCGAGCGCCTGCCCGGTCGGGCGGAGCTTCCGCTCCATACTGAGCACGCCTTCGCCATTGATGTCGAATAGGACTACGGCCGCGCCTGCCTCTTGAAACCGCTCGGCTATCCCGGCTCCAATCCCGGAAGCGGCGCCAGTGATGATCGCGACTTTGTTGTCTAAGCGGATCAATTTTCCTCGTCAGGAGAGAGCTTCGCGCACCATTTCGGTGGTCTCCGCGACCTGGTTCGAATACCGCGGGTAGATCCCGATAATCGTTGCGTCAATCGGCTTGATATTCTGATAGGCCCAGGCAATCGCCTTGCGTTTCTGGTCTTCGGACGCGCACTTGCGGCCTGCGCTCAGGACCTTATAGACCAACGCCGGCTTATCGACTTGGCGGACGGCAGCAGCCATCTTCGGCGGGTCGGAAGCAATCCAACCCTCATCCACGGGAACCGTGCCGAGCTCCGCGATCCAGTCTTCCGGATGGCGGCTGAGGTAGTGCAGGCCCGCCATGTAGAAGTCGTTGCCAAACGCCTTTTCGTGAAGCGCGGCAAGGATTTTGGGGTTATGCGTGGAGATTCCGGCGGCGGCGCCCATATCGTGAACCTTGTCGACGTAAGTCTTCAGCAGGTCGATCTTCCCGGCGCGAAAGAGAAGGTCGGTGGCATGACCGTGGAATGCAATTCCGATAGGCTTGAATTCCATGGCGGCTTGCGCGCATTTGACGGTGCCATCCAAGACTTCTTCCGGCGTGCGGCCCATCTTCTCGTCGAAGTGCCAGGAGGCGGCCAGGCAGATGAATTGAATGTTGCATCCCGCACCGCGAAGTTTCGGAAATATCCGTTTCATGTCCCAATTGAAACTGGCCTGCCAGGTGTTGATGCCTGCTTTCTCGCAGTCTTGAAGGACGCCGACGATCCGGTCGTCGGTGTACCACTCCCGCATATGCATGTCGTACTGCCGATTGACGTGAGAATAGCCGAACATGGGGTTGCTTCCCACGATCAGCCTCGAGACACGGTGCGATCCCAAGCTCACCTGGGGCAGCAGTTCCGCGGGTTCGGCGCGCAACGCGCCCGGAGCCAGCAGGCTGGCGGCTACGGTTGTGGCGCCCTTCAGGAAATCCCGGCGGCTGGTTTCGGAGCTCGCCATCTCTTGCAGATCGGATGATGAATTCTGGGCCATAAACATTCTCCTTCGCGTATATCGTCTAGCGCTGACTCGCCAGACAATACAATCTCGCACCTGAGAAGTCAATGGCCGTTATTCATACCGCAAGGCGACCATGGGGTCGAGACGGCTGGCGCGCCGGGCCGGGAGGTAACCGGCCGCGCAAGCGACCAGCAACAGTGCGGCCGTAGCTAAGGCTAGCGTGGAGGGATCGTGCGCCGACAGGCCGTAGAGTTGAGTCGCCACCACCCGCGAAAGCGCGATGGCGGCGGGCACACCGATGGCGATTCCAATCGCCACCAGCAGCAGCACGTCGCGCATCACCATCCAGACCACCCTCGCGGGCTCTGCGCCCAGCGCCATGCGAATGCCGATCTCGCGTTTTCGCTGCGTGACCGAGTAGGCCATCACGCCATAGAGCCCGAGCGCCGCCAGCAGGGTCGCGAGCGCCCCGAAGACGGAAGAAAGGCTGGCGATCATCCGTTCGGTGGAAAGCGAGTTGCTGATCGACGCTTCCGTGGTGCGCATATCGTAGATCGGCATGTTCACGTCGAGTTCGTGGACCTTGGCGCGTACGGACGGCATCACCTGGTCAGGATCCGCCGCAGTTCGCAGGTAGACCGTCATGCTGCCGAGGTAATGGCTGCCGAGATACGGAACGTAAGCCTGGGCGGGGATTTCGTCGCGCAGGTTGGTGTACTTGATGTCCTTCACCACACCGATCACCTCCATGTCGGTGTGCGTTCCGGGATCGCCCCCGAAGCCCATGTGTCGGCCGATGGGATTCTGCCGCTGGAAATAGAGGCGCGCGAACTTCTCGTTGATCATCACCGCCGTGGGAGTCCAATCATCCGGCTGGGGACCGTTCTTGACCTCGTGGTTGTCATTAACGGTGAAGTCCCGGCCCAACACGATGGGCACGCCTAGCGTAGCGAAATAGTTCGGACTGATCGAGTTCATGAAAGGTTCGGGGCGATCCTTGGGCGTGGCGGGATTATAGCCCTCCACCGTCACGCTGCTGTCCCACTCGTTGTTTTCGAGAATGCGCATCGACGCGAGGCCCACCGATTGGACGCCGGGAATCGAGCCTAGGCTATCCGTTAATTGCTGATAAAAGATTTTGGCTCGCTCGGTTGTGTAGCCGTTCCGCGAAGGATCGATCTGAAACCCCACCAGCCGTTCCGCCGGGAAGCCCGGACCGAGGCTGCTGAGATTATTGAGCGTCCGCAGAAACAGTCCGGCGCCGATCAGGAGCAGCAAGGAGAGGGAGACCTGCGCCACTACGAGCGCGTTGCGCAGTTTGCCGTGTCCGCCGCCTACCACCGCCCCGCCTTCGTCTTTCAGGGTTCGTGAAATGTCCGGGCGGGTGGTCCTCAGCGCAGGCGCCAAGCCAAACAAAAGTCCCGTCAGCAGCGTGACCGCAAGCGTGAAGGCGAGTATGCGAAGATCGGGCGCAGCAGAAACACTCAGGCCTGTCGAATCAGACGGCAAATAGATAGCCATCAGGGCCCTGTCCGCCGCAAACGCCAGCGCCAGCCCGGCAACGGCGCCCAGCAACGAGAGGCAGATCGTTTCCGCTAAAAGCTGTCTGACAATTCGGCCCCGGCCGGCGCCCATCGCCAGCCTGACCGCAATTTCCTTCCGCCGGCCGCTGGCACGCGCCAGCAGGAGGTTGGCGAGATTGGCGCACGTGATCAGCAGCACCACGCCGGTAATCACCATCAGCACCCAGAGCGGGGTGGAGAGTTCGCGCCGGAAGGACGCGCGGCCTTGCGAGCCTGGCAACAGGTCGATGTAGCATTTGAGGAACTGCTCGCGATCGTAGGCGGAGGCGTGCGCGAACGCGGCCTCCCGAACCTCATTCTCCAGCATGGAATGCATGAACGGCGCGAGCGACGCCTTCGCCTGCGTCTCGGTCACCCCCGGCTTCAAACGCCCAAAGGCGTTCACCCAGCGGGTGCGGCGATCGGTGAGAAAGTCGTGGGAGACAATCACCAATTCGTGCTGCATCATCACTGGGATAAAGAGTTTGGGCGAGAATCCAAGTTCCACACCGTCAAAGCCCGCCTGCGCCACGCCAATGACCGTCATGTCGTACTTGTTCACGGTCAGCTTCTTTCCCAGGATCCCCGGATCGCCCCCGAACCGCTGCTTCCAGTAGCTGTAATTCAGAATCACCAGGGGAGCGCCGTCGGGAATGCGATCTTCTTCCGGCGTGAACGGGCGACCCAGGGCCATCCGCACGCCCAGAACGCTGAAATAGGTTCCTGAGACGAGTTCGACGTCGACGCGCTCCGCCCGCTCTCCCGCCGTCATGCTCGCCGAGGTCGGGAAGCGGCAGAACATGCCGGAGAATACCTCGTTATGCGATTGGAAGTCCCGGAACATCGGGTAGGAGATTGCGTTGCCGCCCCAATTGCTGCCGTAGTGCTGGCCGCGCATAGTTAGCAACACCAGTTGTTGCGGATCCTTTACCGGCAGCAGGCGCAGTAGAATTTGGTCGAGCAGTGTAAATATCGCGGTATTGGCCCCGATGCCGAGCGCCAGGGTCAGAACTGAAACCGCTGCAAACAACGGATTCTTCGCCAGCACGCGCACGGCATAGCGGATGTCTCCGGCCAAAGCTCCCATAAGCTGCACCCCCACAGAATTAGTTGTTCTTCTATTAGACGTAGGAGTGCGGAGTAGGTTTGGCGAAGTGTCTCAGTTTGAATCTGTAGACGTGAGTTTGCGGTGGCCGCCCGGCGACACTCCGAGGCAGTTCAAGGAAGGGGTAACAAGGACGTCCGGAAAGAAGCGGCCAGACAGCTTAGCTAGGAAGGGGTGCTTTGAGATTCGACTTATTGAGAGCGCGAACGAGTTGGCCTTCCACCGTCTCCTTCGGGGTCCCGCGCGCCACTGAAATCTCATCCACGAGAAGTTGCCAGGCGCGATCCATCATCTTCTTCTCGCGAAAAGACAGAGGCTTGGCCTGGTTCAAAATGATGAGGGTTTTCAACACTTCGGCCACTTGTTGCAGCGAGCCATTGCGCATCTTCTCGGAATTCTCCTTGAAGCGGCCCTTCCAGTCCTGCGGGGACTTACTTTGCCCCTTCTGCAGGTAATCAACGATGGTCGTGATTTCGCTGCTTCTGGTCACCCTGCGCAAGCCCACGTTGAGCACGCTACTGATAGGAATAATTACCCGCATACTGCCCGACGCAAGCCGAAGAAGATAAAACATTTCAGGCTGCCCCGTCAGGTTCCGCGTGGAGATTTGCTCGACGATACCCACACCTTGGTTCGGATAGACAACCTTATCGCCTATCTGAAAAGACATGACTTTCCTCGATTATGATTCGAAACAATGCAAGAGCCAACTCTATAGTCTAGCTGACTCATACTAGAAAGTCAATGAGAATCCGTTCAAGAACCGCTAAACGTCAGGTACTGGTGCCGACCCTGTGCCTGAGATCGGCAGGCGCCATCCTGAACCAGCTGCGCAAAAACGCCCGCAGCAAATCATTCTGAGCAAAATGAGGTCCGATTTCGGGCCCGATTGGGATCGCACCATGAAAATCCGCAGAGCGTCATGGAGTGCGGCAGCAAAGCTGCCGCCCTGGAACTCGAGCGGAGTGCGGTAGCTCGAGCTACTGCACTCCATTGGAGCCTTCGGCACATGGGATCACAGCCTTAAACGATCATTCCACAGCATTTAAAGGCTAGCCTTGCGAGTCAACCCTGGCGGATATCAGCCTTCCCTTTAAAGTCCTCAATTCCAGGCGGAAAGCAATGTATACTAAAGGGGAAGGGTGCAGGTCTCTGTTGAGTATGTTACAGGGTCTTCTGATCGCTAGCGCTGGGGTATTGATTCTCGTTGCCAGCCAGGTTTTTTGGGTCAAGCAGTTTCGCCGTTGGGCGACTTCCTTAATTCCAAGTTCCGCTTGGCGCCGCCGCATCCTCGTGGCGGTTTTAGTAGCTTATGTCTTAGTTTTGTCCTATAACCTCTTGCCGTCCTGGATCGTGTTCATTCTCAACAGGATTTCGATGATTGGCGAGAGGGCAGGAAGCACGGGGGCTGCGGATCTGACGATGCGCGGGGCTCTGCACCAGGCGCATTTCTGGGGTTGGATCCGTGGCGCCGCGCGCAGCACCGAGCCCACGCACCTTACCTTGCGCGCCGCCCTGCTCCAGGCGCCCTTCCAGTGGTGGATTTTCTGCTCCTTATTGGGCTTTTTAATCGCTGTCTTTCTTGGGTTGGGTGACCGGATCGCCCGGGGGGCGCGCTGGCTCTACCGACGGGTCGCGAGGGAGGGCAGCGGCGTACCGTTGCCCAGTCGTGTATCGCTCGCGCGGCGCCGGTTCCTCGAAAGAACGGCCGTGGCGATGAGTACAGCCCCATTTGTCGCGGGCGCCTACGGCATGTTCTATGAACGGTTGAACCTCGAAATCTCTCATCAGCGAATCAAGATTCCGAGACTGCCGCGAGCCTTCGAGGGTTTCCGGATCGCACAACTTTCGGACATTCACATCGGCGCGTTCATGCCCGCCGATGAGATTCGACGCTACGTCGGAATCGCGAACGGGCTCAAGCCGGACCTGGTCGCGCTCACCGGCGACTTTGTCACCTGGGATCCCTCTACTCAATCCGCGGTTGTGGATGTACTGGCAGGGATAAAGGCTCCCTTCGGCGTGTACGGATGTCTCGGCAATCATGAGATGTGGGCGAAAGTAGAGGATTCCATCACGAGCCTTTTTGCTGCCCGCGGCATTCGCATACTGCGGCACGAGCGGGCGCTGATTGCTTCCGGAAACGAGTTCATCAACCTGATGGGAGTGGACTACGAGTCTCGCTCCCCCCGCATGGGGCCGGACAGGCCGCATGCGGTGCGAGAATATCTTCTGGGTGTGGACGGCCTGATCGTCCCCGGCACGGCGAATATTCTGCTCAGCCACAACCCCAACACCTTCGACCGCGCGGCCGAGTATGGAATCGACCTCAGCCTGGCAGGACATACTCACGGAGGCCAGGTCACCTTGGAGTTCATCAGTCCCGACCTTTCGCCCAGCCGCCTCATCACCTCCTACGTTCGGGGATGGTTTGAGAAACCCGGGGGCCAACTCTACGTCAATCGAGGCATCGGAACCATCGGCGTACCTATTCGGTTCGATGCCCCTCCTGAAATCACCGTGTTCGAATTAGCCCGCTCCTAAGAACTTGCAGGAGGAAACTCAGATGCAAAAACCCACAAGGCGGCTGGCCCTCTTCCTGGTGTTTCTGGCGCTCCTGGTCGTCGCCGCTTGCAATAACGGAGATTGGGATGCCGGTCCGCCGGAGTCGGAATCCCGGACCGTCAAGCTGGGCGACGCCAAATCAGCGCGAGTGGAAATCGAGATGCCCGCCGGCGAGCTGAGCGTTGGCCCCGGCGCGCAGGACCTGCTCGAGGCGGACTTCACCTACCACAGCACGTCCGCAAAACCTTTGGTGGAATACAACGTCAATGAGGGTCAGGGCCGGCTGTCGATCCGCCAGCCGGACTCGTCCCATGGCCGCGGAGGCGGTCACAACAGGTGGGATCTGCACTTCAACAACAAGGTGCCGATGCAACTCGCAGTGAACCAGGGCGCAGGGCGTGCCCAATTGACGCTGGGCGGCCTCGCGCTCAGCAGGCTGGACCTCCACATCGGAGCGGGCGAGACCACGGTGGACCTGACCGGCGACTGGAAAAATGACCTCACCGCCAGCATTCAGGGCGGAGTGGGGAGGGCAACCGTCCGGCTTCCCAGTGACGTGGGCGTTCGGGCCAGGGCGCACGGCGGTATCGGAGCCGTTCACGTTCATGGTCTGAGGAAAGAAGGCGATGCCTATGTCAACGACGCCTATGGGAAGTCGCCGGTCACCGTCAATGTGACGGTTGAGGGCGGGGTTGGCGAAATCAACCTGGAAGTTGGCGAGGCCCCGCCCTCCGTCTGATTACTCGAGGACTCGAGGTGAAACCATGAAGGTTGTTGACCCGGTCTGCAAAATGACCATCGATTCCGAAAAGGCTGCGGCCACCAGCGAGTACAAGGATCAAACGATTTACTTCTGCGCTAAAGGTTGCAAAGCCAAGTTCGATCAGGCCCCGGAGAAATACGTTGGAAAGTAGGCGTGCCATCCAGGTGGTCGGTCTCTTGATCATCCTGAGCGGTGGCGCCGCGGCGGGGCAGAGTTCGCGCGACGACTGGAAGCCGGGAAGCACTCGAGATGTAGACGGGAAACTCGTCCATTCACTGGCCAACGCGCCACTCTCGGCAAAGGAGCGCATCGAGATCTACCGGCTGCTCGATAACCCGACTGTCCACGACTCATTCACCGATGCGCAGCGAGCCGATGAACGTGAAACCGTGATGGGCGCCCGTGTCGGGTTCATTCAGCTTGCTGATAATGGGGGCCAGCAGGTCCTGGTGCAAGGGCCGAGAATGTTCTGCGGGGCCAGCGGAAACTGCCGGTATCTGCTCTTCATCAGACAAGGCGAACGGTTGCGATTGGTGCTGGATGCCGGCGGCGCCTTCCTGTTACGAAACACATCGAGCCACGGGTTTCGGGACGTGGCCACTTCCTGGCACATGAGCGCCTACGAAACGTTGTTTAACGTGTACCATTGGGATGGCACAAAATACGAAAAAGCTGATTGCTACAGCGTAAACTGGGATCGGGACGCCCCCGATAAACCGCCGGCGATTGCGGGCTGCCACGAGGGACGGTGAACTTAACCCGGCGCCACCGCAGGACGCCATTTCAGGTAGCGTCATGATGCAACTCGTAGCGCTGGCCTCTACTCGCTGCGGTAAAACCCGTTCTCGTGTCATTCCGAGCGGAGCGAGGAATCTCGCTCTGATTTGTTTTCAAGGCACTGCTAGATTCCTCGTCGCCAACGGCTCCTCGGAATGACACACAAGAGGGTTTTTGCGCAGCCTGTTTGGGCTAGCACGTGCCGACCTGAAGGTCGGCGCTACCTTCTGGCTAGTATTACTATGTTATGTAGCTCTTGCAATTCTCCTTCGTATGACTTAGCATGGGCGCATGAAACCCATCGTCTGGAACGCCAAGCTTTGGAAAGAAAGCGTGACGCAATTCCTGGAGTTTCTGA
>Ga0209517_10006391_pt1 | contig 14594 bp, 7 predicted proteins | sample PeaSoiMetSII2010_FD_187695 | JGI IMG/M metagenome (GOLD analysis project Ga0209517, IMG submission 187695) | Peat soil microbial communities from Weissenstadt, Germany - SII-2010 (SPAdes) (version 2) | ecosystem: Environmental > Terrestrial > Soil > Wetlands > Peat | place: Germany: Weissenstadt... | reverse complement strand
ACGGCAAGATGGTCATCGGACATGTCACCTGGTGGCCGCTGACACTCGCCGAGCAGACCAACGTCATGCTCGATATCAAGCCCGCCTCCGGCCACCGCGTGCTTATGCAGAGCTATCCGGGCGGCATTGAGAGTGGCACGGACTGGTACCAGAATGATGCCGGGGTGGTCCTGACCGAGACCACAATTGAGCAAACGCCTTTTAACATTCAGGGCACACCCGTGGCCTTCCGGGCACGTGCTGCCATCCAGTACGGCGGCAACATTGACGAGGTCGTCCAACGCCTCGGCGCCCGCAACAATGGGCTCTACACCAACGAGTGGCTGATCGGTGACGCGAAAACAAATGAAATCGCCATCTACGATCTGGGCACCAATCATACCCGGCTGTGGCGGAGTTCGAAGAACGAATGGTTTGGGGACACCCCCGGCTTCTACTGGGGCGACAATAATGCCAAGGACCTGAGCGTTCGCCTGGAGGACTATCCCGATCCACAAGGAGACGCTGGTTACATCCCGTACGTGCCCTACACCCGCGATCTCGCCTGGCAGGATCTCTATCGCAAGTATCGGGGCCAGATCGACGAGCAGTTCGCGTTTCTTGCCTTTCGCACCGCACCTCTGGTCAGCGCTTCCACGATGGACGCCAAGGTTGTGACCGCGGACATGGCATCCCACCTTATGGTTTGGGCCGCCATCGGCAAACCCAACCAGCGCGAGTGGCTTCCCCAGAAATGGGATTCTGTGAAAGACGATGGGCTTTATCCCTCGGGCTACTATCTGTTTGAGGGGCAGCCTTCCGAGACCCTCCACGCGACCATCCAGCAAAACGAGAAGACCCGGCTGGCAGCGCTGGATGTACCCGTGACTACTCCCGCAGCAGCGGCCGATCCACCTTCTTTTGAGGGCCGGCTCTGGAAAGGTTGGTTACTGCCTGCCACTGACGCCGACACATGGTTCGTTGCCGGTTCAGCAGCCTACAAGCGGGTGCTCGAATCCCCGAATCTGGAACAGGCCCTGGACAGCCAGCGCGCAACCTGGCGTGGTTTGGAACTCGTTCCCGACACTCCTGCAAACCATTTTCAACGAGAGCGGACTAAGGGCGCCCTTTTCCTCGACTCTCTGCGTCGCAAGATAGGCGATGCCGCATTTCTGAAACTAATGAGCGATTATTTCGCGGCGAACACTACGAAAACCGTCACTGCGCAGTCTTTCCTCGATCAGGCAGGGGCCAAAATCGACGTCATCGATCCACCTGATGGACCTGCCTATCTCGCCAGCGATATCTGGCGGAAACTGGCCTCTTCGGTGATCGTTTACGGCACCATGCGGGACGCAGGTGCGAATCGTTACGCTGCGGAGCAGATGCAAAATCACTGGCTGGATTACTACGAGAGCCAGGTCCCGATCTACAAAGACTTCGAAGTCACCGACGAAGTGCTTTGCAATCACGATGTCGTTTTCGTGGGCCGTCCTGAGGCCAATGTAGCGTTGGCGCGCTGGGCCGAAAAACTGGGACTGAATTACGACGGGGCTGCTTTTACGATCGACGGCAGGGTGCACGCCTCGGAACGGGAAGCGCTGATTCTTGCCGCAAAGAATCCGCTCGATGCTGCTCACATGGTCCTGGTGGTGGCAGGCAATGACGCTCTCAGCACGGTAAAGTCGCAAAAAACGGATCTATCTGGCGACGAATATCTGATCTTTAGAGATGGTGACGAGCCCATCAAGGGCTTCATCCATCATGACTCGTCCGCCGCGCATGGCCTTGGGCAACCCTCTCCCTAGGCTTGGTGGCGAACAAGCCATCCGGTTTTGAATCTAGGCCACAGCGTCTACTGGCTCGAACCTGACCTCTTCCTTCTCCTCATCCCGGATCGGGGCGTGGGTTTTCGCGACCAGCATGTAAATGGACGGCACCACAAATAGGGTAAACGCCGTTCCGATAATCATGCCGCTGACCAGCATGATGCCGATGCTGTTTCGCGCTCCCGCGCCGGGGCCCTTCGCCAGAACCAACGGGAAATGGCCACACACGGTGGCGGCCGTGGTCATGAGAATGGGACGAAGCCGCGTGCTGGCCGCCCCGATCACCGCCTCAAGCTTGCTCAGGCCAGTCTCCTGCAAATGGTTCCCGAACTCCACGATCAGAATTCCATTCTTCGAAATTAGGCCGACGAGAGTGATCAGGCCCACCTGACTGTAGATGTTCAGGGTCGTGAAACCCAGGAACGAGAACACAAGAGCGCCCGAGATGGCCAGCGGCACTGAACCGGCTAGAATGATGAACGGGTCGCGGAAGCTCTCAAATTGCGCGGCCAGAACAAGATAGATCAGGATCGCCGAGAGCAGGAACGTGCCCAGAAACTTGCTGCCCTCCACCCGCAGCTGACGCGACTCGCCCGCGTAGTCCACGGTAAATCCCTGCGGGAGGACTTGCTTGGCTGTGTTCTCCAGAAAAGTCAACGCCTGGTCGAGTGGCACCGGCGGCGGAATGACGCCTTGAATGCGCACCGCATTGAGCTGCTGGAATTTATTCAGCGATCTCGGCTCGGTGGTGGTCTTCAGACTGGCAAAGGTCGAGAGCGGCACCAGCTTATCCGCCGAGCCTTTCACATAAATCTGAGAGAGTTGATCGGGCGTCAGGCGCTCCACTCGTTTCACCTGCGGGATAACCTTGTAGCTGCGTCCCTGAATGCTGAAGCGATTGACGTAATTTCCGCCCAGCATGGTGGAGAGATCCTGGCCCGCCTGGCTGAGGTCCACTCCTTGAGAGCGAAGTTTGTCGCGATCGAAAACGACCTCTGTCTGGGGCTGGTCGAACTTCATGTCGGTATCGGCGAAGATGAACATACCGCTCGCCATGGCCTTCTGCACGATCTGCTCGGCAAGTTGACTGACCTGTGCCGGCTCAGCTGCCGATGCGATCACGAAGTCCACCGGGAAGTTACCACCTCCGGGGAGCGGCGGCGGTGTCAGCGGAATCACGCGGACACCGGCAATCTTCGACAGCGGACCGGTTGACTCCACCAGCAATTGCTGCGCGGTCTTCTTGCGCTGGCTCCACGGCTTGGTGACCATGCCGCCAAAGCCGCCACTGGGATTGGTGATCTGGAAGATGCTCCCGCTCTCCGGGAACGACTGGTAAACATCGTAGACCTGCTTCGCGAACAGGTTGGTCTGGTCGAGCGTGGAGTTGGCGGAAGACTGAATGACGCCGAACACGACGCCTTGATCCTCTGCCGGCGCCAGTTCCCGCTGCGAGAACATGTAGAAGGGAATCATCAATACAGCGACCATCGCCCACAGAGTGAGCACGACGGGGCGATACTGCAGCGTTCCCGACAGCAAGCGGACGTACAGGCTGCGAACCTTCTCGAAATGCCGGTTGATCATCCCGGCAAAGCCGCGCTCCGAGGCGCCGCTACGCAGCAACTTCGAACCCATCATGGGCGACAAAGTCAGCGCCACGATACCGGAAACAATGACGGCGCCGGCCAGCGTGAAGGCGAATTCACGGAACAGCGCGCCTGTCAAACCACCCTGAATTCCGATCGGGGCGTACACTGCCGCGAGCGTGATCGTCATGGCGATGATTGGCCCAACCAGCTCGCGCGCGGCATCCTCCGCGGCACGGAACGGCGACTTGCCCATGTGCAAGTGGCGCTCCACGTTCTCCACCATGACGATGGCGTCGTCCACTACCAAGCCAACCGAGAGCACGATCGCCAGCAGCGTCAGGAGATTGATGGTGAAGCCCGCCACCAGCATGAGGAAGACAGCTCCGATCAGCGAGATCGGGATGGCGACCACCGGAATCAGGACGGAGCGAAACGATCCGAGGAACAGAAAGATAACGATGACCACGATCAGCAGCGTCTCGGTAAGCGTGTGCAGCACTTCGTTGATCGCGTCTTGAATGTATTCCGTTGAGTCGTAGGGAATGCCCAACTTCATGCCTGCGGGCAGCTGCTCTCCGATGGCGGGCAGAGCCTGGCGCACATTGCGGATCACTTCCAGAGAATTCGCGGTGGGAAGAACCCAGATACCCATGAAGGTCGCGCCTTCGCCATTGAAGCGGACATCTTGGTCGTAGTTTTCGGCGCCGAGCACCACGTCCGCGATTTCGCCCAGGCGGACGACCACGCCGTTGTCCTGCTTCACCACAAGCTGGCGAAACTCCTCGGCGGTGCGCAGATCGGTATTGGCCACCAGGTTCACAGAGACCATGGAGCCTTTGGTGCTTCCGAGCGCCGAGAGATAGTTGTTCTTTGCCAGAGCATCATGGACGTCAGAAGGCGAAACGCCCCGCGCCGCCATTTGCTCGGGCTTAAGCCAAATCCGCATCGCGAACGTGCGATTGCCCAGGATGTCAGCGCGCTGCACACCGCTGATCGCGCTCAGTTTGGGCTGCACGACGCGAGTGAGGTAGTCCGTGATCTGGTTCTGATCGAGATCCTTAGCCGAGAAACCGAGATACATCGCGGCAAATTGCGTGTCGGCGGTTTGCAGATCGATGACCGGAGCCTGCGACTCTGGGGGAAGATCGTTCCGGACCTGCGCTACCTTGGCTTGAATCTGGGTGAGAGCGGCGTTGGTGTCGTAGTTCAGCTTCAGGTGAACCGTGATCGTGCTCAGGCCCTGCGCGCTCGACGACTCCATATAGTCGATACCGTCCGCGCTGGCAATCACCCGCTCCAGAGGAGTGGTGATGAAACCGCGCACCAGGTCGGCGTTGGCGCCCACGTATACGGTCGTGACCTGCACCACCGAGATGTCGCTGCGGGGATACTGACGCACGCTCAGCGAGCGGATGGCTTGCAGGCCGGCGATAAGGATGACGAGGTTCACCACGATCGCCAGAACCGGACGCTTAACGAAAAGATCCGTGAACTTCATGCACGCTCCTTACAGGGTTTGGGGCCGAGCTTAGCTGGTGCTGAGGCTAACTATCCTCGGGCTTGGGACTCGCACTGTTTTCAGGCTTCACCGTGTTGTTGACTTGAACGGGAGCGCCGTTACGAAGCCGGAAGACTCCGGAACTGACAATCTCGTCGCCGGGGTTGATTCCGGAAGTGACCGCGACCTGATCGCCGCGGGAACCCTCAACCTTTACCACCTGCTGGCGCACCCCGCGATAGGTCTTCCCCTTCGCATCCTTCATGTCGGTGACTACGAACACGGAGTCACCGTAGGGGGCATAGTTGATCGCAGAGGCCGGCACAGGCACCACTTCGCGCGAATTGCCGATCGGGAGTTCGACCTGCACGAACATTCCGGGCCGCAGCTTGTTCTCTTTATTGGTAAGGATGGCCTGCACCTGGATGTTGCGAGTCTGCTCGTTTATGACGGAATCGATGGCCATAATTCGGCCAGTGAACGCCATGCCCGGCAAATCGTTGTTGGTGACGCGCAGAACGTGCCCGGGCGCCACCTTGGGCGTGTCCTGCTGCGGCACGCCGAAGTTCACATAAATTGGATTGAGCGACTGCAGGGAAACGATCGCCTGGCCGGCTGCCAGGTACTGGCCCAGGCTGACCTGACGAATTCCTAATACTCCGGAGAACGGGGCGTGGATGGTCTTGCGGGCAATGGCAGCCCGGATGTCACCAACCTGCGCTTCGGTCGCTTTCTGCTGTGCGCTGGCATTGTCGTACTCCGAGCGGGCGATGACCCCTGCCTTAACCAACTGCGTGGCACGGTCGTAGTTAATGCGAGCCAGATCGCGCTGCGCCTCCATGTTGGCCAACTGCGCCCGTTCCTGGCGCGTATCGAGTTCGACCAGGATGTCTCCGTCCTTCACCCACTGGCCGGATTCGAAGTGGATCTTGTCGACCGTCCCAGGCAGGTCAGCGCTGACGGTAACGCCCTGGATCGCGGCTGCCGTACCGATCACGCTCAACGTTGAGGGCCATGTCTCCCGCTGGGCGACCACGGTCGTAACCGCCGTCGGCGGCATCTGGAAGCTTGCGCCGTTGGCGATAGCAGCCTCGACCTGCCGGAACTTTATGAACCCAAGGCCCCCCACCAGGGCGGCCATGACCGCTAACATAAGGATCATTCGTCTAGCCATACATTCCCCCAAGTCCCTACAGAAACAGCTGTTTGCTGTCCGGCGCCTAAGGAATCGGCACCCAAAGGTAGTGTTCTTGGATATGATTTCACCGACCAGAAAAAGGATTCAGGCTTCAGCCCGGGATTTTAAGGGTACCGCCTTTATCGAAGCCTCTGGCCGAAAGGGGCTTATATGAGACTGAATTCTCTATTCCGCTTCATTTCCGCAGGGGTTGGCTTTTCGCTGCTGTTCCCCCTCACCGCAGGGGCCGGAGACCCATCCCTGGCGCCGGTTCCCCCCATGGGGTGGAACAGCTGGGATGCCTACGGCCAGTCCATCACCGAAGCGCAGGTTCGGGCCAATGCCGACTGGATGGCCAAGCACCTGAAGCAGTTTGGCTGGCAGTATGTGGTCATCGACGAGGGATGGTACCTGGTCAATCCGGGGAGTGACCCCAAGGATTACAAGCTCCAACTCAGCGGCGATGGGCGTTTTGTCCCGACGGTGACGCGGTTTCCTTCGGCTGCGCGCGGAGCCGGCTTCAAGCCGCTGGCCGACTATGTGCACTCGCTGGGCCTGAAGTTTGGCGTGCACATCATTCGAGGCATTCCCCGCGAGGCTGTCGCCAGGAACCTGCCCATCGCGGGGTCGCCGTACCATGCGGCGGAGGCGGCCGATTCCTCCGATACCTGTCCGTGGAATACCTACAACTATGGAGTAAGAGATTCAGACGCAGGTCAGGCGTACTACGACTCGATTTTGCGTCTATATGCGGACTGGGGTGTGGACTTCGTTAAGGCCGACTGCATCGCTGATCATCCTTATAAGCCGGGCGAGATTCGCATGCTCACGAAAGCCATCAGGAAGGCGGGGCGGCCCATGGTGCTCAGCCTGTCGCCGGGGCCGACCGCGCTTGAGCATGCCGCCGAGGTAGCTAAGTATGCGGAGATGTGGCGAGTTTGCGACGACTTCTGGGACCACTGGGGCAAGTGGGAGAAGCACGAGTATTCGCAGGGGCTGTATGCGCAGTTCGCAACCCTGGCTAAATGGACGGGGCACGTGTGGCTCGGCAATTGGCCCGATGCAGATATGCTCCCCCTGGGTCACTTGGGTCCGCACCCCGGAGATGGCGAACCGCGCGATACGAAGCTTACGAAAGATGAGCAACGGACCATGATGACTCTGTGGGCGATCTTCCGCTCACCGCTGATGATGGGTGGAGACCTGCCCGCAACCGACGCGTGGACCACGTCGTTGCTGACCAATCCGGAGGTCATCGCGGTCGATCAGTGGTCGCGGGAGAATCGTGCCGTGATCACGACCGACACGCGCGCGGTCTGGATAGCACGGCCGGAAAAGATCCGGTCAGACAAGGGACAGGGCTATTACATCGCCGTTTTCAATATTGGAGAAAGCGAGCAAACCATTCACTACGAATGGAAGGATGTCGGGCTGGACGGCCGCAGCTACAAGGTGCGCGATCTGTGGGAGCGCCGGGACCTTCCGCAGGCAACGTCATTTACCGTTAAACTGGCACCACACGCTTCGGCTTTGTACCGCGTGGAGGCGGGCGATTGACGCGGCGAGATCGGCAGGGCAGCCGAGCTTTCAAGATGAAACTCTGCTTCGGTTGTGTTTCAATGGCCCCGCAAATGAATTCACATTGAGGATGCTTATGAAGCGCTTCGCTATTCTTGTCGGAGTGGTTTTGTGCGCCCTGCTGGCACAGTCGCAGACTGCCAAGCGGCCTTTCGGAATCGAGGACCTTTCTCGCCTGAAATCCATCCAGAGCTTCCGCATTTCCCCCGACAGTAAGACCATCGTGTACTCGGTGACGCAATCGGATCTGCCCCACGCCAAGCAGCATACCCATCTTTGGGAGATGAACATCGATGGCTCCAATGCGCGCCAAATCACCTATAGCGACAAGTCCGAAGGTTCAGCCCTGTTTTCTACGGACGGCAAATGGCTGGCCTTTGTGAGCAGCCGCGACGGCGACGACAATCTTTACCAGCTGCAGATGGACGGCGGAGAAGCACGCAAGCTGACGAGTGTCAGCACTGGCGTCTCTGATCCGCTTGCCTCGCCGGACGGCCGTTCCATTGTGTTTTCCAGCGACGTTTACCCCGAATGCGCCGCGGATGATGCCTGCAACAAGAAAATCGCAGACCGCTGGAGCGAAGGGCCGCTGAAGGCCCACATGGCCGACGCGCTGCTCTATCGCCATTGGAAGAGTTGGAAAGACGGCACCCGGACGCACATCTTCCTGGCGGATGTCGGTGGCGGGAAAGTTCACGACCTTACGCCCGGGGATTTCGATAGTCCGCCCTTCCAGCTTGGCGGCTCGACCGACTATGACTTTTCCCCGGACGGCAAGGAACTGGTTTTTGCTTCCAATCACGACAAGGACCAGGCCAATTCCACCAACGCCGATCTCTGGCTCGTTCCGCTGGACGGCTCGCAAGCTCCGCGAAATATCACCGGGGCCAATCGCGCGTATGACGGCAACCCTCAGTATTCGCCCGACGGCAGGTTCATTGCCTACCTCCGGCAGTCAAAGCCTGCGTACGAATCCGATTTATTCCAGATTGCGCTCTATGACCGGAAGGCAGGAACGACGCGCATCCTGACCCAGGATTTTGATAATTGGGTCACGGATTTCCATTGGGCGCCGGACTCGCAGTCCATTTACTTTACCGCTCCCGTGAAGGGTATCAATCCGATCTTCCGGGTAACGCTGGATGGCAAAACGGCCAAAATCCTGGACGCCAGGACGATCGACGACTTCCAGATCACCAAAGATGGCAAAGCCATCGTATTCACGGCACGATCCGTGGGTGAGCCGCAGGAGCTTTACGCGTCGCAACTGAACGGAGTCACTGCCGCGGCTCCGGTCCGGCTGACACACCTCAACGACGAGGTGGTGAAAGAAGTGGATATCCGGCCGGCAGAGGAGATGTGGGTAGACGGCGCGCTGGGGGCGAAAGTCCAGGTTTTTATCGTCAAGCCGCACGATTTCGATCCTAGCAAGAAGTATCCCTTGATCCTGAATGTGCATGGCGGGCCGCAATCGCAATGGGCGGACGCGTTCCGCGGCGACTGGCAGGTGTATCCAGGGGCTGGCTATGTGGTGGCGTTTGCCAATCCGCACGGCTCGACCGGAGCCGGGCAAGCCTTTACCGCTGAGATTTCGGGAGACTTCGGCGGAGCCGTTTTCGACGACCTGATGAAGGTGACCGATGCGCTGGAAAAGCTGCCGTACGTGGACAAGAACCGGATGGGCGCCATGGGTTGGTCCTACGGCGGATACATGATGGGCTGGTTTGAAGGCCACACTGACCGGTTTAAGGCCATTGCCAGCATGATGGGCATTTACGACCTGCGCTCTTTCTGGGGCGCGACCGAGGAACTCTGGTTTCCGGAGTGGGACTTGCGGGGAACGCCCTGGACGTCGGCCGATTACGAGAAGTTTTCGCCGCTGAATTATGTCAAGAATTTCAAGACTCCGACATTAGTGATCACCGGCGAGCGCGATTACCGCAGCCCCTACACGCAGTCTCTGGAGTTCTACAGTGCCCTGCAGAGAATGGACGTGCCGTCACGATTGATCGTTTATTCCAACTCCGGTCACTGGCCGAGTTGGTACGAAATGACGCTGTACTACACCGCGCATCTCGAATGGTTTCACACGTACCTGGGCGGCGGAGAGCCTCCCTGGACCACGGGACAATTCCTGCGCAACGCCGTCTTCGACAGCAAGACAGGAGAAAGGCTTAAAGACGAAAAAAAGCCCTGACCAGCTGCGAAAGACCTCGCTAGTGAGACGGCACGACTGTTTGAACAACAGTCGTGCCATTTCCTTTTGCGAGAAAGTCCGGTGACTTCAGCCTCTTGGGAAGCATGACCGCGGCGGGGACGGCCATGACCAGCACCAGGACATACAGGTTCGTGCGTAGAACGGATCCAAAGAAGCCACTGCCCTCAGGGCGCGAACTGAGCCTCCAGATGACCCATTCTTCCCAGACCGTGGTGAGCGTAACGCTTGCGAACAGAGCCAGAAAGATAGCCACGAGCTTGATGATCCAATAAAGCGCGAGCTGATGAGCCCTGATCGCGCCTTGCCCCACCCCGAACAGAATGCAGCTTGCGAGCAGAGCCGTGGTCAGAATGACGGCGACCATCGCCGGGGATAATCTCGCTAACCATGCTTGAGGAGCTACTTTCACGAGCCTTCGTGCAGGCAGCCAACACAGAAGGCAAACCAGCGGCACTCCGACCACCCAAATCGGGCCGCTTCCGATCATTCCCGCGACGAGCAGGCCCACAAAGCTGGTCAGCACATTGCCGAGGAACATCCGCCAAGCAGCGCGAAGGCGCGGAAGCCGGCGCTCAAAGATCGCGAACAGTGCCGATTTCACGACCACGGCTCCAGCCAGCATCAGGAGTGATCCGGAAAGGGCGAGAGCCGGTGCCACGGCCTGCATGAATGGAAGAACGGGTTCGCATGCGTGAGCACGACTTACAGCGATCAGCAGGACTGCTGGTAGCAGGAACAAGTAACCTCTGGCCATAGGCGTGGTTCCTCCCTCACAAGGTAATGCTTCGGCTGATCAAGCACAAACAGCTCCCGACTTGGCGCTGACGCCAGGGTTTGAGCAGGCGTGCGCTCGCCATCAAAAAACATGAACGGTTGGTGAAGACGGGCGTAAGCCAGATACAATCAGAAGCGCATTGCGGAGGACCCGCATGACTCCGACCGAATTAGTTCATTCCGCCCTGAACGCATTTCGCATTGAACTTCCCTCGTGGGGTTTCGCCGATACCGGCACTCGTTTCGGGAAGTTCCTGCAGAATAGCGCCGCCAGCACGCTCGCCGAGAAGTTCGCCGACGCGGGACAAGTACACTCTCTGACCGGAGTATGCCCCACCGTTGCCCTGCACGTTCTGTGGGACCTGCCGGCGGGCACCGACCTGAAGGAAGTCCGCAAACTGAGTGATCAATTTGGCGTGCGGCCCGGTTCCATCAATCCCAACGTGTTTCAGGATCAGGATTACAAGCACGGCTCGCTGGCCAACGAGCAGCCCGAGATCCGCCAGAAAGCGCTGCAGCACCTCCTGGACTCGGTGGAACTGGCGAAGAAGCTCGGATCACGCGATGTGGCGCCCTGGTTTGCGGACGGGTCCAACTATCCGGGGACGGCGAATATTCGCCGGCGTAAGCAGTGGTTGCAGGAGGGCCTGCAGAACGTGCACGGGGCGCTCGCTCCAGACCAGCGGCTTCTGATCGAATACAAACCGTTTGAACCGGCCTTCTATCACACCGATGTCGGCGACTGGGGCATGGCGTTACTCCTGGCGCGGGCCGCCGGGCCGCAGGCGCGGGTTTTGGTGGATACGGGCCATCACTATCAGGCGCAGAACATCGAACAGATTGTTGCTTGGCTGCTGAGCGAGGGCATGCTTGGCGGGTTTCATTTCAATGACCGGCGTTATGCCGACGACGATCTGACGCTGGGCTCGATTGATCCCTATCAGATCTTCCGCATCTTTGCCGAAATCCGGCACTACGAGTGGGAATCCGGGCACGTCGCCGACATCGCCTACATGGTGGATCAAAGCCACAACCTGAAGAACAAAGTGGAGGCAATGATTCAGACGGTAATGACCGCGCAACAACTCTATGTCAAGGCGGTCCTGATCGACCACGAAGCTCTGGAAGCCGCCCGCAACGAACACCGCCTCATTGATGCGGAGAACTCGCTGAAGGACGCTTTTGAGACCGACGTACGTCCGCTTTTGCGCGAGTGGCGCGAAAGCCGCGGACTTCCGCCCGAGCCTCTGCGCGCTTTCCGGGAGAGTGGATACACGGAGCGAGCCGCGCGCGAGCGCGGCAGCCGCAAGAAGGATGTCGCCTCGTACGCTTGACCCGCAAAGCCTGGGAAGGACATCGGTAGATCGGTAGAAAGGAAAGGCCTCATGTCAACCAGAATTCTTGGATGTACTTTCGTTCCTGGAATTGTGATGCTAGCGGCTCTGGCCCCTGCGCAGGACTGGAAACCATCCCCGGTGGACCCGACGATTGGCCAGCGGGGAGTCCCGCAGGCGGAACTGCACAAGCCCCTGCCGGAGCAATACATCTGGAGTGCCGACAGCGGCAAGCCCGACACTCCCCGGTTCTTGAGAACCACCTTCCAGCTCTCGAGCCTTCCGTCTGAGGCCACTCTGTACCTCGCGGGCCCAAGCGAAGTTCAGGTCTTTGTGAACGGAGAGCGTGTGGGAGACTTTGCCTTCGACCCGTCGGAACCGGTGAACCCTCCTCCGGTGTTTCAAATGGAGGTTGGGCGCTGTCTGAAGTCCGGCGCGAACAGCGTCGCGGTGCGAGCGATTGCGTCCAACAAAGTCGCAGAGTGGATGCCGGAATTTGTTTACACCAAGGGCGCGATTGCGGCCAAAATCGTGCCGGCGCCGCCCGGAGTCGATCGGCCTGCGCTGCTGATCAGCAATGCGGACTGGAAAGCCTCGGCCGAAGCAGCTTCGGGCTGGGAAAAGCCTGACTTCAACGACTCGGCGTGGTCCTCAGCCAAGAGCTTCGGCAGCATCGAAGGCGATATTGATTTCTTTCAAAGCAACTCTGACTCGGGACTCTACCGCTGGCCCGGGTACGACGGCATTTCGCCTTTCCTCGTACATCTTCCGCTGTCAGCGATGAGTCTCCTTGAAGTTCGAGGTGGAAGCGGACAATTCGACGGCCTGGACGCACTCACGTCGAAGGAGCGAGGTCCGGTCACAATTGTTCAGTCCTCGCCCCTTGCCGATTCTGACTCGGCGCCTTCGTTCGTTCTGGATTTCGGCCGCGAGGTCAATGGCAGGCTCGAAATCGTTTCAGCTTCTGCAGAGCCTTGGCTGCTTACCGTCCAACTGGGAGAATCTTTCGAAGAAGCAGTGAAGAAGCCTTACCTGGGCGCACGCACGCTCACCCTGCCAGCCGGGGCGAAGGTCTTCGGACCGAAGAGCGCGTTTCGCTACGCGCGGCTGCAATTCTTCGGAACAGGCACGCTGCACCTGCGCTCCGTAGGTGTAGATGGCATTTATTATCCCGCCGAATATCGCGGAGCTTTCCACTCCAGCGATCCGCTGCTGAACCGGATCTGGGAGGTGGGAGCGTATACGTCCCACTTGTGCATGCAGGATGACATTTGGGACGCGCCTAAGCGCGATCGGGCGCGCTGGATGGGCGATTTAAACGTGATGGGAAACGTGATCAATCATGTCTTTGCCGATCACTTCTTGATGGAAGATACGTTACTGCGGCTCAACCCCGCGCCGGTCAAGAGTCACGTCAATAGCATCCCAGGATATTCGGCGTCCTGGGTGATCGGACTGGCGGATTATTACCGTCAGTTCGGATCGGTGACGTTTCTAAAGTCGGTTCTGCCGAACCTCATCGGCCTGCTCACATACATGGAAGGCGATCTGGATGAAAAGAATTTGTTTGTAAATAAACATGCAGCCTGGCCTTTCGTAGACTGGTCGCAAAGCATGGAGAGCGATACACCGGAGGCCCGGCGCGCTACCCATTTCCAGTACTACAGAGCGTTCCAGGACGGCGCTTTTCTGTTACGAGCCGCAGGAGAGGCGGAGCGCGCCCAGTATTACGAAAAACGCGCCCTTCAACTCCATCAAGCGGCTGAACACTTCCTGCTCGACAAGGAAACGCACACGTTCGGGCCGCGCTGGCAGATCAACGCCCTCGCCGTGTACTCCGGCATTGCCTCGCCACGGGAACAAGAGGCGATCCGGACGGCAGTCTTCTCCGCACTCGATGCCGGCAAGCTGCCCGACTACGACATTTCGCCTTACAACTACGACTTCTTCTTGTACGCGATGAGCAAAACGGGCGACCGCGGAATTGCGCTTTCCTGGATCCGCAAGTACTGGGGAGGCATGATCGCCGAGGGAGCAACCAGCTTCTGGGAAGGCTACGATACGCGCTGGCCGAAAGAGGATTTTCACAAGTCTCTCAAGGCGGACGATAGTCAGGGCTATCAGACCAGCCTCTCTCATGGTTGGTCGAGCGGACCCGCCGCCTGGCTCATGGATAACGTGCTCGGAGTTACCCCCGAAGAGCCCGGTTTTCGGCGAGTTCTGATCCGTCCTGATCTTTTCGATCTGGAATCGGCCGACGGGAGTGTGCCCGCACCTCAGGGAGCGATCCATGTGGAACTGAAGAAGGCCAATGGAGGCATGACCGCCACGATCGATTTACCAGAGGGCACCGAGACCCGAGTGCTGTTTCCGGTGGCAACCCCGAAGACTCAGGTTTTTGTGAACGATCAGCCACGTGACGGACAGGCGGCGGAGGGAGGCAAACGAAAAGAAATCCAGTTGCCAACCGGGCACCATGTTTTGCGCGCGCAATAGGCTCCTACGGAGGCGGGATCTGAACGTTGGAAACGATGTTCGAGTAGCCGCTCTCCTGGCTGCTCGAATTCACCGCCGTCGTGGCGTAGCAGTAGGACGTGCCATCTACGACCACGGAA
>Ga0209517_10006386_pt1 | contig 14604 bp, 13 predicted proteins | sample PeaSoiMetSII2010_FD_187695 | JGI IMG/M metagenome (GOLD analysis project Ga0209517, IMG submission 187695) | Peat soil microbial communities from Weissenstadt, Germany - SII-2010 (SPAdes) (version 2) | ecosystem: Environmental > Terrestrial > Soil > Wetlands > Peat | place: Germany... | reverse complement strand
CGATGAGGCCAAAGATGGACATGGGTCTCTCCAAGAAAGGTGTCAGGTCTTAGGTCTTAGGTCCTAGGTCTTAGGTCTTAGGTGTTAGGTCTTAGGTCTTAGGAAAACCGAGAGCATTCCGCGGTTCCTGAGACCTAAGACCTGAGACCTAAGACCTGCTTTTAAGACACCCAGTCTAAAACCTTGTAGTACGCTCCCGCGAACGGCAGAAACCACGGGTTGCCGTTGTACAGCCCGAGGGGCGCGCCGGGGAATGGGATCTCCGCGAACGGGTTGTCGGTCTTCCCTTCCGCGATCCATTCGGCCATTTTCTGGCCTTGGTAGGTGGCCATGGCGACGCCGTGTCCCGCGTATCCGAGGGCAAAATAGACGCCATCGATTTGGCCCGCGTGCGGCATGATGTCGAAGCAGAAATCGAGCGTACCGCCCCACACGTATTCCACTTTGGTATTGCGCAGCTGCGGATAGACATCAATCATCCCGAGGCGAAGAATTTCCGCGCTCTTGCGGATGGTCTGATCGGTCTCCGGGAAAAAGGCGGCGCGGCCGCCGAATAACATCCGGTGGTCGGGGGTAAGGCGGTAGTAATAAAGATAGTTCTTGGAATCGTAGATCTGGCGGTTGCGCGGGCTCAACTCGCGGGCCAGCGCTTCCGGCAGCACTTCGGTCGTAATGATAAACGACCCGATGGGGATGATTTTCTTCCGCAGCGCGGGAGTCGCCGCGCCCGTGTAGCCACTGGTTCCAACCAGCACGTTGCGCGCCCAAAAGCTGCCGCGTGCGGTGTTGAGCTTGAAACCGGGCGCGGCGTCACGCGATTCACGCTGCATATTTTGCAGCCGCGTGCCTTCGCAGATCTGGGCGCCGGCGCGCATGGCCGCGACGCCAAGTCCGCCAACAAAGCCTGCGGGATTCAGGCCCACCGAGATTTCATCGACCATGCCGCCGTAATAAATGTCGGAGCCGATTTCGCCGCGCAGTTGGTCGCGGGGCACGACGCGCAACTGGTGGTTAAATTCGCGCGCGATCACTTCCACCTGGCGGGCGTAGTCGTCGAAATGCGCCTGTTTGCAGGCGACTTCGAGGTGTCCGGTGCGGGCGAAATCGCAGGCGATGTTTTCCTCGTTCACGACGCGCTCGACCGAGCCGATGGTCTCAAGCGACGCCGCGTACATGCGGCGCGTCAGTTCGCGTCCATACGTCGAGATGAGCTTGTTGACCCCGAGCTTCATTCCGGTGAGCACCATGCCGCCGTTGCGCGAACTCGCGCCCCAGCCGATCGTCTCCGATTCCAGCACAACCACCTTCGCGCCGCGTTTGGCCAGCGAGAGCGCGGCGGCGAGGCCCGTCAATCCTGCGCCGATGATGGCGACGTCAGCGCTTTCCGGCAATGGTAACGACGGGGCGGTGGGCATCTGAACCGTGGTAAGCCAGTAGTTGAGTTCCTTGGGCATAGAATGTTTGATTCTCTTCCTTCGTGTTCCTTCGTGTCCTTGGTAGTTATGAGGTTTTCGTTAACCACCAAGGACACTAAGGTACACGAAGGGAACCCAAATTACAGTACCGCCGTCTCATGAATCATCCGCCCCTCCTCGAAGCGAGAGAAGTTCAACAACGACGCGTCGATCAAGTCCGTCTTCCCAGTTAGAATCAGATCGCTCAGAATTTTTCCCGTGGCGGGCGAGTGCATCACGCCGTGTCCGCTGAAGCCGTTGGCGAAGAAGAAGCCGGGAACGTCCGGAGATTCACCAAGAATCGGATGATGGTCCGGCGTCATTTCATAGAGGCCGGCCCAGGCGCGCTGGGGATTCACTGCCACGTTTTCGAATACGGGCACGCGATCCGCGGCGCGGGTCAGGATCTTCTCGATGAAGCCCGCGTCGAAATCAGTTTTGTAGCCGGGCGTTTCTTCCGGATCGTTCCAGGCCAGCAGGAATCCGCGGCTCTCGGGGCGAAAGTGAAAGCCGTTGGACATGTCGACGATCATGGGCGCGGTGTGGGGAAATTGGTCAAACGGTTCCGTCGGGACCAACATGCGGCGCAAGGGTTCGACGGGAAGATCGAGACCAACCATCTTGGCAATCGAAGCCGCCCATGCTCCGGCACAGTTCACAACCGTGCGCGTGGAGACGGTGTCGCGCGTGGTCGCGACTTCAAAGCTCCCGCCGTCGAGGTTGCGCGTGATTCCCGTTACGCTCGCGTTCTTCCAGAGCCGGGCACCGTGGTCGCTGGCCCACGTCATATAGCCGATCATGGCGCTGTAGGGATCGACAAAACCATCGGTGGAACAGAAGCTGCCGCCAAGGATGTCATCGCCGCGGAGTTGCGGGAACTGGCTGCGGATTTCGTCGCCGGCGACGAGGCGCACGTTCTTCAACCCCATGGCAACCTGCTGGTTGTAGTTGGCGCGCAGGTAGGCCATGTGTTTTTCGTTGGTCGCGCAAAAAAGATATCCCTGGGGACGGTAGTCGCATGGATAGCCAAGCCGCTCTTCGAAGCTGGCATAGAACGGGATCGAGTAAAGCGACATCTGGATGTTGACGGGCGTGGAGAACTGCGCCCGCACACCGCCCATGCTCTTGCCCGTGGATCCCTTGCCCTGCGTGGTCTCGCGCTCCAGTACGAGAACGTTCGTGCAGCCAGCAGCAACAAGATGATAGGCGATGCTGGAGCCGACAATCCCTCCGCCGATGAGAACGACGTCCGCGGTGTGCATAGCGCTGGCAATCGTGCGGAGCAATTGTAAATGCTCGTGCGGTGACGGGGTTGCTACGACGCCGCCATTTCCGGTGTTGCCGCCAGCAGCTTGCGCGTGTAAGCATGCTCTGGTTGCGCGGTGATCTGCTCCGTCGTCCCGATCTCGACAATCTTGCCCTGATACATCACCGCGATGCGGGTCGAGAGGTAGCGCACGACTGGCATGGAGTGCGAGATGAACAAATAGGTCAGGCCGAAATCGCGCTGGAGTTGCTGCAGAAGATTCACGATCTGCGCGCCAACGCTGGCGTCGAGAGCGGAAACCGGTTCATCGGCGACGATGAACTTCGGCCGCAGCGCGAGCGCGCGGGCAATGCCGATGCGCTGCCGCTGGCCACCGGAAAACTCGTGCGGATAACGGGGCATGGCGGATTCATCCATTCCGACGGCACGCAAGAGTTCCCGCACGCGCTGACGGCGGGCATCGCGGCTCAGACCTTCGTGCTTGGTCTTCTGGTCAACGATTGTCCGATGCAGAATGAGCGGCTCGGCGATCACATCCTCCACGCGGTAGCGCGGGTCGAGCGAACCGAACGGGTCCTGAAAGATGATCTGCATGTCGCGGCGAATACGGCGCAGTTCCGAGCCGTTCGCTCGCACCAGATCGATGCCCTCGAAAAGTATGGCGCCCGAAGTCGGCTCGATCAGGCGGAGGATAAGGCGTCCCAGCGTGCTCTTGCCCGAACCGGATTCGCCCACCAGGCCAAGCGTTTCGCCGTTGTGGATTTCTAGGGACACGTCATCCACGGCGCGGACTCGGCCCGCGCCACGGCCGCCGAACGGGGATTCGGCAAGGTCGAAAATCTTCGTGACATTCCGAACGGCAACCAGAGGCACAGATCACCTTCTTCCCACAACTTTGTTCTACATGCATTCCATATTCCGGAATATGGAATAAAGCTGAGTCCCCTCACCCCGCAATCATCGGAACCGCCGCCAGCGCCGCAACCATGCCGATGGTCCGGGCGCGGCTGAAGTGCTCGTGCAGAAAGATGCGAGCCAGCAAAACGGTAACCGCGGGATAGAGCGAACTGAGCACCACCGCGTCGTCCAGGCGTCCAATTTGACTCGCGCGGATGAAGACGGCGGTGCCGGAGATGTCAAGGATTCCTGCCACCAAGGCAATGCCCAGCACCGGAGCGGCCACCGCGCGCAGGTGTCTTCCGAACAAAACGATAGAACCCGTGACCAGCAAGGCACCGAAGCGCGAACAGGTCGCGATCCACAATGCGGAGCCGTTGCCCGCCCGGTGGATGCAGAGATAAAAACCAGCGAAGCCGATTCCGGCCAGCACCGCCATGCCTAAGCCTTCGGGACGGCCAACGCCAGCTTCGCTACGGGAGATGAGCCAGATTCCGACTCCGGCAAGAATGAAACCGAACACGTGCCGATAGCCCGGAAAGCCCTCCGCAAACGCGGTCACGAGGGTGGGAATCGCCGCGCCCAGAACGGCAGCCACGGGCGCAACCAGTCCCATGTTTCCACTGGCCAATGAACCATAGAACAAGGCCAGGGCAATGCCCCCGACCGCCCCAGCGATCAGCGACCAAACCAAGCTGGCGTTTCCCGGGAACTGTGCGCCGGTCATCAGCGCGAGAGTGCCCACCAGGACCAAGCCGCTGATGTGCACAATGGCCGTGAACAGAAACGCGTTCGCGCGCCGTGCGCCCACTCCGCCCAGAAAGTCACTCGCGCCCCAGACCCCAACCGCGGTCAGACTATAAGCGGCAGGGATGTATTGGGGTGCGATCGGCATCGGAATTTGAGATTAGCATGCGAAGCGACAAGTTTTGCGCGGCAAGCTACTGGCGAGCGGCGTCATTTCATAAGTCAGAATTTGCTGCGCAGAATTGGAGGAAAGCATGGTTATTGACTGAGGCTAAGCAAAATCTCGCCTCAGCGGATAGTCGACGATGATAGCTCGGCCGTCAGTGAGGGCCTTGACCGAGTGACGAACATTGCTCGGCACGATCGCCACGATGCCTGGTTTGGCGGTCTGGGTAACGCCGTCGATGGTGATCTCGAGTTCGCCCTCGATCACGTCATAAACCTCTTCCTGAGGATGAAAATGCTCATGAATGGATGCGCCCCGCACAAAATCGTAGTGTGCGAACGTCATGTTCGGCGAGTGGAAATAGCGCCCATGCCAGCCCGGCAAGCGCTCAACGACATCGAGATTACGTGTGTCGACAAAGGGCATTGGCTCTCCCCTCCGGGATCTTAGCAGTCCGCTGGAATCCACTAAAGCTGATCCAGAGAGCGCCAGCGCTTCAGAATCTCATCAAGCGGTCACCGCTTCCGGCTGCGTCTTCCCCGCCAGCAACTGCCGCAGCACATACTGGAGTATGCCTCCGTTGGCGTAGTAGAGAGCTTCCTGCGGAGTATCGATGCGCACCACCGCCTGAAATTCCGCCTTCTTCCCACCCTTCACGCGCACGGCAATTTTACGGCCGGAAGAAAACTTCTCGACCACCTCGCGAATGCCCGCGATCTCGAAGACTTCTTCCCCGGTCAGCTTCAGCGTGCCAGTATTTTCTCCCGGCAGAAACTGCAGCGGCAAAATGCCCATACCGACGAGGTTGGAGCGGTGAATGCGTTCGTAGCTTTCCGCAATGACGGCGCGAACGCCGAGCAGACACGGTCCCTTGGCCGCCCAGTCGCGTGAAGATCCGGAACCGTACTCCTTGCCCGCGAGAATCACGAGCGGCACTTTTTCGGAGTGGTACTTTTCCGACGCCTCAAAGATGGACATTTCATCGCCATCGGGCAGGTGGCGGGTGAATCCGCCTTCGGTATTGACCATTTTATTGCGCAGGCGAACGTTGGCGAACGTGCCGCGCACCATGACTTCGTGATTGCCGCGACGCGATCCATAAGAATTGAAATCCCCCGGCTGTACGCCATGAGCGATCAAGTATTTGCCGGCGGGCCCGTCTTTCTTGATGGAACCCGCGGGCGAAATGTGGTCGGTGGTGACGCTGTCGCCGAGCACGGCCAGCACACGCGCTCCCTTGATGTCCGCGACGGCGGACGGTTTGAACGTCATGTCATCGAAATACGGCGCCTGCCGGATGTAGGTCGAGTCTTTTCCCCACGCGTAAGTTTCACCCTTCGGAACCGGCAGCCCGCGCCAGCGCTCGTCCCCCGAATACACCTCAGCGTAGCTCTTGCGGAACATCTCAGACGTAATCGCACTCGCCATCGACTGCTCGACTTCCTGCTGCGAAGGCCAGATGTCGGCCAGGTAAACCGGCTTGCCGTCTTTGCCTTTGCCCACGGGATCTTTGCGCAGATCGACATCGATGCGTCCGGCGAGCGCGAACGCCACCACCAGCGGCGGCGACATCAGGTAGTTGGCGCGGACTTCGGAACTGATCCGGCCTTCAAAGTTGCGATTGCCCGAGAGCACCGAAGCGACGACGAGATTCTTTTCCTCAATTTCCTTGGACACTTCCGCAGGCAGCGGACCCGAGTTTCCGATGCACGTAGTGCAGCCGTAGCCGACGATGTGGAACTTCAGCTTCTCCAAATACGGCATCAGGCCGGCCTTCTGAAGATAGTCGAGAACGACTTTCGATCCCGGAGCAAGCGAAGTTTTCACCCATGCCGGCACTTCCAGGCCGCGCTCGACAGCCTTTTTCGCCAGCAGGCCAGCGGCGATCAGCACCGACGGGTTCGAAGTGTTCGTGCAACTGGTAATCGCCGCGATCACCACGCTGCCGTGATGCAGGTGTCCGTTGGCCGGAGCCTTCGGCGCGCCCGTCGTTGTCTTTGCCTTCATCAATCCCGGCAAAGCCTTCTCAAACGATTCGCCCGCTTTTGACAGAACGACTCGATCCTGCGGACGCTTCGGTCCGGCCAGACTCGACTCGACGGTGGCAAGGTCAAGACTCAGCAGTTCGGAGTATTCGGCCTCGGGCGTCTTGGCATCGTGAAAAAGTCCCTGCTCGCGCGCATAGGCTTCGACCAGCGCAATCTGTTCGTCACTGCGCCCGGTGAGTTTCAGGTAGCGCAGGCTTTCTTTGTCGATCGGGAAGATGCCGCAGGTGGCGCCGTATTCGGGAGCCATGTTCGCAATCGTCGCGCGATCGGCGAGCGGCAGGTCTTGCAGTCCGGGGCCAAAGTACTCGACAAACTTGCCGACCACGCCGTGCTTGCGCAGCATTTCAACAATAGTGAGAACCAGATCGGTTGCCGTGCCGCCTTCGTGCAGGCGTCCGGTGAGCTTCACGCCAACGACGAGCGGGATCAGCATGGATACAGGCTGCCCGAGCATGGCGGCCTCGGCTTCAATACCGCCCACACCCCAGCCGAGCACGCCGAGTCCGTTGATCATGGTGGTGTGCGAGTCGGTACCGACGAGCGTGTCGGGATAGGCGGTGCGCTTGCCACCTTCTTCATGCACAAACACCACGCGCGCCAGATATTCAAGATTCACCTGATGCACAATGCCGGTGTCGGGCGGCACGATGGCGAGATTGCGGAAGCCGGTCTGCCCCCAGCGCAGAAACGCGTAGCGTTCCTTGTTCCGTTGGAATTCAAGCAGCGCATTCACATCGAACGCGCCAGGCGTCCCGAATTCGTCGACCTGCACCGAGTGGTCGATCACCAGTTCGGCCGGTTGCAGCGGATTGATGAGCTTGGCATCTCCGCCCAGGCGCTTCATGGCGTCGCGCATGGCGGCAAGATCGACCACCGCGGGGACGCCGGTGAAATCCTGCAGCAGGACGCGGCTGGGCGTGAAGGCGATTTCCTTTTCCGGCTTCGAATTCTTGTTCCACGCCGCCAGCGCGCGAATCTCCTGCTTCGTCACACTTCGCCCATCTTCGGTGCGGAGCAGGTTCTCCAGCAGAATGCGCAGCGAAAACGGCAGGTGCCGGGTGGAAATGCCCTGCTTGTCAAGCGCGTCGAGCCGGTAAAGCTCGTATTCCTTCTTGCCGACTTTAAACGTTGCGCGGGCGCCAAAACTATTCGATGACATAATGACCTTCCTCCACAAACTCCGGCACAGGACCGGGAAAATAATGCAGACTCGGACCTAATAGTGTAATCGGTTTTGAAAGCTAGTGTGGGAACTGATCGTGTGGGGACGGGGCTTTGCCCCGTCCAAGGTTGCGTAGGGACAGCCGCCCCCGACTGTCCAAGCCGAGCGCAGCTCGCCCGGAGCGAGCCGACAGCCGGATCATAAGAGGGTTGCCGTGAAGCGTCTATTTCGCCTTGAGAAGCAGAACCGGCACGTCGATACTATGCCGAACCCGCGTGGCGGTAGCGCCTAGAAATATGTCCGCTAGAAAGCGGTGTCCATGCGTGCTCATGGCCACCAAATCGCATCGCTTCTTCTCGACCCATTTGATAATCTGATCCGCTGGTTCACCGTACGCCAGTTCGGCCTGCGCAGGAATACCAATGGATTCGAACTCAACCCGCACTTTTTCTAAATAGGCAGTGTCTTCGGTGATTTCAGGACTGACCGCATCCGGGCCATACGTCCGGGCCGCCCATCCGTCGGCCACATGAAGCAGCACCAGTCGGCTCTGCGCCAGCTTCGCGAGTTGCTTGACGTGTTCGATGATCGCCCGGTCACTCGGCGTGCCGTCCAACGTCACCAGGATGGTCTCGTACATGATTCTTCCGTTCCTGTCGTCTCTCGTTAGCCCTTATCCGCCGGCGATAACCTGCCACGCTGCTTTGAGCGAGTCCGGTATGCCGTAGATATCCATCGCGGTGATCAGAATAGCACTGCCCCAACCCGCGATCAGCAGGAACCAGCCGTTCTTCCAAGTCCCCATGCGCTTGCTGGAACTGGTGAACTGAAGCAACGGAAACATCGCGAACGGAAGCTGCAGCGCCAGCACCACTTGGCTGAGGGTAAGCAGGTCGGTGATGCTGCTGTCGCCTCGCAACCCAATAATGAAAACCGCCGGCAGGATGGCGAGCGTGCGGGTGATGAGCCGGCGTATCCACGGTTGGATTCGCCAATGCATGAAGCCTTCCATCACGACCTGCCCGGCGAGCGTCCCCGTGATGGTGCTGCTCTGCCCGCTGGCCAACAGCGCCACGGCAAACAGCGTGCTAGCCGCAGCCGTCCCCAGCAACGGCGCCAGCGTTAAATAGGCGACCCGGATCCAATCGCTGTTGGCGCTGAACTCGATCACATGCCCGCCCGAGGCGATCACGCTCTTCTTCCCGAAGAACACCGTCGCCGCGAGCACGAGAATCGCCGCGTTGACGAAGAAGGCGACGGTCAGGGCCACGATGGAGTCGACCGTGTTGAAGCGGATGGCACTCCGGATCGACGGCTCGTCCTTCTGTAGCTTGCGGCTCTGTACCAGCGCCGAGTGCAGATACAAGTTGTGAGGCATCACCGTCGCTCCGATCATGCCGATAGCAAGGTACAAGACCCCGGCTTGGCGAAGGTGCGGCGAAATCAGCGCCCGCCCCATTTCCAGGAAACTGGGTTGCGTCTGCGGCAGAACGAAAATCTCGATGAAGTAGCACACGGCGATGGTCGCGATCAAGAGCAGGACTATGGCCTCGATGGTGCGCATCCCAAACCGCTGCAAGGCCAGGAGCAACAGCACGTCCAATCCCGTGATAATGACCGCCCATAGCAAGGGGATATGGAACATCAAGTTGAGAGCGACCGCACTCCCCAGCACTTCCGCCAAGTCACACGCACCAATGGCCACTTCGCTCATCAGCCAGTTGGGCCAACGCGTCCACTGGGGATACCAGTCGCGGCAGCATTGGGCGAGATCCTTGCCGGTGACGACGCCCAAGCGCGCGGAAATTACCTGCATGAAGATCGCCATCAGGCTGGCGAGTCCAACCACCCACAAGAGCCCGTACTTGTATTGCGCGCCGCCTTGCAGGTCCGTCCCCCAGTTGCCGGGGTCCATGTAGCCGACGCTGACCAGAATCGCGGGGCCGACGAAAGCCCGCCACTGCTCCCAAAAGCCGGCCTGATGATGCGGCACATCGATGGAACTGTGCACGCCTTCCAAGGACACGTGGCCGCTGCTCTGAGCGCCCGACGATGGCGAGCCGGAGCCGGCCGGTAGATTCGCGTCCGTTGATCCTTCTGCCTTTCTCATCTTCGTTCTGCTGCTTCTGCGTTTCCGGGGGCCCACGAGTCAACTGGAGTATACACTATGACGTTAATCATAGTTAATATAATAGTTAGAGCTGGTTTCATAAATGGTTTCTGGGTGGGGCACGGCTTCAGCCGTGCCGTTCAGGCCCTAGAAAAATGCGGGCTTTAGCCCCTGAGGGATGTGCCTTCCGGGCTGAAAGACATTTATGAAACCAGTTCTAATAATTATGAGGGGCGAGATGACAAGGGCGCGACCCACACTCTGTCTGCGGCCGGCCGGCCTAGAACCACGGTGCGCACGGTGTTCCGGATGGAAAGTGTCTTGTCGTAGTTGCGCTCGATCAGGCTGAGCTTGGCCCCGGGCCGAATGCCGCGGGCTTCCAGAAACTCCAGCAGGTGCCGATCGCGCTCGTAGATCCCGCTTACGATGTAGTTCTTCCCGACTTCACCTTCCGAGAGCAGCAGCAGGCCGCGCCGCCGCCGGCTCGCGAGACTCTCGACTTCGGTCAGGTTGCCGTGCGGACACGCGACTCCACGCCCGAGTTTGGCGAGCAGCCTGGCTTCGAAATCGGGCGAGACGGCGTGTTCCAAACGTTCCGCTTCGTCGTGCACCTTGTACCATTCCATCCCGAAAATTTCGGAAAGCATGCGCTCGATCAGGTAATGGCGAACCGTCAGCTTGCGGGCAATCTTTCGGCCGGCAGTGGTCAGGCGAACCCGTCCGCCGGCATGCACCCGCACCAGGCCGTCTTTCTTCAGACGCCGCACCGCCATTGTGATCGCCGGAGGCGAGACTTTAAGCCAGTGCGCGAGCGTGGCCGAAATGACGGTCTCCCCCTCGCTCTCGGCCTCGAGAATCGCTTTGAGGTAGTCTTCTTTGGAAACGGTGATCACGTGATCAAATTATACGGCGGGATTAAGCATAGTTAACCGACAATTGCAAAAGTCAGAAGTCAAATTGCAGAGTGAGGACCCAAACTTCTGCAATTTGACTTTCGACTTTTGACTTCTGCAATCTTCGCCCTTCCGTTTGACGGGGTACTATGACCTGACGGCATTTTGCTACACCTGCACCCAAGGGCCGGGGCGCGCGCGGGCGGCGGGCGATGCAGAGCGGGCGGCGAACTTTGGCCGCGGCGCCGTCCGTCGCCGTCGTAGGCGTAAGTCACGCCCCCGGCTGTCTTCATCTGGCTTTCGCCGTCCCAGGTGTAGGAGGAGACGCCATCGCTCTGCGCATTGCCGCTGGCGTCATAGCTCATGGCCGAGATGTGATTGTTGCCATCGGCAGTGACCGCGCCCATGGTGCTTTCCGTGCAGCTAATTGTAAGTCGGAGACCAGCCCGCCTGCGAAAGCAGATTCCCCCACGCGTCGTAGGAATACTGGTATCCCCAGCAATAGCTGCCCGTGGTAGCGGGAAAAGCCCCGCCCCAACCGCTTGTCTGGACCGTTATTCTCCATCCACGGATGCAACGGTCTCAATGGTGGCAGTTTCGAGGCGGCGGCGTTACTCCCATTTTTTTCAGCGCAACTGGTATTGTCGATGCCGATGAAAAGTCCCAGTTAATGCACTCCACTTCAGCAAGAATGCTCAGTAGCTTCGGTACTGCAGCCTTTGCGCGAGGGCCGATCTGTCCAAGTACCGCTGCCACCCACGTTCTCACCACATCGTCCGGCATGTCCAGTAGTGAAATCAGCGATTGGATGGTTTGATCTGTAACGTCGCTGCAGTCCCTGTCATCTATCAATGCGATAAGGCGCTCCGCTGCGTCCGATTTCGCTGTGGTCGTCTTCGCCCGTCGAACTTTCGCTATGGCCGATTGGAGCTGCTGATTGATGTCAGGTTTTGCCTTCGCTCCTGCCACGCTGGGCAGCAGCAAAGCGAACGCGACACAGAGAATTGCGATTTGGGGTCCGTTCTGAATTGTCTTCATACCAACCTCCTAGCATAGTTCCTTACGGCTTCCAGTCGCGGATAATAGGTGGCGTCGCGTGCGTCGTTGACAAATGCGGATCACTATAAGTTGATCGCAGACCGCCAGCCACATCAACCCCTCCTGGCTTGAATGTAGAAGGCAATTTCAGACCCTCATAGAAACGCGCCTCGGCATGAATCTTGGTACCAAACCCTCCCGTAAATTGATCATCGAAGCCAATATGTATATGATAGTTTGTATTGTTTTTCCCTGCACTTATGTACCATGCCTCCCAGTATTCGCGATGGCCTGGAATCGCAGAATTCTTGTTCCAATCGCCTATCACATGCTGCACGACCCATCCACCGGTTTTTGAATCGCCTGATAGCTTCCAATCCACCGCGATACGCAAATAGTCCCCTCCATCGTCAACTTTAACGGCTGACAAGGTTTGCTGAGTTGAGCTTGGCTGACCGGAAGTCCCCTGCTGGACTTGTTGTCCTTCCTGTGGGGACCCTCCGCCGCCAGCAACGCCCTGCTGTTGCTGGATCTGTTCTAGCCCTTTTTCATAATCCGCCTCGGAGTACCCCGCGGGATTGGGGCTGCTTGGTCCACCATCATTCAAGGCGCCAGTCTGGGGACAGGTTTCTTGGTTAGCCATACAGTTGTTTGGCTCAGGATAACCAGCGCCTGCGTGCCCGTCCAAGTCCGCGAACGATTCCGGGTCGTCCCCAACCATTGCGTACAGATTCAACGTCTGCGGATTCGTCAAATTCGCATACGGAACCGCCACCGGCACCGCCGACCAGTCTGAACTCAGCCAGCGTCCAAAACGCCACGAATACTCGCGTCGCGCCCCGGCCCTTGGGTGCAGGTGTAGCAAAATGCCGTCAGGTCATAGTACCCCTGCCATTCGTTGACGGGGTAGTGTATGGCGACGGCAAAAGTGCTACACCCCCCACCGTAGACCAAGGGGCCGGGGCGCGCGCGCGGGCGGGCGCTAGGCGAGGGGCGTGCGGGCGCGGGCGAGTGGGCGCGGGCGGGAGTGGGGAGGGGGGAAACAGATTTATGAGGAGCGGCGACCATCCCCGGCGACGATCATCCGCGTTTTCTGCTGGTCTTTTTCTTGAGGACACCCTTTGCAGCCAGCCTTGCGAGTCCAAGGAGAATCCCTGAATTACTGAGAATGGCATCTGGCCACAGAGCATTCGCCGCACTTTGGAGTGTGGAGAAATCTTCGGTGCTCATCTTCACGTTGACTTGGACTGTGCGCTTTCCGCCGGTTTCCATTTCCTCTTTATCGTTACCTTCGTACCCTTTTGTAGCAACGATACTGTTGGTACCTTTCGTACCATAGCCCGACAGCCATTCGGCACAAGGCCATTCGCAGGAGAGGGCGCATGAAACAACGAATCACCCGACGCAAGGAATCTGGTCACGTTTCTGTAGCAACGCTGATACTGGCCATCGTAATAACTGCCGTTGTTGTAATTGGAGCTTCGTTTTTCTTCTGGAAACCGACAAGTGCTACTACACGAATCCCCGCACCGCAACAATCGGGAGCAGTCCAGAAACAACCTTCCACGGAGAACAGTCAAGCCGGTCCGAAATTGAGCGGGCAACCCCCGCGAGAAATATCTGCCGAGGACATATTTAAGTCGGCATCGCCCAGTGTCGCTTTGATCGAGGTGTTCAACGAGTCAGGGGAACGGCTTGGCACGGCAAGCGGTTTCGTGGCAAGCGAGAACGGGGCTGTCATCACTAATTATCATGTGATTAGGGGCGCATATTCGGCAAATGCTCATTTTCAGGACGGCAGCACACGTTCTGTTGAGGGCGTAATTGGCCATGACCCATATCGCGATGTGGCTGTCGTTAAAGTTAGCGACGTCGGAGCGAAACCTCTGGCTCTCGGCGACTCAGAGCATGTGCAGGTCGGTGACAAAGTAATCGCGATAGGGTCACCCCTGGCCTTACAGAACACAGTCTCCGATGGGCTAGTAAGCGGAATTCGGAACGGAGTGATTCAAACCAGTACACCGATTAGCCCCGGATCGAGCGGCGGGCCGTTCTTCAACTCGCACGGTGAAGTCGTCGGAATTGCGGTTGCGACTGCTACTCTCAAAGGCTCCGAGAACATGAATCTTGCCGAGAACGTAAATTTTGCAGTTCCAATCAATTGGGCAAAAACCTATCTGCACGACTCCACGATCACTTCACTTGCCGATCTCGCGAAACAAAACACCGTTGTGAAACAGGTACTAGGTTCAACCATTTCTGTTCCAGCGCATCAACGGCGTGTTTTGCCGATTGTCGTCAATCCAAACCAAATGTCGAACCCCGAACTCGAAGGGTCATTCTCTTCCAAAGGCGGTGCGGGCGGTCAGATTCGAGTCATGGTGCTCAACCAACACAGCGTTGTTTATGACTCAAACCGAACCACAAGCGGAACAATTCGCCTATCACTTAGAGCGGGAACCTACCAGTTGGTACTCGATAACACTGGGTCTGCGCTATTTGCTCGCAGCGTGACATCTGACTTTACCTTGCGCTATGTGAAATAGGAGCAGGAACACCCAGAGTTAAAAGTAAGTCGCTAGACCCGGTTTCTCACCAGGGGGGTGGGGGAAAAAAGCGAGGACCAAGGTACCGAACGCAAGGGTTTCAACCATGGCAGCACGAGCCGAACAAATTCGCAAAGAGGGAATATGAAAAGGATCGCGGTGAGATTGATCATACTGGTGGTCGCGGTGACGCTTTCCGCGTCGATGGCGAGTGCGGCAACGGCTACGATCACAAATATTATGCCGTATAACGAGGGAGGCTTCTATTGTCCGTAC
>Ga0209517_10006384_pt1 | contig 14608 bp, 12 predicted proteins | sample PeaSoiMetSII2010_FD_187695 | JGI IMG/M metagenome (GOLD analysis project Ga0209517, IMG submission 187695) | Peat soil microbial communities from Weissenstadt, Germany - SII-2010 (SPAdes) (version 2) | ecosystem: Environmental > Terrestrial > Soil > Wetlands > Peat | place: Germany... | reverse complement strand
GCATGTGCGAGTGAATTGTCGTCTGCCCGTGCTCGCGGCCGAAAAATCCGAAGGCGAAGCCGACAAGCTTATCTTTTTCAAACGCCCCGACAAAAATATTGCCCGCCGCCTTCAAGGCAATGCCCAGCGTGAGGGGCAAGGTGTCATCATCCGCCATTCCCCAGACTTCTTTCTCCACCGCTATCAACTGCCTGAGGTCGTCGATGCTTTTGAGGTCGCGGATCACAATCTGCTGCGCGGCGCCGCGGGACATCATGGTTGGCCCTTCGCGCGCTTCGAGTTCGGTTCCCAGGGCATGGCAATCTCCGCGCAGAAGTCCCAGCGGAAGTCCGGCGCTAAAGAGAAACCATCGTGTACAGCACCGGTTGCGTCGTTGTCAACAGCAATCGAAGACAGGCTCGCGCCTGGAGAAAAGCACCGAGTCAGTAGAGGAGGTCAGAGGTTAGATCGCAGTCGTTAAGAGCGGCACAGCTCTGCAATCTGACCTCTAACCTCTGACCTCCTGGTAGGGTTCGCCTTTGTGGTGACGACTGACCTCGATGGTCACTTTTCGATCAAGCCGTTTCAGAAAATCGAGCAGTTTGTCGGTCGTGAAACGGCTGAAATGCCCATTCATCAGGTGCGACACGTCGGGCTGCGCAATGCCCAGAACATCGGCAATTTCGCGTTGTTTCAATTTTTCGTCTTTCAGAATTCGAAAGACATGAAACCCGATCTGCGCGCGCGCCAAAAGCCGATCGGCGTCTCTCAGCCCCAGATCGGCAAAGACGTTCCCAGACCCCTCTTCAAACTCAATTGGTTTTCGTTTTTTCGTACTCACGCGCCAACTCCTGTCCTTCGCTATATCGCTTCTTGATCAGGTCAACGTCCCGCTTTGGGGTTGCAATGCCTTTCTTCGATTTCTTCTGAAAAGCGTGCAAAATATAAATCCGCGTACCGATCTGTACGGCCAGAACGACACGGTAGGCGTCCGACGCATAGCGCAAGGCAATCTCAAGAACGCCGCTGCCGACACCCTTGAAAGGTTTGGCGTCCTTTGGCATACCACCAAACTGGATGAGTTGCAGCTCATCGCCCCGCAGTTTCTTTGCGCCATCTGGAAAGTCACGAAGTTTCTCTTTCGAGTTTCCGAGCCAGACAACGGGCCGCAGCACCGGAGGTTTAGGCCTATCCAAACCGCACCTCGTCAAGATATAGTAGGTTTACTATAATATCAAATCCGACCTGCTAAAAAGACACAGCGAGAGAAGAACTTCGATCCTTAATAAATAAGATTCATGAGCCGGCGATTGCTATCGTGATCGGCACCCGGTTCGTCTGCTCTTCAACAGCGATTGTACGGCCCGCCGCCAAGCTCCACGCATCTCACCCGACATGCTACCCTCGAACCGGAGCCGACTACTGCCGTGAAACCGATTGCCAAGCTTCTGCTTTTGACCGCCCTGATCGTGCTAGGGAACTCCCTGCTGCTGGCCGCCGATCGCGGCGTCCTGGTGCGCGAAGCCGTCATCTACCTGTCTCCCGACACCGCTTCCAGCAAGCTCGGCCATGCCGAACGCGGACGGGAATTGGTTCTCCTCGACAAGAGCCGCAACTGGCTGCATGTGGAAGCTCTGCTCGGCTTCGCGCAAACTCCCGACCCCGCCTTCGTCGAAGACGAAGACGTCGAGGGCAAGACGATCAGCGGCTGGGTTCTCGATACCGGCGTGGTCTGGGCGTCGACCGCCAACGGCGACCGCATCCTGTTCGGCGCCGCCGTCGATTCCGAGGACGAGGCGAGCCGCCGTCACGGACGCCGCGGCGCAGCCCAGGACGCCTTGCGCCTCTATCGCCGCGTCTTCGATTTGTTCCCCAACGCTCCCCTGGCCGGCGAAGCCCTCTACCGTGCCGCCGACATTAAGTGGCAGATCGACAAAGCGGATATGCAATCCCGGCCTTCCGCGCGCGAGAAGGAAAACTACCTTCGCTCCGGCATTGACGAGGAGTCCATGAAGCAGGTGATGAAGAAATTCCCCAACAGCAAGTGGGCCCAACTCGCCGCCTTCCACCTGATCGACAACAAACTCTGCGGAGATTGGCAAGGGTCATCCAAGTGTCCCGAGAAGGAAGCCGACATCTACGAAAAATATGTGAAGGAACACCCCGAATCTCCCGCCGCTCCCGAAGCGCTGTACAACGCCGCCTCTCGCCGGGCCGCTCTCATCGAAATTTATAAGGTGGAAGAACAACCCAAGAAATCCGAGCAGTCGAAAGGCTCGGCCATGGCGCTCGCCCAACAGCTCATCTCTCAGTATCCGCAGAGCGACTGGTCGTCGCGCGGACAAACCCTGCTGTTCCTGTTGCAGCAGGGAGTCCCGACCTACGGAAACGCAATGCAGTAGTGGAGCGCCGGGCACATCAGAACCGGTTTGATAAATGTTTTTGGGAAGGGCACGGCTTCAGCCGTGCCGCTACGGGCTGCATAAACACTGGGCTCTAGCCCCTTAGGGCCTGCCATCACACCCTAAGAATCATCTGTGCGACCAGTTCCGGTGACTCTCAATCTTCGCCGTCCGATTAATCGCGACAACCTTCCGAGGAGCCAGTCCTTCCGACCCATCGTCAAGGTCAGGAACGAATCACGGGCGCTTCTCCCAGCTTCCCCTCGCGATAAGCGCGCACGTAATTCTTGCAGTGCGCATCGCGACCCAGCAACGCTTCGGTCGCGATGATGTTCATCATCAGTTGCTGATCGCGAGGATCGACGATTGCGGCATCGAGGCCATGCGCCATCAGCAACAGAAGGAATGTCTCGTTCAGCAGTTTGCGAACCGGCAGGCCAAAGGAAACATTGCTGACGCCGGCACTGATGTGAACTCCCGGATACCTCGCCACAATCTGGGCAACGCTCGCCATCAGGTTCTTGCCATGCGGACCGGTAGCCAGAGGCATCACGCAAGGGTCAACGTAAATATCGTCCAGGGCAAAGCCCTCCGCGGTGAGGCGATCGATCAAGCGGCTGGCGGTCGAGACTCGATCCTCCACGCCGTTCGGCATTCCACCTTCCGACAGGCACAGGGCGATCACTTTGGGGCGGTGTTCCTTGAGCACGGGCAACATCTTCCAGCGCGCGGGTTCGTCGCTGATCGAGTTGACCATCGGCCTCTGCTTGCAGCGGGGAAGCGCTTGCATCAAGGCTTCCGGGTCGGCGCTGTCCAGGCAGAGCGGAATGTCCACCGCGGCTTGCACCAAGTCCACCAGCCAACTCAGAAGTTCCACCTCCTGTAGCGCAAGGCCGCCGTTTACATCCAGCATGTGGGCGCCGGCACTGGCTTGCTTTCGCGCCAGGTCGCGGAAGAACTCCTCATCCCGTTTTTCCGCGGCCTCGCCGACTTTCTTCCGCGTGCAGTTGATGAGTTCTCCAATGATCAACATGGTTTTGTCTCCTTCGGATGGCCCTCTTCGACGGGACTTCCGAGATCAATTCTCTTGCAGAGGTTATCGAGCCCCGCGAAGCGATTGGCCAAAGCGTTGGTGCGGTCCAGGCACCAGTCGCGCGGAGGAATCAGCACGTGGGCGAACTTTTTGGGGTCATCGCCCATCGCCAGCGTGCCCAAGTAGATGAGGTTCCAGATGCAGGGCAGGTCGGCGCGAGCTTCACAGTTGCCGTCCACTCGGGAGCCGCCGCACGGACCGTTGCGCAATTCCTTGTAGCAGCCCTGCATCGAGCACCCGGCATAGTTGAGATGGTCCTGGATGCAATCTCCACAACTGACGCAGCCCAAAGTTGCCTTCCGGTAAAGAGTCGCAGGCTCCAGCAGCCCGTACCATAAGCCATGCCGCCAGGAACTGTTCTTGCCGGGCAGACCTCCGGTTTTCATTATTCTCGTCTTCAATTTCGCCGCGAAGAGTCGCGCGCCGAAACTGCCTTCTCGAATCAAGTGCCCGTGCACGCTCGCTGAGAGGCGCTGCGCCCATGACGCGTGAGGCTTGACGCCGCTGATCCGATAGTCGCCTGCGCCGTCGCTGAGACCGTCGCCACCCTGGGGCAATAGGTAAAACTCGTTTGGGATCGGGAATACGAGTTCGTCGATCCGCCCGCGCCAGTTCTTCCCAATCGCCGCCGCACCCTCCAGGATGGTCATGAAATCTTTGTGTGTGAGGCCGAATCCACCAATATGGGCGCCGGCAAAGCCGAGGTCTTTCACTGCGGCCACCATCAGCGCGGCGCGCTCCAGCCTCTGTGGCTTCTTTTCTCGCTCCAGGCGTTGGATGAGTTCGTCCGCAACGACGCAGCCCGCCAACTCTCCAGTCTGCATCAGCCGCGCGATTTTGGCGGTCGGCACATAGACGTTCGCCAGCACGGGGATATGGCCCAAGCCCTCCCGGGCCATGTACTGCTTTAACTCGTAAAGCTTGCGCAGGTTATACCCAAGCTGAGTAATGATGTATTGCGCGCCCGCCGCCACTTTCAGCTGCAACTTGTAAAACTGCATCATAAGATCCGGTTCGCGGACCTTGAAGGGGTTCACCACCGCGCCGGCAAAGAAGTCGAAGGGCGTGGTGCGCGCGGTTTTTGGCCCCAGGTTGTATTCCAGGCCACCGCGCAGGGCGCGAAGCAGCCAAAGAATAAGCACGGAATCCAGGTCGTAAACCGGCTTCGGCTGGCCGGCGAATCCCTCTTTCTGCGCATCGCCGGTCAGGGCCAGGATATTTTCCACGCCGAGGCGCGCCAGCGCGTGAATCCGTGACTCCAACGACAAGCGGTTTCCGTCTTTGCCCGTGAGATGCGCGATCGGAGTGAGCTTGTGCTCAAGGACGCAGGCAACAAAAGCTTCCGGCGGCAGCGCAGGATTTCCTCCGGGAAGATCGGTCAGGCTGATAGCGTCGATCCCATGCTCCTGCTGCGACGCTTCTTTCACGAAGACTTCAGCCTCCACCGCACTGTGATCGCGCCCCAGAACGAGTTCGGCCGTGCACACGAATTCGCCTTGCTCAAGCGCTGATCGAAAGCGGTTCGGGACTTCGCAGCACCCGCCTGTGCTCATTGGCATCACCGATTAGTGGTGCCTCCATTGGAGCATCCTTACTAACTCCAGGGCGGTGATTTGCATCACGAGGCGGTGTCTAAAAATCGAACTAAGTATGACTCTTAGTCTTGACCGAGTCTCGGGTACACTGCATTCGTCATGAACTCGCCCGCTCTCCTGCTAGCCGCCGTACCGTTTCTAACTCGCCCTCTTGCCGAGTGGCAGGTCACCGCCGGTTACGCCGTTTTCGCGGTCAGCTACCTCGTGTTCGCTTTAGGCAAGCTCCCTGGGATGAAGATCGATCGCCCCGGCATGGCGATCATCGGCGCCGTACTGATGGTTGCCTTCCGAATTGTGCCCGCCACCGAAGCGCTGCGCTTCATCGACTTCGGCACGCTGGTCCTTCTGTTCTCCATGATGGTGGTGGTCGGCTGCCTGCACCTGACGGGCTTTCTTGACTGGGTAACCGAGCAAATCGTCATACGTTTGAAACCGCACCATCTGCTCCCCACCGTCATCTTTATCACCGGCTTGCTCTCGGCCTTTTTCGTCAACGACATCATCTGCCTGGTCATGGTGCCGTTCGCACTTCTCGCTACCCGCCGCATGGGATTGAAACCGCTGCCGTACCTGCTCGCCGTGGCAACCTCGGCCAACATCGGCAGTGTCGCCACCATCACCGGAAACCCCCAGAACATGCTGATCGGCTCATTCTCCGGGCTGACGTACCGCTACTTCCTCTGGCACCTGGGACCGGTGGCTCTGATCGGCCTGGTGCTGAATTGGCTGATCATCCACCGAATGTGTGGCAACGACTTTGTGCCCGGAGACGCTGAAGGCGTTGCGTCAGCGGCGACACATGTCTCGACCCGCGCGTTGCGCAAGCCCGCCATCGTGATTGCTCTCGTGCTCGCCGGTTTTCTCGCGGGCGTGCCGCCAGCCATGATGGCGGCCATCGGGGCTGCGCTCATGCTGATCACGCGCACGCGCAATCCGCGGTTGGTCTATGACGAAGTCGATTGGGGGCTGCTGGTGTTCTTCGTCGGTCTATTCCTGATCGTGGGCGGTGCGGAAAACTCCGGGTTGACCCGCCACCTCTTCGAGATCGCGGAACGCTCCAATCTTCAGAACGCAGGGATCTTTACGGCTGTGACCGCGGTGTTGTCGAACCTGGTCAGTAATGTGCCGGCTGTGATGCTGCTCAAAACCCTCGTACCGGGTTTCCGCGATCCGCACACGGGTTGGCTGGTGCTTGCCATGGCCAGCACGCTGGCCGGAAACCTGACTATTACAGGCTCCGTCGCGAACCTGATCGTCGTGGAACGCGCGCACGGCGAAGTCCACATCGGTTTTTGGGACTACTCACGCGTCGGTATTCCAGTCACGCTGGTGACGCTCGCGGTCGGATGGGTTTGGTTGGCCTGGGTGCGTTGAACTCGAGTGGATACTGGAAGATGTGCTCGATCGTCATGATTGCGTTCGTAGTAACCGCCGGTCCGTCTTTAACTTTGGTTTTGCTTTAGAATTCACGCATGTCGCTCCTGCATGTCATCATCCTTGCGATCGTGCAAGGTTTCGCGGAACTGTTACCCGTATCGAGTTCAGCCCATGTGATCGTGGCCGAGAAGCTGATGGGCCTTGACCCATCGTCGCCGCCCATGACGCTGCTTCTGGTCATGCTGCACACCGGCACCATGTTTGCCGTGATCGTGTACTTCTGGCGGCAGTGGCGAGACACATACTTCCAAAGCTCGGCTGCTTTCAAAAAGTCTGCCGGCCTCGTCATCCTGGCGACTGTGCTCACAGGAATCGTCGGCGAAGGCTGCATAAAGATCATCGAGAAGACCCTTTTCCGAAACGTACCCCATGCTCAGATTGAGGATCTGTTCGGCCGTCTCGAACTTATTGCGCCGGCCTTGGCCGCCGCCGGAGTTTTGATTTTGATCGCCGGAATCATCGAGAAGCGCAACCCGACAGGAAACCTCCGCGAATCGAACGAGTTGAACGCGCGGCAAGCTGGTCTGATCGGTGTTGTACAGGGACTGTGCCTGCCATTCCGTGGATTTTCGCGCTCTGGTGCAACGATCTCCACTGGGATGCTGGCAGGAGTCGCCAAATCACGGGCGGAGACTTTTAGCTTTGCACTGGCTGTGGTTCTCACTCCCCCCGTTGTCGCCCGTGAGGCAATGCGGCTCATCCATGCAGAGCACATCAGCAACACGCCGCACCTAGCCGCAGCGGTACTCCCGAGCCTGCTGGGCGCAGGCTTCGCCTTCTTGGCCGGACTGCTTGCTTTGAAATGGCTTACCCGATGGCTTGAAGGAGGACGCTGGTATCTCTTCGGCATATACTGCCTCATTGCCGCAGCGATGGTGGCCGCGTTGCACCGGGTGGGTTATTGATCTGCGGCGAGTCGTGAAATACATTTTTCCCTCTCTGCTAACCAGAGTGATCGGTAGCCACGCTCTACACGCTATTTTCCATAATTCCTTTTGCTCGTTACAATCGCGCAGAAGGGAATTTTCATAGCCATGATGCGCTCGATTCGATTCCGCACTGCAAAGACAAAGACAATGGTGTTATTGATGAGCAACCTGATCGCTGCCGGAATTGTGGCCCTCGGCGCCACCCATCCCGCACTCGCCGCCACCGCCGAATTCGGTCCCTCGAACCCTTTTTACGCGCCCAGTACCCTGCCGTTCCACGCGCCGCCCTTCGACAAGATTAAGGATGAAGACTACCAGCCCGCGATTGAGGCCGGCATGGCCGAGCAGCAGGCGGAGATTCAGGCAATCGCCGACAATCCCGCTCCGCCCACCTTCGATAACACCATCGTCGCCATGGAAAAGAGCGGTCGCTTATTCAACCGCGCCCTGGCAGCTTTCGAGGGAGTCACTGGGGCCAACACCAACCCAACCCTGCAGAATGTCGAAACCGTCGAGGCCCCGAAACAAGCCGCGCACCAGGACTTCATCTATCTCAACACGAAACTTTTCGCGCGCGTAGCCACGATCTACAAGCAACGCGCCACGCTCCAGCTTGATCCCGAGTCTCTCCGCCTGATCGAGCGCGTCTATGACCAGTTCGTGCATGCCGGCGCCAATCTGCCGGAAGCCGACAAAGCGGAACTGCGCAAGCTCAACGAAGAGCTTTCTTCACTTTCCAACGCCTTCAACACCAAACTGCTGGCCGCCACGAAAGACGGGGCTTACATCACCACCGACAAGACCGCGCTCGCCGGCCTGTCCGAAGCTCGCATCGCCGCAGCGGCGCAGGCCGCCAAGGACCGCAAGGTCGAAGGCTTCGTCATTCCGCTTCAAAACACCACCCAGCAGCCTGACCTGGCTTCGCTCAGCAACCGCGCCACGCGCCAGGCCATCTTCGAACACTCCTGGAACCGCGCCGAGCGCGGCGACGCCAACGACACTCGCGACATCGTCGCACGCCTTGCTCACCTGCGCGCGCAGAAAGCCAAACTGCTTGGTTTCCCAAACTTCGCCGCGTGGAAACTCGACGATCAGATGGCCAAGACGCCCGAAGCCGCGCTGCAGTTCATGGATGCCATCGTCCCCGCCGCAACCGCCAAGGCCGCTCGCGAAGCAGGCGATATCCAGGCCGTGATTGACCGACAGAAAGGCGGTTTCAAGGTCCAAGCCTACGACTGGGAGTTCTATTCGCAGCAGGTCCGAAAAGCTCGCTACGACATCGACGATGCGCAGGTAAAGCCCTATTTCGAACTCGACAGCGTGCTGCAGAACGGCGTCTTTTACGCGGCCAATCAGCTCTATGGAATCACCTTCAAAGAGCGCCACGACATTCCCGTTTACCAGCCCGAGGTGAGAGTGTTCGAAGTTTTCGACGCCGACGGCAAGCACCTCGCCCTTTTCTACTGCGATTACTTCAAGCGCGACAACAAGAATGGCGGAGCCTGGATGTCAAGATTCGTCGGCCAGTCGCGCCTGCTTGGCAACTCCCCGGTCGTGTATAACGTTGCCAACCTGCCCAAGCCCGCCGCAGGCGAACCCGCCCTGATCAGCTTCACCGACGTCATCACGATGTTCCATGAGTTCGGACATGCCCTGCATGGCATGTTCTCCGACGCCGAGTACCCGACTCTTGCCGGTACCTCAACCGCGCGCGACTTCGTGGAATTTCCCTCGCAATTCAACGAGCACTGGGCCACCTATCCCGCAATCTTTGCTCACTATGCCAAGCACTACAAAACCGGTGAGCCCATGCCGCAAGATCTTGCCGCGCGGATCAAGAAAGCCGAAACGTTCAATCGAGGCTATGGCATGACGGAAGTCCTGGCTGCGGCCGAACTCGACATGCAGTGGCACTTCCTCTTGCCAAGTGCGCCGCTCCAGCAACCCGACGAGTTCGAGAAGCAGGCCCTCGATAAGACCCACCTCAACCTCAGTTACGTGCCACCCCGCTATCGCTCCAGCTACTTCAGTCACATCTGGCAGAGCGGTTACAGCGCGGGTTACTATGCCTATCTCTGGACCGCGATGCTCGCGGACGACGCCTATCAGTGGTTCGATGAAAACGGCAAGCTCACCCGGGCCAACGGGGATCGCTTTCGTAAGATGGTGCTTTCGCGCGGCAACACCGAAGATCTCGCCAAAATGTACGCGAACTGGCGTGGCGCGTCACCCAGCACGAAGGCGATGCTGAAGTATCGGGGACTCGAGGAACCCGCTCCGGCGAAATGACCGCTTATAGCTTTCGAGGCCACCGGCGCGCGCCGTGCAGCAGCCGCAACACCGTCAGTACATCTCGGGCGAAGCGATAGGCGGCAATATAAGGTGTTCCCGTGATCGCTAATTCACGGGTGCCGCGGACGCGGCCGGGACGGCCGATTTCCGGGTAAGTCGCCAGCAGATTGATCTGCTTCCGAATTTCGTCATGCACGCGGTAGGCAGCACGAGGATTCTCGCTTGCGATGTATGCCACCAACTCGGCCAGGTCGGCGCGCGCCAGAGGGTGCCAATCGACCCGCACGTACTCAAGCCTTCTCGGCTACGATCCGGGTTTCGGCTACGATGCGGTCAATGATGGCGCGGGTTTCATCCATCACCACATCATGCGGGATACCGGGGCGCGGATCGTCCATGGCTTCCTGTACCTTGGCGCGAAACCAGGCGTCATGTTCCCGCGCCTCGCGCTGGCGTTGGACGAACTCCCGCATGAATGCCCGAACCAGCTCGGATGCCGGCCGGTGAGTCGCCGCAGCTTCGGCCGCGAAGGCATCGCGCAGATCGGATTCCAGCTTGAGGGTGAAAACGGCTTCCTTGGGCATGACGAACTCCATTGTAAGTACTTTGACTATACTATATCAGTACGTCGATTGCTACTCAGCGAGAACGGACTGGGAGTGCAAACGCCTGATAGCGTCAATCATCCTGAGAGGGCTAGAATCGGAAGAACTAAATCAGCCCTCTGCGGAACCGGAGTTTCAACTTGTTCGAGGAACTGGAAAAGATCGAGCATGCCGAGGATTTGTTCGGGATTGACCTTCCGGTCGATCTGGCCTTCGATAATCCTCCTGAGCTTGTCGATTACCTCGTATTGCACTTGAGAGGTTGGGGACCGAACCCCTTTGCTGCCGATTTTTTGAAGAAACTCGCCGAGACGCATAACACTCCCGCATTGGCTCAAGGCTTGCACGACAGTTGGCGACGAGAGCAGATTTCGGCAATTATCCAAGAAATCTTCAATACAGGCGACCGCAGCGCTGGCGGAGATGACGGGGCTGTAATTCCTGTCAGAAAACCACGCAGCCCAAAGTCTGGCGGTCGCGCTGCTGCTCAGAGTCTTGATGAGGACAATCCGTCAGCCCGTCGCTGACGTAATATTCCCATTACACTTACGACCGCAATCAAAGGCGCCCGCCCGTACCCAACTCGCCACCCCGTCCCCTTTCCGCATTGCCCGAACCGCCGCTTCTTGTCATAATTATCAAGCTCTGGCCATGTAACGGTGCTGTGGGTGAGCTTTTGCCCGAAAGCAACGCCGTCGCTGCCACATGACTTTTTTCTCGAAGATTTTTGCGCCCACCAGGAACCGGCGTCTGAACGAGCTCGTCGGACTCGTCTTGTCGGTCTCCGCGCTCCTTCTTTTCCTCGCGCTCGCGTCCTATTCGCCGCTCGATCCCTCGCTGAACAGCGCCTCCATCCTGACCAAATCGCATGCTGCCCGCAACTGGATCGGCATCTTCGGAGCCTATCTTTCCGACCTCATCCTGCAATTCTGGGGAGTCGGATCGTTCCTCCTCCCCATCTTTATGGGCATGCTCGGCGTGCGCTGGTTCCGCTCGCGAACCGTGCAATCTCCGGTCGCCAAGACTCTGGGCGGAGTCTGGCTGCTCATGTTCGTCCCGGCGCTGCTCGCCATCCTGCCTGGGCACTTTCGCTGGATGGGCTCGATTCCGGTCGAAGGCCTCGCCGGCCGCATCGTCGGCGACGTCTTAATCCGCTACCTGAATGTTGCCGGCGCCTACATTGTCTGCACCACGGTTTTGGCCGTCGCGCTCTACCTCACCACCGCCTTCTCGTTGACCGCGATCGAACTCTGGGCGCCTACCCGCTTCGCCTTCATCGTGGCGCTGAGAGACCGCTTCAAAGACTGGCAGGACGAGCGCGCACGCAGGCGTCAGCAAGAAGAACTGGAAAAACGCCGCGCCGAAAAGCCGACGGTCACCGCCCAACTCGTGCCCGCGCGTCCCGCGGCGATGCGTCAGGAAGGTTCGCGCCATCAAAATGAAATCGGCCAGGAAATTCCCGGCGTGCAGTCCTCGGCTCCGGTTCCCCGCAACGGCATCGAACGCATGATGGCCGAAGAAACGACGGCCGAGGAAACGATGGCCCTGGAACCAGGCCTCTCCACCGCCGTGCCGCCGCCGCAGGATGCGCCCGCGACCACCGCCGAAGTCGAAGTTAGTGACCGCGCCGACGCCGAGCACAAGCCGAAAACCACCTTCCCGAAAATCGCGGGCAGTTATAAGCTGCCGCCGTCGAGTCTGCTGCACCGTCCCGACGAGCAGCAATCGGTCAACGAAGATGAACTCAAGATTGTCGCCCAGGTTCTGACCGCGAAGTATGCCGAATTCGAAGTCCACGGCCAAGTCACGCAGATCAACCCCGGCCCCGTCGTTACCACCTTCGAATTCAAACCGGAAGCCGGCATCAAGTACAGCCGCATCGTCAGCCTCAGCGACGATCTCTGCCTCGCGCTGCGCGCCGAAAGCATTCTGGTCGAGCGCATGCCCGGCAAGAGCACCGTCGGCATTCAGGTGCCGAACCGCGAGCGCGAAATCATCTGGCTGCGCGAGAACATCGAGTCGCAGGAATTCCTCGGCTCGAAATCGAAGCTCACCGTCGCCATGGGCAAAGACATCAACGGACGCATCGCCGCCGCCGACCTGGCCGGCATGCCTCACCTGCTTATCGCCGGCTCGACCGGCACGGGCAAGAGCGTGGCCATCAACGCCATGATCATGTCGATTCTCTACAAATCGACACCCGAGGAAGTGCGGCTCGTGCTCGTCGACCCCAAGCGCCTCGAACTCGGCAACTACGAAGGCGTGCCGCACCTCTACACGCCCATCATCACCGAGCCCAAACTAGCCGCCAACGCGCTGCGCAATGCTGTCCGCGAAATGGAGCGCCGCTTAAAGCTGTTAGCCGCCAAGGGCGTCCGCAACATCGACAGTTACAATCGCCTGTTCGACGACACGCCCAGCCTCTTTAGTGAGCAAACGAATCCCGAAGAGGGCCCTATTCCCAAAATCGTCATCATCATCGACGAGTTAGCCGATCTAATGATGCTCGACGGCCACAACGTGGAAGAGTCGATAACTCGCCTTGCGCAGATGGCCCGAGCTGTAGGCATTCACTTAGTACTGGCCACGCAGCGGCCATCGGTCGATGTGATAACTGGCTTAATCAAAGCGAACTTTCCCGCCCGCGTCTCGTTCCGTGTAGCCACGAAAGTTGACTCGCGCACCATTCTCGACGCCAACGGCGCCGAATCGCTCCTCGGACGCGGCGACATGCTCTACCTGCCCGCCGGCTCCGCCCGCGTCCACCGCCTGCATGCTCCGTACGTAACCGAAAAGGAAATCGCGGCGGTGGTCGAATTCTGGAAGGCGCAGGGCGTGGCGCAGTATCAGGAGAAATTTCTCGAAACCCCGAAAGAAGATAGTGATCTATCGGCTGGCGCCGGCGACGATGCCGGAGAACTTTCCGCCGACGACAATACTAATACTAATGACCCGCTGTTCAACGACGCCGTGCGTCTGGTGATCGAGTTCGGCAAAGCCTCCACGTCGCTCTTGCAGCGCCGCCTGCGCATCGGTTACGGACGCGCCGCCCACCTCATCGACCTCATGGAGCGCGATGGAATCGTAGGCGCCGCCGACGGTCCCAAACCCCGCGAAGTGCTGAAGCGCCCCGATTGGATCTCGGAAATCGAAGAGTCGATGCGCTAGCGCCACATCCGTTTAAAACCAAATCACCACAGAGACACAGAGACACAGAGACACAGAGAAATCCTTGGGGGGCTAGAGCGGTTTCAGCGTTGCTGTACCCCGCTTGTGTAGAGACGGGGCTTGCCCCGTCTCCGCCGGACGAATTCCGTGGTTATAGCAATCCTGGATTCGCTCTAAACATCAAGATCTTCTCTGACTCTGTGTCTCTGTGGTGAAAACAATCCTCTTGTTCAGGCAAGACGCAGCCGGTCACTTCGGGGCAGGCGTGTCGCTGGCGAGCCCCTTCAAGGCAAGTAAGGCAAGCACCACCACGGCCAGCAGCATGGCTCCCCACAAAACCCACTTATGCCGCTCCGACCACGGGCGCTCGTCGGGGCGCCCCGTGTAATCGGGATTCTGACTCTCCACTCCCATCACAGCCGGTATCGCATCCGCCTCTTTGTGGAAGAACCTGGCGTAGTCAAAGACGGGTGCGGACAACTTTTCGTCGCCGTAATACAGTTTGACCGCGGTCTTGCCGGCAGGGTCAAAATAGATTCTGCGCTCCAGCGACTGCGGTTCAGCCTTCTCCACCGTCAGCGGCGTGTTATCGCCATTGTCAATGTCGATCAGGATCTGACGCTCCCTGCTGCTGCGGAAGTTGAGCGCAAGATCTTCCGTTACCACTTCCCTGCCGCTGCTCTTCATGCGAATACGACTGACATTGCCGCTGCAAAGCGGCGCCCCCTGCACATCGCTCAGCGTGACCGTGCGGCGGAAGTTGACGATGTCCGCCGGAACCGTGAACAGGATCCGTTCTACGGGAACGCCGGGATCGAGATCGCAAGCGATTCGAGTTGTGCGGCTGACTTGTTCGGAAGAGTGGCAGCGGCCGGCGGAGATCCACCGGGCCTGCGCCTCATGCTGCGCCGAAGTGCTCGCCCCGGTAATCTCGCGCGGAGAAATCGCCGGTGTAATGCTCACATGAAGGTAGCGGAACGTGGCCAGCGGCACGCGCAGCGCGAAGCTGTTACCCAGGCCTTCGCGGGAAAAGTCGTACAGAGTCGAAGTCGAAAGTTTGCGGCCGGCACTTCCCGTGAGGGCATCGCGCCCATCCGCCGTGGCCGAC
>Ga0209517_10006383_pt1 | contig 14609 bp, 16 predicted proteins | sample PeaSoiMetSII2010_FD_187695 | JGI IMG/M metagenome (GOLD analysis project Ga0209517, IMG submission 187695) | Peat soil microbial communities from Weissenstadt, Germany - SII-2010 (SPAdes) (version 2) | ecosystem: Environmental > Terrestrial > Soil > Wetlands > Peat | place: Germany... | reverse complement strand
TTTCACGTTGTAGCTCGTTGCGCCGGAGCTGGCGTTCCAGGTGAGGCTGACTTGCGCGTTCCCAGCAGTGGCCTGGAGGCCTGCAGGCGTAGGTGGAATCGAGACGGAAGCAGCCGGGGTGGCAGTCGCTTGCGAAGAAGGGCCACTTTCGCCGGCGGAATTCACTGCGGTGACAACGTAGTAGTAGGGCGTGCCGTTGGTGAGCCCAGTATTGGTGTAGCTCGTAGTGGTGGGAGAGGCTACGGTTGTGTACGGGCCGCCATTGGTGGTGGAGCGTTTCACGTTGTAGCTCGTCGCCCCGGAGCTGGCGTTCCAAGTGAGGTTGACTTGCGCGTTCCCAGCGCTAGCCTGGAGCCCTGTCGGGGCGGGCGGCGGTTGCGTCCCGCCACCACCTCCACCACCGTTTGAGGAAACCGAGCCACATCCAGCCAGGAATACAAGAAGCGGGAGCGTAAGCAGCAAAAAGATGTTGCGCTGGACGTGAAAGTAGAATGCCATGGCGCGACTCCCTGTAGCAATTGGGGCTGGGGCGAGGGTCTAGGGGTTACAGGTTAGGCGTGCGGAGGAGGCGGGACAACCTGTTCGGAGGGACAGAATTGGGCCGGGGTACGGCACCCCAAGGCCTCCTTAGTTTGACGGGATTTTGAAGAGAGGTCGGCAAATCCGCCACGGGCGAGTCTACGCCCGTTGATCGCCGAGCTTCTCCTGTCCTGTGAGAGAGTGCGTGAAGAACAGGTACACTGGAGAGGAACGGAAAGGAACCGGAAGACGTGGCGAAAAGGGGAAAGATGGAGGTACGGGGGAAGGTAAACCCCGCGATTTTGATATTCGATGTGGATGGTGTGCTGGTGGATGTGCGGGAGACCTACTGGCGATCGGGGCTGCAGACAATGCAGCACCTGACCGGGAAGAGGCCAACGTGGGCGGAGTTTTACGAGTGGAAGCAAAAGCCCGGAAACAACGATGACTGGCGCCTGGTGTCGCGCTGGGCCACGGCGCTGGGCGTGCCAACGACCTATGAACAGGCGCGCGCGGCGTTCCAGCTATTCTACTGGGGAAACGACGGGCGGCCGGGTAACGTGCTGAAGGAAAAGCTGGTGGTGACGCCACGCTTGATCGAGAAATGGGCCAAGGGGCGGGAGCTAAACCTTTTCACAGGGCGCACGCGGCAGGAATTCACGTTTACTTTTGAACGCTGGGCGGCAGCGAAGTGCTTCCGCACGGTGGTGACAATGGACGACGCCGAGAAGAAGCCCGATCCGCAGGGATTGCTGATGATCCTGGCGGGCCGCGATCCGGGCAGCGCGCTCTACCTTGGTGACAACATTGATGATGCGCTGGCGGCGAAGGCGGCGGGCGTGCCCTTCATGGGAATATTGCCAAAGGGGGCGTTCGATTACCGGCAGCGCGCAAGGGAGTTTCGCAAGTTGGGCGCGCTGGCGCTGCTGGAACGAGCGCGGGACCTGGATCGCTGGCTGGCGTAAGGCCGCCAGGCAGCCCCAGGGCACCCGGTTGAATCCTATCTGGTAAACTTCCCGGCGGAGAATGCGGGAACTTTAGCAGGCATTTTGGGGAACGAGGAATGGGGCTTACTGGCCCTTTGGATGGCAAGAATGAAAAAAACGATTTGCATTGCCGCTTTTGGACTGAGTTTCATCGTGGCAGAGAATCTGCACGCTCAAGCGCCCCCGGGACCCATTCAGCCTGATCCGTCCGTGGTTTCTTCCACGGCGCCGCCCGCGCCGCCCGTAAAGAGGATTGAACCCAGGAAGAATATTATGGGAAAGTGGAAGCTGAATACCGACGAAAGCGACGATCCGCGGCAAAAAAGCGCGCAACGCTCAGCGGGCAATTCCACTGGCAATCCTGGTGGGAATGGAGGCCCGCGAATGGGCTGGCCCGGTGGCGGAATCGGTGGGGGCGGAATGGGCGGGGGACACCACGGGAACAACGGATCGCAAAATGGCACGGCACAAGATCGCGATCGCTACAACCAGTTACTAGACCCATCGATCCGTCTGGATCTGGAGCGGAAGAATGATAAAGATCCCATCGTCGAAATGATGGGGGATCAGGGCCGGAAGACGATTTTCTATACCGACGGGCACAAACCCGATGAGCCTGCGGGTGTCGGCACGGAAATAGTGGAAGCAAAGTGGGACGGCGCGAAACTCGTGAGCGATTCCACGCTGCCAAAGAACGGCTCGTTGAAGCGCACCTACGAACTGTCGCCGGATGGACTGCAGTTGTGGGAAGAAGTGGAGATGGTGAACAGCAAAGACAAATACCCGGTCAAATTCCGGTTTGTGTACGATGCCGTAGCGCCGAGCGAAAATTACTAGAAGCAGAGAATTTCAGGCGCGCAATCTCGGCAAGGCCTGTTCGAGGTCGGCGAGAAGATCGTCGGTGGATTCGAGGCCAATGCTGAGGCGCACGATGCGGTGATCATACGGCGGGCGGCCGGGGATGCGGCCGATGTCGTAAGCAACAGCGAGACTTGTGACGCCGGCCCAGCTATAGCCCACCTTGAAAAGCTTGAGAGCGTCGATAAAGGCGAAAACCTGCTCCTGTGAAGGTCCGGGCTTCAACACAATCGAAAAAACGCCGGAAGAGCCGAGGAAGTCGCGCTTCCAGAATTCGTGGCCGGGGCAGGAAGGAAGCGCCGGGTGGAGGACGTTTTCGACCTCGCGGCGGGCCGCGAGCCACCTGGCGACGGCGAGCGCTGAGATCTCGATGGCGGAGAGGCGCACGGCGAGGGTTTGCAGACCGCGCAAAGCGAGGCTGCAATCGTCGGGAGAAACAGCGCAGCCGATATTCTGCTGCGCGGCGCCCAGGCGCTGGTAGAGCGCGGCGTCGCGCACGGTGACGGAGCCGAGAAGCAGATCACTGTGGCCGCCAATGTATTTGGTGAGCGCCTGCATGGTGATGTCCACGCCGTGGGCAAAGGCGTCAAGGAGCACGCCGGCGGACCACGTGTTGTCCAGAACCACAAGAACATTACGAGCGTGAGCGGCAGCTACGATGGCGGGGAGGTCCTGCACTTCCATGGTGATGGAGCCGGGACTCTCCGTCCAGATGAGGCGCGTGTTTTCCTGAATCAATGCGGCGATGCCTGCGCTAATGGTGGGCTCGTAAAAAGTGGACGTGACTCCGAAACGCGCGAGCAGGTGGGTGGTTAGCTTGCGGCTGGGGAAATAGACGCTGGTGGGCAGGAGGATGTGGTCGCCAGCTTTCAGCAATGCGAGATTGATGAGCGAGATGGCCGCCTGCCCGCCGGGCGTGAGAATGGTGTGCGCCCCGGATTCGAGTTCACAAACGCGCGCGGCGAGTTCGAGCACTGTGGGCGTGCCATAGAGACCGTAGGTGTAGCCAACGCGGTATTGATCCCAGGTATCGCGCACGGCGGCAGCAGAGGGGAACACCGTGGTGGAACCGCGATAGACAGGCGTGGCGAGGGAGTGGTAGCCCTCGGGGATTTTCGCGTCGGAATGGATGAGCTTCGTTTGCCAGCTTTTGGTCATGGAACGATCCCGCGGCAAAACCAGCGGGCTGGCACCAGTATAGCGGGAATTATTCGGTTGTGACGCGTACCACCGCCAGCAACTACAGCGTGGCGGAAAGTTGTTCCAGAATCATGCTCCAGCCGGAGGTGGTGCTGGCGATGTAGGCCGGCAGGACACCCTCGTGGGTGAGAGTGAGCTCGCAACCGGTTCCGAGCGCGCGAATTTCAATCGTGACCTTCGTGATTTCCTCAGAGTACTTGGGAACTTTGAGAGTAAAGACCAGACGTCGAGGGCGATCGATCTCCAGGTACTCGCCGATGTGCTCGACGCCGGCGCCATCCCTGTTCTCGACGATTACGTAGGAACCACCCGCGCGTGCGTCAATTTTGACTTTACTCATCTTGCCGGTGGGAGTAGCGAAGAGCCATTTGCCCACAGTGTTTGGGTCCAGCCAGGCGTCGAAGACGCGCTCGGCGGAGGCGGTGAATTTTCGAGTTACCTGCACGATCGCTTTTTGTGGCTGAGGATTCATCGAGATTTGTCCTTTCGCTTACTTGCTTTTGGAGTTGCGGCGTCCTTGGTTTGCAATAGTGCGTCGAGCGCATCGAGGCGGCTCATCCAGAGGGAGCGCTGCGCCTCAATCCACGCGGCCGCGCTAGTGAGGGGGTCCGGGTTAAAGGAAAGGAAATGCTCCCGGCCGGCCCGGCGGCGCCGGATGAGGCACGCGCGCTCGAGAACACGAATATGCTTGGAAACAGCGTTTAGAGACATGGAATAGGGGCGCGCGAGTTCGGTGACGCGGGCTTCACCACGGGAAAGGCGTTCGAGGATGGAACGGCGGGTGGGATCGGCGAGAGCAAGCCACGTGAATTGGGAATGAGAAGCGGCGCGTGACATATTCAACCGTAAGGTTGAATATAATCAGCCACCCCTTCTTTGTCAAGCCATTGCGCCAGTCAACTCCTCAAGAGAATCAGCGATCAAGAAAAGCGCGCAGGCGGGCATAGCCGGCGCGGCTTACGGGGAGCTGCACGCCGTTCCTTAGTACGGCCACGTGGCTGTCTTTGCCGTAGGGTTCGACTTTCGCCACGCGTTCCAGGTTGACGATGTAGGAGCGGTGGATACGGAGAAAGCGCGAGGGATCGAGAGCGGCTTCGAGGCTGGAAATGGGTTGCTGCTTCAGATGCTTCCTGCCCTCGGTGCAGAGGGCGACGTAATCGTCTTGCGCCTCGGCGAAGTCCAACTTGGACACCGGAATGATGAAGACCTGGGCACCATCGCGCACGGGGATACGTTCAAGGTATTGCGCGGGCGGGCGCGCCGATGCGGCGAGCTCGGTGGCGGGAACGGCTGCGGATGGCGATTTGCTGTCCAGGCGTTCTTTCGCGCGTTCCAAAGCCGCCTCGAAGCGATCTGCGCCAAAGGGTTTCAGGAGGTAGTCCACCGCGTGGACCTCGAAGGCCCGGATGGCATAACTGTCGTAAGCGGTGACGAATACGATGGCACTGGGGGCGCCGATCAGTTCGAGCACCTCGAATCCATCAAGCTTGGGCATTTGAATGTCGAGGAAAATCAGGTCGGGCTTCGTATCCGTTGCTATTTTGACGGCCTCGAACCCGTTGGCGCACTCTCCGACAATCTCGATCTCCGGGTGCGGAGCGAGGAGTTCGCGGATGACCTGGCGCGCCAATTCTTCATCGTCCACGATGACCGCGCGGATTTTCTTGTCCTTCGGGGAGTTCACGTTGCGCGGCCCTCTCTTTCCGCCGGAAGCGTGAGAGACACGGAGAAGCGATCTCCCTCAGTCCTGACGTCAAAACTCGCGCGGTCGGCGTAGCGCGCCTCCAGACGTTGGCGCACATTCAGGAGCCCCATGCCATTCCTTTGCCGCCGGGGCGGGGCGTCAGGATCGAAGGTGTTTTCAACGACGATGGACAATACGCCATTCTGACAGCGCGCGTCGAGCCGGACCCATCCACCCTCGACGAGATTGGAAATGCCGTGCGTAAAAGCGTTTTCGACAAGCGGCTGCAACAGCAGTGGGGGGACATCCATCGCAAGCGCTTCCTTGGCGATATTCTCCTCCATGCGGAAGCGCGAACCGAAGCGGATTTTCTCGACGGCAAGGAATGCGTGAATCAGCGAAATTTCTTCCTCGAGAGGAATCGTAGATTTTTCTCCGAGACCCAGAGTACGCCGCAGGAAATCGCCAAGTAAAACACACATTTCGCGCGCTTTTGCCGCATCGGAGGTTGTGAGCGCGCTAATGGAATTCAGGCTGTTGAAGAGAAAATGAGGATTCACCTGGGCTTTCAAGGCTCGGAGCTCCGCGTCGCGCGCAAAGACGCGCGCTTCCATGGCTCGCGCTTCCGCCTCCTGAGAGGCTTCGACGGCGAGGAGAACGTAGTAAAAGCTGACGGAAAAAAGATAGAGAATCATACCCGTGCCGAGAAGAATGGGGATCGTGCGAGACAGCCGGCCCGTCAGACCTGGATACATAGACATCTCAGTAAAGATGTAGGCCAGAAGCTCGGCGCACAAAATCCACAGGCCGCTGGCCACAAGCGCGGCCGCCAGGTGCACTTCCAGGAGCTTTCCGAGGGTGGTGCGGCCGGAGGGAAGGGCGTGGCAGGAATACCAGGCGGAGAGGCAAACGAAAGCGTAGAGGAGGCAAAGCGGGAGGGACATGGAAATGGCCTCGCGCCTGCTCAATCCTCCCGTGACGGCCAGGAGATAGGCCAGCAACGCCGCGAGGGGAATCCACGCGAGAAGGTAGAGCGCCAGGCGGCTCAGGCGGCTGAGAATAGGGTGCATGTGGGCATCAGTTCTTGATGACGACGGCTCCGAAAACAGCGCCGCCTTTGACGATCAAACGTTTGCCGCCCGAGCCGACCATCCGTCCGTGAACAGTCTTGTCTGAATATTCACCAAAGACCGCCGCGCCGCGACTGACCACTACCCAGGTGATGGGAACCCGAATTTCAACGGCGCCAAAGACCGCGTCGAGCTGGATCACGGCCTCATCGCCTTCGATTTCAGCCTCGGTCAGATCAATCTTGAGCTCTCCGAAAACCGCTGCGACTTTCCCACCCTTGAAGTTTTTGGAGGTAATCCGCTGCTGGGTGCCGCTGAAGATGGCTTCCGCGTGCACATCGGCGGCGTCGGACGCAAATCCTTGCTCGACATTGACGTTCATCAGGGGCCTTATCCACTTTGGCCCCCCCCAGGACGAACTGACGCCAAGTGTGCGCGAGAGGATCCAGAGTCCCCACAGGATGATGGCCAAAGGCCAGAAGATGGTCCAGCGGATGTGCAGATAGCCAAGATTACTCAGCAGGAGCACAGCGCCCGCAAGCATTAGGAAAGAACCCCAAAACCTGCCGGGGCCGCTGCAGAAGACTACCCCTTCGACGCCGAAGAAGATGAGAATGGCCGGCCAGAAGAACCCAAAAATGTAGTGGGCGGATACGATCCCCATCTGGTCCAGCAGGAAGATTATTCCAATCGCGATGATCGCTAGCCCCCAGGAAAGGCCTGAGGGGAATCGTCGGACATCAATGGCCATGATTTTGCCCTCCCCGGGAAGATGACAGCGCAGGCTGCCTTTCTTCCCGCTTCGTCACGAGCAGAACCGCCAGACCCAAGCTGATAAGCAACAACGGCCAATACGTCGCCAAGTGCTGTACTGCCGGTGAATTGAGTTGCGTGACGAGCATACTCCACGCATTCCCCACAATCGTCGAGGCGATCCACATATTGCCCGGTTGGAAGTGGCCGTAGCCGAGGGCCCCCAATTGCAGCACCAGCCCGACCAGGATCAGAAGCCCTGATCCTCCCATTATAAGTGTCCTTCCCAAGAGGGGTAGGGCAGAGGGCGCTTGGCGATTCGTGTTGCTCATGTTCTCATCTCCCGCGATGTGTGTGGCACGTTCCATGGGGCCAGATTAGGCGGGAGGGTACTGGATGTCTCGCCCTTTTCGGCGAATGGCGGTGGATTACCGGCGAGCGGGGGGATTGCCCTTTGACTGTGGAGGCGCTCCAACAAGAGAATCACCGTTCGCAAGCCCGCGCGTCGACCCTGTCCTCACCCGCGAAGAGGACACTCCCCACGCCGCTTGCCGCATTGCCTGGGCCCTAATCTGAAGGTCGAATCTGATGGACGGCCAACTGGAAATGTGCACATCATCTGGGACAGGTTTCGTTGACGGGGTGTTGGGGCGAATGTTATAAAGGAAGGTTCCGTGAGGCGGCGCGCAGGTCACCGTACACTCCTTCCGATCTTGGGCACGGAGCGGCTGCCTATCTAAAAGCATAGGCGATACAACTCAATGACAGACTTGGTTCGCCAAATCGGGGAACTGTTCCTTCGGGCTGTGCCTGTAGCCCTGATCGTCCTCATTTTCTATTTCATCCTGCGATCGGTATTCTTCCGACCCCTTTTGAAAGTAATGGCTGAGAGAGACGCGCGCACGCTGGGCGCGCAGAAGGCCGCCGAAGCGGCGCAAGCGGCCGCGGCAGAGAAGGTGAGGCAGTACGAGGAAGCGTTGAAGCAGGCGCGCGCCAAGGTGTACGCGGAGCAGGAAGCCGACCGGAAGAAGCTACTGGACGAACGCGCGGGATTTTTGAAAGAGGCGCGGGCCAAGGCCACCGGAGAAGTGAACGTGGCCAAGGAACGCGTGGCCGGAGAATTGGCGGCGGCAAAGAAAGAGATCGAAGCGAGCGTGGGGCAACTGGCCGTGGAGATAGCGCGGCGGTTGTTGCCGGCGCCGCCTGCACCGGGCAGCCCGGCGAGAGAGGCACGATGAGCCGCAGGGGATTGCAGCGAGCGTTGCTGGCAGCGGTTGTGATGCTGTCGAGCAGCGCGCTGGCGCGAGCGGCGGAAGAGGGCGGCAGCGCGGCGGATCAGACGGTCGGAACGGTCATCAAGTGGATTCACTTCGTGATTCTGGCAGGCCTGGTCTACTGGGTCTTTGCGAAGCTGCTCCCGCCGGTATTCCGGCGCAACGCGGACAATATCAGCGCGGCGATTGCCAAAGCCGCGGCGGCAAAAACGGAAGCCGAAAAGCAGTTCCAGAACGCCGCAGCCAAGCTGGCCAGTCTGGAAAAGGAAATCGCCGAATTTCGCGTCATTGCGCAGCGAGAAGCCAGCGCGGAGATTGCACGACTGCGCCGGGTCACGAAGGGCGACGTAGAGAGGATCGGCATTGCGGCCAAGGCGGAGATTGAAGCCGCAGAGCGCGCGGCGCGCGTGGAATTGAAAGCGCTGGCGGCGAAGCTGGCGGTGGATGGAGCCGAGGCGCTGCTGGCCAAGCAGATGACGCCCAGCGTGCAGGAGGCCCTGAACAGTCAGTTCGTGCAGAGCCTGCAGGGGAGGCCGAATTGAGATCGGCGAGCTTGCAATACGCGAACGCGCTGGCAGACGTCGCGCTGGAGCAAGGCGCGGCGGAACCGGTGTTGAAACAACTCGCGGAGTTTGGCGCCGCGTATGCCGAATCGGCGGAATTGCGGACGTTTCTGGCCACCCCGGGGGTAACGCGGGAAGTGAAGCACGGCGTGATCGAAAAGCTGGCGGCCCGGATGGGCTCGAGCAAGATCATCCAAAACTTCCTCTTCGTGATGGTGGACAACCAGCGCACATCATTGCTTCCGGACATTCTGGCAGCCTTCCAGGAAGCCATCCGGCGGAGGCAGGGCGTGGCGGAGGCGGAAGTATCCTCTGCGGCGCACTTGAACGAGGCGCAGAAAGCGCAACTCCTGCAGACTCTGGAGCGCCTGACGGGCAAGAAGATTCAGGCGAAGTATGCGCTGGAGCCGGAACTGCTGGGCGGCGCGGTGGTGCGGATCGGGGATACGATTTATGACGGGTCGTTGCGCAGCCGGTTGAATGAAATGCGCGCGCGATTGACGGCGGAGTAGGCATTCGGGAACGGAGCAGGCATGGCGAACATCAAGGCAGACGAAATCAGCAAGATCCTGCGCGAGCAAATCGCGAACTACGAGCAGACCGTGTCCGTGGACGAGGTCGGCGCAATCATCAGCGTGGGCGATGGGATCGCGCGCATCCACGGTTTGGAAAAGGCCATGTCCGGCGAGATGCTGGCGTTTCCCCACAACATCTTCGGGCTGGCGCTGAACCTCGAAGAGGAAGACGTGGGCGCGGTGCTGCTGGGCGAATCCTCGGAACTCAAGGAAGGCGACGTGGTGCGCCGCACGAACACGATTATGTCCGCGCCGGTGGGCGAGGAATTGATCGGGCGCGTGGTGAATCCGCTGGGTGAGCCGATTGACGATAAGGGACCCATCACCGCGAAGCAGCGCATCCCGCTGGAACGCATCGCGCCGGGCGTGCTGGACCGCCAACCGGTGCGCGAACCGCTGCAGACGGGCATCAAGGCCATTGACTCCATGATCCCGATCGGCCGCGGGCAGCGCGAGCTGATCATCGGGGACCGGCAGACGGGGAAGACCGCCATCATTCTGGACACCATCATCAACCAGAAGGGGGCGGACATGATCTGCATCTACTGCGCGATCGGGCAGAAACGCTCGACGATAGCGCAGGTGGTGAAGGTGCTCACCGACGCAGGCGCAATGGACTACACGATCGTGGTGGCGTCCTCCGCGGCGGAGCCCGCTTCGCTGCAGTACATCGCGCCGTACGCGGCTTGCGCAATGGGCGAGTACTTCCGCGACAACAAAAAGCACGCAGTGACCTTTTACGACGATCTTTCGAAGCACGCGCAAGCCTACCGCGAGATTTCACTGCTGTTGCGGCGGCCACCGGGACGCGAGGCGTTTCCAGGCGATGTGTTCTACCTGCACTCGCGGCTGTTGGAACGCGCGGCGAAATTGAACGACAAGCTGGGCGGGGGATCGCTGACATCGCTGCCGGTGATTGAGACACAAGCGGGCGACGTTTCGGCGTACATTCCGACCAACGTGATCTCCATCACCGACGGGCAGATTTATCTGGAGTCCGACCTGTTCAACGCAGGCATACGTCCCGCCATCAACGTGGGCATTTCGGTAAGCCGCGTCGGGGGAAACGCGCAGATCAAGGCGATGCGACAGGTGGCCGGGACACTGCGGTTGGACATGGCGCAGTTTCGCGACCTGGCGGCGTTCGCCCAGTTCGGCACGGAGCAGTTAGACAAAGTGACCCGGGCGCAGTTGGCGCGCGGGCAACGGCTGACCGAAGTATTGAAGCAGGATCAGTACGTGCCGCTTTCGGCGGAAAAGCAGGTGCTGGCGATCTACGTGGCCACCACCGGCGCGCTGGACACGATACCCGTGAACGAGGTGCGCCGGTTCGAAAAGGAGTTCCTGCAATTCGCGGAGACCAACTACGCCGGAGTGCTGAAAGAGATTGCCACGAAGAAGGCGCTGGACGACGGCATCAAAGCGGGCATCAAGCCGGCGATCGATGCCTTCAAGGAACGCTTCACGGCGGCGATTGCGGCGGGAGCGAACTAAGCGGACCTGCGATAGAACATGGCCACACTACTCGATTTCCGGCGACGCATCCGCTCCGTGAAAAACACGCAGCAGATTACCCGAGCGATGAAGTTCGTGGCGGCGGCGCGGCTGCGCAGGGCGCAGGAAGCGGCGCTGGCGGCGCGGCCGTTTGCCAAGGAACTGGCGCGCGTGTTGCGGTCCACGATGGCGCGGATCGAATCGCCGCAGCACCCCCTCCTGGCAAAGCGACCGGAAGAGCGCATCCTGGTGCTGGTGCTGGCGGGCGAGCGGGGTTTGGCGGGCGCGTTCAACGCCAACATCTTAAAGGCGGCGAGCGAATTCATTCGCAGTAAAAAGGGCAAGAAGATCGTGACCATCCCCATTGGAAAGAAAGGGCGCGATACGCTGCGCAAGGCCGGATTTGAATTTGCCGGGGAATACGTAAATGTGCTGGCGCGCGTGGATTTTGGAATTGCCCGGGAAATTGCCAATCTGGTGACGGAACTCTACGCCAAGGAATCGGTGGATGCCGTGTATGCGGTGTTCAGCGAATTCAAGAATGTACTGGCGCCGCACCTGGCGGTGGAGAAACTCCTTCCGGTGGAAGCGATCGAGAGGGGCGAGGAGACGCAGGCGGAGGTCGAGTGCGCGCAGATCGATTACATCTACGAGCAGCCGGAAGGGGAGATCTTAAACCGGCTCCTACCGAGGTACGTGGAAACACAGGTTCTGCGTTCCATGCTGGAATCCTCCGCCGCGGAGCATGCGGCGCGCATGACGGCGATGGACGCGGCGACCCAGAATGCAGGCGAGGTGATTGATGCCCTGACGCTGCACATGAACAAAGTGCGGCAAGCGGCGATCACGAAAGAGATCATCGAAATTGTGAGCGGAGCAGTGGGAACAGCGTAGTGATGCGTGACTCGTGACTTGTGAATCGTGACTCGTGAAACGCAAATCATTCCAAAGGTCACGAGTCACTTTACGGAATTAGAGGAGCCGAAGATGGCGGAGCAATACGCAGCGGTGGGACGTGTGGTACAGGTCATCGGGCCTGTCCTGGACATTCAGTATGAGGCCGGGCACCTGCCGGCAATTTACAACGCGGTGCGCATTACCAGTGAGGGCTTCAACATTCCCGAGCCGCTGGACGTGACCGCGGAAGTGCAACAGCACCTGGGCGAAGGGCGGGTCCGCGCGGTGGCCATGGAGCCGACCGAGGGCATGGTGCGCGGCATGAAGGCCTACGACACGGGGAAACCCATCGAAGTTCCCGTGGGGCGCGCCACGCTGGGACGCGTGCTGAACGTGCTCGGCAAGCCGGTGGACAATCTGGGGCCAGTCAAAGCGGACACTTTTTATCCCATTCACCGGCCATCGCCCACCTTGGAAGACCAGTCCACGGCGCTCGAAATGTTCGAGACCGGGATAAAGGTAGTGGACCTGATTCAGCCGTTCTTGAAGGGCGGCAAGATCGGACTGTTTGGCGGCGCAGGCGTAGGAAAGACCGTTCTGATTCAAGAGTTGATTCACAACGTGGCCATGAAGCACGGCGGGGTATCGGTATTTGCCGGCGTGGGTGAACGAACGCGCGAAGGAAACGACCTGTACCTGGAATTCCAGGAATCCGGCGTGGTGGTTCCGGGCAATTCGGAAAAATCGCGCGCAGCGCTGATTTACGGGCAGATGACAGAGCCACCCGGGGCGCGCCTCCGGGTGGGCCTGACGGGATTGACGGTGGCGGAATATTTCCGCGACGTGGAACACCTGGACGTGCTGCTCTTCATCGACAACATTTTCCGCTTTGTGCAAGCGGGCTCGGAAGTATCCGCGCTGCTGGGCCGCATGCCTTCCGCAGTGGGATACCAACCCAACCTGAATACGGAAATCGGCGAATTGCAGGAGCGTATTACTTCCACGAAGACGGGCTCGATCACGTCGGTGCAGGCGATCTATGTGCCCGCGGACGACTATACTGACCCAGCCCCGGCAGCGACCTTCACGCACCTGGACGCGACGACGAACTTGAGCCGGCAGATTGTGGAGCGCGGCATCTACCCCGCTGTCGATCCGTTGGCCAGCAGCTCGCGCATCCTCGATCCGCGCGTGGTGGGGCAAGAGCATTACGCCGTGGCGCGTTCGGTGAAGTCGGTTCTGCAGCGCTACAAGGATTTGCAGGACATTATCGCGATTCTGGGTATCGAAGAGCTGTCCGATGAGGACAAGCTCTCCGTGGCGCGCGCCCGGCGCATCGAGAAATTCCTTTCGCAACCCATGTTCGTGGCCGCGCAGTTTACCGGGCTCGAAGGGAAGTACGTCAAGATCGAAGACACGGTGCGCAGCTTCAAGGAGATCGTCGAAGGCAAGTACGACGATATTCCGGAACAGGCGTTTTACATGGTGGGCACGATCGAAGAAGTGCTGGAGAAGGCCGAGAAGATGAAGGCGGGCGTTTAAGAAGGAAGAAGATGCTTCCTGATGCGATAGAGCTGGTGGTGGTGACACCGGAGCGGCAACTGCTGCGGGAAACGGTGCTCGAGGTGACGATTCCCGGGCTGAACGGCGAGCTTGGTGTGTTGCCGGGTCACGCGCCGCTGATGACGGAACTGGGGATCGGCGAATTGACCTACCGCACGGCAACGTCTGCCCGGCCGACTCCGCTTTCGGTGATTCGCGGGTTCGCGGAAGTGTTGCCGGACCGCGTCACTGTGCTGGCGGAAACCGCGGAGCGCGCAGAAGAGATCGACATCAACCGGGCGCAAGCAGCACTGGCGCGCGCGGAGAAGCGGCTGGCCTCCAACGATACGAACATCGATTGGGACCGTGCGTCGGTGGCATTGGCGCGAGCGGTGATCCGCATCCAGATCGTGAGGAAGTACCGCGGCGCACCGGTGGCTACACCGTGAAGCAGGAGCCCAACGGGCCCTTCTCCTGGTTCTAACCCGCTCACTTCTGGCGTTATCCAATGGGCTGAGGGACTTGTCATGGAACCGATCACCATGTACAGCAGCACCTGGTGCCCGGATTGCCGCCGCGCGAAGATTTTCCTGAAGGAGCGCGGCGTCGCCTTCAAGGAAGTGAACATCGAAGAGGATCCCGAGGGCGAAGAGATCGTGATCCGCGCGAACAACGGCAAGCGAAAGGTACCGACGCTGAAGGTGGGCGAGCGCTATTTCGCGTGCAGCCCGTTCAATGCGCAGCAACTCGCCGACGAATTGAAAATCCCCTTGAATTTCTAGCCTTCGCGCGGTATCGCGCTGAATTCTTACTACAAGAGCGCCTCTGCAGAGTCAGAAGCTCACCGTCACTGCGTTCGTGAGACGTCCACGGTTCCAGGGAGTCGCTGGCGGAATGAGTTAGTTCGTCAGGCCGCGGGTCCAGACCTGCGTGACGTTGAGGGCGTCATCAAGGAGAACGATATCGGCGTCCGCTCCCACGCGCAGCGAACCCTTTTTGTATTCGATGCCCAGCAGCGTGGCGGGATTCAGCGTGAGCATGCGCAAAGCATCGCCGAGAGGGGCACCTAGGCCAACGATGTTGCGTAAGGCGCGATCCAAAGTCAGCGTGCTGCCGGCCAGTTTGCCCTCGGCGTTGCGACAGACGCCGCCGCTTACGGTCACCTCTAGTGCTCCCAGCATATATTTCCCGTCC
>Ga0209517_10006381_pt1 | contig 14611 bp, 9 predicted proteins | sample PeaSoiMetSII2010_FD_187695 | JGI IMG/M metagenome (GOLD analysis project Ga0209517, IMG submission 187695) | Peat soil microbial communities from Weissenstadt, Germany - SII-2010 (SPAdes) (version 2) | ecosystem: Environmental > Terrestrial > Soil > Wetlands > Peat | place: Germany: Weissenstadt... | reverse complement strand
GGCGACCTGGTTGGAGGAAACTTCCCCGGCCTGCATAATGGACCCGTCCTCCATCCGTGACGCGGGCATGCCGGAACGCGGCAATGTGCTGCCCATAGCTTTGATCGGCGCGCTTGCGGTCGGCTTGAGTTTCGCGGCAAGTCCGGATTGGCGCGGCGCGTTCGGCTCAGCGCTTGCCTTGCTGATGCTGGCGATCGCGTTGAGCGACATCCGCCATTTCATCGTTCCCGACGCGTTGTCCGGGTCCGCCTTCGTGCTCGGCCTGATTTTCGCCGGACTGTTCGACGACGCGCCGCTCGCGGAGGCAATCTTGACGTGCCTTTTGCGCGCCGCCGCCGCGGCGCTGCCGCTGCTGGCGCTGATGCTGCTCTATGAATGGTGGCGCGGGCGGCCCGGCCTCGGCTTGGGCGACGTCAAGCTTGCGGCGGTCGCCGGCGCCTGGCTCGATTGGTTTACCATCGTCGCGGTGATCGAGGTCGCAGCGCTTGCGGCGCTCGCGGCTTACGCGGTGTGGCGCTATGTGCTGCACCGGCCGATCGCAGCAACGACGCCCTTGCCGTTCGGGCTGTTCCTGGCGCCGGCGATTTGGGCCGGCTGGCTCGCCGAGACGGCGCTGGCGCGTTACCTGTTCTGATCAGGGGAGGACCGAATCCCGGCTACTGCTCCGGCCGCGGCCGCCACGCCAAGGCTTCCATGCGCGCCTGTGCAAGCTCGCCGACGGTCATTTTGGTCCGCACCGCGTCGCGCATGCGGGTGCGATCGTCGGCTGCCGCTTTGGGCGCGGCGGCCGTGGCCAGGATCAACCACTTTTCGGCTTGGATGACGTTCACCGGCACCCCCTGCCCTTTGTCGTACAGCAAGCCCAGCTCGTACTGCGCCCCGGAATGCCCTTGTTCGGCGGCGCGCCGGTACCAGATCGCGGCTTGGGTGTAATCCTGCGGCACGCCGCGGCCTATTGTGTAGAGATAACCGAGATAGGCTTGCGCGGCCGGATCCCCGTTCTGCGCCAGCGGGCTGAGGATGGCCACGGCCGCGGCATAATCCTGGCGCGCCATGGCGGCGACGCCCTGGCGCAGCGTCGGCGCGGCGGTAGCGGAGCCGAAGGCCACGGCGGTCAACAGCGCGCCAAGCCATAAAATCGAAAGCGTCCTCATCGGCCCCACTATCGCTGAGAAAAGAGTTGTCCTTCTAGCATACCTGCGCGCCGCCGGACCACCGGCGCGGGCCGGGGCGCCACAGCACCGAGCCGTCACGCAAAGAGCGGCTGGACTTGGAACCGCCCGATGCCTTCAATCATCGGCAAATGAGTCGGATTCAAGCATACCGCACTACCGCTGCCGTGCCGCGCATTACCACCAAAGTGCCGCCTGCCAATGATATTGCTCGGCAATGCAGTGCGTCGGCCGGTTCCATCGGCTGCAGGCAAAACACGATGTGGTAGTATGGGCATCGCTTCCGTAGGCCTGCGTACCAAGCGCCAGTACAAGCATCATCAATCCCTCTAACGCCCGGGACGGCGCGATGATCATGCAGCGCTTTCAGCGATGGAAATCCGCGAAGCTGCGCCAGCGGCTGACGCTGCGGCGTCTCGGCATTGCCGGCGGCGCACTGGCGGCGGTGGCACTTGGTTTCGCATCTTGGCCTGCGGCCCTGGCGCAGACCGCCGGCGGCCGGGCGCAGCCCCTGATCACGCAACCGCTCAATGACGGCAACTTGCTCGGGATTACGGGCAACACGCGCCCGGAAGCGCAAAATGCCGCCAACGATCGCGGCCGCGTCGACGATGCCACGCCGATGCCGCACCTGATGCTGCAATTGCGGCGGCCGGCGCCGCAGGAGCGGGCGTTGGCGACGCTGATCGATCAACTGCACGACCCGAATTCGCCGAACTATCACCATTGGCTCACGGCAAACCAAATCGGCGAGCAATTCGGCCCCGCCGCGTCCGACATCGCGACCGTCACCAACTGGCTCACCCAGCACGGCTTTACCGTCAACACCGTCTATCCGAACGGCATGGCGATCGATTTTTCCGGCACCGCCGGTCAAATCCGCTCGGCCTTTCACACCGAGATTCATAACCTGTCGGTGAACGGTGCCGTGCATTTCGCCAACGTCGCCGATCCGCAGATTCCGGCTGCGCTGGCGCCGGTCGTTGCCGGCATCGTGTCGCTGAACGATTTCCGGCCGCGTCCGCAGGCCGTGCACAAGCCGCAAGCGTCCGGCGATTTCACCAAATCGGGCATTTATTACATGGCGCCGCCCGACCTCGCCACGATCTACAACTTCAATCAGGCATTCAACGGCGGCATTACCGGCAAGGGCCAGACCATTTATCTGGTCGAGGACTCCGACATCTACACCAACGGCGGCACCATCAACGATTGGGCGACGTTCCGCACCGGGTTCGGTATCCCGGTGACGAACTATCCCGGCGCCTCGTTGACCACGATCCATCCAGGCTGCGTGGATCCCGGCGTCAACGGCGACGACGCCGAAGCGATCATCGACGCCGAATATGCCAGCGCCGCCGCGCCCAGCGCCGCGATCGTCATGGCGGTCTGCGATGACTTCGTAGGCATGCTGCAGACCATGTTCAATAATCAGAACATCTACCCGCCCGACATCATCAGCATGAGCTACGGCCAGTGCGAGGCGATCAACGGCGCCACCGCCAACGCGGCTTTCAAAGCCGCCTATCAGACTGGCGTCGCCGAGGGCTGGTCGATCTTCGTGTCCGCCGGCGACCAAGGGGCGGGCGGCTGCAATTTCGGCGGCGAGACCGTCACCGACGGCGTCGGCGTCAACGGGCTGGGCTCGACCGTCTACAACGTGGCCGTGGGCGGTACGGATTTCGGCGATACTTTTGCCCACCAGGACAATACCTATTGGAGCACCACCAACAGCGCGACCTTCGGTTCGGCGCTGTCGTACATTCCCGAAATTCCGTGGAACACGACCTGCGGCAGTCAGCTGTTTGCGACCGTTGAAGGCTTTGCCACGACCTATGGCGCGTCCGGATTCTGCAACAGCAGTTTTGTCGCCAACACCGCGAGCGGATTCTATTTGGAGAATTGGGCGGGCTCCGGGGGCCAGAGTCTGTGCGCCCAAGGCACGCCTTCCGTCTCCGGCGTGATCAGCGGCACCTGTAGCGGATGGCCGAAGCCGTCCTGGCAGAGCGGCTTACTCGGCAATCCCGCCGACACCGTGCGCGACCTGCCCGACGTCTCGATGTTCGCTTCATTCGGTCCCTGGCGTCACGCCTACGCCATCTGTTTCTCCGATACGTCCAACCAGGGCACGACGTGCGACGGCACCGCCAGTGGCTGGAGCACCGGCTGGGGCGGCACGTCGTTCGGCTCGCCGATCTGGGCCGGCATCCAGGCGCTGATCAACCAGTACACCGGGTCGACCCAGGGTAATCCCAATCCGGTGCTCTATAAGCTCGCCGCGGCCGAGTACGGCGCGAGCGGCAGCAGTTCCTGCAATTCCAGCAACGGCAACACGGTCGCCGGTTCCTGCATCTTCTATGACGTGACCGCCGGCGACATGGTCACGCCTTGCACCACCAATCCGAATACGTCGAACCTTTACAGCTGCTACTTGCCCTCTGGCACCTATGGCGTGATGAGCACCAACAACAATGCCTACGCGCCTGCCTTCGCCACCGGCACCGGCTGGGACTTCGCCACCGGCATCGGCACCGTCAACGTCTACAACCTGATCACCAACTGGGCCTCGCCGGGCGGCGGCAATGCCGGTCTTACGGTCAGCGTCACCGGCGGCGGCATGGTGACGAGCGGTCCCACCGGCATCAATTGCCCATCCATTTGCAGCTACGACTTCACCGGCGGATCGCAGGTAACCTTGACGCCATCGCCAACCAACGGCTGGGCCTTCAGCAGCTGGGGCGGCGCCTGCAGCGGCAGCGGCGGCTGCACAGTGACGATGAACGCAGCCGAACCGGTAACTGCGACGTTCGTGCAAGACGTGGCGTTGTCGGTCAGCGTCACTGGCAGCGGCACGGTGACGAGTTCGCCCACGGGCATCAGTTGCCCGTCGACCTGCAGCGAGAACCTTGCCCCCGGGACTCAGGTCACGCTGACCGCCACGCCGGTGAACGGCTGGAGCCTGAACGGCTGGAGCGGCGGCGGCTGCAGCGGCGTCGGCAATTGCGTGGTGACGATGAACGGGGCGCAAAGCGTCACCGCGACATTCGCGCAGACCCAATACACGCTCAATGTCAGCGTCGCCGGCAACGGCACTGTGACCAGCCCACCGCCCGGAATCAGTTGCCCCTCGGTGTGCACGATGAACTATGCCAGCGGCACGGCGGTGACGCTGACCGCCACGCCGTCGGGTGGCGCGACCTTCAGCGGCTGGGGCGGTGCCTGCAGCGGCAACGGCAGCTGCATGGTCACCATGAACTCGCTCGAAAACGTCACCGCGATGTTCTCGTCATCCGGCGGCGGCGGGCCGTCGATGCAAACCTTCGTCTCGGCGGCGTTGGGCAGCGATTCCAATCCATGCACCCGCGTGTCGCCCTGCCTGACCTTCGCCGCGGCGCTGGCCCAGACCAATGCGGGCGGCGAGATCGACGTCCTCGATCCTGGCGACTTCGGCCCAGTGACCATCACCAAGGCAGTCAGCATCTCCTATGACGCCGACAGCGTCGCCGGCACGATACCCACCCCCGGCACCAGCGGCATCGTTATCAGCGCCGGCGCCAACGACCCGATCAACTTGCGCGGCCTGGTCTTCGACGGCGTCAATGCGTCCGGCACCTCCGGCGTCGTGTTCCTAAGCGGCGCGCGCCTGCACATCGAAAATTGCGCGTTCCTGGGCTTCACCACATCGGGCATAACATTCTCGCCCGGCGCCGGCAGCGCCACCACGACTCAAGTGGTCGTTCAGGACACCACGATCCTCAACAATGCGACCGGCTTGTTGATCAAGCCGACTGGCGGCATCGCGGCGAACGCTGAGCTGCGACGGCTTCGCATCGACAACAATACCGGCGAGGGGCTGCGGATCGACGGCAGCGGCGGCTCCGGCGCGATCAAAGCCACCCTCGCCGACAGTACGGCGAGCGCCAACGCCAGCAACGGCATCGACGCGGTCAGCGGCCCGGGCAACGCGAGCGTGGACGTCATGCGGGTTGTTGCGGCCTCGAACGGTTCGGCCGGCATTCAATCGAACCAATCGGGCGGCAGCACCGCCAGCGTGACCGTGGGCAGCTCGGTGCTCTATGCCAACGTCATCGGCATCCAGGCGGCCGGCGGCGCCAGCCTGCTCACTTATGGCAATAACCAGGTGACCAGCAACGCGGCAAACGGTAGCTTCACCGGGACCGCCAGCTTGCAATAGAAAGCGTTAGAAAGCGTTACGCGCGAATGCCGTTGTCCTTGCGGTTCAAGGCAGTGCCGAAACCGGTGCTCGTCGCCAGCAGTGCCGAAATCGGAATTTAACTCTTCTATTCGTTTGACATCAGCTCCCGCGCTCGACCAACGTCGCTACCTTAAACTGATGAACCAGCCGACGAAGCTGAGCGCGACCGGTATGCCCACGCACATGACGATCGGAAAATAATGATCGGCGCGGCTCGACCCGGGGCTTATGAAACGTCCCAGCAATGCGCGCGTCGCGGCGCGGGCCGGAGCTTCGTAGACCCGATACATGACCATCGAGAAGACGATCGTAATCAGCGCTGCTGCGGCAAAACGAACGCCGACATAAAGAAGATCGTACCACGTCCACGGCAAGACGTCTCGGACGCCGGTCACGCCGAGGACCAACAAGTGAAACAGATAAATAGAGTAGCTCGCGTCGCCGCAGGCGATGAGCAACGGTACCGAGAGGGCGGCCGAAAAAAGCGATCGATAGCGGGCGCAACAAAAGATGATGACGGCAATGGACAGCGGATAGACAAACAGCGCAACCGAATTGATGTAGGGGCTCACCATGCTCTGGGCACCGCACATCGTGACGGCGCAAGCCAACGCCAAGGTCAGAACAACTATGCCGCGGCGGCGCTCAGACTCGCCGACCGGTCGGCCATATCCGGTCATGAAAATATGGGCGGTGGCGATCCCGATCAAAAATGGCGGCAACCGTCCGACCGGCGAATATGCCAGCAGCCAGCCATGGAAAGATTCGACTGCAGGCGCACCCCAAACAGCCTGGGCAAAGGCGTTGACCTCCTGACCGTGCCAGTAGATGAACACGACCTGGACGAGACCGAGCAACGCCAAGGCTGTTATCACAAGCGCCGCGGTCAGGCGGTGTCGCGTCATGGCAAGGAGCCATGCGACGATCGGATACAAGCAATAAAAAAACCATTCCGTGCTGATCGACCAGGTGATGGATGCACTCAAATGCCCGATCAAGGGGACACTTTTGATGATGATATAGACCCAGCTTTGCGTCAGCCCGAGAAAAAATATAAGCGCTTGCCAACGGCCGCCATGCAAGACGATCTGGATCGTAAGAAAAAGCACGTAAAGAGGGTAAATCCGTGCAAAGCGCGCGATATAGAATCTTGCAAGGTTTCGGGGGTTCGGAAGGCGGCCGACATCCGCGTAGTTGTAATGAATCACGAACCCGCTCAGCACGAAGAACAATTGCATCCCAATTTCGAGAAAGCAGCTGGTGACGTTGAACAGCAGTTGCGGGCTGGGCGTCAGCTTGAACATCACGGGGGCGGCGTGACCCGCGAGGATGAAAAAGGCCGCGAAGAAACGCAGCCCCGTCAGTGGGGGCAGGTCGCCGTGTTTCTCGGCGGCGACGGAAGGCCGTGAGCGTTCGGCGGGACGAACCTCCACAGTCTCGATCCTGCCGTCAGCTGCCATGGTCGCCCCCGCGCTCTAGCCCATCGGAATACTTAGCACCGCGGCGGACCTAATGCCGCAATGATTTGCCGGGACATGAGATATCTCAATCCCGCCGTCTTGCGATCGGCCGCGCCTCGTCGCTGCTCGGGAGCAGCCTTGCGGTCGTTCACCGGCCGGACCAACTTCGCCAATCATAGCGTGATCACCGCGCGGGAGCGTTGCGCGGACCAACATCGATGAGCTGCGGCAGGATCGCGTCCGCCAGATAGCCGGATCCGGCGATCGTCAGATGGACATCATCGAACGCCGTGACGTCGCTACCTCGCGGACCAACGCGCATCAGGCAGCCGTCCATGTTGCACATGGCGTCCCACACCGAAATATAACCAGCGCCCCAGGCGTCGACTTTTTTTCGTAGCACCTGGTCTGTCTCTCTCCAGTTTTCGCGCAAATAGCTATTTGTTCGCTCCGGGCCAAGCGAATTTGAGTTGGCAAAATTTTTCAGTATCAATTGCGGCAAAGGCTTAATCCAACCGACCGGAGGCCCGAGCACAATTATTTTATAGTCTCCGGCCTTTCGCAGTGCGGAAATGGTGACCCGCAGCTCGTCCAAAGTAACGCTATACAACGGCCAAGCCGAATGTAGCAGAACCACGTTCGGTTGGTACCGAGATATGACCGACAATGCGAAATTATTATTGTCTTCGCAAAATGGCGCGGAGTTAGTGACGTAGTTCAGAAACGGCGGGCAGCCACCGACGCTGAATTGACCGATGCCAAAATCATGAGTTTGCTGCGCCCGATGCAAGCCGGGATAGATAGCGGCGGAAGTGGAGTCGCCCCAAATAAAGACCAATGGTCGGACTTCGCTTTCGACACAACTGTCCTTGAAGTTCGATTTGTCATTTCGATCTAGTAAAAAGCAAGTTCCCGCCCGCATCTTATTGAAATCGAAATTCATATCGGGGCCCGTTAGTTCGCGATAGTTATCGCGCATGGGCTCGGGTATGCGAATTTCAAATCCACCCTGTTTGACGGTAGCCAATCCGAGACAGCCCACCATCGCCATGGAGACGCCGAGCGAAGCGAGCTTGAGACGGTCCGGACGACCAAAGCGAAATGGCTTCTCGACAAACACATAAGTCAGCCATGCGAGGATGAAGCTCGCGGCAATGCATAGAAAACTCATGAATACCGATAACTGCCCGGTTTGAGCAATGCGGGCAAACGACAGCAGCGGCCAATGCCACAAATAGAGCGGATAGCTGATCAGTCCGACGCCGACCACGGCGCGATTGGAAAGAACATTTTGATTGAACCACGATTTCTCTGCCCAGACGAGGAACAATGCTCCAAACGTTGGCAATAATGCGCGCCACCCTGGGAAGGCCAGATGCGGCTGAACAAAAATGACTGAGCAGCCAATGAGCGCGATACCGAGGCACGCCCTCGCATTTTCGACGACGCTTTCCACCTCATGTCCGAGGCGCGCCGCAACGGCGCCCCACAGCATAAGGTCGGCACGGGCATGTGCCTCACCGAGCCACGGCGGAACTCTGTTCATTTTGATGCATGCAAGGAGCCCGCCCAGCAACAACTCCCAAGCTCGGGTGTGCGGCAGATAGAACGCCGCGGTGAGATTTTGCCGCACCGTTGCGACATTCAGTGCAAACGAAATGGCGCTCAGTGCCACTATACACCAGAACAGAACCTGACCGCGTTTGAACACGGCGAGCAACATCAAAGGCCAGACGATGTAAAACTGCTCCTCGATGCCAAGAGACCACAGGTGGAGCAGCGGTTTGTACACCGCCGCGATATCGAAATATCCTGCTTCCTTGAACAAGACGAAGTTCGATACGAAAGCGGCCGCGCCAACAATATTTTCGCCAAGCGATACAAATTCGGCCGGAAGAAGAAGCCACCAACCAAGCACAAAACTCACTGCGAGCACAAATATCAGACTGGGGAAAATTCGCCGCACGCGCCGCGCGTAGAATCGTGAGAAGCTGAATTTATCTAAACGAAGGTCGTTCAAGATTATCCCGCTGATCAGAAACCCCGAAATAACAAAAAACACATCAACGCCGACGAACCCGCCCGGAAAAACCTGCGGGAATGCGTGGTATCCGATGACGACCAAAACTGCGATCGCTCGTAGCCCGTCGACATCCGGCCGATACTTCAACGTAGCTTGCGGCTCCGCGTCATCCGCTGCTGCCTGTTTGGTATTCCGGTTGCGCATAAGATCAATCTGTCTGAAGTCCGAATACCAAAATCGCTGCTTGGCCCGCTATTTCGGTAGCCGTTCCCGGACTCTCCGAGATGCGCGAAGTATTCACAAATGGACTTTTTTCCTGATACCAGAAAAGCTCCGCAGATCGCCTTATCCAGGCAGCCCTATCGCAACTCGAACTTTTGACATTGGATAATGTCTCCTATTGGTCCAAAGCGTCACCTAGTGCGGTCGCCTTCGCGCTCGAGCGCTCAACCTTGCGACCGATGCGTTTGGGCAGCGACCTGATCCACGATCTGGCAGGCGCCTCGAACAGATGCCAAACACCGTAGCCGAGCGCTGTGGCAATGAGGATCACTAAGATCGTACGCGGTATTGCCGCCACACCAGCGCGGCCCGCGAAAGACGCGGCCACCGCGAGGAAAACGAGATTCTGCAACAGATAAACCGAATAGCTGATATCTCCGGCCATCTGCATCGTTGGAGACGACATCAGCCGCGTCAAATAGCTATCGTGGCGGCAAACCAGGATCAGAATTACGATGATTGCCGGGGCAAAAATGAAGTTGGGCAGAAAGGTCTGAACGATTGAATTATCGATCCGGCATAGAACAACGATGACGAGCACGCACCAGCCGACGCAAGCGGACAGCAGCAGCGACGCCGCACGGTCCATTCCCCTGAACTCGGCCTTTGTCATGCAGAATTGCGCCGCGAGCGCGCCGCCGAAAAACTCAAAGCCGCGAATTGGCGGCGAAAAATAGGTGAGCCAAAAAAAAGGCGGCGCGCTGACGCGCGGATTATCGCTGAATTGTATAAACGCGAGATACGTCGCAATCGGACCCCGCAACACGCTCACGGCGAGCAGGACGACGATCGCCATGGCGCACAGACCGAGCAGCCACGGTATGGGGCTGGTGATGCGCCGGATCGCCGCGGCAAACGGTATGAAAAGCAGGTACAGAAAAAATTCCGTGCTGATCGACCACGATCCACCGATAAGATCGCCCGTCGCACCGGGTACGTTGAACCACGTTTGCGTCAGAGTGAGGCACGACAGCGCGATCAACGCGTTATGAAAGAAAGGCAGTTGCGGATCGACGCTTACCGATACGATCAGACCGACGAAATAGAGAGGATAGAGCCTGGCGAAGCGCGCAATGAGAAAGCGCTTGCTGGCGCTGCCGATGCCATTTGCCGCGAAATCGGAGCCGTAGTTATAATGAATCACGAATCCGCTAAGCGTGAAAAACAGCGACATGCTGAAATAGGCAAGCGCCGTCAGAGACGGTGAATATATCGTCTGAAAATTAATGGCGTGGGCGACAAGGATCGAATAGGCGGCGAGACCTCTAAGGCCGGTCAGCGCCGGGAATTGCGGTCGGACCGCCTTGGATATTTTGGCTGGTTCGTCGGCTGCTAAAGCGTCAGTCATGGTTCCCCAAACCACAATGAATTTATATCCCGAGACCGGCCCGCAGGTGATGCCGTAGTACTCCCGTTTGGTCACCTAGCATAATGGACTGGCGACGCATCGCGCGGTAGCTTCACTGGATCCGCTAGTTTGCATTAGAAAGCGTATGCTCAAATGTCGTGTTCGTTGCGGCTCAAGGGAGAGCCGAAACCGGTGCTCCTCGCCTTTGCCATTGTCGTCGCGGTCAAGCTCGGCGTGCTTTTGGTATTCGGCCCGGCGGTACAGAACGATACGACGGACTACGTCGGATATGCCGACGCTATCCTATCGGGCGAGTTTCACCATGTCGATCTCGCCACCGATCCGATGCCGATCACGCTGCGGCGGCCAATCGGCTATCCGGCGGTCATCGCGGCGGCCAAGATCGTCACCGGCCCCTATTGGGCCTGGGCCGTCGTGCTGTTTCAGTATGCGGTCTCGCTCTTGGCAACCGTTATGGTCTATCGGCTGGCGCGCGCGTTTCATCTTGGCGTCTGGCTGAGCGTCGGTGTCATCGCGGCGCAGGCCACCGCGATGCAATTCGTGGTCGACCAGGCGGTGCTGAGCGACAGCCTCACCGGCAGCACGATGACCATTGCGACCTGTATTTTAGGTCTCATCGCGTTGCGCCGCGAACCGGTGGCGCTATTGGCCTATCTGGGCGCCGGCGCGTTGATTGCGGCTGCCTTCCTGATCCGTGACGTGATCGCTTATGTCGCAATCGGGCTCTTTCCCCTCGCCGCGGCCGCGGCTTTGGTGCAGCCCGCGCGGCTTCGCCAGTTAGCGGCGGGCGCCCTGGTCTTTCTGCCGCTGATCGCGACCAATGTCGCTTATGTCGAATGGAACCGAACGCGCGTCGGCGCGCCCGTCGTCACGTCCACGTCACAAGCGGTGCTGTTCGGCGCGTTGATCGAAGCGGCGCACTACGATCATTCGATTTTCTCCGGCTCGACCCCGATCGACGAAGTCGGCCGGATTCTGCTCAAAGACATGGAAGCGGGCCAGCACGGCTATGAAGTCGATGCAACCGTTGATCTGCACCGCGACTATGGCTGGGATGCAACTCGCATGTCGCACGAGGTGACCCAGGCCTATCTGCGCGCCTGGCGGGATCATCCGCGCGCAATGATCTTTCATATACTTCATCACATCTCGGAAACGCAGCTGCACCAGGCGGTACGGCCGATCGAGACGGTGCGCGACGTACTGCTGTGGAATACCGGCAGCTCGCACGATTTCGGCGCCGAGCGCGCGGTGAAGACTGGCAATTGGTGGATGATTCCCGCGGTGATCGTCAACTGGCTCGTCATGACGGCCTCGGTTTTCGTGTTTGGCGCGTTTCTCGTCGTCACGCCGATCCGCCTCCTGCGCGAAGGCTGGACTGCCGAAACGAGCGTGTCCCTCGGCTTCTGGTGCTTTTATCTGGCGGTCGGCCTGTTATACGCCGCCGTGCATCTCGAACCTCGCTACCTGACGCCGGTGGTCGCCGGATCGATCGTCGTCGGCGTGGTCAACATTGTCCGCGTCATTGAATTCTTCGGACGCCCGGCCACGCACCAGGCGGTGACCGAAAAGACCGCCTAAAACAGCGGAACAATTATGCGGCGAGCGCGCGCTCGGTGCGGGCGATGGCGTCAGTGAGTGCGCGCATCGCGCCGGTCAGTGCCACCGGACCATGGCTTAAGGCGAGACGCCGCACATTGCTCGCGGCTTCCTCGATGTCCCGGGCACCGGCCTCATGCGCCGAAACCGTCAAAGTATTGGCGAGCTCCGCCACCACGCCGAGCGGCTCTTTTCCCATCAGTTCGAGCAGCACATCGGCATCGCGCAGGATGTCGTTGATACCCAGCGGTGCCAACGGCGGTGCGACATGTTCAACGCGGGCGGATTTGCTCCCTGAATCGGACATCCCTGCGTCCCGGCTTTGCTGCCTAACACTCACTACCGCTGGTATAGCTAACCGTTCGTAAACGCCGCTACCCATCGGCCGTTGCGGCCGGCCAAGCGCGGCGCCAGCCACTACCAGGCCGCCCGATAATGCTCCAGAACGTGTCAATAATTCGTTGGACCTCGCGCCACGATTGTCGCGCCGCCGTTCAAGGCCGACTTTTGCCCGGCCGGCGCATTGTCAGCCGCGCAAAATGCGGCCTGCGACCGCGTCAAGTTTCTTCAACAGCTCCGGATCGCGCGCTTCCGGCGCCGTGATCAAAGCATTGTCGAGGGCGCGATCGGAGCCGATCGGGCACGGCTCGTGCTCGCGCGGGAAATCACGCGCCAGCCGCGCCACCAGGCGCGTGCCCTTCTCGGCATTGGCGATGAGCACCTTGATGATGTCCTGCACGGTGACCGCGTCGTGGTCGGGATGCCAGCAGTCGAAATCCGTCACCATGGCCACGGTGGCGTAGCAAATCTCCGCCTCGCGGGCGAGCTTGGCCTCCGGCATGTTGGTCATTCCGATCACCGCATAGCCGAGATTCTTGTAGGTGAGGCTTTCGGCCAGTGTCGAGAATTGCGGGCCCTCGATGCACACATAGGTGCCGTCGCGCACGATGCCGATATCTTCGGCCCGCGCTGCTTCAGCGATATGGATGCGCAGCCGCGGCGACACCGGATGCGCCATCGAGACATGCGCCACGCAGCCCTTGCCGAAGAAGGAGCTCTCGCGCTTATGGGTGCGGTCGACGAACTGGTCGATCAGGACGAAGGTGCCGGGCGCCAGGTTTTCCTTGAACGAGCCGCACGCAGACAGCGAGATCAGGTCGGTGACGCCCGCGCGCTTGAGCACGTCGATATTGGCGCGATAATTGATATCGGAAGGCGAGAACCGATGTCCCTTGTCGTGGCGCGACAGGAACACGATCGGCAGGCCGTCGATCTCGCCGGTCAAGAGCGGCCCCGACGGCTCGCCCCAAGGACTTGAGATGACTTTTGTCTGCTTGTTCTGCAGGTCCGGCAAATCGTAAACGCCAGAGCCGCCGATCACTCCCATAACCGCTTTCGCCATGATCCGCCGCGCCGCCTCTTTAAAGCATCAGCCATGCCCGTTGCCTGCCGCGCTGTCAAACACCGGCGCCGTTTCAGGTGTTGCCGCGATAGCCGCGATACCAGGTGACGAACGCGCGCAAGCCGTTTTCGATCGGCGTGCGCGGCGCGAATCCGGTGACGCGCCGCAGCTCCGAACTGTCGGCAAAGGTTTCCAGCACGTCAATCGGACGCATCGGCAATAGTTCGCGCCGGGCCGGCTTGCCGATGATTTTTTCCAAAGTGTCGAGCAACGTTGTGACCTCGATCGGCTGCTCGTTGCCGACGTTGTAGAGGCGGTGAGGCGGCTGCGTTGGTGCTTCGGCGGCCGTTGCCGCCGGCGGGCCCTCGATCAAGCGCACCACGGCTTCGATGACGTCGTCCACATAGGTGAAATCGCGGCGCATGTGGCCGTGATTGTAGAGCCGCACTGGCCGATCCTCGAAGATCGCCTGGGTGAACAACCACACCGCCATATCCGGGCGGCCCCAGGGCCCGTAGACCGTGAAAAAACGCAAGCCCGTCGCCGGCAAGCCGAACAGATGCGCGTAAGAATAGGCCATCAGCTCATTGGCCCGCTTGGTCGCGCCGTAGAGACTCAACGGCTCGTCGACTCGGTCGGAGACGCGCAGCGGCATGCGCTGGTTGGCGCCATACACCGAGGATGACGACGCATAGAGGAGATGCCGGCAACCGCCGTGGCGGCAGCCTTCGAGGATATTGGCAAAGCCGACAAGGTTGGCATCGACATAGGCCGCGGGATCGACGGCCGAATGGGCGACGCCGGCCTGCGCCGCAAGATGCGCGACATAGGGAAAGCGCTGCTTGGCGAACAGCGCCGCCACGGCCGAGCGATCGGCGAGATCGCATTTTTCGAATTGGAAATTCACCCATGTGCGCAGCTCGCCGAGGCGGGCCTCTTTCAGGCGCGGATCGTAATAGTCGTTGAGATTGTCGACGCCATGAACGGTCCAGCCGTCGGCGAGGAGCCGGCGCGCCAGATGAAAGCCGATGAAGCCGGCAGCGCCGGTGACCAGAATGGGCTCGCGCATGGTTCTGTCTTAATGCATG
>Ga0209517_10006377_pt1 | contig 14618 bp, 14 predicted proteins | sample PeaSoiMetSII2010_FD_187695 | JGI IMG/M metagenome (GOLD analysis project Ga0209517, IMG submission 187695) | Peat soil microbial communities from Weissenstadt, Germany - SII-2010 (SPAdes) (version 2) | ecosystem: Environmental > Terrestrial > Soil > Wetlands > Peat | place: Germany... | reverse complement strand
TCGCGTCGACCCCGCGGGCGCTTGCTCGACGGCCGAAGCGACCATCCTCACCTTCAACCCGCTGAACCAGTAACGTAGATTCAGGCGAGTACCTGGGGAGGGTATCCGCCATGAAGGGCAGCGAGCCTCGGCTCGCTGCCCTTTGTTGTTTTTGGAGGCCGGAGTGGGCGAGTGCTACCACTCCTGCCGCAGTCGATTCTCCCAGATTGCCCCCCATGCCCTTGCATCTGCAAAAAGCAGCCATCGCTGCGTTCTCTCTCAAGAGTGCAACAATCAGTCATGAGTCGACGCGGTATTTGCATCTACGCCGCTTGGCAAAGGATTAGAATCAGGCCGAACTTTTGTCGGATGCTGAAAACAAAGCTCTTGCCTGTATGCCACGGCCCTCACGGCTTTTGGCCGCACAAGTGCTACCATTGATCCTGAAACAAGTCATAACTGAGCCAAGTGGATTATCAGAAGGTTGGGGTGAAAATTAAGATGCGGAAACAAAGAGGTTTCTCGCTGATCGAGTTGCTGATCGTGGTGGCCATTATCCTGATCATCGCAGCCATCGCAATTCCAAACTTGTTGCGGGCCCGTATGGCTGCGAACGAATCGTCTGCTGTCTCTTCCGTTCGCACCGTCACGACTGCAGAAATCACCTACCAGAGCGCTTATCCGACGGTTGGATATTCGAAGGATCTGGTTTCCCTGGGCGGAGCGTTGGGTGCAGCCTGCGTCCCCGCCTCGACCTCGGCGTGCTTGATTGACTCCGTGCTCGCCAACAACGGTAATCCAGCAGGCAGCGGCAAGAGCGGATATTCATTCACCACTGGCGCCGGTGCCGTCGCGGCCGGCCTTTACATAGGCTATACGATCAAGGGGATCCCGTCCTCGGTCAACCAGACGGGCATCCGCGCCTTCTGCGCTGAGGAAGACGCAGTGATTCGCGTCGACCCGGCGGGCGTTTGCTCCGCCACCGAAGCGGGCATCGCGGCCTTTAATCCGCTGAACCAGTAAGACACGTTTCCATTCGGCGAAGTACCTGCTTACAGCAAGGGGGCAGCGAACATCAGTCCGCTGCCCCTTGGTGTTTTTGGGGCGTCGGAGGTTCCCCTCTAACGTCAAGGCAGGGTGACACTTTTCGTCACAAGCTTGCCTGCAAGCCTTGCAACCTGCGCCCTTCCGCCCGGCTAACCTGTTGATTCACCACAATTCCGGGGAGTTACTGAAGGTTCCACTGAGAAGCAGTAATTGGAAATGAGATTGCAAACTATCCGGTAGACCGCCTCCCCGAAGGTGCTCATCGTTTAAGGGAGATATACATGCGTTCGACAAAGGGATTCTCACTCATCGAGTTGCTGATCGTCGTGGCGATCATTCTCGTCATCGCCGCCATCGCGATCCCCAATTTGTTGCAGGCTCGGATGTCGGCCAACGAAGCCTCGGCCGTAGGCTCGCTCTCCGCTATCAAGAGCGCGGAGGTCGCCTACGACACCGCTTATCCAACGGTCGGCTATTCCCCCGACATCCTATCTCTCGGAGGGGCGAACCCCTGCACTCCCGCTTCGACCAGCGCGTGTCTGGTCGACAGCCACCTGTCTACGTCTACACCTGGGAGCACCGGCAAGAGCGGTTACGTTTACCTGGCCACCGGCATCATGCCCGCTGGCGCCATCAACAATGCCGCGTTCGTCGCCGCTGCCGCGCCGATGCTCGCTCATTCCACCGGGAACCACGATTACTGCTCCACCAACGACGGCGTTTTGCGCTCACAACTGGCCAACCCAGGCGACGCTCCGGTCAGCACCCTGGCACCGTGTCTGGCTTTCCCCGTGGCTCAGTAATCAGCAGAATCTCGTGTCAAGTTGAGAATCACATTCCTCTCTCCCTGTCCAGCAGGGCGCCTTGCCCTGTCCTTGCGATGCGGCGTGACTGTCGTAACCGGCGTAGTGTTTTTCTGTCGCCTTATCTTGCTTATAATATTTTTCCGAATTACTTTTTCGGAAGTCTGACGCAACATGGCCGCAATTGAAATCCTCGGACTGGAAAAGACCTACATGGTGGGCTTCTGGCGCAAACGACCCAAGCGCGCCTTGCAGCCGCTTCATCTCACTGTGGAAGAGGGAGAGATTTTTGGCTTCCTCGGTCCTAACGGCGCGGGCAAGACCACTACCTTGAAAATGCTGATGGGATTGGTGTTCCCGACTTCTGGAACGGCGCGCATCCTGGGCCACGAATGGACCGATCCCGAAATCAAAGCGCAGATCGGCTTCCTGCCTGAGCAGCCCTACTTCTACGATTACCTGACCGCCCATGAATTGCTCGACTACTATGGGCAGCTTTCGGGAGTTCCCGCCAAAGACCGCAAACGCCGCGTCGAGGAAGTACTGCAGCGGGTGGGGCTCACCGACATTAAAGGCGTGCAGTTGCGGAAGTTCTCCAAAGGCATGCTGCAGCGCGCCGGGATCGCGCAGGCGATTCTGCACAATCCCAAGCTGGTGTTCTTCGACGAACCCATGTCTGGACTTGATCCCCTGGGGCGCCGCGAAGTTCGCGACCTGATGGAACAGCTGAAGCAGGAAGGCAAGACAGTATTTTTCTCGACTCACATCCTGTCCGACGCCGAAGCATTGTGCGACCGCGTCGCCATCATTCACCAAGGGGAATTGCGCGGCGTTGGAGCGGTGGAAGACTTGACCTCGACCGTGCAGGGCAAGGTGGAAGTCGTCTGGCAAGGCACGCAGATCCCAGCCTCAATGAAAGCCCTGGGCGCGGAATGCCACGTCACCGGCGACACGGTGCGAGCCGTTCTGCCTGAGAACCAGCAGGACGCCGCCATCGACGCACTGCGCCGCGAGCGCATCCGCCTGATCGCCATTACTCCGCTGCGCACTTCGCTCGAAGCCTACTTCGTGGAGAAGCTGCAGAAATCCCCAACCACAGGAAAGACCGTAGGAACTGCCGTATGAGCCCACGCATTGTTCACATTGCCGCCAACACTTTCCGCGAAGCGGTGCGCGACCGCGTGCTCTACAACCTGATTGCGTTCGCCCTGCTGCTGTCGGGCGCAGCGATTTTCGTAGGCCAGATTTCCATCGACATTGAACGCCTGGTGGTCATTAACCTGGGCCTGACCGCCGTGTCGCTTTTCGGCGTGGTCATCGCCATCTTTATCGGCATCGGGCTGGTCTCGAAGGAAATCGAGAAGCGCACGCTTTACACCGTACTCTCGCGTCCCGTGCGCCGCTGGGAGTTCATTGTCGGAAAGTTCTTCGGCCTGGCCGGAACCCTGGTGGTGAACACGTTCTTCATGGCGATCGGGGTGTTCGGCGCGCTGCTCTACGTGGCTCACAAGTTCTCGAAACCGGACGCGCTGATTCTGGTGGCGCTTTATTTCATCGTGCTCGAGTTTCTGATTATCTGTTCGCTGGCCCTGCTGTTTTCGTCCTTCTCTTCCCCATTGCTCTCTGCGGTGTTCGCGTTTTCACTGTTCGTGATCGGGAGTTTTGCCGACGATCTGCGCGGATTCGCTTCCCTGGCTCACGGCATGACGCGCTGGTTGGCCACGGCGGCGGCTTATCTGGTGCCAAACTTTTCGGCGCTCAACGTGATCAGCGCGGTGGCGCATCAGCAACCGTTAACCTCGCAGTTGATTCTGAACAACACGCTTTATGCATTGTTTTATACGACGGTGGCGTTGAGCGGCGCGGTGCTGATCTTCGAGCGCAGGAACCTGAAATGATGAACGCGCGAAAGCGGACCACCGTGATCGCCGCCACATGCCTGGCGATCTCGATGGCCGCCAGCGTTCTTCTGTTGCGGCACATCGACGAAATTCGTCCCAAAGCCACCATTGAAGACGCCCTCTACATCAACTCGCCGCAAATGGTGAAGCGCGCCAGCGTGGGCTTCAATGGCCTGATGGCCTGCATCTACTGGACGCGCACGGTGCAGTACTTCGGCCACCGGCATTTCGACCGGGCGCACACCTACAACGAACTTGCTCCGCTGTTGGAGATCACGACCACGCTCGACCCGAACCTGATACCCGCATATGAGTTTGGCGCCAGTTTCCTGGCCCCCAAACCGCCGGGCGGCGCCGGCGAACCTGCCCGTGCCATTCATCTTATGGAGTATGGCATCGAGCACAATCCCGACAACTGGCGTCTCTATTACGATCTCGGGTTTGTCTATTACACCGAACTGAAGGACTACCGCAACGCCGCCGAGGTCTTTGAGCGCGGCTCGAAAGTTCCCAACGCGCATCCCTTCATGAAAATCATGGCCGCCCAGATGGCCACGCACGCCGGCGATTTCACGACCGCGCGCATGCTGTGGACCGCCACCTACGAGTCCAGCCGCGAATCCAACATCCGCCAGAACGCGGTCGAACACCTGCGCGCGCTTCGGGTGGACGAAGATGTCACCAACCTGCAAGCCCTCGTCACCGAATTCGGCGAGCACACGGGTCGTCTTCCCGCCGGCATGTGGGAACTCGTCGTCGCCGAACAATTGCGCGGTACTCCGGTCGATCCTGACGGGAATCAGTACCAACTGAGCGCGGACGGTCAGGTCTTGGTGCAGAACCCGGACGATTTTCCTTTCATTACCAGGGGCACGCCTCCGGGATACATACCTGCGCCGCCGAAGTTCCACACGAAGAGCTGACAGTGGTCAGTGGTTCGTTCGCGCGCGAACGATTTGACGGGCCACTGACCACGAACCACTAGCCACTGACTCTTGCCCACGTTGTTACTCGTTCCCCGTATCATGTCTAGCGTTAGTTCTTCTGACGCATGGAATCGCCTCCACAGATAAGCGTGCTCGAAACCGCGTGGCAATGGTGGACGTACGCCGCCAACTACGAGGGATACTTCGCCGCAACCCGCCGCCTGCTGGGTGTGCTGTGGGAGTTCGCCCGGGATTCCACTCCCGAGCGCCTGCGGGCGCGCTTTGGCGATGCCGATTACGACTGGGACTACCGCGTCAACACAACCAGTGGCGCCGTAGGATGGCGAGACCGGTTGCTGGGCATGTTTCATTCCGCGTACCAGCCCACCGAACCGGCGGCGTTTCACGAGATGATCGAGGCTCTGCAGCAGACTCCGGGTCCCGACCAGACCACTCTCAACACTACCCTCGACTTTCGCGACTTCACGTTTATCGACCTCGGCTCCGGCAAGGGACGCACGTTGCTGATGGCATCGGACTATCCCTTCCGGCGGATTGTGGGCGTGGAACTTCTGCCTTCGCTGCATAAGATCGCGCAGGAAAATCTGCGCCGGTACAAAAGCGAATCGCAGAAATGCTTCGCTCTCGAATCGATCTGCACCGACGCCACCGCCTTCCCTCTTCCCGAGGACCCGCTGGTGATTTTTCTGTTCAATCCGTTCCCAGAATCGGGGATGCGCAAAGTCGTCGCGAATCTGGAACAGTCCCTGCGCATATGTCCCAGGCCGGTGTACGTGCTCTATCACAACCCGCTGCTGGAACACACGTTGAGCGAACGGGGACGGCTGAGAAAGATCGGCGGAACGCATCAGTATTCACTGTTTAGTGTTTAGGGGTTGTTTGCTGATGGTGGGCTAGCTGCTACAAAAGGGGCGAATTCACCGGCCAAAGCGCTTGGCGTCGTATTGAAAGTCGACCAGTGCGTCGCGATAGTCGATCTTGATGTCAAGAAAGCGAAGCGTTGTGAAACCCAAGAAGCCGGAGATTTCCGTTCCGACGTTGTCGCTGATGTTCTTGGTGTCAAACGCGGTCATGTCCTGGTTCTCCTGTCGCAAGTGACCAAACGAGAGTACTGCTTTGTTGGCGGAAAAGACGTTGTTCACCTTGCCGCTGATACCTTCGACAGTGGTGTCGGAGTCGCCGTGGACCTTGGTCACTTCCCGCGCCGCCGCGGGCGAGATGAAACTCGTGACGGCTCCAGTGTCAATGAGGAACAGCTTGGAGGGCACTTTGCCGATACTTGTGGGAACCAACAGATCGTGGCCGAAGCGGAACACGCGAGTATAGGACTGCATCTCAGGAGCGATGTAGCGGTCCTGTGGGCCCGAGGCAGGCGCAGGAGTCTTGGCAGCGGTTTTGCTTTCGTCGGGTTTGGCGTCGGCCTTGGACTCCGGACTGTCAGAATCGTCCGAATCGTCGTCTTCACGGGTGAGAGCAAGCTTCTGTTCGATTTCGCCAGGGTGCTTTGGGAGTTGGCTCAGCTTGAGTTTTTCGTTGGGGAAGTCGATTTCCACGAGAAAATCTTCGAACACGTCGGCGCCGATCAGCCCTTCGTCATCTACCACTGAGCGCCGCTCGATGACTTCCACGGAGCAGTTCTGGAACTCGAGGTCGCCAATCTTGATGGAGTCGGCCACCCCTAAGTACCCGTTGCGGCGTCCTTTGTCGCCGATGCCGCCTATTTTGGTCTGGCTAATTTTGGAGATGCCGGCATGTTCCGCAATCGAGCGGGTAACGAGAATCCCGTTGGCCCCAGTATCCAGCAGCAGCTTACTCTTGTGACCATTCAGGGCCACTGCTAGTCCATAACCATGGAGATGGGTTGGATCGCTCAAGAGTCGAAGCAAAGGCGTTTCGGTGGCGGTCACCTTGCTTACCAGGCGGCAGGATTCTTTTTGCCGTTTTGTCCGCTCTTTCAGATACTCCAGATAGTTCTGCGCGCTCTCGCGTTCTTCCGCGTCCCAATTGTTTTCGCCAGCGAGTGAGTCTTCGAGGTACTGGATGCGCTGGGCGCGAGAGAGTGTGCCGACCCACTCTTCCCGAATATCGCTATCGTACGGATCCAGTGTGTGTGCTTTGTCGAGCAGGAGCCTCGCCGACTTGTACATGGCGATGGCATCCCGGATCCGCGCTAACCCGAGATAGGCCCGGGCCTCGGGATAGCCGGAGGTGATGATCGCGACCCATTCTTTTTCGGCCTCAGGGATCTTGCCCTGGCGGAACCAGACTTCAGCGCGGGCAGAACGCATACGGGGAGAATCCGTTTGCGCTATTCCCTTGTCCGCCATCTGCGCCGCCTGCTCCACGTCTCTTTGCTTGAGATAGACGCGCACTAGTCCTGCGTAGCCATCTGGCGATTGGGGGTGCAGTTCGACAAACTGTTCGAACTTGGCAATCGCGCCGGGGAAATCGCCACGGCTGTAGAGGGTTTTGGCCTGGGCCAGCGGACCTTCGACTGGCGGAACGGGCGCTGCCGGATCTTTGCAAGATGCGCCTGCGGAAGTCTCTACCGGCTTTGCCGGGGACGCGGCTTGCACGGCTGACGACGGTGCTGTGGCGTCTGCGGGCTGGCCGCTCGATTGCGCGAAGCAAAGAACTGAAAGCACTGCGCACGGCGGGGCGAAGCGCAGGACTCGGAACATACACGATCCTTTGCCCCGGCCGGAGTTAGGGGAAGACCGGCACGGAGAGGCGATTCTCACATAACCTGCACTCGACGGGCAATCGAAAAACCGGGCACCGGTTGCTGGGTTCACTGCGCAAGCAAAGCGCGGGCAAAATGACTACAATCAGTGCAGCGTCTGTTCCCCAAACCTGTTTCCGGAAGCACAACGTGCCAGAAACCGGTTCCCCCGGCGTCCAATAGAGATATACGTGCAGTCTTTCAAGCCTACTCTCGTGCTCTCGCTTTTGGCTCTTTGCATTGCCGGGCTGGCGGCAGGGTCCGCTGCCGGCTTCGCGGCCGACGTTAAGACCGAAGCGGCCGCCGTGGATGCGCACTACAACCATCTGCGCTCGCTGCAGGCGGAGTTTACCGAGCTGTATCGCGGGTCGGGGATGGAGCGGACCGAGACCGGGACGCTGTGGCTGAAAAAACCTGGCAAGATGCGCTGGGAGTACCGTTCTCCCAGAGAGAAGCTGTTTGTCAGCGATGGAAAGGACGCGTGGTTTTACGTCCCGGGCGACCGGCAGGCGCGGAAGACGGCGGCCAAGAAACTGGAGGACGTTCGGTCACCCCTGGCCTTCTTGCTGGGCAAGACTAAGCTGGAGAAGGAGTTGCGCGGATTATCTCTAGCTCCGGATGTGGAGCCGATGGCCGCGGGGAATGTGGTTCTGCGCGGGGTGCCGCAGGCATTCGCGGATCGGGTGAGCGAGATTCTGCTGGAGATCACGCCCGACCACCAGATTGCGCGGATTGTCATCCAGGACGTGGATGGGGCGGCCACGGAATACCGCTTTGGCGAGATCAAGGAAGACGTGGCGATCGGGGATGGACGGTTCGAGTTCAAGCCTCCGGTGGGAACGGAAACGGTCGAGGGAGGGCTGGAGCCGTAGGGTTCTAGACTCGAACCGGCAAAAAGCAGGTTCCTCGCTCCGCTTCGGAATGACAGGAGTTGGTTGGGATGACATTGCTAGTCGGGATGACCGAATTGATAGGTTCGGCTTCGCGGCCGCCGAGCTTCGCTCTGGAGGGACAGCCGAGACGGCTGTCGCCACATGAGCCGTGGCTGAAACAACATGGGCCAGGCCGGGGGTTACTTGCGTACTGGCGGGGGGCGATTTGAGGGTCGGCGGCGGCATAGAATAGTAAGTGGGAATGTTAGACTGAGCCGGTAGGGCGTACGTCCAGAAAACCAGCGGAAAAGTTCGGCAAATGGCGGAATTCGTAGTAAAAATCGCGGACGATCGCGGGCGGGTCCAGCAGCACATCGAGCAGGGCTACTCGGAAGCCGAAGTGCGCGACCGCTTCTCGCAACAGGGCTATCTGGTCTACTGGGTCAAGCCCCAGGGCATGCTGACGTCCGGGGTTTCGCTGCGCCGCCGGCGGAAGCTGAAACAAAGCACGTTTCTGGTGTTTAACCAGCAGTTTTTGACGCTAATCCGGGCCGGGCTGCCCATCCTGAACTCGCTCGAACTGCTCATTAAACGGCAGAAGGACGCACAACTGAAGCAGATCCTGGAGAACGTGCGCGAGCGGGTCAAAGGGGGAGAGTTGCTCTCCGACGCGTTCGCCGCGCAGGGGATCATTCCCAAGATTTACACCACGACGCTGATGGCCGGCGAAAAAAGCGGCAACATCGACGAAGTGCTGACGCGCTACATCGGCTTCCAGCGGCTGGCGATGACGTTCCGCAAAAAGCTGTTCGTGTCGCTGATTTATCCCACGATTCTGGTCACCGTGGTGATGATCATGGTGACATTCCTGTTTACCTACGTTGTGCCCAAGTTTGGAGACCTGTTCAACAGCCTGGGGGAGAAACTGCCGGCGATCACGGTCTTCATGCTGGAGGTTGGGGAAAACGCACAGAAATACGCCCCGTTTGTGTTCGTCGGGCTGGCGGTCCTCGGATTCGTGCTGTGGCGCTGGAAAGATACGGATCGCGGCGCAGACCGGATTGACCGCATCATCTTGAGCCTGCCCCTGCTGGGCGACATCCGGTTGAAACACCAGGTGGCAAGTTTTTCGCGGATGCTGGCGACTTTGCTGCAAGGCGGACTGCCGCTGGTGCCGGCAATGGAAACGGCGGGCTCTTCGATGAGCAGCCGGCGCATCATAAAAGGTGTGATGAGAGCAGGGATACGGGTGCGCGAGGGACAGGGACTCGCGGGCAGCCTGGAGGAGCAGGAAATTTTTCCGGAGCTGGCTGTGGAAATGATCGAAGTGGGCGAGTCCACCGGAGCGCTGCCGTCCATGCTGAACTCGGTGGCGGAATTTTATGAGGAAGACGTGCAAACGGCGCTAGGAGCATCGATGGCGTTGATTGAGCCGTTGATCCTGATCGTGATGGCGGTTTTTGTGGGCGGAGTGTTGATCTCGCTATATCTGCCGATTTTCACGTTGGGAGTGCAGTGAAGGCGGGGTGTGTTGAGATGGTAAGGAAAAGCAGATTCCTCCCTTCGGTCGGAATGACAAGATTTTGGGTCGGAATGACAAGCAACTTAATGAGAAGTTTCTTGGTTCGCGGGCGCGGTTAAGAGAATGGCAACGGCTGATAAGAAATCATTGTTCGTGAACGGCGGGAACGGCGGGCCGATCAGCCCGACCGGCAACCCCATCACCGATCTGGAGCGCGCGCAGGACGTGGCGCGGCGCTACCGCTGCGAATTCGTCGACCTGAGCGGCTTCGAACTGCATCACGAACTGTTCAAGAAAATTCCCGTCGAGCTAATGTTCCGCTACAACTTTGTGCCGCTGGAAGAGACCGTGGACGGCAAACTGGCCATCGCCATCGCCGATCCCAGCCAGCTGATGATGATCGACGAAATCAGCCTGCTGCTGAAGCAGCGCATCATCACCAAAGTTTCGACGCTGAAACAGATCTCGGACATTCTCAAGAAGACCGAGCAGTCGCAGCGCGTGCTGGAAGAAGCCAGCGAAGGCTTCACCATCATCCGCGAAGATGAAAACACCGGCATCGAAGAAACGCTGACCATCGACAAGCTGACAGCGACGGGCGATACCAGCCCGATCATCCGGCTGGTCGATACGACCATCTTCACCGCGCTGCAGCGACGCGCCTCTGACATTCACATTGAGACGCGTGACGACTCGGTGGTCATCAAGTTCCGCATTGATGGCGTGCTCACGCAGGCCATGCCACCCATCGGCAAAGAGCATCACTCGACCGTGATTTCGCGCATCAAGGTCATGAGCGAGCTCGACATTTCCGAACGCCGCGTGCCCCAGGACGGGCGTTTCCGCGTTAAATACAACGGGCGCGCCATCGACTTCCGCGTGTCGATCATGCCCTCGATCCACGGCGAAGACGCTGTGCTCCGCGTGCTCGACAAAGAGTCGATGAGCGAGAAGTTCCGCACCCTGACTCTGGACGTCGTGGGATTCGACGAAGACGATCTGCGCCGCTTCCGCCGCTACATCAAAGAGCCCTACGGCATGGTGCTCGTGACGGGGCCGACGGGCAGCGGCAAGACGACCACGCTGTACGCCGCGGTCAACGAGATCAAGACTGACGAAGACAAGATCATCACAATTGAAGATCCGGTGGAATACCAGTTGCGCGGCATTACGCAGATTCCGGTGAACGAGAAAAAAGGATTGACGTTTGCGCGCGGGCTGCGGTCGATTCTGCGCCACGACCCGGACAAGATCATGGTGGGCGAAATCCGCGATGCGGAGACCGCGCAGATCGCCATCCAGTCGGCGCTGACCGGGCACCTGGTATTTACCACGGTGCACGCCAACAACGTGGTCGACGTGATCGGGCGCTTCCTCAACATGGGCGTCGAGCCCTACAACTTTGTTTCCGCCTTGAACTGTATTCTGGCGCAACGACTGGTGCGATTGATTTGCGAATCATGCCGCACCGAGGTGCACTATTCGCCCGAAGTTCTGGAAGCCAGCGGACTCGATCCCACGCAGTGGGGCAGCGTTCCCTTGTATGAGGGGCCGGGCTGCATTGAGTGCGCGGGCACCGGGTTCCGCGGACGAACCGCGATTCACGAACTGCTGGATTTGAGCGACCGCATCCGCGAAATGATTCTGGCCAAGAAGCCGACGTCAGAGATCCGGCGCGCCGCCCGCGACGAGGGCATGCGATTCCTCCGCGAATCGGCGCTGGACAAAGTCCGGCTGGGTATGACCACGCTGAAAGAGATCAACAAGGTCACCTTCATCGAGGCCATGCGGTAGAGATGCGCGCCAAACGCGCGATTGGCGTTTTCGCAAAGAACGCGAAAACATTCGCGCGGCGCGCCCAGATCCTTCGCGAGACAAAGGGCGTCTCGCTCAGGATGACAGACACAAGTTCCGAACGATTGAAGACCAGACGGTTTGGGCCAGGAGTCGCGCAAAGGCGGCGGTTGGCCGAGGGGTAAAGTGCCCTTTCAGCTATTGCATTTGTGGGTGATTCGGGTTCTGATTTAGAGAAGAGTTTTGTCAGGGGCGTTGTCGAGAATGAGTCCAACTTCAAATACACCAAAGCCTAAGCTGGCCTGTGAGATTGCGGCAGACCGTGTGCTGGCCGGGCGGCTCACCGACCACGGAGACGGCCTGGAAGTGTCGGCAGCGCGCGAACTGGCGCCGGGCAGCGTGATTCCCGACCTGGTGGAAAATAATCTGCGCCAGCGGGAAGCGGTGCGCAGCGGCATTGAAGCGGCGCTGGGCGGGGTTGCTCAACGCTCGAAAGATGTGATTGCGATCGTGCCCGATGCCGCCGTGCGCGTGATGCTGGTCGAATTCGATACTCTGCCTTCCGATCACGAAGAGGCGCTCGGCGTGGTGCGGTTCCGGCTCAAGAAATCGCTGCCCTTTGATGTGGAGAAGGCCAAAGTTTCCTACCACGCGCAGAAGGTCAATAATGAAGTGCGGGTAGTCGCGGCGGTGGCGATGGCAAGCGTGATCGAAGATTATGAAGCCGCGTTTCGCGATGCGGGATTCAATCCGGGCATCGTTCTGCCTTCGACGCTGGCGGCGATCGGCGCCGCCGATGCGAAGAAGCCGACGCTGGTGATCAAAGTGGATGCCCACACGACCAGCATTGCGATCCTGAATGAAGATCAGCTGCAATTGTTTCGCACTCTGGAAAACACGCGCGGGGTTACGATCACGGGAGAGCAACTGGCGGAGGAAGTGTATCCGTCCGTTGTGTTTTTCCAGGACACGTACCACCTGAACATTGAACGAATTTATGTGGCCGGACTGCCGGAATCGGGCGGCGCGGCGCCCGCACTGCGCGCGCAGACCGGAGCGGAAGTGCAGGAACTGGTGTCGTCGGCGCAACTGGGAGCGAGCACGGGCGGTTCGGTGCCGCGCTGGAGAATGGCAGGGGTGGTGGGAGCACTGATCTCTTAAGCTGAGGTCGCGCGCCGATAAGGAAGCGAGGCGAACGCGCGATTGATGCGTCGCAAAGAACGCGACGCTTCGCCCGGCTCGCCTGGGTCCTTCGCGGGACAAAGAACGTCCCGCTCAGGATGACAATTCATATTTATGCGTTTGGATATCAATCTCGCGAGCCAGCCGTACGAAGATGCGCGGCAGTTCTGGATGCGCTGGGGCGCGGCGGTGGGCGCGGTCGCACTGCTCACGCTGGTGCTGCTGGCGCTCGACGTCACCGGCTGGGTCAACGCGCGCCGCGATCGGGCAGCGATCGCCGAGAAACAGGCGATGATTGCCGATCGCGACCGCCTGCGCGCCGAAGCGGAGAGAATCCTCAATCTGCCGGAAAACCGCACCACGCGCGACGAGTCCCAGTTTTTGAACGAATTGATCGAGCGCAAGGCGTTTTCGTGGACCCGCGTGCTGGAAAATCTGGAGAAAGTGATGCCGCCGCGAGTGCACCTGGAATCGATCAGCCCGCAGCTGGATGAGGACAATCAGCTGGGGCTGAAGATGACGGTGGCGGGCGATTCGCGGGACCGGGCGCTGGAACTGGCCCGCCGCATGGAGGAATCGAAGCGCTTCTCGCAAACCCAGGTCACAAACGCCCGCTCCGAGCAGTCTCAAACGGGCGACACCGAGAGGGTTGAGATTGTTGCGATTTACATTCCTGAACCGCTAGCCATGGCGGGCCCGCCCGCAACGAAAATCCCACCGAAGACGGAGATGAAGACGAAGACAGGCGTGAAGCCGAAAACGGCATCACCAAAGGGGAGCCAGCACTAATGCCCGACCTGCGGCGAACCCGGAGGAACCTGAAGACAGCGCTCGCCGTCATGGCCGGCATCGATGTGCTAGCGGCGGTAGTGTACTTTTCCCCTCTCGTCGGCTCGGCCGAGACCCGACGGCAGGAACTGAATACGCTTCAGGCCGAGCTGATTACGAAAACGCGCCAGGTGGCGCCGCTGAAGGATCTTCCGCAGAAGGTCGTACTGGCAGGCCGTCAGATTGGCGATTTCTATAAGACGCGCCTCCCTTCTCAGGAGTCACAGATTCTGACCGAGCTTGGCAAACTGGCCGCTGCCAATAGCGTGACCATCGATCAGGAGACTTACAAGGTGGACGCATCGGAAGTGGGAGGGTTGCAACCGGTCGAAATCGGGGCGGACTTCGCGGGCAACTACTCGTCCCTGGCACACTTCATCAATGCCTTGGAACGGGACGAGATGTTTTTTATCATCAACAACGTAACTTTGGGCGCCCAACAGCAGGGGCCAGTCAAGCTCGGCGTAAAACTGGAAACGTATGTGAAGGCGGGATCGTAAGTGCAACTGGGATTCGAAAACAAGAAGCAGACGATGTGGGCGGCCGTGCTCGGCGTGGTAGCGGTTCTGGCCATGGCATACTCGGTCATCCCGTGGCTGACGAGTTCGTCCTCTCCCACTTCGAGCGCGCAGGCGGCGGCTCCGGTAGTGACGCACACGACGGCACGTGCGGGAACCAAGCCGGGGAAAAAGCCGCGAGTGGAGAGTCTGGATCCGACGTTGCGGCTGGATTTGCTGGCCTCGAGCGAACAGACGTTGTACGCGGGCAGCGGAAGAAATATTTTTGTGTCGCAGGCGGACGATGTGAAGATTCCTCCGGTGGGTGCGTCTCCAGTCACAGACGGGGGGAAACCGGACATCGGCTACACGACGCCTACGGTTCCAACGGCGCCGCCGATTCCGCTGAAGTTTTATGGCTTTGCCAACTCCGCGGGAGAGCCGAAGAAGATTTTCCTGAAGTCAGCGTCGGGCGAGGATGTGTGGGTGGCGGGTGAAGGCGACATCGTAGACCGGCGCTACAA